>WNFM01309078.1_pt1 | contig 10232 bp, 7 predicted proteins | sample 5400271 | NCBI WGS metagenome assembly WNFM01 (sample SAMN13153352, study PRJNA577476) | soil metagenome | isolation source: 60 cm saprolite on Douglas fir-dominated hillslope | place: USA:California | collected 2013-09-17
GGCGAGCCGCCGAGAAAGCGGTAAAGGCCGTCATTGGCTGCCGGCAATTCCCTGGTGTCGTTGGGCATCGATGGTCTCCCGCGCGGACTGGCCCGCTCACTATAATATGGCGAAGGGCAGATGGGGAACCCGCTTGTCGGCGTCAATGGCTGTCCAACGCGCCTTTCTATTTTGACATGTTTCTTCACGCGAACCGGTGTCCGCTTGGCTTGAAAACGCTACGCCTGGATTGCCCCCTCGGATTTGAGCATCCGTTCCAGCGTTTCCAGCCGGTCGGCCTCGCGCGGCGGCTTGTCCCAGCGCAGCCGGTTGATACGCGGAAACCGCATCGCGACGCCGGATTTGTGCCGCGAGGAGCGTTGCAGGCCCTCGAAGGCGACTTCCAGCACCAACCCCTGATCCGGCTCATGCACCACGTGCCGGACGGGGCCGAACTTCTCGGTGGTGTTGCGCCGGACAAAACGATCGATCTGCAGCAATTCCTCGTCGGTAAAACCAAAATAGGCCTTGCCGACCGGCACCAATTGCTCGCCATCCTCGCCCGATGTCCAGACGCCGAACGTATAGTCCGAATAATAGGAGGAACGCTTGCCGTGGCCGCGCTGCGCGTACATCAGGACGGCATCGATGATGTGCGGGTCGCGCTTCCACTTCCACCATTGGCCCTTGGGGCGGCCCGGCAGATAGGGCGCATCGCGGCGCTTCAGCATCACGCCCTCGACGGCCTCGGCATCTTCGCCGGCGCCGGCGCCGGCCGGATTTTTCCGCGCCGATGTCAGCGCGTCCCAACTGTCGAAGGCAATCGTCGGCGATGCCTCGAGCCGCTTCCGGCGTTCGGCGAACGGCAGCGTGCGCAGATCGGCGTCGCCCTCGCCCAGCAGATCGTAGGCGCGCAGATGGATCGGATAATCCTTTGTCAGTTTCGGCGAGACCACTTTGCGGTTCAGCCGCTGTTGCAGCACGTTGAACGTCTGTACCCGGCCATCGCGCACCACCAGCAATTCGCCATCGATGGCGCCGGGCAGATGCAATGACGGCAGCAAATCTGGAAAGCTTCTGGTGATGTCCTCGCCGCTGCGCGAATAAAGCCGCGCCTGCATGTTTCCGCGCGTATCTCGCCCGGCGACTGCCTGCACGCGAATGCCGTCCCATTTCCACTCCGCAATGAAATCGGCGGCGTTAAGACCCGCAAAATCCGTATCCTCGATCGCATGCGCCAGCATCACCGGGCGGAACGGGACCGGATCGAGATTGACGGGCTTCTCGCTGCGTCCCTCGAGCCACGCGAACAGGTCGAGATAGGGCGGGTTGAGCCCCGGCCACATCAATTCGAGTTCGTGCGGGTCTTTATCGCCAAGTTCGGCCGCGGCGGTCTTGGCGAGCCGCGCCGAAATGCCGATCCGCATCGCGCCGGTGACGAGTTTTAGCAGCGCCCAGCGGCCGGTCTCGTCAAGCTCGTCGAGCCAGCGCGTGAGCTGTTTTGGCAGCTCGGTCTTGCCCAGCGTGCGCAGCGTGGTGACGACCTCGGTGAGGGTGGGAGGAGGCGGGTTGTTGTGGAGGTTTTGGGGCCGTTGGTCATCATGAGCATCGAGTTCGCGGTACCCCTCTCCCTGACCCTCCCCCGCAAGGGGGGAGGGAACGGATAGAGTCATCGCCGCGGCTACCTTCGACTTGTAGCGAGGTGATTGCTCCGGACTCTGCTCGGCTCCCTCCCCCCTTGCGGGGGAGGGCTGGGGAGAGGGGTGGCCCAGCAAAGTCTCTTCACGATTGATCCCAGCCTTCGGCCACATCAATGCGACGGTTTCCGACAAATCGCCGACATAATCATACGACAGCGCAAACAGCACCGGATCGGTGCGCGCCGCGATCAGGTCGCGGATCAGCCCGGGTTTTGCGTGCTTGAACGACAGCACGCCCGTCAGCGCCGCCAGCGCATAGCCGCGATCGGGGTCCTCGACCTCGCGAAAATAGGAGGTCAGGAGTCGCAATTTGTTGTTGCGGCCGGGCTCATAGGCGAGCCGATCGAGCAGTCCGGCAAAACGGTTCATGCCTCGGCATCCTCGCCTGACGACATTGCTTCACCTTCATCCTCATCGCCATAGCCGACGAGATCGAGCGGCCGCGCAGCGAGGCCCTTGGCCGTGCACCAATGCACCAGCGCGTCTTCCTGGCCGTGGGTGACCCAGATTTCGCCGGCGCCGGTGGCATCGATCGTCGCGGTCAGTCCGTCCCAATCGGCGTGATCCGAGATCACCAGCGGCAGTTCGATGCCGCCTTGGCGGGCGCGGGCGCGCACCCGCATCCACCCTGACGCAAACGCCGTGACCGGATCGGGGAATCGTCGCGTCCAGATATCTGACGTGGCCGTCGGCGGCGCCATGCCCTTCACGGAGCGCAGATCGCCCAGCACGACGCCGCGGCTCTGGTAATAATGCGTGATCTTCTCCATCGCGCCATGCAGGTAGATCGGCGCGTCGTAGCCGGCCGCGCGCAACAGCGCGATCACGCGCTGCGCCTTGCCGAGCGAATAGGCGCCGACCAGATGCGCGCGCTCCGGGAACAGCGCCACCGACGCCAACAGCTTCTTGATTTGGTCCGCCGCATCGCCGTGCCGAAACACCGGCAGCCCAAAAGTGGCCTCGGTGATGAAGACGTCGCACGGCACCACTTCGAACGGCGCGCAGGTGGGATCGGGCGCGTCCTTGTAATCGCCGGAGGCGACGATGCGCATGTCGTTGCAAGACACCGCGATCTGCGCCGAGCCCAGCACATGGCCGGCGGGGTGGAATCTTACGCTGACGTCGCCGAGTTTTATCGTTTCGCCATAGGCGATGGCTTGCGTGCTGCCGGCAAAATTGTCGCCGTAGCGCAGCCGCATCATGTCGAGGGTTTCTTGCGTGGCCAGCACCGCGCCATGGCCGGACCGGGCGTGATCGGAATGGCCGTGGGTGATCACGGCGCGCTCCACGGGGCGTACCGGGTCGATATGGAAGCCGCCGGGCTTGCAGCAAAGGCCGGCGGCGACGGGCATCAGGATGTCTTGCGGACGCATCCCGGTTATATAGTCTGGCGCTAGGTTCGTTCGAGTCTTGCCCCACCGCCTTTAGGCCTGCAGTCAGTTCCGAAATGCCCGCGCGATTATTCCTGTCTTCCGGCGATCTGGTGGCCGACCGCCGGTTCGAATTTGCGCGCGACCTCCAGCTCAAAGGCGACCTCTCCGCCGCCGCCGATCTATTGTTGCAGGCGATCGAGCTGGCGCCCGGCTTTGCCTCCGCCTGGTTCACGCTCGGCCAAATTCGCAAGCAGCTCGGCGAGCGCGAGGCGGCGATTGCGGCGTTTCGCACAGCACTCGACGCCGATCCCGACGACCGGCACGGCGCCAGCCTGCACCTGATGGTGCTCGGGGCCGAGAGCCTGGCGGCGATGCCGCAGGCCTATGTGCGCGCGCTGTTCGATCAATACGCGCCAAAATTCGAAACCGCGCTGGTCGATGGTCTCGACTATCGCGGCCCCGCGCTTTTGTTCAAGGCGGTGCTGGCTGCTCGCCACGCGGTCCGCAAGCCGGCCTTCTTCAAGCGCGCCATCGATCTCGGTTGCGGCACGGGATTGGCGGCCGCAGCCTTTGCCAGGGAGGTCGATCATTTCACAGGGATAGATCTGTCGCCGCGCATGATCGAGAAGGCGCGCTCGACCGGGCTTTATGCGGAGCTTGAGGTCGCCGACATGCTGGACGGTCTGCGGGATAAACCCGACGCCGGCGCCAATCTCGTTCTTGCCGCCGACGCGATGGTCTATGTCGCCGATTTCGCGCCGCTGTTGCGCGAAGTGCAGCGCGTGCTGGCCGCCGGCGGGCTGCTGGCGTTCACGGTCGAGACGCATGATGGTGACGGCGTCATTCTGGGCGAGGGCCTGCGCTACGCACATGGTGACGGATACGTGAGCGCAGCGCTCCACGATGCCGGGCTTACGCTGTCGCGGTGCGAGGATTTGTCGGCGCGCAATGAGGACAATGTGCCGGTTCCCGGCCTGGTCGTGGTCGCGACGAAAACGTGAGTCTACCCGCTACATTTGCGTCTACACGCTACAAAGGCATCGAAATGCCGGCGGCGTTGCGTCGCAAGCCGCAAATTCGCACTTGCCGACGCCTTGGGAATGTTGATCATTGTTGCCCGCTAGGGAGAAACAAAAACAATGAACAATCAGTCGAGGCGCGAGTTCTGCGCCACCGCTATTGCCACCATCGTCGCGTCCGCCACATCCGCCAGGGCCGCGGAAAAGAAATACGATCCGGGCGCGAGCGATACCGAAATCAAACTCGGCCAGACCGTGCCGCATAGCGGGCCCGGCTCGCTCTATGGCGTGCTCGGCCGGGTCGGCGAAGCCTATTTCCAGATGCTGAACGAGAATGGCGGCATCAACGGGCGCAAAATCAAATTCCTGACCATGGATGATGCCTATAGCGCGCCGAAATGCGTGGAAGCGACGGGGCGGCTGGTGGAGCAGTCGGCTCGCTCGGCACCGCGCCGCAGACGGCCGTGCACAAATATCTCAACTCGAAAGGCGTGCCGCAGCTTCTGCTCAACACCGGCGCATCGAAATGGAACGATCCGAAGAACAACAAATGGACCATGGCGGGCCTGCCGCTCTATCCGACCGAAGCGCGAATTCTCGCCAAACATGTCGTCAGCGTGAAGCCGGATGCGAACGTCGGGATCCTCTATCAGAACGATGATTTCGGTCGCGATTTTCTGGGCCCGTTCAAGCAGGTGCTGGCGGATGCCGGCGGCACCGCCAAGGTGATCATGGAGCAGACTTACGATCTGACCGAGCCAACGGTCGATTCGCAGCTCATCAATCTCTCGAAATCGGGCGCCGACGTTTTCTACAATATCACCACCGGCAAGGCGACATCGCAATCGATCCGCAAAGTGTCCGAGCTCGGCTGGAAACCGCTGCAATTGCTTTCCGCAGGGTCCACCGGCCGTTCGATCCTTAGTGCCGCGGGCTTTGAGAACGCGACCGGCATCGTCGCCATCCGTTATTCCAAGGAGGCCGGACCAGGGCGCTGGGAAAACGATCCGGACGTGATGGCGTTCGAGGAACTGCGCAAGAAATATCTGCCGAATGTCGATCCGGACAACACCATCGCCTATGCCGGCTATGGCCAGGCGGTCTCGATGGGCGAGATCCTGCGCCGCTGCGGCGACGATCTGACGCGGGCTAATGTCCTCAAGCAGGCAACGACGCTGGCCGGCTTTCACTCGCCATTCTTTCTGGACGATATCAATTACAGCTATACGCCCGATGACTACTCGCCGATGAAGACGCTCCACATCTCGATCTTCGACGGCAAGGCCTGGCAAATCTCCGAAAAAGCGGTCACGGAATGAGCGTCTCCCTCTCCCCGCTCTTTCGCGGGGTCGAGACGAGCGAAGCTCGCTCTGAGAGCGTTGGGGTGAGGGGCTCTATCGGCAGACTCGGACTCGCGGAGGTCCCCCTCACCCGGATCGTACCGGACGATGCTTCGCATCGCCGAGGCGATCCGACCTCTCCCCGCAAGCGGGGCGAGGTAAGCCGAGCGCGGCGATTCAGTTCGGATTTGTCATGCGCCCGTGCCCCTCGACGAAGCGGCCGCGACGGCTTACCTCTTGACGCGTGCCGCCCAACATCCAGACCGCTTTTCCGGACGAAACGGCCGAGTTGCTGCTGCCGGGCCGTTTTCGCCAATGGTTCGCCGCGCGCGGATGGTCGCCGCGCGAACATCAGCTTGAGCTGCTCGCAAAGGCGCGCGACGATCGTTCGGCGCTGCTGATTGCCCCGACCGGCGCCGGCAAGACCTTGGCCGGATTTCTGCCGACGCTGGTGGAGCTTTCCGCGCCGACCAGCAATCTCATCTCCACCGGCCGTGGTGTGCAGCGCAGCCGCGGCCTGCACACGCTCTACATCTCGCCCTTGAAGGCGCTCGCGGTCGATATCGCGCGCAACCTCGAAGCGCCGGTTAAAGAGATGGGGCTGCCGGTCAAAATCGAGACCCGCACCGGCGACACGCCGGTGTCGCGGCGGCAGCGCCAGCGCCGCTATCCGCCGGATATTCTGCTCACCACGCCGGAGCAACTGGCGTTGTTGCTGTCGTCCGACGACGCGCCGTTCCTGTTCTCCTCGTTGAAGCGAATCGTGCTCGATGAGTTGCATGCATTGGTGACCTCGAAGCGCGGTGATCTCCTGTCACTCGGCCTGGCGCGGTTGTGGCGACTGGCGCTGCAGATGCGATCCATTGGATTATCGGCAACCGTGGCGGAGCCGGAATCGCTGGCGCGGTTTCTGGTGCCGCAGCGCGATGGCATGAGCAAAACCGCCGACATCGTGGTTGCCGGCGGCGCGGCGGCGCCGATCGTCGAGATGCTCGACACCCGCGAAAAATTGCCCTGGGCCGGCCACACCGCGCGCCACGCACTTGGCGAAATCTATGAACTGATAAAACGCAACAAGACCACGCTGGTGTTCGTCAACACCCGCAGCCAGGCCGAGATGCTGTTCCAGGATCTGTGGCGCATGAACGATGACGGCCTTGCGATTGCGCTGCATCACGGCTCGCTCGACGTCGCCCAGCGCCGCAAGGTCGAGGACGCGATGGCACAGGGAAAACTGCGCGGCGTGGTCTGTACCTCCTCGCTCGATCTCGGCGTCGACTGGGGCGACGTCGATCTCGTGATCAATATCGGCGCGCCGAAGGGCGCCTCGCGGCTGATGCAGCGGATCGGCCGCGCCAATCACCGCATCGACGAAGCCTCGCGCGCGGTGTTGGTGCCGGCCAATCGCTTCCACCGGCGCGCTCGATGTGCTGGCGCAACACGTGCTCGGCCGCGCCTGCGGCGAGCCGTTTCTCGCCGACGAGCTTTATCAGGAAGTACTGACGGCCGCGCCCTATTCCAGCCTCTCGCGGACCGATTTCGATGACGTGGTCGATTTCGTCGCCACCGGCGGCTATGCGCTGAAGACCTACGAGCGTTTCGCCCGCATCAAGCAGGACAAGCAGGGGCGCTGGCGCGTTGCCAATCCGCGCGTGCGGCAAAGCTATCGCCTTAATGTCGGCACCATCGTCGAAGAGGCGATGCTGAAAGTGCGCCTGGTGCGCTCGCGCGGCGGCGGCTCCGGATCGACCGGCGCATTGGGGCGCGGCGGCCGGATGCTCGGCGAAATCGAGGAATATTTTATCGAGGGCCTGGTGGTCGGCGACACCTTTGTCTTTGGCGGCGAAATCGTGCGCTATGAAGCGCTCGCGGAAGATCAGGTCTATGTCTCGCGCGCCAACGACAAGGATGCAAAAGTGCCGTCCTATATGGGCGGCAAGTTTCCGCTCTCGACCTATCTCGCCGAGCGGGTGCGAAAGCTGCTGGCCGACAAACGCGCCTGGAATGCATTGCCGGATCAGGTGCGCGACTGGCTCTCGCTCCAGGCGCATTTTTCGCGGGTCCCCGGCGTGCGCGAGCTTGTGGTGGAAACCTTTCCGCGTGCCGACAAGCATTACCTCGTCTGCTATCCCTTTGAAGGCCGGCTCGCGCATCAGACGCTTGGCATGTTGCTGACGCGGCGGCTGGAGCGCGCCCGCGCCCGGCCGCTCGGCTTTGTCGCCAATGAATACGCGGTTGCGATTTGGGGGCTCGGCGATCTGTCATTCATGATCCGGCAGGGCCGGCTCGATCTCAACGCTTTGTTCGATTCCGACATGCTGGGCGATGATCTCGAAGCCTGGCTTGCGGAATCCGCGCTGATGAAGCGTACCTTCCGCTCCGGCGCCCTGATCTCGGGATTGATCCCGCGCCGCTTCACCGGCGAGGAAAAGACCCGCCGGCAGGTGCTGTTCTCGACCGATTTGATCTACGACGTGCTGCGCAAGCACCAGGCCGATCATGTGCTGTTGCGCGCCGCGCGCGCCGATGCCGCGACCGGGCTGCTCGATCTTCGACGGCTTGGTGATATGCTGCTCCGAATCAAGGGGCGAATCACCCACCGGGAACTCGACCGGGTTTCGCCACTGGCGGTGCCGGTGATGCTGGAAATCGGCCGCGAGTCAGTTTATGGCGAAGCATCCGACGAGCTCTTGGCGGAAGCCGCCAATGAACTGGTCAAAGAGGCGAAAGAGGCGATGTCGTAGAACAAAATGTTGCGCTCCGACATATCCGCGTCGTCATGCCCGGGCTTGTCCCGGGCATCCACGTCTTTTTTCTTCGTGAGGCCAAGACGTGGATGGCCGGGCATCGGCGAGCGGAAGCGACGCCGTCCTTCAGACGGCTAGGCCCGGCCATGACGGAAATAGCTATTGATATGGCTAGTCGCGCTTCACTGAATGTTGCCGGCGTCGACCTCGTCGCCGATCTCTCCGGCGCGTTGTTCTGGGAAGACCAAGACCTGCTCGTCGTTTCCGACCTGCATCTGGAAAAAGGCTCCAGTTTTGCTGCCCGCGGCGTGCTGCTGCCGCCCTACGACACGATGGCAACACTTGGCCGCCTTGCGGCTGTCATCGCGCGGCATGACCCGCGCATGGTGATCGCGCTCGGCGACAGCTTTCATGATCGCGACGCCCATGGCCGATTGTCGGCGCCGGACCGCGACGCCATCGCAGGCTTGCAGGCGCGGCGCGACTGGATCTGGATTTCCGGCAACCACGATCCGGCGCTGCCGTCGGATCTGGGCGGCGTGGTCGCGAGCGAAGTGGCGATTGGCCCGATCGCGTTTCGTCACGAGCCGACCGGGGCGGTGGGCGAAATCGCCGGCCATTTGCATCCGAAGGCGCGGGTATCCAGGCGCGGTCGCTCGATGGAGCGGCGCTGCTTTGCCTGTGACGGCGAGCGCGCCGTGATGCCGGCCTTCGGCGCCTATACCGGCGGCTTGAGCATCCGCGACGCCGCGTTTGAAAAAATTTTCCAGACGCTCGAGTTTATGGCGCATCTGCTCGGCGACAACAGATTGCACACCATCGCCGCCTCGCGCTGCTATTGAGCAATCACCGGGTTAGCGGCGAAGTGTTTTCACCTCTCCGGTAGAGCGTGAACCCATAAATGGCGGACGTCCGCTTTGGTGCGCATTCCGGACCCAATTCGGACATCGCGTGAGGTCCGAAAAGTGCCAGAAGCCAGCGTCGATACGCTGACAGGCCAAAGTCCGCTTCTATTAAAAGCAAACATGCAGGCGCTGGCGAATGACTTTCAGCTAAGCCATCGGTGTCGGTGGACCCCGTCAGCGCTTAGGCTTCCGCGCCATTAATCGTTCGCTTTCAAGCTCGGGTGTCATTGTCCTCGATATAATCGGTCGGCGTCGAACCTGTGATGCGGCGGAACATGTTGCTGAACGCACCGGCGTTGGAGTACCCGCAGTCCATTGCGACCGCGGTGACTGGCTCGCTCCGACGCCCTTAAACGAAAGAGGCCGCCAACTGGGCGGACTCTTCAATTCTTGACGCGATTTTTTGTTACTTTAACCCCAGACTGCTGCAATACCATGTGTTTTCAGAGCCTCTCCAACCGACTTTCAGTCCGTCTTCCATGCACGCGGCGTAGGTTTTCCAGTTGCCAACGTTTCTGCACGTTGACGACAACGCTGGCCAACCAGACCCGGAGCATCCGACCCAAGGGGCGTTGCCTGACCTAAAGCTCGTTGGGCAACCACCGACGCAACCACCAGCGGCATTCGCGGGTGCGGCATTAGCGGGTGCAATCGACATGGCCGCGACAGCTAGACCCGCAACGAAGAGTGACGATGCTTTCATGGCTATCTCCTTCCAAATCCTAAGGACAGCAAATGCCGTCCCGGACCGTACAATTTTGTTTTCAGACTTTATAAGGGTCAACACGAAACTGCGGGGGGCAGGATTGCGGTCGGAGCTGACCTGCCTGCAGCGAGAGCGGCACACTCTGGGCGTGGTAGAAGTTGTACGTCGTGTTGCTGATTGATCGCCCATCGGCGGCGTGGTCGCGAGCGAAATGGCGATCGGCAAAATCGTCTTTCGTCACGAGCCGACCGGGGCTTTGGGCGAAATCGCCGGCCATCTGCATCCGAAAGCGCGGGTGTCGACGCGCGGCCGGTCGATGGAGCGGCGCTGTTTTGCCTCAGACGGCGAGCGCGCGGTGATGCCGGCGTTCGGCGCCTATACCGGCGGCCTGAGCATCCGCGACGCCGCGTTCGCAAAAATCTTTAGGACGATCGAGTTCATGGCGCATGTGCTCGGCGATCAC
>WNFM01320561.1_pt1 | contig 10232 bp, 8 predicted proteins | sample 5400271 | NCBI WGS metagenome assembly WNFM01 (sample SAMN13153352, study PRJNA577476) | soil metagenome | isolation source: 60 cm saprolite on Douglas fir-dominated hillslope | place: USA:California | collected 2013-09-17
CGGGTTATGCGGCAATGGGGGAAGGAAGATCGCGCCGGCGACGATCATCGTCCCGCCAAGCGCCGTCAGTGGGAAGCCGCCGTCTCGCGCCGCGCCGCCCCAGAGGCAAAAGAATCCGACAGCGATGATCGCCAGCCACAGCCATGATCGGCGAACGGTCTTCGTCCCCCACCAAATTCCAAGGCCGATGCCGGCCACGAACTCGAGCATGACGGGGTTGGCGTAAAAGTTCATCAGGTCGAGGCGGCTCTTGGTCGCGTTGGCCACCGCCACAAGCCCGCCGAGCATCGCCGCGATCAGCAGGAATCGACGCGCGCGGGGGTGACCGCTCAACGCGATCGCGATGGCGAAGATCGCATAGAAGAGCATTTCGTAATTGAGGCTCCAGCCGGGGATCAGCAAGGGCCAGAACAGGCCGGTTGTGGGATGCCGCGCCGGGATGAACAGATAGGAAGCGATGGCGTGCCACGGCCGCAGCACCGTCGTGTTGAGGACCTGCGGAGCTATCAACGCGACCATCAGCACGAGGGTCGTCGCGAACCAGTAGAGCGGGACGATGCGGATCAGACGGTTGCGGAAGAAGGAGCTCGCCGTCATCTCTGGCCGGCGCTCGACCGACGTCCACATGATGAAGCCGCTGATGACGAAAAAGATGTCAACGCCGGAAGCCATCCAGTTCGTGCCGAGCGTCGGGTAATGGAGGCGCTGGAGCTGCAGGTCCATGTGCACGAACACGACCATCGTGGCCGCGATCGCGCGCAGCATCTGGACGGATATGACATCCCGGTCGGGACTTTCGATGGTCAATCTGCCCTCCCCGGCCCATCAGACGGCCAAAGCATCGCTTTCGCAACACTAAACTCGCGCCAAAAGGCGGCAGAAATGTTCACTTCGAGACACTTGCCGCCGCGAGGTGGTTCGGGCAATCCTCGTCGGGACGGTCACCGGTTCTTAGTATGGGCGCGGCAATGAGTGCGAATGAGCACTGATTCAGCAATTGAACCGGACTGGAGCCGTGAACGGCGGCAACATGGTAAGTGGGACCCCCCCAGAGCGTTGTTGGCGAGCATTCGCGACTATCAGCGCGCACGCGGTGGTGTCGGCAAGCGCTGGGCGGTACTGCGCCACCGTTTCTGGTCCGCCGTGACGGGTGCCGACATCCCCTTGAATTGCCAAATAGCTGGCGGGCTCATGATCCCGCATCCCAACGGGATCGTCATTCATCCGGATGCCGAGATCGGACCCAATTGTCTCATCTTGCAGCAAGTGACCCTGGGAGTTGGAAGGGGTGGTGTTCCGACGATCGGCGCAAATGTGAACATCGGCGCAGGCGCTAAACTCCTCGGCGGATTCCACGTCGGAGATCACGCGGTCGTTGCCGCTATGGCGGTCGTCACGCGCGACGTACCGGAAGGAGCGCTGATGATGGGCATCCCGGCCAAGTTGGTTCGACAGGCTGAACCTGGCGGATCGGTTTGGGATCATTGATGACGGGCACGGCGCCATTAGCCGCGCCAGCTAAAAAGCTTCAACGGAGTCCTCGACGTGGGCATCGCAGACCGAGTGGAAAGAAACATTGAACTGCTCAAATCTTGCGGCTTGAGCTCGCTCAGGCGGTTTACTCGCCGGGGTTCGCCGATCACGCCCGTCACATTGAAGAACGTCGGCTCGGTTCACCTTCGCCTTGGCGATAGCGATCTCGCCACTTTCACGCAGGTATTCGAGCGGCGTGAATATGATCTGGCGGCGACGGGCGGTGCCCAGCAAGCCATAATGGCCCGCTATAGAGCGATTATCGAGCGAGGGCGGGTTCCAGTCATCATCGACGCAGGGGCTAATGTCGGTGCAGCAACGCTGTGGTTCGTGCGCTCATTTCCAGAAGCCCATGTCGTCGCGATCGAACCCGACCCGAACAATGCCGAGGTCCTTCGGCTCAATGTTGGAGGATTGACACGAGTGACGGTGCTCGAAGCCGCCATTGCCGGCACTTCGGGAAGGGTGTCGCTTGCAGGCAGTGGACTGAGCTGGGGGATTCAAACGGTACGCAGTGCGGCCGCGACATTGGCGGCAATCACGATGGACCAAGCTTTGGCCACGGTTCCTGCGGGCGAACTCTTCCTCGCGAAGATCGACATCGAAGGCTTTGAGTCGGATCTGTTCGGTGGCGACTTGGCGTGGATGGACAGTGCCGCTGTTCTAATCATCGAGCCGCACGATTGGCTTTTCCCGGGGCGCGGAACGAGCCGAACGCTTCAGGCCGCGATGGGCGAACGCAACTTTGAGATGTTTATCTCGGCCGAAAATCTCATCTACGTCGCCGCGGACGTCCTTAAATCTTCAGGATCTCCTGACGCATCCAATTGACGGTCAACTGCAGCCCATCTTCGATCGATGTCCGCGGCTGCCAACCTAAAGTCCGACTGATAAGCGCGATGTCGAGGCGGACCCTGGGCACGTCAACCGCCCGCCCGGCAACCTGTTCGACTTCCGTGCTTCGTCCGGCTGCGGCAAATATCATCGGGATCAGGTCGCCTATGGACCGGTCGATTCCAGAGCCCACGTTCAAGGCAGGAGGCAGGGCACCGGCGGTGCAGGCCAAAACGAAACTTTCGGCCACATCCTCGATGAAAATATAGTCGCGCGCGAGCGTGTCGGTGCCGAACACTTGGATCGGCGCCCCGCGAAGGGTTCTGGCGAGTGCAGTTGCGATAAATCCCTGACCTCGGTCCGGGTACTGTCCAGGCCCATAGGGATTGCCGATCCTCAGGGCACAGGTCTCTGTGCCGTAAGCCAGGTTGATCGCATGTAGATAGAATTCCGCAGCGGCTTTGCCGGCACCGTAACCGCCCACGGGCAACACCGGGGCGCTTTCCGAGGTCGGCAACGGAGGCGCCTTGCCGTAAATCGTGCCCCCCGACGAGGGATAGATAATTCGTCGAATCCCGGCGCGTGCTGCTTGCTCGAAGATCCGTACCGCGCCGGCAACGTTGGTACGGACGTCGTCCGCCATATTGAAATTCCCACGGCCTGGGTCGTTGCGCCATGCGAAATGAATCAGCGTGCCAGCCTCTGCGAGCAACCCCTCGGGAACTCCGTCGTCGGCAACGTCGACAACCGTCCAGCTGGCGGCGCCGTCGACGGGTGTTTCGATGATGTCGAGCCCATCGACGACGACACCCGCGGCCGCGAGCGCCCTGACGCACGCGCGGCCCAAAAATCCGCCCGCGCCAACAACGATGACCCTGTCGCGCGACATGCCGCCTCCACCTTCCAGCTCAGCTTAGCGAGGCCTCCGCGGGTTTGGTAGCGGTCAGCTTTGCGGTTACCGTTGAGCAATGAACCGCCCGCCGCGCCTAATTTTCCTCTCGAGCAGTGACCCGCTGGACGTCCGCTCCTTCTCCGGCGTCCTGTTGCACATGGTGAGTGCACTTCGAGAGGTGTACCCGACGATGGAAGTGCTGCGGTCATCCCGCCCAATTGGGTTCCGGAGATTCCAGCGCGGCGTCCTTCAAATCACCAAGGGACGCGTGGATCCCTATTACTGGCGTCCGCTCAACCGCTGGTTCGCCCGCCGCTTGGCAAAGCGTTGGCGTGGCGAACGCGCGCTCGTGATCGGCGTGGTCAACGCGGCGCTGGTGGCGGAGCTTGCTGCATTGGTGCCGGTCCTCAACGTGACCGATTCCACGTTCGAGTTGATGCGAAACTATTACGCGACCTTTGCCAACCTCGACCACAAAACCGCGCGTCGCGCCGAGGAAGATGAGCTGCACAGCATCGTCCGTTCGATCCACAACAGCTTTTCGTCGGCATGGGCAGCCAAGTCCGCGATCGAGCATTATGGCGCGCCGCCTGAAGCGGTTTCGGTGATCTCATGGGGATGCAATCTCGACGACGTGCGACTTGAAGACATCCGGTCTCCCGAAGTTGGCGGTGATGAATGCCGGCTGCTGTTCATTGGCGGGGACTGGACCCGCAAAGGCGGTGATGTGGTCTGCTCGACCGCGGACCTCCTTTCAAAGCGCGGGCTTCGGCTGCGCGTCGACCTCGTTGGAGCAACCGCGGCTGACGTCGGGTCAGACACCCCGGCATGGCTGCACCATTGGGGATTCCTGAATAAAGCCGATCGAGATGATTTCGCTCGGCTGCGCGAACTCATGCGCGACGCCGATTTCCTTTTCCTGCCCACGCGGCAGGACTGCACCCCGATGGTTTTCTCGGAATGCAATGCGTACGGGACCCCGGCGATCACCCGGGACGTGGGCGGCGTCAGCGACGTGATCCACGACGGAATCAACGGCATTGTCTTGCCAGAGGATGCCACGCCAACCGAATTCGCTGACGCCATCGAGACCATTTGGCTGGACCAAAATCGATACGTCGAACTGCGCCGAACGGCCCGCCGCGAATACGAGCGGCGATTGAATTGGCGCAGCTGGGCGCAAGGCATCGCTGCCGTCATCCAAAAACTGGATGTCGAAGGGCGTTTTTAGATCCACAGGATTAACGGGACTGCTGTTTACCCGAAATCTTCGCCGATGGTGACCAAAGGGTGAAGGCGCCGTTTACCGGTTAATCATCCGGCCGCACGAGAATAAGCCTCCTAATGACATCCCCGGGGGTAAGCATGGCCGTCACTGAGCTGTTGAGTAATTCTAAGACCAAAGACTCCAGCGCCTTGATTGGCTTTCTGAGCAAAGGTATTGATCGGCTCTGTGCCAGAGCCGGGAGTTCGGGTGTGGTCTGGCTGGTGACTGGGCCTCTTTGTTTGCTCGTTGCGGCTTGCAGCTCCGCCATGGGTGCCACCGACAACACCACAACCGGTTCCCAGTCCGCCAAGTCAACCACTCAGGTGGCTTTGGGTACATCGGTGACCGACCCGACCGCATTCAAGGTCGGCATGAACGTCAACACGATCAACTGGTGGGACGGGACCCGTCCGTTTGAAAACCTGATCTACGGGACCAACTGGCAAATGCAGAACACGGCCCCGTTAGGCGGAGGCGAGGATATTCCCGCCGCGGACCTCGACGCGAACGGCTGGGTCAAGTCGGTTCCGGCCGGCTACCAAGTGCTGCGCGGCCTGTCGGTCCCACTAAATGGTGGGGATTTCATCTGCAGGTTCCAGGGCAACGGCACGATTAGCGTGACCGGACCCGTCTCTAACGTTTCCACCGGCGTTGGCTTCACCAAGTTCACAATCGCCCCGACCTATCCCAATCCACAAGGGGCGCTGATTAAATATTCCGTCGATCCGACCAATTACATCCGGAACATCGACTGCCGCGAGGCGGCCGCGTCGACAACCGACCAGCTGGCGCCGGAATTCGTCTCGGCGATGAGCGGGTTCAAGGTCATGCGCTTCATGAAGTGGCAGCCCGCCACCGAAGGCAATTACCCGGTCAGCTGGGCGACACGGAACAAGCCCGGCGATGCCGACTTTACCAAGAGCGACGGCGTCCCGGTCGAAGTCATGGTGGCCACTGCAAACCAGCTCAACGTCGACCCGTGGTTCACCATCCCGTGGAACGCGGACGACGATTACATCACGCGCTTTGCCACCTATGTGCGCGACAATATGGCGCCTGGCCATCAGGCGTACGTCGAAGTGAGCAACGAAGTTTGGAACGATGGCTATGCTGTAACACAGCAGGCGAGTGCCGAAGCGAAAGCCGAAGGATTGCTGAGCGCAGAAGACGGAGTCAGTCCGGGCGGAAAGGGCGAGCGCTACGCAGAAAAGACCAGGCAGGTCATGCAGATCTGGTCGACGGTCTTCGCCGGCCAGACGAACCGGCTCGTTCGAGTATTCGCATTCCAGCACGTATCGCCATACTGGTCTGACCTACTGCTTAAGTACCAGAACACTTATCAGTCGGTCGATGCGCTTGCGACGGCGCCCTATTTCGGCTGGGATATCACTGACAGCTGGACCGAAGATCAGATCATGACATCGCTTCCGGGCAAAGTAACGGAACAGGTCAACTTCGGGGTGCAACAAAAGGCGGTCGCGCAGAAATATGGCCTGCGTTACGTCACCTATGAAGGTGGCCAGAGTGTCACTCTCCCGAACAACTTCACTCTGGAATCGCAGGTGCAGAAGGACCCGCGCATGGGAACGGCTTACCAGCAATTCATGACGGAGTGGCAGAGCCAGGTCGGGGATACGCTGACGCTATTTGCGCTGACCGGCCCGATCTCGAAATACGGCTCATGGGGCATGAGCGAATATGTCGGCCAGCCGCTCACGCAGACGCCAAAGATGCAGGCCCTCGTGAATTTCCTCGCTTTGTCCGGATCCACCACGACGACGACGACGACGACGACCACTCAGGTCTGCCCTGACGGATCCGTGATTTCGTCAACGAGTATTTGTCCGACGATCACGATCACGACAACGACCCCGCCACCGACCACTCAGGTTTGCCCGGACGGGTCCGTGATTTCGTCAACGAGTATTTGCCCCACGACGACGACATCGAAAAGGAAGAACGCGAGCAGGGGCGGTGGCTCGACGAAGACCGGCACTGTCGCGTGATCCGCGGTGGGTTCGAGCATGTGGGGCCTTTGCGCGAGAGTCTGAATTTACCTCAGCGGCGCCCGATGGCCTCACGATATAGCGCGACCGTTTCACGCGCGATGCGCTCGGGTGACAGCCATTCACCAGCACGCGCGTAAGCGGACCGCCCCATCCGCGCTAAATGTGCCGGATTGCTCGCCATTGCGACCATCGCATCGGCCGTAGCGGTGACGTCGGCGACAGGCACGATGCGGCCATCGACTCCATCGCGGATAAGCTCGCTCGGGCCAAAACAATCCGATGCCAGCACAGGCATTCCAACAGCCATGGCCTCGGCGACCGTGTAAGAGAACGCCTCGAAGCGCGATAAGACGAGCGCGAACGCCGACTGAAGCCGCAGCTCGGCGATGCGAGAACCGGGTAGCGGGCCGAAGAAATGGACGCGCTTTCGTACTTCGGGCGCGAATTCCGTCGCGACAAACTCGTCGAAGTGCATTTTGCTGCCGTCGCGCTGCGCAAGTCCGCTGTCGGGGCCGGCCATTACCAAAGTCAGAGAAGGCCTCGTCTCCAGAGCTTTGGCGAATGCGCGCAATACGACGTCAGCGCCCTTGCACAGGTCAAATCGGCCGACGAACAGCAATTGATCGGCGGTTGCGCGGTCAACATTCCAGCGGTCTGCCGGTCGGGCGGCGCCAATGGGATTGGGGATGACTCGGGCGAGCGGCAGCTTGAGCCCATATCGCTGAGTCAGGCCGTCTAATAATCGTTCCGTGGGAGAGGTGACGGCTTGGACCGCGTTGAACGAAATGATTTCCGCCGCCTCCCGCAAGTCGCCAAGGCGTCTCTGCTCCGGCGTTTCAACCTGGTCTCGGACAAAGCCATGCGGTCCATGCAAACGGGTAACGATTGCCGCACCGCGTCCAACGAGGCGACTAGCCCAACCGAAACTCTCTTCGATCTCGAAGACTTCTGCGCCCTCGCGGCGGGCGGCAAGGAAGGCATTGAGAATATGGAGCCTGATCCCGACGCTCGACCCATCATCTGGCTGACGCGCTTCAACGAACCTGCGATACGAACCGAGCGCCCGATTTGATCTCCCTATCGCGGTTACTTGACCGTCTTTGTGCTCGATATGGTCACCGGCAAGAACAATCACCGAATGACCAAGCGCCCTTAGCGCATCGCGCATGATTCCGGTGTAGGTGACGATGCCGTTGATCGTGCCACTTTCCGGGAGAGCGGGCGCAAACAACGCGATCCGGAGCGGCGATTCCACGTTCGGTCAGGCACCGCTGAATTGCAGGAGGATGTTGTCTCGCTCAACGCTTTCGAGTTTGAATCCACGCTCGGCGATGGTGCCCAGATTAACCGTGCGCAGCCCGTGCTTCGCAGCCGCGGTCTCGTAAACCTCGACAGAACGCTTGAGGAATGGAAATTCGAGCCAAGTGCTCTCGTCGGCGTTTGTCTGGATATTGGCGATGAACTGACCCCGAGGCGCGAGCCGCTGGCTGAAATTGGCAAACAGCTTGTCCAGGAGCTCATCGGAGAGATGAAACAGGACGCTGAACGCCCAAATGAAATCAAACTGCCGATCCCCCAGTTCCGCCGATCCAAAACTGTCGGAGCAGATTAGGCGCGGGTTCTTCGCGCTGAGGCCCGCGCGGCCGATTTGCTGCCAGCTCATGTCAAGGACACTCGATCGGACATCGACCCCGACATAGCCGTCGCTGGCTAGAAATTCGATCAGGGGAATGCCGGCGGTTAATGGGCCGCAGCCGATTTCGAGAAGCGTGGACGAAGGGGTCAGGCCAAGCCTTTTGAGCTCCTCCATCTGATACCGCCGGTGCTCGTCCCACTGGCCGCGAAATCCCATGGAGTCTTCGAGGGAGTGCTGCCATTGCTCATCAAGCATGCCCTGCGTGCCGGCGAGCTTGAACAATTTCCGCTGCGCGCGACGCTTCCATAAATGCCGGGTTCTCTTGAGCAGCACGGAGGTCCTTTCAAGTTGCGCGAGCTCCGGACGCTGGCAGCAAGGCGCCTCGCGATCAATAGGCGGGAGGCCGGCCATTTCCGGGCTGTTCCAAATTGGGTTGCGCGCGGCGCGGGGGACGCCGCCACCTGCTGTCGCCTCACAGTCATTGTGTTAGGGATGGGCCAATGCAGAGTTTACTCGGTAGCGGCCGATTAGGTCAGCGGCTGCGTCTGAGCGGAAGCCAGGCTTTGGCCGCGAGTACCATACTCACAAACATCGTGCGGATCGCCAGCACGATGGTGCTCTCCCGGCTGCTTTCGCCCGACGTGTACGGCATCACGGGGATGATCCTGTCCGTCTTCTACGTGATCAACCTGCTCAGCGATGTCGGGTTTCAAGGGTATATCATCCGCCACGAGCGGAGCGAGGACCCGCATTTCCTGAGCGCGGTCTGGACGATCCATGCCAGCCGCGGCGTGATCCTGTCGGCGATTGGCGCGCTCCTCGCGTGGCCGGTTTCCATGATCCTCGCCAAGCCCGAACTGGCACTGCCGCTCGCTGTCGCCTCATTGACCTTCGCGATCGACGGCCAGGCTTCGCTGCACCAGTATCGCGCGCTGCGGGAGGGCCGCGTCCCTCGCTTCGCATTCCTCAACCTGATGGTGGCGCTGGGGCAAACCTTTTCCGCAATCCTGCTCGCGGTCTTTATCCGCAACGTCTGGGCGATAATCGGCTCCATGCTCATCGCCAGCATGGTTCGGGTGTGGCTGAGCTATGTTCTGTTCACGGGCGACCGGCACGTCTTCCGACGCGACCGGGAGATAGCCGCAGATCTTTGGCGGTTCGGACGAATGATCGCGGCCTCGAGCGCGCTGACCCTCGTCATCACGCAAATCGACAAGCTCGCGATGAGCCGTATCCTGTCGCTGAGCCAGTTCGGGACCTACGTGCTGGCCTCGTCACTTGCGGCGGCACCCACGGTGTTCGCGGTAAATTACGCGGCGACGATCGTTTATCCGGCTGCTGCAAGGGCCTGGCGTGATGGTTCCTCGATTTCGGAAGCTTATTATCGCTCCTGCGGCCGCTTCTTCTATGCCTATGCCTTGGGTGGAGGCGCATTGATCGGGATAGCAAACCTCCTCATCCGCTTGCTCTATGACCCGCGGTATCTGCCAGCCGCACGCTATTTGGCGATCCTCGCGGTGGGGACGGCGCTGACGATGGCCACGCGCTCAATGCAGGACATGCTCGTCGGAAGCGGCCGCACGCGCGCTACACTTGAGCTTAACCTGGTCCGGCTCGTGTGGCTGTTAGCTGGCGGGGGCATCGCCCTCGCCCGGCTCGACGCGATGATCTTCGTCCTGACCATCGGCCTGATGGAATGTCCGGTCTATCTGTTCGGTCTGTGGCGGATGCAACGGCTGCACCTGGTTCGCTGGGGGCGCGAAGCTGCGCTTGCCCTGACGATCGGCGCCGGATTCGGCATTGGCAGCGCGGCGAGCATGCTTGGCAAAGTGTTCCTACCCAACCTTTAAGGCGTGTCCGCTAGGCGGCTGCGGTCGCCGGCGCTTGCCGCGGCTGGCGAGGAATTCTCTGCTTGCTCGGCCGCGTGGCGCGGACCAGGCCCGCAGTCGCGACGGAACCTGCAATCAGCAGCGTCAATGCAAACGGATCGGCGTTTGGTATCTGATCGACAACATAAATGCCTAGCAGAAGCGTTAGCCCCGCAAGGCTGACGTTAGCCGG
>WNFM01066061.1_pt1 | contig 10231 bp, 9 predicted proteins | sample 5400271 | NCBI WGS metagenome assembly WNFM01 (sample SAMN13153352, study PRJNA577476) | soil metagenome | isolation source: 60 cm saprolite on Douglas fir-dominated hillslope | place: USA:California | collected 2013-09-17
TGCGCAGGACCTGGGCGGCGTCCAAGCTGCAGGAGCGGCTTGAGTGGCACGCATGGATCTGGGCGACGTGGCGCAACTACGTCCGGGGGATCACCAACAGGTCGCCGAGGGTAACGCCGGCGATGGCGATGGGCGTCGAGAAGGAGAAGTGGAACGCAACCCAACTCTGCGCCTGGAGGGTCTTCCACTTCAAGTGATTCCTGCACAGCGGTGTGGGCCAGATTCCCGTCAGGCCTCATGCCCATCAGCGTCCGCCCTCCCTCCGGAAGGCAGCGTGAACCAGAAGCAGGCGCCTCGACCGAGATCCGATTCGACCCAGATCCGCCCACCTCGACGCTGAAGGATTCGCTTGCACGTGGCGAGTCCGATCCCGCTGCCTGGATAGCGGTCGCGCGGGTGCAAGCGCTGGAAAACGTCGAAGACGCGCTCGCGCTGAGACTTGTCGATTCCGATCCCGTTGTCGCGGACGAAGAATCGCCAAGTGCCGGCGATCTCGACGGCTCCGATCTGGACGCGGGGGGACTCCTCGCGGCGAAACTTGATCGCGTTCCCGACCAGGTTCTGGAACACCTCGCCGAGCTGCAACGGATCCGCGTCGATCCTCGGCAGCGGACCGACGTCGACGAGCGCATGGGCCTCGTCGATCGCGGGGCGCATGTCGTCGAGAACTTCGTGGACGACCTGGCTCACCTCGACGCCCTGCACGTTCTCCTGGGTCGTCCCGATGCGGGCGTAGGCGAGCAGATCATGGATCAGGCCGAGCATCCGCCGGGCGCTCCTCGATGCGACGCGGAGGTAACCATCGGCCTCCGTCCCCAGCACCCCGGCGTAGTCGCGTTCGACGAGCTCGACGTGCAGGAGGACGTTGCGCAGCGGTTCCCTGAGATCGTGGGACGCCGTGTACGCGAACTGCTCCAAGTCGGCGTTCGAGCGCTCGAGCTCGCGCGCTTTCTCGCGCAGCATTTCGCTGGCCAGCGAGCGCTCCCGCACGACGGCGGCGAGGCTCATCGCGGTCAGCATCGTGACCACGAGGAAAGCTTGCAGCAGGAGGAGCGCCGTGTTGGGCGAGAGACTCGAGTAGGGTCCGCGGCCCGCCAGCGTCGCCCAGGTCGCGATCGCCGCGAGCAGGGCGCCCGCCGTCCCGGTCTCGCGCGGTCCGAAGCGGAACGCCGCCCAGAGAAGGGGCGGAGTGCAGAGGAACGCGAGAGGGACCGAGGTCAGCAGGCGCGAGAAGTCGCCGAGGAAGACCACCTCTCCCACCGCGGCGATGCAGAGTAGGAGGCCGAATGCCTCCGCCGCTTTCCACCGAGTCCATCCGAGCTTCGGTCGCCGGCCCCAGAGGATCAGGGGCGGCGCGAGGACCAGCGCTCCACCGACGTCACCGAGCCACCACGTCGACCATGTGGAGGCGAACTCGCGCCAGGGCAGACCCCAGAGACACAGACTCGTGACGCCGATCGTCGGGCTGAGGAGAGTCGCGACGAATCCGGCCAGCAGGGCGAACTTCAGGAGATCGGACGTGCGATCGAATGCGCCGCGACCGTTTGCGAAGCGCTCGACGAGGGCGGCCGCTACGAGGGCCTCGAGGGTGTTCCCGGCGGCGATCCCGACGCTCGTCCAGGCGTTTCCCGTCGTGGTGAAGTTGACGATGAAGGCGCCGGCCGCGATCGCCGGCCAGGTCGCACGACCGAGTATGAGCAGGGCGGCGATCGCGATCCCGCTCGGCGGCCACACGGGCGACGCGCTCGGGTTCAGGATCGCCATGCTCAACCCGAGCTTGCCGGCGGCGGTGTACAGCGCCGTGAGAAACGCGAATCGGCCGAACTCAGATTGCCAGCGAGGACGCACGGAGGTTTCTCAGGTCCAGCGAAACACGCGCAACGCGAGGAAGAAAGAGATTCCGCCCCACGCGGCCAGGATCGCGATCCTCGGCAGCTGCGAGGTGAAGTCGGCGCCTTCGAGGATCACCGCGCGGAGCGCGTCGTTCAGCGCGGTCAGCGGCAGCGCCTTCACGAACGGCTGGAGGACCTCCGGAAAGCGATCGGCGGAGAAGAAGATCCCCGACAAGACGAACATCGGGAGCATCACGAGGTTCATCAAGCCCGTCACCGCTTCGGTCTTCTGCGCGCGGCTCGCCACGAGCAGGCCCAGACCCGAGAATCCGAACGCGCCGAGCAGCGCGAGCAGGGCGATCAGCCAGAGCCCGCCTTGCACGACCATGCCGAAGAAGTATCGGCCGAACGCCAGCAGGAGCAGCATCTCCAGGAAGACGAGCACCATCCGGCTGCCCATCATCGCTCCGAGGAAGTGCGAGCGGCGCATCGGCGTCGCGATCAAGCGCTTGAGGAGCTTCCTCGACCGCATCTCGACGAGCACGAACCCCACGCCCCACATCCCGCCGCTCATGATGTTCATGCCGAGCAGGCCCGGGATCAAGAAATCGATATAGCGCGCGCCGGGCTCCGTCGAAGGCGTCTCTCGCACGGCGACGGGATCCGCGCGGCCGGACGCGCGTTGGATCGAGTCGTCGACGCGGCTCCGCGCGAGCACGCTCTCCGGCCGCGTCGGATCGAAGCGGTACTCGACCGGATTCCCGGGCACGACGAGGAGCGAGATCTTGCCCAGGCGCAGGCCGCGTTGGGCGTCCTCGAGGTTCGTCCGCTCCGTTTGGAATCCGTCCTTCGCGGACAGCGCGCGCTCCAGGTCCTCCGCGCCCGGACCGTCGATCACGCTGACGGCGACGATGTCGGGCGGCTTGTTGCGGAAAGCGATGCCGAGGCCGACCGCGAGGAGGATCGGGAATCCGAAGACCCAGAAGATGACCTCCGGCTCCCGCGCGAACTCGCGCATGCGGGAGCGGAGGAGCTCGAGGAACGGATGTCGATCACTCATCGCGGAGGTGGCGGCCGGTCAGGGAGACGAAGACGTCCTCGAGGCTCGCGTGGCGCGTCGAGAGATTCGAGAGAGCGCGCGCGCCCCGACCGGAACGTGCGCCGAGGAATTCCAGGAGTGCCGGAATCGCGACGTGCGGCTCGGCCACGGTGAGCTGGGTCGCGTCGCCCTCGAGGCGCGCCGAGCGCACGGAGGGCAGGCCGCGCAGCGCCTCGAGATCGACGCCGTTCTCCCCCCCACCCCGTTCCGGGCCCGCCTCGACCGCGAACTCGACGACGTGGTCGCCGCCGAGCGAGCGGATGAGCTCCGCGGGCGATCCGAGGGCGATCACTTTCCCGTGGTCGACGACGGCGACGCGGTCGCACAAGCGTTCGGCCTCGTCCATGTAGTGCGTCGTGAGGAGGATCGTGCGCCCGCGTCGCTTCAGGTCGCGGAGGATGTCCCACATCTGGCGGCGCGACTGCGGATCGAGGCCGGTCGTCGGCTCGTCGAGAAAGAGCAGGTCGGGGTCGCCGACGAGCGCGCACGCGACGGCGAGGCGCTGCCGCTGACCGCCCGAGAGATTGACGACCCACGCGGAACGTTTCTCGACGAGCTCGACCTCGGCCATGACGTCGGCGGGAGGACGTCCGCGCTCGTAGAAGGATCCGAAGAGGCGCACGGTCTCCTCGACGCTGAGCTTGTCGGCGAACTTCGTCTCCTGGAGCGTGACGCCGATCCGCTGGCGGAGCTCGCGTTCGCTCTCACCCCAGCGCATTCCGAGCACCTCGACGTCGCCGGAAGTCGGCTCGAGGATGCCCTCGAGGACCTCGATCGTCGTCGTCTTGCCCGCGCCGTTGGGTCCGAGGAGGCCGAAACATTCGCCCGAGCGCACCTCGAGGTCGAGCCCGCGCACGGCCTCGACGGGAGGCTTCGCCGTGTAGGTCTTCACGAGACCGCGGCAGAGGATCGCCGACGACATGAGGGGCGAGATGATAGCTCGGGCGGGGTCGTCTGCACCGCTCGCTTCGGACCGGCGGGAAGATCTACACTGGCCACGCGGCAGGCAAGTTCGCTCCGGTCCGCACCTTCGTCCCGAGATCGAGAGGAGATCCGCCGTGTCGACTCACCCCATCCTCGCCCAAACCGCGGGAGTAGCCCTTCTGCTCAGCGCGTGCGCGACGAACCCCGACAAGCGGGTCGCGCAGTACGAAGTCAGCGAGCGCGTCGTCGAGACCCACATCGCGACCTTCGACACCTTGGACTTCGACGTCTTCACGCATCAGAAGTGGGATCGTCTCCACGAGAGTCATTCCAAGGACATCGTCGTGCACTGGCCCGACGGACATCAGACGCGCGGGATCGACACGCACATCGAGGACCTGAAGGCGATGTTCGTCTACGCGCCGGACACGCGGATCCAGGTCCACGCGGTCAAGTTCGGCGCTGGCGACTGGACGAGCGTGATCGGCGTGATGGAAGGCACGTTCACGAAGCCGATGCCGACCGGCGGCGGGAAGATGATCCCGCCCACCGGCAAGGCGTTCAAGCTTTCGATGTGCACCGTCGGTCACTGGAAGGACGGCAGGATGGATGAGGAATACTTGTTCTGGGACAACGGGACGTTCATGAAGCAGATCGGCCTCGCGCCCTGACGGATCGCATCGCGGCGCCCCGGGATCGGCGTGCTCCGGGTACAGTGATCGAACTCCCGGAAAGGACCCCGCTTGATCCTCTCGACGCTCCTCACTCTCCTCGCGCCCCTCCTCACCTCGGGCGGCCCCGCTCTCGACCTCCGCCCACCTCCGAGTCCGCGCCTGTTGATCGAGCCGCGCCACGGCGCGGCGCCTGCTCACGGATCTGCCGCAAATCGGCTGGCAGATCGTCGCCGTAGACCCGGCGCGGCTCGGAGAGGTCCGCCAGGCGTACGCGCACTCCGCGCTCGTCGCGCGCGTCGAGCCCGACCACGCCTACCGTCTGGCGCACATCCCGAACGACCCCTATTGGCCGGGGATGTGGAACCTGATGCACATCCACGCCGACACCGCCTGGGACATCACGCGCGGCTCGAGCACGGTCAAGGTCGCCGTGATCGACACGGGACTCGAGACGTCGCACCCCGACCTCGCGGCGAACGTCTGGACGAACCCGGGCGAGATCCCGGGCAACGGCATCGACGACGACGGCGACGGACTCGTCGACGACGTCCACGGCTGGGACTTCGTGAACAACGATCCCGTGCCCGACGATCTCTTCGGCCACGGCACCGCCTGCGCCGGGATCATTGCGGCCGTGCAGGACAACAGCCTCGGCGTCACCGGCATCGCGCCGCTCGTCAAGGTCATCCCGCTCAAGGCCTGCAACGATTCGGGGTACCTCCTCGACTCGTACGTCGTGCCCGCGTTGATCTACGCCGCCGACCGCGGGTGCCAGGTGATCTCGATGAGCTTCTACGGCGACCAGGTCACTCCGGCCGAGAGGGCTGCGATCGACTACTGCTGGAGCCACGGCTGCCTGCCGGTCGCGGCGGCCGGCAACGACGCGCAGGTCTTCCCCTACTATCCAGGAGCCTACGAGCACACGCTCGCCGTCGCGGCGCACGACGGCTCGGACGCGCGCTCCTGGTTCTCGAACTTCGGGAGCTGGGTCGACGTCGCCGCGCCGGGCGAGGGCATCAGCACGACGACGCCGGGCGCGGGCTACACGACGGGCTTCGCCGGGACGTCGGGAGCCGCGCCCCACGTCGCCGGGATCGCGGCGCTGCTCTTCTCGGCCCTCCCCGGCACGACCAACGCGCAGGTGCGCGCCGCGATCGAGGACTCGGCGATCTTCACGAACGGCGGCGGAACGGCCGAGTGGACGAACTACGGCCGCGTCGACGCGCGCGCGGCGCTCGACCGCCTGCTCGGGACGACGTCCGGCTCGAAGCCTGCGCGCTTCCTCTACGCGAGCCCGGTCGGAGGTGGGATCGCTCCGCTCCTCCTCGGCGAGAGAGCGCAGCGACCTGAGCTCGTGCTCTACGGCGTCGGTCTCGAGCTCCCGAACGTCGTGCGCGTGCTGAAGAACGGCCAACCGCTGCCCCTGATCTCCCAATTGCGCAACGAAGTGCGCGTCCGCGTCGGATCCAACTTCCAGGCGACGATCGACCTCGAGGTCAACGGTCAGATCGTCGAGAACCTCGCCTGGGAGGGCGGGACCGGATGGACGTTCGCGCCGAGCGACGGCGACACGCGGAGTCCCGCGTCCTGGACCGGCGGCTTCCGCGAGCTCTACCGCGACGACGGCGCGCGCTTCACGTGCACGTCCGACTCGGGGGCGATCTTCGCGCAGCTCTCGCTGCTCAAGGTGCGGGGCAGCCCGATCCACACGATGAGCATCGCGTGGACGCGCTCGTACTCGCACTGCACCGGCGGGACGGAGACGGTCGAGCTCTACGACTGGTCGACGGCGAGCTATCCCTACGGCGCGTTCGTCACCGTCGCGTCGAACTCGATCGCGGGGAGCGGCGAGGAGCACCACGAGGTGACGTTGCCCGCGAATCCGGCGCGGTTCCTCGACGACCAGGGCACGATGTACGTCCAGATCCACGCCACGTCGGCGGCCTCGAACGCGCTGCTCTCGATGGACAGCTTCCGGCTCCACGTGCAGTGAGCCGCCCTCGCGTTGCTATTCTCAACGGTCCGATGAGCAAGATTCAGGACCCGCGCACACCGAAGACGGCCGCCCGGACGACTCCGACCTCCGCCGAGGTCCGCGCGAAGCACAAAGAGTTCCTCTTCCCCTCCTGCGCGAACTACTACCAGGAGCCGATCGTTCCCGTTCAGGGTTCGGGCACGCGCGTCACGGACCTCGACGGACGCGAGTACCTCGACTTCTTCGGCGGGATCCTGACGCTCTCGGTCGGGCACGCTCACCCGAAGGTCAACGCCGCGCTCAAGGCGCAGATCGATCGACTCGGGCACGTCTCGTCGCTCTACCCGACCGTCCCCGTCGTCCAGCTCGCCGAGACGCTCGCGCGCATCACGCCCGGGGAGCTGAAGAAGACGTACTTCGTCGCCTCGGGCACGGAAGCGGACGAGACCGCGGTCACGCTCGCGCAGGTGTTCACCGGCGCGCTCGAGATCATCGCGCTGCGCCACGGCTACTCCGGTCGCTCGATCCTCGCCCAGTCGCTGACCGGCCACGCGAGTTGGCGCGCGGTGCCGTCCCAGGTCGCCGGCGTCAAGCACGCGATGGCGCCGTACTGCTACCGCTGCCCGCTCGGGTTGAAGTACCCCGACTGCGGCGTGAAGTGTGCGGGTGACATCGCGGACCTGATCCAGACGACGACGACGGGCGGCGTCGGCGGATTCATCACTCCCCCGCCGGAGTACTTCCAGATCGCCGTCGAGATCGTGCGCAAACACGGGGGCGTGTTCATCTGCGACGAGGTGCAGACCGGCTTCGGGCGCACAGGTGAGCACCTGTTCGGCATCTCGCACTGGGGCGTCGAGCCCGATCTGATGACGATGGCGAAGGGCATCGCGAACGGGATGCCGCTCGCGGCCTGCATCGCGACGAGCGAGATCGCGGACGCGTTCCAGAAGATGCAGATCTCGACCTTCGGCGGGAACCCGCTGTCGTGCGCGGCGGCGAACGCGACGATCGGCGTGATCGAAGAGGAAGGTCTCGTGCGGAACGCGCAGGTGCAAGGCGAGCGGCTGCGCGCGGGCCTGGAGGACTTGCAACGCCGCTTCCCGAAGGCGATCGGCGAGGTGCGCGGGAAAGGCCTGATGCAGGCGCTCGAGATCGTCGTCGACGAGAAGTCCGGCGACCGCACGCCCGATCCGAAGGGCACCGTGCGGATCTTCGAGGAGACGAAGAAGCGCGGCCTCCTCCTCGGCAAGGGCGGGCTCTACGGCAACGTGTTCCGCGCTGCGGATCCTGCGCGAGTCGTTCGCGGCGGCCGTGAACTGACGGCCACTCACCTCCAGAGATGAGCCGAAGAGGGCAACGGGCGATCTTGGGAGGTCTCCTCCTCGCCGCGAGCCTCCTCCTGCTGGCCGTGCTCCTCCACTTTCGCAGCCCTGGACGAACGGCGTCGGCCGTCGACCGGGCGGCCTCGGCCTACTCGGAGCCGACGGTCGATCGAGTCGATTCCAGCGTCGACGCGGCGAAGAACGCGCCAGTACCCACACCAAAGAGAGAGGTGCTCGCAGACGGTTCGGCTGCAGCAAGCGTTCCTGGCCGAGTCGTCTTCCGCTTCGACGACGGCTCGCCCGCAGCGGGACTCTCGCTCTATCGAGCCGACGTGGTGAAGACGGTGTATCCGCAAGCGATCCGGGAGGGCGCGCCGAATTGGAACTACCGCCTGGGATCCGCGGGCGAACTCGTCCTCGACGGGAAGGTTGATCTCGGTTCGATCGTTGCCGTTCGACTCTCGGACATCGCGGTGGAGCTCGTCCCTTTGGACCTGACGCGCGTCCGCGAGTACGAGCTCCGNNCCGGGCGGACCGGAGATGAGCGCAGAGATCCAGATCCACGGAATCGACAACCGGCGCTTCTCGAGCGACATCGCCTACGAGCAAGAGGTTCGACAGACCGGGTTCGCCGACCACGACTCCCTCGAGATGAGAGAGAGTCCCTTCCCCGCGGTCGTCGTCTACACGAGACTGAGCCTCACCGCAGCGACGCCCTCCGTGCACGTCAGACTGCCGAGGGGAAAGTACGACCTCCAGCCGGTGAGCTGCCCCTTCGGTTGGTGGTGGAGGGGTACGGAAGCCGATATCGACGGCACGCTGATCCGGATCTCTCTCGCTTCCGTGCCGATCACGCGCGTCCGCCTGCAGCAGGACGTCGGAGGGAAGACCCACACGCCGACGGAGGTCCGGCTTTTCATCGACACGAAGGCACCCGATTCCTCCGAGAGCAGTGGGGAGATCAACCTCCGGTTCGCACTCCAGGATGAGTGGGTGTCGATCGCGCAACACTGGCGCAATCCGGACGAGACGTGGACTCGCTACGCGCTGATCTTCGTCTGGCCGGACGGAACGAGGACGCAGACGAAACTCGGGGACTGGAACGCGCTGCTGAACACGACGGACGTCGGCGGACCTTGACGGCCCGAGCTCTCTAAGTCCCGTCTCGACGGACGCTCGGGCTCCGCGAGACGCTATGCTTCTCTGCCCTGGATCCAGGAGGAGCTCGCGGATGCCCACAGCCACCAGCAAGAAGTCTCTCTACAGCGTCCATCCCGGCGTGGTGATGGTGCAGACCTGGGTCGAGAGTCTGCCGGCGAAATCCGGCCGATCGCTCGAGCAATGGATCGCGCTCGTGAAGAAGGAAGGTCCCAAGGGCACCGCCGGTCGCCGCGAGTGGCTGAAGAAGAAGCACGGCTTGGGCACGAACTCCGCGCGGTGGATGGCCGATCGCGCGGAGGGCCGAGGCCTCGAGGACAGCGACCCCGCGGTCGCTCCGCCCGATCTACGACGCGCTCCTGGGGCTCGGCTTCTCGATCGCGAAGGACGTCCGCGCCTGCCCGTGCAAGACGATCGTGCCGCTGTACCGGCACCACGTCTTCGCCGAGATCAAGCCGACGACGCTGACGCGCATCGATCTCGGTCTCGCGCTCAGGGACACGAAGACGCCGAAGCGTCTCGTCGACACGGGCGGCTTCCAGAAGAAGGACCGGATCACGCACCGCATCCCCATCACCTCGACGAACGACATCGACGCCGAGGTGAAGCGCTGGCTGAAGGCCGCCTACGCCATGGACGCCTAGCTGCGGATGAAGTGGGGCGTCGTCCTCGAGCTCTCCGTCCCCGGTCTCGCGATCGGTCTCGCCGTCGTGTTCGGGATGGGCGAGACGCCGATGTGGGTCCTGTGGGGCTTGCTGCGGATCCTCACGTCTCTCTGGATCGCGCGTTGGGTGAGGCGCAAGCACTTCGCGCACGGTTTCTACGCCGGATCGATCAGCGCAGGAGTCGCCGTCCTGTGCGGCGCGGTGTTCTTCGAGACGTACACCGGGCACCACCCGGAATACTTGGAGCGTGCGGGCCGCGTGCCGAGCCTCGATCCGCGACTCCTGCTCGCCCTAGTCGCCGTCGGATTCGGCCTGGTGGACGGGATCGTGCAAGGCAGCCTCGCCTGGATCGCCTCGAACATCGTCACGAGCCGGTGAGGATGCTCGCTCCATGATCTTCGCCCCCGTCATCCTCGCGCTGGTCGCATTCCAGGACATCAAGCCGCCTCCGTCCAAAGTCCCTTCGTGACCCGTGTGACCCGGCGAAGGCCGCGCGGTCCGTGGGACCGCGGAACATGAGGATGAAGCGCGGTGGACCTTCAGCACGCGCTGGATCCCCGGGATCGACGTCGACCGCGC
>WNFM01213676.1_pt1 | contig 10231 bp, 9 predicted proteins | sample 5400271 | NCBI WGS metagenome assembly WNFM01 (sample SAMN13153352, study PRJNA577476) | soil metagenome | isolation source: 60 cm saprolite on Douglas fir-dominated hillslope | place: USA:California | collected 2013-09-17
CGTTTCGCGTCGCGGTCGGCGACGTCGCGCCGCTTGTCGCGCTGCTCCTTGCCTCGGGCAACCGCGAGCTCGACCTTCACGCGGCTGTCCTTGAAATAGATCTTGGTCGGGACGATCGTCAACCCCTTTTCGCGGATCTTTCCGTAGAGCGAGTCGATCTCCCGCCGGTGCAGAAGCAGCTTGCGCGGCCGTACCGGCTCGTGATTCGCCCGGCCGCCCTGGTCATAGATCGAGATCTCGAGGCCGTTGAGCCATGCTTCGCCGTCACGGATGTCGGCGAAGGCCTGCGCCATCGTCGTCCGGCCTCCGCGAAGAGACTTCACTTCCGTGCCCGTGAGCACGATGCCGGCCTCCACCCGCTCCAGCAGGTCATAGTCGAACCGCGCGCGTCGGTTCTCGGCGATCAGCTTCTCGGCCATGGAAAGTCGAGAGTAGCGTTGAGGGTCGGACCAGGGTGATGCCGGATAGCCACCGGCGCCGCCCGCAGGCAGCCTCATGGACATGACAACACACAGCACACACATCCCCCAGGTCAAGCGCCTCGAGCGCACGAAGTCGCCGCGGATCTTCGCCGGCGTCGCGGGCGGTCTCGGTCGGTACTTCGACCTCAGCCCCGCCGTCTTCCGGATCGGGCTCATCGTCCTCACGCTGCTCGGCGGCGCGGGGATCCTCGTCTACCTCGCCGCCGTCCTGGTCATCCCTGAAGAGGGGAGCGACCAGTCGTTCGCGGAGAAAACGCTCACCGAACGCCGCGACCGGCCCTGGCCACTCATCGGCCTCGGTCTCGTCGGCGTCGCCATCGCCGTCCTCCTCGCACACGCCGCGGCAGGCGCCGGCTGGGTGCTCGTCCTGATCGCCGGGCTCATCGTTCTCTGGATGAGCCGGCGCGAGCGGAAGCGTCGCGGCATCGTCGTCGCAGTGTTCGCCTTCATCGGCCTCATGCTCGCGGCGATCGCCGCCGCGACGGTCGTCGGCTTCGCCTGGTTCAACGTGAGCCTCAGTGACGGTGTCGGCGATCAGCGCTACGTCCCCGCTTCGATCAACGACGTCAAGTCGAAATACGACCTCGGCGTCGGCAACCTACGCGTCGACCTGTCGAAGGTCGGCCCCATCACGAAGGAGACACACGTCAAGGCGACCGTCGGAATCGGCGAGCTCAAGGTCATCGTCCCCCGCAACGCGGCAGTAACCGTGAACGCACACGCCAAGGTCGGCGAGATCTTCGGCCTCCAAGGGCACGACGACGGGAGGAACGCGGTCGTGCACGTCGGGCAGGGCCCGCTCGTGATCGACGCAAAGGTCGGTGCAGGTCGCATCGACGTGGTGCGCGCAGGATGAATCAGATCCCGGTGCTGCCGTTCGAACGCAGCGCGCACGACGACCGCGTGATCGCGGGCGTGTGCGGAGGACTCGCGTCGACGCTTCGTGTCGACGCGACCCTCGTTCGCTTCGTGTTCGCACTGCTCTCGCTCGCAGGCGGCGCCGGCATCCTCCTCTACTTCGCTCTCTGGGTCTACGACGGCGGCCGCCGCGCCTGGCCTGCTGCGGTCTTGATCGCCGCGGCCGCGGGCTCCCTGTTGCTCGCACTCGGCCTCTCCGGTGGCGCCGTCTTCGGCGTCGGGCTGATCGTCGCAGGGCTCGGCGTGATCGTCGTCCGCGGCGGCTCGATGCGCCAGGGAGGGTCACTGCCAAAGCTCACAATCGTCCTCACCGTGATCGGCGCGGCGGTGCTGCTCGGCCACGTGGGCACGTCAAACTCGTTCATCGGCCCTGGCGTAGTCCTGGGCACGCTGCTGCTCGTGCTCGGGCCGTGGGTCTGGCAGCTGTGGCGTGAGCATCTCGAACGGATCCGGCTCCAGGAACGTGACGAGGTTGCCGCGCGAATCCATGACTCCGTGCTGCAGACGCTCGCACTCGTGCAGCGCCACGCGGAGGACGCCCCGCGCGTAGCCGCGATCGCACGCCGCCAGGAGCGCGAGCTGCGCCGCTGGCTCTACGGGAGCGGCGCCGGCGACGCCGTCACGCTTGCAGACGCGCTCGCCGAAGCTGCGACCGAGATCGAGGAGCTGCACGGCGTGCGCGTCGAGCTCGCGAGCGCAGGCGACCTGCCACTCGACGACTCGTTGCAGCAGCTCGTGCTCGCAGCGCGCGAAGCGATGACGAACGCCGCCAAGTTCTCGACCGCCGACGAGATCGCGGTGTACCTCGAGACGGACGGCGACCACGTCGCCGTCTTCGTTCGCGACCGCGGTGTCGGCTTTGACCGCGCTGCGGTTCCCGCCGACCGCCGCGGTGTCGCCGAGTCGATCGAAGGGCGCATGCGCCGCGCCGGCGGCTCCGCCACCATCGTCTCGTGGCCCGGCTCGGGCACCGAGGTCGAGCTGACGCTGCCGAGGGCCGCGCAGTGATCCGCGTCGTCCTGGTCGACGACCACGAGCTCTTTCGCGCGGGCGTGCGCGGCGAGCTCGGCACCGCAGTCGAGGTCGTCGGCGAGGCGGGCAGCGTCGCGGAGGCGGTGCCGCTGATCCGCGAGCTCGATCCGGACGTCGTGCTGCTCGATGTGCACCTGCCGGACGGCGGCGGCGAAGCTGTGATCGCAGCGATCGCGCAGGAGCGGCCGGGTGTGAAGTTCCTCGCCCTGTCGGTCTCGGATGCCGCGGAGGACGTGATCGGCGTGATCCGCGCCGGCGCGCGCGGCTACGTGACGAAGACAATCTCGAGCGACGAGCTCAACGACGCCATCGTGCGCGTGTCCGAAGGCGACGCGGTCTTCTCGCCGCGGCTCGCAGGGTTCGTGCTCGATGCGTTTCGCGAAGGCGCGCGCGTCGGCGACGACGCCGAGCTCGAGACGCTCACCGCGCGAGAGCGCGAGGTGCTGCAGCTGATCGCGCGCGGCTACAAGTACAAGGAGATCGCCGCCCGGCTGCACCTGTCGGTGAAGACGGTCGAGGCGCACGTCTCGAGTGTGTTGCGCAAGCTGCAGCTCTCCTCGCGCGCGGAGCTCACGCGCTGGGCTCACGAGCGCAGGCTGATTTAACGGGCGGCGACGGCCGCGCGCGCCTCGGCGCTCACTTCTGCGACGTCTACGACGCGGTTGCGGCCGCGCGCCTTCGCCTCGTACACGGCGATGTCAGCCGCGTGCACGAGGCCTTTCGCTTCCACGGCGTCGCGCGGGTACGCCGCGACGCCGATCGACAGCGTTGCGGACAAAGGCTCCTTGACCGTCTCCTCTTCGAAGCGCGCTGCCGCGACGGCGCGCCGGATCCGCTCGGCGATCTCGAGTGCCTGCTCGGGCGCCGTCGAGGGGAGCAGCACGCTGAACTCCTCGCCGCCGAACCGCGCCGCAATGTCGTAGCGCCGGAGCTCACCGCGGATCACGCCGGCGATCCCGCGGATCACGGCGTCGCCCGCGAGATGGCCGAAGTTGTTGTTGATGTCGCGGAGGAGGTCGAGATCCGTCATCAGCACCGACAGCGGCGCCCCGGTGCGGGCCGCACGGTCGAGCTCGTCGTCGAGCGAGATCTCGTATTCGCGCGCGTTCAAGAGCCCGGTCTTCGGGTCGATCCGCGCCTCCTCCTGCAGCTGCGGCACGTGCAGCGAGCGGTGGATCAGGAGCAACGGCATCACGACGAACACGATCGACCAGCGGTTCGCACCCCATGCGACCGACACGCCGACGCCGAGCGCAGCGAGGGCGAAATCGGTGGAGAGGCTCTCGAAGGAGAACAACCCGGTCTCCCACAGTGACTTCCCCGAGTTGAAGTGCAGCATCAGCGCGAGAATCACGTGGATGATCGCCACGAACGCGAGGCACGCTGCTGCGCCTGCGATGAGGTAGCGGATGTCGCCCGAGTGCCGAAGTCCGTGGAAGGCAAGCCACGCGGCGAGCGCGGCAATCGTCGTGTTCGCGACGTTGAACGCGCGGACGACGTTCTTCTTTTTGTGCTTGAACCAGCTCGGCACGTAGTGCGCCGCGCTCAGGAGCACAACGAACGGCGCCGGCAGCAAGATCGCCGCGGCGATGATGAACACGATTGCCGTGCGGTACGACTGGCCGCCGGGCTTCTCGACGATGAACAGCTGCGCGACGGTCGCGAGGGCGAGCAGCAGCGCGAAGATGCCCCAGTGCGGGGTGTCGAGGCTCAACCGGCTGAGCACAGCGACGCTCAGCGCAGCCGCGCCGACAACAGTCGCCGCGAGAAACGCGGCGGCAGGGGGCTTCAGGTTGCCGAGACCGAGCGCGCGCCGGACTCCGGACGCCTCACGGGGGGATGCTGCCACAGCCGCCACCGAGTCTAACGCCGCCTTCGGCCTGAAAATGGCAATGGCGGCCCGTCAGGCCGCCATTTGCTCGTCGAGAACAGTGAGTGTGAGAGCGGCGGGCTCATTCCGACCAGTCAGTCTCGCTCCAGTCGGTCTCTGACCAATCCGTCTCGCTCCAGTCGGTCTCCGACCAATCCGTCTCGCTCCAGTCGGTCTCCGACCAATCCGTCTCGCTCCAGTCGGTCTCCGACCAATCCGTCTCGCTCCAGTCGGTCTCCGACCAGTTGGGCTGCGAGGCGACCGCGGCCATCCACGCGTCGCCGTTGAACTGGAGCTTGCCGTTCGAATCCGCCGCGATGAACTTGTCGAGGTTCTTCTGCGGATTGGGCGCCGAATGGAGAGCAGCTGCGGCTGCCGCGTTCACTTCACCGACGCCGCCGGCATTGTTGCTGACCGCGGGGAGCGCGCTTGCAGACTTCATCAGCGCGCCCTTCACCTGGTCGGGCGACCAATTCGGGTGAACCGCGAGCACCTGCGCAGCTGCGCCCGAGACGATCGGCGCTGCGAGCGACGTGCCCGACATCCACATGTAGCCGGGAGCCACCACGCGCTCCGGAACCGTCGTCGGGAGCGTCGAGCCCATCGGCACGGTCGAGATGATCATCCGGCCGGGGGCCGAGAGCTCGGGCTTCGAGAAGCCGTCGTAGGTGTGGCCGAATGCCGAGAAGGGAGCGACCGTGTCGTCGGCCGCCGTCGTGGTGCTCTGCGTCTGGGTCGCGCCGACCGTGATCACGAACGGATCGTTGCCGGGCGCGAAGCGCATCGCCTGCGCCGTGTTCGCGACGCCGAAGTTGCCGGCCGCCGCGACGACGACTACACCGTTGAACCAGAGGCTTTCGACTGCCTTGTCCAGCGGGTCGAAGCGGAAAGTGGACGGCCGCGCGCTGCGCATCGAGTAGTTCGCAACCTTGATCCCGTACTGAGCCTTGTTCTGCAGGATCCAGTCGGTCGCGGCGAGCACGTCGCTCGTGCGCGAAGCGCCGTCTGCGCGGGTCGTGCGGAGGTCAACGAGGTTCGCGTTCCGCGCGACGCCCGGGTAGAGCCCGTTGCCTGCCGCGAGGCCGGCGACCATCGTGCCGTGACCCTCGAGGTCGCCGGACTGGCCGGCCGGGCACAGCGAGCAGAAGTCGACGTGCGCGACGACGCGGGTGCCAAAGTCGGTGAGCTTGCTCGAGTCGATGCCGCTGTCGACGATCGCGATCGTCGGAGCCTGCGGCGCCACGAGCAGGCCGAAGGGGTTCGGCGTGCCCCAGAGGCTGGAGACGCCAGTCGTGTCACGCCACACTTCCTGGCTCGAGTAGTCGGACGAAGCGAGCAGGACGTCGGGCGTGATCGCGAGCACGTGGTTGTTCTGCGAGAGCTTGACGAGCTGTGCACCGGTGAGGGAGCCCGCAACGCCGTTGATCGAGTAGAACGCGCGCTTGATCCTGCCGGCCGCGCCACTGAAATCCTTGGCAATGCTCGCGCTGTTCTGACCCGGCTGGCCCTGGACGACAACGTCGAACGACGCAGCAGGACTGGCCTGCGCGTCGGCCATGAGCTGCGTCGGGACGTAGGCGCTCAGGTCCTTCGCGGCAGCGGTGGCAGGGAACGCGACGATCGCGGCCAGCGAGGCCGCCACAACGGCGAAGCGCAGACCGGGACGGGCTGAACGGGGATCGCCGCCGCGCGAACCAGTGCCCCAGAGGGCGCTGTTCCGTTCGTCGTGCTTTCCGTCGAGCTGTACCTGCCGCATTTCCTTGCCTCCCGGCGCTTGCCGCCGCATAGGGAAGACTTCCCGGTCACCGTAGGTCGGTTTCGGGTTAGCGCCCTCCCCTGATCGGGGCACACCGCACGATTCCCTCATTCGAGGGACTTAGACGGGCTGCAGCTCGACCTTGCCTTCGTTGCGGCGGATCGACTCGACACGCACCTCGATCGGATCGCCGAGGCGGTACGTGCGCCCCGTCGCACGGCCTGCGAGGGCGGTGCCCAGGGCGTTGAGCTCGAAGAATTCGCCGTGCAGACGGCGTGCGGGCAGGAACCCCTCGAACACCTCGCCGAAGCGGATGAAGAGGCCGGAGCCGATCACGCCAGAGATCTCGCCCTCCCACTTCTCCTCCCAGCCGCGGTCGTAGAGCCGCCGCTCGAGCAGCCAGGCGAGGCAGATGTCGTCGGCCAGGTACTCGATCTTCCCTGCCTCGCGCTCGCGCTCCGAGGTGTGCTCGGCGAGGTGCTCGAGGTCGGAGGGCGTCGGGTCGTCCGACAGCCCAAGCTCACGGAGGAGCGCGCGGTGCACGACCAAGTCGGGATAGCGGCGGATCGGCGAGGTGAAATGGCAATAGGCGGTGCTCGCGAGCCCCGAGTGACCGAGGTTGCGCGGGTCGTACCGCGCTTGTTTGAGCGCGCGCAGCACGAGCGACGGGAACGCCCAGCGGCCGCGTCCCGAGTGCTCGATGTAATCCGCCACCCGCTCCGAGATTGCCCCGGCGAGCACGGCCGCCTGCTGCGGCGACATGCGCTTCGGCGCCGGCGGCGTCGGCACCTTCAGGTCGGCCAGCTTCGCGAGCAGCTGCTCGATCGCCATCGGCTCCGGCTTCTCGTGCACGCGGTAGAGCGCCTCGCGGTTGCGCGACGAGAGGAACGCGCCGACGTGCTCGTTCGCGAGGATCATCAGCTCCTCGACGAGCACATGCGCGTGCGGCTCGCTCTCGAGCGTCGCGTCGGCGACGCCGCCGGCGCCGTCGAACTTGAACACGACCTCGGGCGTCTCGACCTGAAGCGCGCCGCGCGCGAACCGCGCCTTGCGCAGGCGCTGCGCCAGCTCGTCGTTCAACGCCAGCGCCTCGAGCACCGCAGGCGATCCCTCGAGCCGCTCGGCCTCGCCGTAGGTGAGCCGCGCGTCGGAGCGGATCGTTGAGCGGTAGAAGAGGGGCTCGCCGTTCGGCGGTATCTCGACCGTCACGCACAGGCGGTCCTGGTGCGGCCGGAGCGAGCACGCGTCGTCGGAGAGCTCGTGCGGAAGCATCGGCGCGACGGTTCCGGGAACGTAGGTTGAGAGAGCGCGCCGAGCGGCACCTTTGTCGAGCGGAGTGCCCGCGCTGACGAACCACGACACGTCGGCGATGTGGACCCAGGCGCGGATCCCGTCCGCCTCGCGGCGGAACGACAGCGCGTCGTCGAAGTCCTTCGCCGTGTCGGGGTCGATCGCGTAGGTGAGCAGGTCCCGCAGGTCGACTCGGTTCGGGTCGTCCAGCGGGGGGATGCCGTGCGGCTCGAACGGCTGACGCGCGCCACGCTCGACGAGCAGCGCCTCGAGCACGCTCTCGATGTGATCCGCCGGCCCGATCCGCTCCTCCAGCTTCGCCCGTCCGCGCCCGGTGCGCACGACGACGAGCTCGCCGTTCTCGACGTCGCCGATGCCCTTGTTGTCGAGCGTGACCGGGACGCCGGGTGTGAAATAGGGGTCGCCGACGATCAGCCGCCCGCGGCGGCTGACTTCAACGACGAGCCGTGAGGAGTCGGACTGCTGCGTCAAGGGCGTGCCGCGAGCGTATGTCAGGCTGCACGCCGTTGCGCGAGATGTCGACGCCGGCAGGCGTCAGGTACCGGGCGACGGTCAACTTCAGCGCGGCGCCCGAGGGCAGCCGCACGATCTCCTGGACGAGCGACTTGCCGTAGGTCGGCTCGCCGACGATCGACGCGCGACCATGGTCCTTGAGCGCGCCCGCGACGACTTCCGACGCACTCGCACTACCGCCGTCGACGAGCACGGCGAGCGGGATCGTGGACGCTTCCCCGCCACGGGAATAGATGATCCGCAACGGCTTGTGCGCCCCGGCGAGCGAGACGATGCTCGATCCGGACGGCAGGAAGAGCGAGACGACGCCCACCGCCTGGTCGAGCAGGCCGCCCGGGTTGCCCCGCAAGTCGACGACGATCGCCTTCGCGCCCGCGCGGGTCAGGCGCGCGACCGCCGCGGCGCTCGCGGCGGCGGTGCCCTTCGAGAATGTGTCCAGCCGCAGAACGCCGACACCGCGCTCGAGCCGGGCGTGCACCGGATGCAGTAAGTACGTGCGGCGAACGAGCTCGAACTGCATCGGCCGCCCGGCGCGCAGGATGCGGAGGGTCACCTTGCTGCCCGGGCGCCCGAGAATCCGTCCCATCGCCTCGTGGAACGGGAGTGCAGCCGTCGACGAGCCGTCCACCGCCATGATCGTGTCGCCCGGCCGCACGCCCGCGACGCGTGCTGGGCCGACGAGTGTCCGGCGCACGAGCAGCCCACCGGACGCCGGCAGGACGAAGAGGCCTACGCCGCCGTAGCCGCCGCGTAGGCCCGCCGCGCCACGCGGTACTCCGACGGCGAGAGATACGTCGTGTAGCGATCGTGGAGCGCGCCGAGCAGCGCGGGCACCGTCGGCTTGCCGAGCACCTGCTGCGGCAGCTTGCGGTAGTAGAGCGAGGCGAGCTGGGCGCGCACCTGGTCGAGCTCGGCCCGGTGGCGCGCGGGGTGCGTGACCGGGCGGAGCGCCAGGCCGAACCCGAAGGCCACGAGCGCCGCAGTTGCAACAGCGAGGACGACCGTCCGCCGCACGATCCGCCGAGCCTAAGCGATCCGGGGTCGGATCGGTAGCGGCTCCTCGGTTAAACCTGGAGGAAGCGACGAATCGTCAGGCCGGAGCCGATCGCCCCGAGCCCGAGACCCATCCCGATCAGGATCAGGGCGGTCAGCGGGAAGCTGAGGGCGCGCACGTCGCTGTCCCCGGAGAGGTGCGGGAGGATCGACGGGAGCGCGATCGCCTTGCCGAGCACGAGGAAGAAGACCGCGAGCAGCGAGCCGAAGAGGCCGCAGATCAGGCCTTCGAGCATGAACGGGCCGCGGACGAACCAGTTCGTCGCCCCGACGAGCTTCATCACCTCGATCTCACGTCGCCGGGAGAAGATGGACAGGCGGATCGTGTTCGAGATCAGCAGGATCGATGCGATCAGAAGCACTAACGTCGCAACCGTGAACACCACCTCGATCACGTGCGCCACCTGCAGGATTCGGTGCGAGATCTTCTTCCCGTCATTGACCTTGTCGACGCCGGGTGGCTTGTGCGGCGTGACGATCGCGTTGTAGAGCTTGTCGACGTTCTCCGCCTTGTTGGGCGTCACCTCGAGCGAGTCCGAGAGCGGGTTCGAGGTCAAGTTCTTGACGAGGTCGGGATAGCGGCGCTTCATGATCTGCAGCGCCTGCTCTTTCGGGATGTACTTGATGCCGCCCGGAGCGACGTACTGGTTCTGCTCGAGCATCTTAGCGACGTTGTTCTTCTGCACGCTGGTCGCGTTGGGGCTGAAGTACACCTTCACGACGAGCTGCTTCTTGACGTGGTTCGACCAGGAGACCGTCCACGACCCGAGCGCGATGAAGAGGCCGAGCAGGAACATGCCGATCAACACGGTCATGGTGGCCGCCACAGTCGTCGAGAGGTTCGCACCGAGCGAGCGCCACGCCTCGCTCACGAGCAGCTTGAAACGCGGCCATCCTCGAGCTGAATGACGCGCTTGCGCATCTTGTCGACCATCTCGCGGTCGTGCGTGACCATCAGGATGGTCGTGCCACTGCGGTTGATGCGATAGAGAAGCTGCATGATCCCGACGGAGGTGTCGGGGTCGAGGTTGCCGGTCGGCTCGTCGCAGACGAGGAGCGGCGGGTGGTTGACAAACGCGCGCGCGATCGAGACGCGCTGCTGCTCGCCGCCGGAGAGCTCGTCAGGGGACGAGCCCATCTTGTGGGAGAGGCCGACCATCGCGAGCACCTCGGGCACCTTCTTGCGGATCGCCGAATTGCTCTCGCCTTGCACCTTCAGCGCGTATGCGACGTTCTCGGCCGCGGTGCGGTTCGGCAGGAGCTTGAAGTCCTGGAAGACGCAGCCGATGTTCCGGC
>WNFM01092391.1_pt2 | contig 10230 bp, 10 predicted proteins | sample 5400271 | NCBI WGS metagenome assembly WNFM01 (sample SAMN13153352, study PRJNA577476) | soil metagenome | isolation source: 60 cm saprolite on Douglas fir-dominated hillslope | place: USA:California | collected 2013-09-17
GATGGACTGCTTCCTCGTCTCTCGCGGAATCAAGACACTGGCCGTGCGCATGAAGCAGCACGATGCGAACGGGCGAGTGATCGCGCGCTTCCTCGAAGACCATCCCCGCGTGCAACTCGTCCACTATCCCGGATTGCCTTCGCATCCGCACCACGACGTCGCGGTCCGGCAGCAACGCGGCTTCGGCGCCATGATCTCCTTCGACGTCGTCACACTCGAGAATGCCAGAAAAATGCTCAACCATGTAAAGCTCTGCTCGCTGGCCGAAAGCCTGGGAGGAGTTGAAACGCTGATCTCACATCCCGCCACGATGACTCATGCCTCGGTCCCCGCGAAAGTCCGCGATCGCATCGGCATCACCGATGGACTCATCCGCATCTCCGTCGGCATCGAAGATGTGGAAGATCTGATCACAGATCTCGATAACGCGCTCAACAAAATGTAGATGTAAGGAAAAATTAAATGAAACGATTCCTCGTGGCGCCGGCGTCTCGCCGGCGGTTTTGCGCTGAGACATTTTTCCTAAAGAAACCTCCGGCGAGACGCCGGCGCCACGAAAAACCGGGAGCAGAACACGCTCATTGGGTGACGTTGCCATTACGCTGATGCATTTTCGACGAGAATTGGGATCACTTTTCGCCGAGCGCAGAATCTCTTAGACTTTCCTCGATCCACGAGAGATACCCAGATGAACCCATCGCAATCGGAATGGCAATGAATTCGGGCACATCGTACGGGTGCAGGCGTTCCACAGCCGCTTGTAACTTCGCCAGACGCTTGCGAGAAGTTTTGATAAGCAGCAGGCGCTCGTGGGCGGATTCGATTTTCCCTTTCCAACGATAAATGGATTGCACCGCGCCCGGAAGGATGTTCACGCAAGCTGCGAGACGCGCGTTCACTACGGCGCGCGCGATGCGTTGCGCCTCCGCCGGGGTAGAACATGTCACGAGAACCACAAACTTGTCGGTCAATATTCCCTCCGATCCCGGTTACTCTTTCTCGATTCCCACATATCCCGTCTGGTCGCGTCTTGCGTGCCAAGCTACAATACTTCGCCGGAGATATATTTTGAACGCATTATAAATGACCACCGCAATTAAATTCGGGACTTCAGGCTGGCGCGCAATCGTCGCGGATGATTTTACATTCGCAAACGTGCGCCTGGCTGCGGCGGCGATCGCGGACCACGTGCGCAGCAGTAATGCCAAGCCTACGCTGATCGTCGGGCACGATACGCGATTTTTTGCCGAAGAATTTTCACTGACAGCTGCACAAATCCTTCGCGAGCATGGGATCCATGTGCTGCTCTGCGAGCACGCAACTCCAACTCCGGCCATTGCGTATGAAATCAAGCGCCGGAAAATCGATGGCGCGATTAACTTCACCGCGAGTCACAATCCGGCGGAATACCAGGGCCTGAAATTTTCCGGACCAGATGGCGGCCCCGCGCTTCCTGAAGTCACAGACGACATCGAAGCGCGAGCCGCAAAAATGGGCGAGCGCGCTCCCGCGAAACCAAATGGCGATGCGTTTGAAAAGATCGATCCGCGGGACGCCTACCTGGAGCGACTCGGCCAGTTGATCAATTTTAAAGCCATGAGCACCGCGAAGCTGAGCGTCGTCACCGATGCGCTTCACGGTTGCGGCGCCGGATATCTGGACCACGCGCTGACCGCGCACGGCGTCAGCGTGCAAGCGATGCGCACGGATCGCGACGTCCTGTTTGACGGCTCGGGGCCGGATGTGTCCGAGGAAAATCTTCGTCCGTTGCGCGATGCGGTGCTTGCGAAAAAAGCCGCTGTAGGTCTCGCCACCGATGGAGACGCCGACCGTTTTGGCATTCTCGACTCTGACGGCACGTGGATGCAGCCCAATCACATTCTCGCGTTGCTCTACGATTATATTGTCGAGACGCGCGCGTGGAAGATGCCTGCTGGACGCAGCGTGGCCACTTCACATTTGATGGACGCGGTGGCCGAGCATTATGGCACTACGATTTATCAGACTCCCGTGGGGTTCAAATATATCGGCGAATTGATCGAGCGGGACAAAATTGCGCTCGGCGGCGAGGAAAGCGCCGGCCTTTCGATTCGCGGGCACCTTCCGGAAAAAGACGGCATCCTCGCATGCCTGCTCGTCGCTGAGATGGTGGCGGTGCGCGGCGCATCGCTCGCGGAGCAGTTACGCGCGCTGTTCAAACGCGTTGGCCGCGAATACTGGCCGCTGCGAACCAATCTTCACTTGCCGGAGGACGTCAAGACTGAAACAGTCGCGCGGCTGAAGACCGATTTCAAAACTTTTCTTGGCCGGCGTGTCGCGAGTCTCGATCGCACCGATGGGCTGAAGATTGCCTTCGACGATGGTTCCTGGGTCCTGCTGCGGCTTTCCGGCACCGAGCCGCTTATGCGGGTTTATACTGAGGCGGCGACGCCGCAGGCCGCCGCGCAATTGGCGCGCGAAACCAGTGCGTGGGTCGATGGTGTGCGAGCTTCAATTGGACCCGGTAAAAAAACGGACGCTGCACAGGGAGTACGAGGTTGAGGAACAAAAGGTTGAAGAGCAAAGGGTTGAAGCGCCCTTCAAAAATTTCTCTGAGCAATGTGGATGCGTATGTGCGGAAAAATGCCAGGCAGATCCTGATCCTGGCCCTGTTTGCGCTGCTGGTGCACGACATTTTCGGAGCTCACGGCTTCATCGCCATGCGGAGAACGCAAAAAGAAATCGATCGGGTCCGCGAACAGATTGGGAAGCTCAACAACGAAAATAAATCTCTATCCAACCAGGTAAATTCCCTCAAAACCGATCCGAAAGCAATCGAACGTATCGCGCGCGAGGAGATGGGCTTGGCTCGGCCCGGCGAAATCATCTATAAACTTCCGGATTCGGCGAAGCCCGGCGACACACAGAAATCCGATTCGCAAAAATAGTTTTTGCCGCAGCCCTGGCCGCAGACTCCCCAGATCTCTTGTGCGGGATTGTCAATGCCACGTTCAAAGTGCACGACAAAACCATAATTCGTCATTCCGAGCGCAGCGAGGAATCCCTCTTGAATTGTTTTCCAGGAAGAAAGAGGGATTCCTCGCTGCGCTCGGAATGACGGAGTTCGGTGGTGCCTTTTTCAGGAATTCAATCAGGTACGCGCCGTACGGCGAAAAAACGTCAGGATTTCTGCCGGTCGCCCCTGGAATCTATTACGCCAATACGCAAGCGCCGTCATCGCCGTGAATATCGCCAGCAGGCCGACTGTGGCCGTGCCGATTCCCATCCGGTGTTTGGGCAAAATCGAAAGTCCACCGTACACGAATTCAATGTGCACCCAATAAACGAGCAATGAAGATTTGCCCAGTTCGATCAGAGGGCTCAACCCCTGCTGCGCCGCTCCCCAACGGCACCACGCGTATCCCAGAAATAAAATCATCAGCACGACGCCGGTGCGAATGAGGAAAAAATTCGGACTCGTGCGCCAGAAATCATATACCGTGTAAAGCTGCAGCGGACGCGCGTCCAGCCACATTCCCAGGGCCACCAGCGCCGGGCCGCTGCCTCCCGCCAAAATCATGGCGGCAGTTTCCGTCTGTCGCGCCCAGTCGGCTTGCAATAAAAATCCCAGAGCCAATCCCGCGAATGCAAACGCCGCCCACGGAAACAGCGGGAACAGCCACGATTGCGGCGTACCGAACGTGTGCACCCCGTTGATGTAGGACTCCAGCCACCACGCGCGCCAGTGCGGCTGCCATACGGTCCAAAGCAGTGGCGTGACGACGACGATGGCTGCCGTCGCCGCAAGAGCGATTCCGATACTTCTGTTTCGCAAGGTCGAAACATCCAGCGCGCCGTCCGCGGCCGCGATCCGGCACGCCAACCCCGCCATCATCAGCGACACACCGATGATATTCAAAATATCCACGCGGAGCAGGTCCGTCCAGGGAGCGTGAAATAATCCCAGCAGATATTCCTGCATGCGGAACACAGATCGTCGTGCGAGCGATTTCATCGGCGCCGATTCCTTTGCGCCGGAGCTTGTCAGTTACCAGTGCGCAGGAAATTCCGGCGAGAAAAAGAAATAACGGTGCTGGAAGAGTGCCCACGTCCTGCGAATATCGGAAAAATTTCCCTTCGCGCGCACCCCCGGTAAGCCACGAATCGTAGCAATGCGTCTGAAACATCGCCAGACACGCGAATCCCCGCACCCAGTCGATATAGGCGATGCGCTTTGTCGTACTCTCCGTCATCAGTTCCCTTCGCAAGATGCGTTACACTATCGCGCCATGTCCGGTACACGCCAGCTTTCCGTTTGGGTCGCGCTTGGATCGTGTGCTGCGGTCGTCGCCGCAGCCGCGATCTACGGCGCATGGCAAGGTTATGCGGGACGCGCCTACGTAACCCTGCTCGGCGTGCTGGCCTTTTTTCTCGCCATCCAATTGCTGCTGGCCGCCGATAATCTTGGCGAACGATTTGCGCGCCGCGTCGGATCCCATCGCGGCGTTCTCCTCGCTGTTGTGCCCTTTCTTGCATACCTGATTTATCTGCTGGGGACAAATAGTTTTGCGTGGTGGCGTGCTGCAATCGCCGCTGCGTACACGCTCGGCCCGGTTCTGCTCGTGATTTCCAGTGGCGCCGCAAAAACGGGCACGTTGCAGGATTACCTCGCGATGCTGGCGATTTTTCTCCCGCTCAAGCTGCGCTGGCTCAACGGACTTTGGCCGTATCCAGGAGCGCGCATCGGATACGTGGCCACCGTACTTTTTGCAATCAACGTGGCGCTGGCTACATTTCTATTTGTCCGGCAACTCGACGGCATCGGCTACAACATCGTCTGGGGACTCGATCCCACGCTCTCCGCCGGCATTCACTTCGCACTGCTCGCAGTGATCGTCATTCCGCTGGGAACGATCCTGCACTTCATTCAGTTCGATCCCTCGATAGCACACTGGAAATCATTGCCCGTTGATGCCGTTGCGATTTTTCTGTTCACTGCGTGGCCCGAAGAATTATTGTTTCGCGGCCTGTTGCAAAACTCGCTCTCACGCACTTTGTCGAGCGAAAATGGCGGCTGGATCGTCGCCTCGATCATTTTTGGCCTGGCGCACATCAACAACAATGGAGCTTTTCCCAACTGGCGTTACGCCCTGCTGGCTATGATTGCGGGAATTTTCTACGGCAGCACGTGGCGCAAGACGGGCAGCATTTTCCCGGCTGCCATCGTACATGCTTTGGTGGACACAACCTGGCACCTGCTGTTTCGCACGCTTTGATTGGCCTTGGTGCCAGAGGGGTCTTGTGGGAGCAATCGAAGGGGGGCCGTCTGACAATCACGCAATCAACGCCTAAACAACTGGAATACTGCAATGCCAATGATCCCAATAGATGCTATCCCTAGTTCAACCCACGCAATGGATAATACGACCCGTAAGGGTGTCGCAGGACCCCGGTCAGTTAGAGGGTTTCTAATTTTCCATATCCATCTAGCCATGAGAATCGATATCAGCATTAGACCAGCAGTGCATGTGCGGAATGCGTAGTCCCCCCTTAGGTCTGCGCCGTGAAGAGGTCGGGGAACCTGAGCCAACAGTCAAGAAAAGGCCAGACTCAACGTGCCGAGAACATAAGTCAACCAGAACACAAATCGCCAGAAACCTGATGGGTCGATAGATTCGGGAGTTGTGTTTTCATTCTCCTCTAGTCCCACGACAAACGAACCTCCGATAACGGGCATCTAGATCGCACTACCGTACAACGCCCGATAGCGGGCTCGACGCGGAAGCATAAAGTTTTTTCGGCATGCGCCCAGCGAGAAACGCTTTGCGTCCGGCCGCAACGCCATCGCGCATCGCTTCGGCCATCAGCACGGCGTCTTGCGCTTCGGCAATCGCCGTGTTCATCAGAACGCCGTCCGCGCCCAATTCCATTGCCACAGCCGCGTCGGACGCTGTTCCCACGCCAGCGTCGACAATCATCGGCACTTCGGTAATGCGTTCGCGCAGGATGCGCAGGTTGGCATGATTTTGAATTCCCATGCCGGAACCGATTGGCGCTCCAAGCGGCATCACTGCAGCCGCGCCCGCGTCGATCAGTTTGCGCGCGACGACGAGATCGTCATTCGTGTACGGCAAAACCACGAAGCCTTCTTTCACGAGAATCTGCGTCGCGCGAATAAGCTCTTCCGTGTCGGGAAATAAAGTTTGCTGGTCGCCGATTACTTCCAGCTTCACCCAATTCGACAGTCCAACTTCCCGACCCAGACGCGCCGCGCGCACCGCTTCGTCGGCGTTGTAACACCCGGCCGTATTCGGCAGGATAAATATTTTTTCGCGATCGATGAAGTCGAGCAGGGATTCCTTCGTACGGTCGGTGAGATTAACGCGCCGCACCGCAACCGTTACCATGTCGGCTCCCGACGCCGCATGCGCCCGCGCCATTTCCTGAAAGCTGCGATATTTTCCGGTGCCCACAATCAGCCGCGAACGAAATCCGCGCCCGGCAATCACCAATTCGTCGCTCATTTCATTTCTCCCTGGTTTATTGTATCGCGCTCCTGCCCAGCGGCACAGACTCCAAAGTCTTCCTTCGCGTTTGAAGCTTTGCGGTGACGCGGAGTTACCGTTTGCGGAAAACGCGCCGACTGTCATTCCGAGCGAAGCGAGAAATCCCTCTTCCGTTGTGCTCACGCCCGGAGAGATTCCTCACTTCGTTCGGTTCACCGTGAACGTTCCACCGTGAACGGAATGACGACAAAGAACGTTTTCGCAGACTGTTTAGCCGCTGATCGCTGACAGAGCCCTTACGTCCCTGCGTAAAGCCCTTCAATTATTTTCGCGTAACGCTCTTCAACCACGCGCCGTTTAAGTTTCAGAGTATAAGTCAGCTGCCCACCGTCAAACGTGAAATCATGATCGAGGAGCGCAAACCTCTTGATCGTTTCATACTGCGCGAGAGACGAATTAACCCGCTCAACTTCCTTGCCGATGAGGTCATGAACCCAGGAATCCGCCACAAGCTGTTCGCGCGAGGCAAACGCACGCCCCTGCTCGCGCGCCGCAACCTCAACATTCGCGAAATTAGGCACGATCAAAGCCGCAATGAATTTTCTTTTGTCGCCAACCAGAACAGCATTCAGTATCAGCGGCCTGGCCTTCAACAGATTTTCAATCGGTTGCGGCGCGACGAATTTTCCGGCCGCCGTTTTGAATAGATCCTTCTTGCGATCCGTAACATACAGGTAGCCGTCCGCATCGACGCGCCCGATATCTCCAGTCGCGAGCCATCCGTCGCGCGAGATCACGGCGCGCGTTTCTTCCGGTTTCTCGTAATAGCCGCGCATCACGCACGGGCCATGCACGAAAATTTCGCCGTCCTCGGCGATGCGCACGTCCACGTGGCGAATCGGTTTCCCGACGCTTCCTACTTTATTGGCATTCGGGCAATTCGCGCTGACCACCGGAGAAGTCTCGGTCAAGCCGTATCCCTGGTAGACAGGAATGCCCACCCCCCAGAAAAACTCAGCAAGTCCGCGCGAGAGCGGTCCGCCGCCAGAGATGAACGCGCGCATGCGGCCGCCGACGCCTTCGCGAATTTTGGAATACACCACGCGGTTGGCAATGTCCCAGCTGATCCGCAGCCCGAGCGGCGCGTGTTCGCCGTAAGCACGCCACTTCACCGAGCGTTGCGCAACACCAATCGCCCAATCGAAGAGCGAAGAGCTTTTCAAACACGCGCGGCACCGCAGCCGAGAGCGTAGGACGAACCTCGAGCAAAGCTTGCGGAAGATCGTCCATGCGCTCTACATAGGCGACGTGCACGCCGCGAAACAAATAAGCATAGTCGATGACGCGTTCGTAGACATGCGAGAGCGGAAGAAAGCTGACGGCGGTGTCGTCGGGCGACATCGCAAATGACTCGGCGGAAACTTCCTCGTTCGAGCTTAAATTATTGTGCGTGAGCACCACGCCCTTGGGCTCTCCTGTCGTCCCGGAAGTATAAATAATTGTCGCGACGTCATCGGAGGCCACCCGCGCGGCGCGTAGGCGATATTCTGCGATAGCTTCATCACCGGCAGCGGCAGCAAGCGTTTCGTAGCGGAGGATGTCTTCGCCTAAATCCGCCGGCGCCGCGGCGCAAATAATGTGCTTCACCGATGTGAGCCGCCCGCGGCATTCGAGCAGACGCCGCGTCTGCAATCTCTCCCGCAACGAATACAATTTCCGCCCCGGAATGATTCAGTATGTAAACGATGCGGTCAGGCGACTCGTTGAAATAAATCGGCACATCCGCTGCGCCGAGTCCCAACACGGCGAAGTCCGCGATGTGCCATTCCGGCCGGTTCGGCGCGAAGATGCCAACCCGATCTCCAGCCTTGACGCCAAGTTGCTCGAGCGCGTTGGAAACTCCCGCGATGCGCCGCAAGAATTCCCGCGATGACATCGGCTCCCAGACTCCGTTGACTCGCAGCATTACCGCTCGATCGCTCGGCACGCGGTCGATCGCGCTCAGCAATTTTTCCGTAAGTGTCGCGAAGGCCATGGTGTGAACAAAGAACAGTACCGCACGAAACTCTGCGCATGCAATGGAACTTCCTCATGAGTAATGGATCAGTTAGAAAGATTATAGCCGCCGCTTCCCGGAAGCGGACTTCTTCTTGTTCCGCCTTTTCCCGAAGCATTTCGGCAGACACCATGCTCACGCGCTGGAGTTGGGGCGGTAGGCTCCTATCAATCCTGCGATCATGACGGCAAGGTACAGGGCGCCAAGGATAGCTTCGAGGATAGAAAAGGAACGTGCTTGAGACGAGACAGGGATAATCCCAGCAGCGCCGAGAGAAGTCATGGTGCTGAAACTGTAATAGATGAAATCGAAGCGGTCGGGGACGTTATGAAGATTAGTGCGCGGATCCAGATAAAAGGCGTTTGGCTGGAACGCGGCTAACGTTCCGTAGGCGCTGGCAAAACTGAAGCCCACCAGAAGATAAATGCAGAGAGCTCCAAAGATGGTTTCCGATGTTGGCTGTTCCGCCGCGAACACGTGGCGGAAAATAAGCACGACTATTACTACGTCAAAAACAAAGGTCATGCCAATGTTGAACGTGGAAAATGAGCTCGCATTGACCTTGGGAAGTACGATGCGTTCAAATAAGGCCGGAATCGCAAGCACGATGGCAAGAATGAGCAGGCTACGGTGAATCTTGGCTGCATACACGCTGACTACAATGGCGAAGCTTCCGATAATGCGAAATGCGTAGGAGCCGAAGTGGCTGGCTTCGGCATAGGGAAATAGAATTAGTGTCGCCAACAGAACAACGAAGAGAAAAAAGAATCTGTGGCCGGTGAGAGCCGACTTTTGCTCAGACTGAATTGCGTGCATCATGGATGCCTGCAAGACTCCGTCCCGATGGTACACCTCTTCCGCAAGAGTGGACGCTCCCGCTTTCAGTCCGAAAGCCGCCACATGCGCCACGGAATTGTCAGGGTTTGAGGTTTAGCATTGCTTTGCCGGTATCAAAATCGGCCGGCAAATGTGGTCATGTATCGTCAGCCCGTGGCCCTTGGTTTTGCGATAGCACTCTGTAAAGCGGAACCACGTGTCGAATTTCTGTGAGACAGGCACTCTTGCCTGTCCGCCTTTTGCGAGGGCTGGACAGGCAAGAGTGCCTGCCCTACTCAAATGTAATAAGATGGGCGCGATGGCCGACTCCACCACTGAGACGCCTACGACCCGCGGTGTCATCCGTGCGCCGCGCGGGACCACGCTTTCCTGCAAAGGTTGGCAGCAGGAAGCGGCGCTGCGCATGCTCATGAACAATCTTGACCCTGAAGTAGCCGAGCGCCCGGCCGATCTGGTCGTCTACGGTGGCAGCGGCAAGGCCGCGCGAAACTGGGCCTGCTATGACGCGATCGTCGCGTCGCTGCGCGCGCTCGAAAATGACGAAACGCTTCTCGTGCAGTCTGGAAAACCAGTCGGAATTTTTCGCACGCACGAACATGCGCCGCGCGTGCTGATTGCCAACGCGAATCTGGTTGGTCATTGGAATAATTGGGAAAAATTCGGCGAACTCGACCGTGCCGGACTGACGATGTACGGACAGATGACTGCGGGAAGCTGGATCTACATCGGAACGCAAGGAATCCTGCAGGGCACGTACGAAACATTCGCGGCGGCGGCGCAAAAACATTTCGGCGGCGATCTTGCTGGAAAACTGGTGGTCTCCGGCGGAATGGGCGGGATGGGCGGCGCGCA
>WNFM01214674.1_pt2 | contig 10230 bp, 9 predicted proteins | sample 5400271 | NCBI WGS metagenome assembly WNFM01 (sample SAMN13153352, study PRJNA577476) | soil metagenome | isolation source: 60 cm saprolite on Douglas fir-dominated hillslope | place: USA:California | collected 2013-09-17
AAACATTGGTACCCATGAATTATGAAATTCATAGATATCTGGCCCCTTCCCTTGAGCAATAGCATTAACCAATCTCTCACGATAATCCTGTTGTGACTGGCTTATAAAATTTATTTTTACATTAGGGTTTTTTTGAATATACTCATCTATAAGCGGAGTTGCTGCATCAACATCCTCCTCCAAACTCCACCAAGTAAGTGTAATTTGTTTTGGCCGACCCGCACCTGACATAAAAAGTTTTCCAACTAAGACAATTACAACTAACAAAAACAAAACAATAATCGCAATCAAAATCGCGTTTTTAGGAAATTCCCGGTGACTAGCAACTATTTTTTGCTTATCAATTAGCTGAGGTGTTTCCGCTACAGGAACTACAATCCCAGTCTGATTTGCATCAAATATATCTTTCTTGGCTACTGCCGGATTTGGTTCCATTGTGTTCTATATATATAATACCAAAGTATGAAGAAAAAAACTAAAGCCAGAAAGCCCTACAGGAAATTAATTGCATTAGCTATATTGGCCATTTCCTTGCCCCTTTTTTTCTTTCTGTATTTTTTAGACAGATTTTATCCAAACGTTTATATTTCTGGTGTTAATCTTAGTGGAAAAACCAAGAAAGAGGCAGCTAACATAATAGTACCCAAAATAAATATTCCAGAAAATATCACTATTAAATATAATGGTAAAACTTATAATCTTCAAACAAGTTCTTTAAACATTACTTTTGACAAAGATAAAACAATAAAAAAGGCCTTATTATTGGGAAGAAGTGGCAATATCATATCTGATTTAGACCAATTATTTAAGTTATCAAGAAACAAAACCAATTTTGAAATAGAACTAAATATAAATACTGATTACTTAGATAATTTTATCGATGGTGTTGCAAAAGATATTAACATTGCTCCCGAGAATGCTAAATTCGAAATTGTTAATAATAAAGTCCAGACTTTTCAAGAAGACTCAAATGGTTTAGAAGTTGATAAAAATAAATTAAAAATTGAAATCGTAAATGCCATAAATAGTGGAACTATCACACTAGATATTCCAACCCAAACAATCATCCCATCAATTAAAACTTCAGACGTAAACAGTTTAGGAATCAAGGAATTGATAGGAACTGGTACCTCTCACTTTGCGGGGTCTATTGGTTCCCGTATTTACAATATTAATTTAGCGGCAAGTAGGATAAATAACACTCTAATAGCGCCAGATGAGATTTTTTCATTTGATAATACAGTTGGTGACATTTCAGCTCTTAATGGTTATCAACAGGCATATGTTATTGATAACGGAAAAACAGTTTTGGGTGATGGCGGAGGAGTTTGCCAGGTCAGTACAACAATGTTTCGCGCAGCAATGAATAGTGGTCTACCAATTGTCGAAAGACATGCCCACGCATATAGGGTTCATTATTACGAAGAAGATGCTGATCCAGGCTTTGACGCAACTATTTACAGTCCAACAGTAGATTTCAAATTTAAAAACGATACAGGAAATTACATATTAATCCAAACACAAATTGATTTGAACAATTTAGTTTTAACCTTTAATCTTTACGGTACAAAAGATGGAAGAACTGTAGAAATTACAAAACCAGTTCTGTGGGGATATGCCCCAGCACCTACTCCTCTTTACACCGACGACCCAACATTACCTTTGGGTCAAACAAAACAAATCGACTTTGCAGCAAGTGGAATAAAATCTCAGTTTGAATATACCGTTACTAAAAATGGCGAAGTAATTAATCATCAAACTTTTTTTAGCAACTTCGTCCCGTGGCAAGCAAAATTCCTCCGTGGAACTAAAGTATAATAAGTCATGGACACATATAAAATAATTATTCTGAAAGGCTTTCCTGGTTTTTGGAGACATAAGAATTTATTAAAATGGTTAAAAGAAAATAATTTAGACACAAGTATTATAAAGTTCGGTCTTCAAATTAGAAAAATAGATTTTTATTCAAACAAATTAGAAAAAATAATTAACAAAAATTATAAAGATAGAAAAATAATTTTAGTAGGTTTTAGTATGGGTGGCCTAATCGCTCTAAAGTTTGTTCAAAATAATAATTGGAAAAACGTGGAAAAAATTATTACTTTTGCAACCCCCTTTAAGGGGACTCCAAAAGGATCTGCCTATAAATTTCTTGGTGCAATTCGCGACATGTCCCCAAACAGTAAATTACTAAAAGAAATTTCAAACTCGAAAATTCCAACCAGTAAATTAATTTGTGTTTCAGGAAAAACTGATGACTTAGTTGACAATTCAGGAACTTTTTTGCCTGGAAGTAAACATATAATTTTAGAAGTTGATGGTCACACAAATGCGCAGCTCCTAAAAAACATCAAACCAGTTTTAGAAAAAGAATTGTTAAAATACAAAACATGAAAATATTAGGAATTGAAACCAGTTGTGATGAAACAGCATCAGCAATTATTGAACAACTTCCAAACGGGAACTTAAAAATAATTTCTAACGTCATTGCAAGCTCCCAAGATATGCATGCAAAAACAGGCGGAGTAATCCCAGAAAGTGCTGCCCGCGAACAAGTTAAATCCATAATCCCAGTTATTAATGAAGCACTAGCTTCTAGCGGTCTAGTACCTAATGATTTAGATGGCATTGCTGTCACAGTCGGTCCAGGTCTTATTGGAAGTTTATTGGTTGGAGTCGAAACAGCAAAAACTCTTTCGTATCTTTGGCAAAAACCAATTATCCCAATCAATCATCTCATTGGCCACATCTATGCAAATTGGTTAAATAAAAATAACCCCCCAGAATTCCCAGCATTAGCATTAGTAGTAAGTGGTGGCCACACAGACCTGATTTTCATGCACCGGCACGGCGATATTAAATATATAGGTGGAACCAGAGATGACGCAGCAGGCGAAGCCTTTGACAAAACAGCAAGATTATTAGACCTTCCATATCCAGGCGGTCCAAATTTAAGCAAAGAGGCGCAAAAATACATAGACAAAAATCCCGACGTTAAATTAAATCTTTTTCCAAGACCAATGTTGCACGAAAAAAACTTTGACTGGAGCTTTTCAGGGCTTAAAACTTCTGTTTCAAATTATTTAATTAAAAACAAAAACATTGACAAAGAAAAAATATCTGCCGAAGTACAAGAGGCAATAGTTGATAGTTTAGTAACAAAATCACTTAACGCGATTTTGAAATATAAACCAAAATCTTTTTTACTAGCAGGTGGCGTTGCAGCAAACTCAAGACTTCGAGAAAAACTCCAAGCAGGAATGCCGATGCGGCATTCGGGTAAACTCCCCCGTACGTCTCTGCACGTTCCTGACGTTGCCCTCTGTACAGATAACGCAGCATATATTGCTGCAGCAGCATTTTTTGTAGGAAAGAAAATCCCCTGGCAAAAAATTGATGCCAAACCAGAACTAACAATTACTGATTAACCAAGATGTTATAATCAAAAAATGGATTGTCCGTTCTGTCAAATTAATAAGAAAAAAACCAGAATTCTAAAACAGACTAAAACTTACTTCGTTACATTAAGCAATCCAAGATTAGTACCAGGCCATCTTTTAGTTATTCCAAAAAGACATCTCGAAAAAATATCGCAATTAAACCAACAGGAAAGAAAAGAAATATTTAATGCAATTATTAATATCGAAGAAAAAGTTTTAAAAAAAGTTGCGACAGGATGTGATATTAAAACTCACTTCAGACCTTTTATTAAACAAAACTGGGTAAAAGTTAACCATTTACATTTCCACATACAGCCAAGAGAATTAGAAGATGAACTCTATCAAAAAAGCCAAAAATATGAAAAAGAAATCTGGAAAAATCTTCCCAAAAACGAAGAAAGAAAATTTAGCAAAATTTTTAGCAGTTAAAATCAATACACGTCTTTTCTGATATAATTGCTTCAATGGACAAAACATACGACCCAAAAAAATTCGAGAAAGATATTTATGCTTTATGGGAAAACTCAGGTGCTTTCACTCCAAAAATAGATAAGAAGAAAAAGCCTTTCGTAATCATTCTTCCCCCACCAAACGCAAGTGGAAAAATGCACACAGGTAATGCCCTAATGATCGCAATAGAAGACATTTTAATAAGATGGCACCGCATGATGGGAGATCCAACTCTATGGATTCCCGGAACCGATCATGCCGGTTTTGAAACTCAAACAACTTTTGAAAGAGAACTAAAAAAAGAAAACAAATCTCGTTTTGATTATGACCGCGAAACTCTTTATAAAATGATTTGGGACTTCGTCCAAAAAAACAAAGGCTTAATCGAAGGACAAATTAGAGAAATGGGAGCAAGTGTTGATTGGTCAAGATTAAAATTTACCCTAGACCCTGAGTCAGTAAAAGTTGTTTACGGAACTTTCAAAAAAATGTATAACGATGGTCTAATTTACAGAGGCAATCATTTAGTAAATTATTCTTTCAAATGGGGTACAACTTTCAGTGACGCAGAAATTCAATACAAAGATCAAGTTGACCCACTTTACTTTATAAAATATAAATTTCTAGGAAGTAATAAATTTTTAACTCTTGCAACAGTTCGTCCAGAAACAATTATGGTCGACACACATTTGGCAGTTAATCCAAAAGATAAAAAGAACGGAAAACTAATTGGCCAAAAAGTAGAAAATCCAATTACAGGAAAATCAATGGAAATAATCGGTGAGAATTTCGTCGATCCAAAGTTTGGGACAGGAATAGTAAAACTTACCCCTGCTCATGACAAAAACGACTACGAAGCAGCTCTAAATCATAAACTTCCAATAATCCCATTAATAGAAATTAACGGAAAACTAAATGAAAATGCTGGAGAGTTTTCTGGTCTCAAAATTCTCGAAGCCAGAAAAAAAGTTGTCGAGTTTTTAAAAGAAAAAAATTTAATAGAAAAAATTGACGAGAACTATTCCCATCAAATCCCAGTAGATTACAGAAGTGGAGATTATATAGAAAATCTCATTATGCCGAATTGGTTTGTAAAAGTTGACGATAAAAATAAATCGTTTAAAAAGCCTGCTTACGATTCCGTAAGAAATGGCACAATTAAAATCCATCCAAAATGGCGAGAAATTACATATTTGCGTTGGATGGAAAGTATGCGAGATTGGCCAATCAGCCGCCAAATCGTTTGGGGTATGCAAATCCCAGCATGGCAATGTCAAAAATGTCAGGAATGGACAGTAACCGATGGTTCTGTTCCCACTTTGTGTTCCTCATGTGGCGATAGCCACATCAAAAGGGATACTGATACTTTCGATACCTGGTTCTCTTCCGGCCAATGGCCATTAATTACAACTGGTTTTCCAGATAGCAAAGATTTCAAATATTTTTATCCTACTGCAGTTTTAGAAACTGGTTGGGATATTGTAACCCGTTGGGTTTCAAGAATGATAATGTTTAGTTACTACCAAACAAACAAACCACCGTTTTACGATGTCTATTTACATGGTTTAGTTCGTGCAATCGACGGAAGAAAAATGAGTAAATCTTTGGGAAACGTTATAAATCCTGAAGATTACGCAAAAGAATACGGAACAGACGCTCTCCGTATGGGATTAATAGCAGGAACAGCTAACGGTAAAGATTTTAATTTTCCAAAAGAAAAAATAATTGGTTACAAAAAGTTTGCTAATAAACTCTGGAATATTACAAGATTTACAGAAATAATGCTAGATGAAATAAACCTTCCTCCAAGGATTATCAATGAAAACTCCAAACCAGAAGATGATAAAAAAATATTAAAGTTACTAAAGGTAACAATCAAAGAAGTGAATACTAACCTTGAGAACTTTCGATTCACTGACGCTGCTGACAAAATTTATCAATTTATCTGGCACGAGTTAGCAGATATTTACTTAGAAAGTATTAAAGGTAGAGCCGATAAAAAAATAGCATTAGACAATTTCATCTTTGTTTTTCGCGAAAGTCTAAAACTCCTTCATCCCTTCATGCCATTTGTCACAGAAGCAATCTGGCAAGAAAACAAATTCCTACAAGATAATCCCGTCTTGATAAATGCAAAGTGGCCAAAACCAAATGAATAAGTTAAAAACCACACCAATCTCAAAAATTGAGTGGGAGAAAATTAAACAAGATTTGCACTTTATAGATCTAGTGGTAAAGGCTGGAAAAGAATTGGGTTATAGAATTTTCTTTCATGGTGGATATGCTGTTGACGGAAATTTGGGAAAAATAACAAGACCGCACAATGACATCGATATTCAAGTTTATGGCCAGGAAAATGATGCAAATATCGCAGTTAATAAATTAATAAATGAAATTAAAAAGCTTGATCCAGATTTTCAAATAGAACAACTAGAAGACAAAGAAAGAAAAGAATATTATCACAACATATTAATAAGACGCAGTGAAGCATCCGGAATAGATCTGTATTACATTCAAATAACAACAAATCCCTTTGCTAAAGAGAAAATAATTGTAAAAAATGACGGATCATTATCTAATGTTCAAAATTTTGAAGAATTAGATCTTGTCAAACTCGAAGGTGTTAAATTTGAAGCAAGAAATGCAACAGACGAACTGGTCGATAAAATTTACAAAAGAGATTACAGAGGCGACAAAAAAGATCCTAAATATGATCAAGATATCGAAAATCTGCGTCTCATAACTAACTCTAGTGAAGTAAAAGAAAAAGTACTAAACCTGACTAAGTAAACATGACAGACAATAAACCAGAGTTTCAAGAACAACAAGGAGAAAGATTGCGCGACATGTTTGTAAGTGAAATATTACTTAGAGAAAATCTGGATCCCTTAATACAATTTATTAATGACAGAAAAAACTATACGACTGTCGACAAGGCTGAATACCCCATTCTAGAAAGAATTGTTAATTCAGTGGGTTCACCAGCATGGATACTTGATCAATGTAGACCAACCGACCCACCTTTCGATATTCTTTTTAAAGGGGGTAAAACAACAAAAAACATAAATACAGTTCCAGTTATTACAGATAACGCCATAATTGTTCAAAAACTCCAAAGTAATAATGATAGGTTTGAACCAGTTAATCTACCAGAATTAGTTTCTTTATCTATATACTTTTGGAACTCGTATAACGAGATAGAAAACGCAATGAATCCACAGTTTAAGAGAAATTGGGTTGAAAACAAAATTGCTGAATATAAAAAAAGGGAAAGCGAACCAATTGAAGGAGTAAGTCAGAAAGTTGCTGAAGAAATTCGCGAAAAAGAAAAAGCAACGTTAGAAAAATTAGAGACTTACAAAATAAAATTGGACCAGAGTAAAGACGGCCAAATCCTTAATACAAAAACAACTCCACCATCATATAATTAATTCCCCCTTGTCCTTAGTACCTCAATATCTTAGTATCTAAGTTGTCTCATGCCAAAGTCTGCCAAAAAAGAAAAAGCTAAAGTAAATTTCAAACAACACCTTATCCATTACGCATACTGCCTTCTTATAATTATCCTCTTAATAGTTACCTCAATTAATATAAATAGATTTCTACAATCAAGAAAAGTGTTGGGTACCTCAATTGACGTCTCACCTTTGCAGAATGAAAAGATTTATTGGCAAGGAATTGTCGAGAAAAATCCAACATATGTGGATGGGTATCTAGAACTCGCCAAAGTAGACGTAGAACTTGGAAATAAAAATGAAGCAATAAATTCTATAGAAAAAGCTCTTACTCTTAATCCAAATTCAGCTAAAATTACTGAGGTCCAAAAACAATTAGGCCTTTAAACTTACTTTTCTTCTTGAGGTTTATCTTCTGTCTTTTCCTGGTTTCCTTCAGCAGGTTTCTCTTCTGTAGCTACAGCTTCCCCTTCAACTGCCACAGGCGCTTCAATTACTTCCTCTTTTTGTGGTGGTTCAACTTTAGCAATAACGGTTTCAGGGTCAGCTTTTATTTCAATATCAGTGTTCACTGTAAGATCCGACACCTTCACAACCTGATCGGCTTCGATTAACTTCGTAGCATCAATCTCGAAGCTTTTTGGAAGATCTCCTGGGAGTCCTTCAACTTCAAGCTCTTGGGTAAGTATTACAGCAGTTCCTGCTCCACTTTTCTCAGCCGGCGATTCACCTACAAACTCAACAGGAATTTGTGCAGTAACTTTCTCTTTCAGGTTAACTTGCAAAAAATCAACGTGAATTAATTCACCTGTAACAGGATGTACTTGAAGATTATGAACTAGTACTGGGCGCATTTCTTTTCCAAGCATTAGTTCAATTATTCCCGTTTCTCCAGTTTGTTTGTAAACATCACGAAACTCTTTAGAATTAATTTCAACAGCATGAGATTTTACGTCTCGTCCGTAAATATTAGCAGGCACTAGTCCCTGCTTTCGAAGAGTCTTAACTTTACGTCCCATTACTTTTCTATTTTCCGCCTTTAATGTAATTTTTACCATAATTCTTATTACGAGCAAGCTATGCTTACCATTTTATTTCTTCTTTGAAATCCCGACTTAGATTTGTATTATAACTTTTTCTGGCATTAAACACAAGGTTATTAAAAGTGATATTAGTTGGAATAGATGGGACTCCAGCCTGACGACTCACATAAAGCAAAATCTTCCCACTTTTATTATAATCAATAACGCTTCTATTCTGCCATACAAAAACAACCTGGGCATTACCACCAGCTGGCACTTGCATTAAAACTCCTCCTTCAGTGCGTCCCGCAATTTGGGAAATATCAACGCTAAGTGTTTGTATATCCCCGTTTATATTTTCACTCGCTTTCTCAAAAACTGCTCCCGGCGGAGCCATAACTCGTAGATATGTTCTATAAGAATCAGTTTTTGATAAGTTTTTATAATTAACTTCTAGTCTATTTTCCAAAAGATTAGAAGTTGCCGAAATTGACAAATTTGAGTTTCTTATTATTTGAGGATTAACTTTATTATTTCCCAAATTTGCCTCAACCAACCCCAACCAATTTACAAAACAATTTCCAGAACAAGTCGGAATATCCACTCCCCCATCCCAATTTAAATTATTGAGGGTGTCCGCTATATTACCATCATTGGAAAAAATTTGAATATCTTTATTCTTTAACATTTCTAAAATATTTAAATTATTTATCTTTCCAAAATTGTCAGCACTAATAGCAATTACCCCATCCGCCGTTTGGCTCATTTCGTTTTGCAAGAACCACTCAATTTTGGGTGCACTGGTTCTAAAATCGGGGTCCCAATTAGAGTCTCGTAGATACCAACTACTTTGCCCCAGATATTTTTTCAAAGCGAGAGGTGGATCAACATGTCCTCGAAGAAGTTTGTCAGCACTCTCTGGATCAAAAAAAGTTTTACCAGTTAGCCTTCCATTTTCAAAAGTAAAAACTCCAATTGAACTTAGTAATCCTCCAGTAGGCCGAAGTTCATTAGTATCCTGCATAGCAAGTATATAGTTTACTTTTTTGTCCGCTCCAAGAAGTTTTGGCATTTCCTTTGCCAAAATTCTTGCATTACTAAGATAAATTCTTAGGTTATCGATATCGAAAGAACTAGGCAAATAAGTTTTAATATTACTATTATTTTTAATATCAGCTGACAAAAAAGAGCTCTCTCTATACAAATTATCTATATTTAAAAACATCTCGTCTGAAATACTTGGTAAATCATAATCATTTTGTCCAGCTATGTTTTGTTCAAGCTTTTGTCCCAAATTAAAAGTAAGAACAAGATCTTTTCCAAACCCTCCAAAATCATCAATAATTGTAGACATCTTCTGTCCTTCTTGAGAAAAGATAAAAGTATTTTTAGAAAAAGTTGCAAGATCGGACGACACCTGAAAATAACTATTTAAATCAAGTCGTCCTAATTTTTCAAAACCAGCCTTCAGAATTATAACTGAAAATAAAAACGTAACAAACGGCAAAGATAAAACAAAAATAATAGCAAGAAGTACAAATCCTATTCCTCTTGCTTTTCTCTTGTCAATTCTCACCTTAGTAAGTCGTTTTGTCATTCCAATCGCAGCAGAAGAGTTCTTTTTCGATTGTTGTTTATTTTTCTCTATCCACAAAACCGTTTCTCTTAAAGTATTCTTCTCTTCGGTGACAGGGAGTAAGTCAAAATTTGAAATTGTTGCTGGCGGCGTTATTTTTTCATGGGTTACAAAATTAATATCTGGCTTTATTTCTTGCAGCTCTCTCAAAAATTGAAACGCATCTTTTTTAAATGCCAAAACATTTTCTTTTTTATTAAATCCATAAGAAAAAATACCTTTAATAA
>WNFM01307496.1_pt1 | contig 10229 bp, 10 predicted proteins | sample 5400271 | NCBI WGS metagenome assembly WNFM01 (sample SAMN13153352, study PRJNA577476) | soil metagenome | isolation source: 60 cm saprolite on Douglas fir-dominated hillslope | place: USA:California | collected 2013-09-17
ACCTGCTGCTCGAGGAGCACCTGGTCGAGCCGAAGGCCGCGGAGCGGATCGGAGCGGCTGCTCCTTCGCTCAAGCCCGCCGATGATCGGGTGCCCACGCTCGACGAGGTCGAGCGAGGCCACGTCGTTCGCGTCTGGGCGCTGACGGGCGGGCACAAGGGGAAGACTTGCGAGATCCTCGGAATCTCCCGGCCGACGCTGGAGCGGAAGCTCCGAAAGTACGGCTTGGCCCAAGCGAATTGAACGATTCGTTCAGTCGAGTTCGACGTTTCGAAACCAACAATTTAACGTTTCGTTCATGTGGCGCCGATCCCCGCCGGCGCGCGCCAACCCCAATCACCTGAAAGAATTATGTAAACCATATATCAGTGCGGTTGGCATGAGCGGTGCTCCAAGGTCCATCGGACCCCCCGACCCGGAGCCACGAAATGCGTGCTCAGCCCGACGTCCAGCAACGCTTCCAGCCTCTAGCCTCACCCAGCCTGCCCCCCGCCGACGTGGTGGACTTCCGCGGGTACTTCAAGGTGGAGACGTTCGGACACGGGGCGGTCATCTACCGGCCCGGGATGCCGGCCGACAAGGTCTACCTGCTCCGCACCGGGCGCGTGCGTCTGATCCGCCAGGGCAAAGGGAAGAGCCGCTCGGTGTTGGCCATCCTCAAGCCCGGCGATCTCTTCGGCGAGGTGCTCCGGCCCGAAGGATCGGTGATGGAAGAGCTCGCTGTCGCCTCAGGCAAGTGCGAGGTGTGGAGCATCGAAGGCCGCGATTTCCGCGCGCTGCTGGAGGCGCGGCCGGCGCTGGCCGTCGACGTGATTCGCGCGCTCAACGAGCGCGTCGGCCAGCTGCGGCAGCGCGTGCTCGGCCTGACCCGCAAGGACGTGCCGGCCCGCCTCGCCGAGATGCTGCAGGCGCTGGCGCAGGCGCACGGCGAGCGGATGGCGCCGGGGAATGAGCTCAGCCTGCACGGGATCACGCAGCAGGATCTGGCGGACCTGGTGGGCGCCTCGCGCTCGTTCGTTTCGACTCTGATCAACAAGATGAAGCGCGACGGCCTGCTCGCGAACCAGGGCCGGCTGCTGGTGCTGCGCGACGAGGAGGCCCTCGAGCGCGTGGCGGCGCGCGAGAAGTAATCGAGTTCCGGGCGACCCGACTCCCCCCTCGAGTCCCCGCGAAAGAGAAGGGCCGGTGGTTCCTTCATGGAACCCCGGCCCTTCGTTTTGGAGCTTCGAGACTTCTTGAGCCGTTCTTTCGATCCGGCGCTCCGCGCCTCCACCAAAGGGGAGCTCGCTCCCACCTGGACCCCCCAACATCTCACGCGCAGATCGCGCGACTCATGCCTTGGCGGCGGGCTCCTTGTCGGCCTTCGGCTTCTTGTCCTTCTTTTCCTTGGCGGCCTTGGGCGCGGCTTCCTTCTTCGGCGCGGCAACCTTCTTCGGCTTGTCCGAGGGGGCCGGCGAGTTCGCGTACTTCTTCCGGAAGCGGTCGATGCGCCCCTGGGTGTCGAGCAGCTTCTGCTTGCCCGTGAAGAAGGGATGGCAGTTGCTGCAGATGTCGAGGTGCAGGTCGCCGCTGGTGGACCGGGTCTCCCAGGTCGCCCCGCAGGCGCAGTGCACCTTCGAGGTCGGATAGGCCGGATGAATGCTCTCGCGCATGGTTGCTTCTCTCGGAAAAGCCCTCGGATTGCTCGCGGCTTGAGGCCGCGGGGCCTTCCGCCGGGCGGAAAGGGGGCAGTTGGATAGCGGATCACGCCTTGGAAAGCAAGCGACGCGCTTGACTTCGCCCGCGAACCGGACCAGCTTGCGCGCGCTTTCAAGGAGCCGCGGTGAAGCTGTCGATCGTCATCCCCGTCTACAACGAAGAGCGCCACATCCGCGACGTTCTGCGCCGGGTCGCCGCTGTTCCGCTCGAGAAGGAGCTGGTCATCGTCAACGACGCCTCGCGCGACGGCACGCGCGCGGTGCTGGACGAGGTCGAGCGCGATCCGCGCCAGATCCTCGCGGGCGCGGCCAACGCGACCGAGATCCGCATCTTCCACCAACCGGTCAATCGCGGAAAGGGCGCGGCGCTGCACCGCGGATTCGCCGAGGCGCGCGGCGAGGTGGTGGTGGTCCAGGACGCCGACCTCGAATACGAGCCGATGGAGCTGCCCGCGCTGGTCGATCCCATCGCACGCGGCGAGGCCGACGTGGTCTACGGCAGCCGCTTCCTGCGCGGCCACGCGGGCTTTCCCTTCTGGCACACGCTCGCGAATCGCATGCTGACCTTCGCCAGCAACCTCTTCACCGGCTTCCGGCTGACCGACATGGAGACCTGTTACAAGGTGATGCGCGCCAGCATCGTGCGGGATCTGCCGCTGCGCGAAGAGCGATTCGGCTTCGAGCCCGAGGTCACCGCGCTCCTCGCCCACCGGCACCGGCGTGATCCTCTGCGGATCATCGAGCGGCCCATCTCCTACCGTCCCCGCTCGGTGGCCGAGGGAAAGAAGATCGGGCTTCGCGACGCATTCCGCGCGGTCTATTGCATCGTTCGTTACGGCGTGGCCGCGCCCAAGGTCCTGCTCGCCGAGCGGAAGCACGCGGAGCCGTGAGGCAGGGACGGGTCGCGGCGGCGATCGCGGCCCTGGCCGTGGCCGGGTTCTGCCGGACGGCGTACTTCCATTTCGTCTCCGAGCCGCTGCACGAGCGGCCCATCCCGGGCCCGCCCATCGACAGCCAGTTCCGCGCGCTCCTGCCGCTCCTGCCTCGCGAAGGCGAAGTCGGCTACGTCACCGACGAGCCGGTGCTGAAGACGCCGGGCTTCGAGTACCAGAGCGCAAAGCAGCGCTTTCTCCAGATGCAGTACGCGATCGCGCCGCTGGTGCTGCGCTACGACGACGACCGTGCGGCGCTGGTGATCGCAAACGTGGCCGACCCGGCGCGCCTCGACGGCGTGCTGCGCGCACACGGGCTGTCGATGATCGCGCGGGCGGGCCCCTCCACTGCGGTGGCGAGGCCGCGGTGAAGATCGCCCTCGCGCTCCTCGCCATCGCGCTCTCGGGCGCGGGTTTGACCACGCGGTTGCGCGGCGGGCTTCGGGTTGCGGCGGCGCTGCTTCTCGGGATCGGCGCCTGGTCCGCGGCCTATGCAGCGGCATTGTTGATCGCCGGCGCCAGCGCGGGTGTTCTGCTGGCGAAGGACCTCGCGCTCGTCGCAGGCGGCATCCTGCTGCTGCGATTTGGTGGCACACCGATGTTCATCGAAACACCGCGCGACGATCGGGCGCCGCGGTGGCTGCGGCTCTTCTTCGCCGCCTCCTGCGCACTCGTCACCGCCGCGATCCTCGAGCACACGCTGCGCTTCCCCGACGGAGGCTACGACGCGTGGATGATCTGGAACACCCGCGCCCGCTTCCTCGTGCGCGCGGCCGACTTCCGCACCGCCTTCTCGCCGGACCTGCTCTTCTGGCTGCACCAGGACTATCCGTGGCTGGTGCCGGGCGCGGTGGCGCAGGCGTTCCTCCTCGGGCGCACCGAATCGCTGGCGGTGCCGGCGGCGATCTCGTGGCTCTTCGCCGCGCTGGCGATAGCGGTGCTCACGCTCGGTGCGGCGCGCTTGCGCGGGCAGCGCTGGGGCCTTCTCGCCGGACTCGTGCTCGCGACCACTCCCTGCTTTGCCACTTTCTCCGCGAACCAGCAGTCCGACGTGCCGCTGGCGGCGTTTCTCGCTCTTGCCGTGGCGCTGATCTCCCTGTTACAGGAGGGCGAGCACCTTCTGCTGCTCGCAGGGTTCGCCGCCGGACTGGGCGCGTGGACCAAGAACGAGGGCCTGCTCTACCTGGGCTGTCTCGCTCTCGCGCTGCTCGTGCGCGAAAGGAAGCTGCGGCCGGCCGCGATCTTTGTCGCAGGCGCCCTGCCGCTCCTCGCGCTGCCCTTCGGATTCAGGGCGCTGCTCCATCCGCCGAACGACTTCATCCTCTTCTCGACGCCGGCCGCGCTGCTCGCGCGCGCTCTCTCGCCCGCGCGCTGGGGCGAGCTTCTGCTGCTGACGCTCCGCCGCATCGTCTACTTCCAGGACTTCGCGCTCTGGGTGGTCGCGGAGCTGCTGCTGCTCGTCCTCGTCGTGCGCAAGCTGCCGGGCACCGTCGCCGGCACGGCGCTCTTCCTCGCCTGCGCCGCCTACGCGCCCATTTACGTGCTGCAGCCGCATCCGGTCGAGTGGATCTACCGGACCTCGATCGATCGCATCTTCATCCAGCTGTGGCCGGCGGCGATCCTGGCGACGCTTCTTCAGCTGACGAAAGCGACAGAGCCAGCACCAGCCAGAGCGCGTACATGACCTTGGTGTCGTAGACGACGTCGTGCGCCTGCGCGATGACGAAGAGCGCGATCAGCGCCGCGAGGCCGCCCAGTGCGGGCGGGAAGGTCTTCCGCTTTCGCAGCAGCGCCAGGCCGGCGGCCACGAAGATCCAGAGCATCGCGGCCAGACCCAGCGGGCCCGTCTCGGCGAGCGTCGAGAGCTCGAGGTTGTGCGCCCAGGTCCGCATCTTGAAGGCAGGGTCGATGCGGTCGTAGTAGCGGCTGCAGATGCGCGGATAATTTCCGAAGCCGACGCCGCGCAGCGGATGGTCCTCGATGATGAGCAGCGCTTGGCTCCAGAGAAAGACGCGGTCGGCGTTGTCTCCGGAGGAAAATGCGCTCTCGAAGCGATGGCGGACTCCGCCGTTGAGCGCCGCCAACAACACGAGTGCCGCCAGGGGAAGGACGAGCACCCTGCGCACGCGGGGCGCGGAGACCACAGCGATCACGGCGGCGGCCGCACCGAGCGCGACGTAGGCCGCGCGATCGAAGGTCATCGCCACCGCCGCAAGGCCCAGCAGCGCGGCTCCCGCGGCTACCCAGATCCGCCGCGCCGGCACCGCGCCCGCCGCCAGCGCGCCGAGGAGGAAGGCCACCAGCACCGTGGCGTTGTGGCCGAACGTCAGCCGGGAGGTGAAGAACCCCATCGCTCCGAAGCGCCCCGGCACGCCTGGCGCCTCTACCAGCGCATGCCACGGCCGTAAGTGCATGGAGTATACCAAGTCTATTCCTGTTCGATATTGCAGCAGCCCCACCGCCGAGGAGAGAGCGAGCCCCGCGCAGAGGAAGGCGCCGATGCGAAGCGGCGCGTTGCGCGGGAGGAGCTGCAGCGCGTGCGCCGTGACGAAAAAGCCCAGCGCCGAACGCCACAAGGTCGCGTTGGCGAGCGCGGGCGCTCCTTCCGCGCTCACCAGATCGGAGACGATGGCCAGCAGCACGAATGTGCCCACCGGCCAGTCGAGCGGCGTCCGCAGAGGGCGCGGCAGCGAAAGCAGCACGCCGGCCGCCGCCACGCCGAGCGCGATCTGCATCCCCGCGATCGAGATGGGGACGAAGAACGCATGTCCCGCGAGGCCCGCGTAGGCGAGCAGGACGGCTGCTTTGCGGCGATCCAAGGCGCGCGTACATACTACAGTGCGCGCCGATGACGAACCTCCGGCTGGCCGTCGCGTGCCTTCTCTGCGCCGCCTGCCCGCGCGGGAAGCCCGAGGTGCCCATCCTGAACTACCACTCGGTCGGCGTGCAGGACGAGTTCGCTGTCAGCGACGCGGCCTTCGCGCAGCAGCTCGATTGGCTGTCGGCGAGCGGCGTGAAGACGCTGGCGCTACACGACGCGCTCGCACCGCACGAGCGCGCCGTCGTGCTCACCTTCGACGACGGCAAGGCCGACGCGCTCACGCACGTCCTGCCCGCGCTGCGGAAGCGGGGAATGCGCGCGGTGTTCTTCATTCCGACAGGGCGCATCGGAACTCCGGGCTTCCTCACCTGGGACGGCGTGCGCGCACTCGCGGCCGCGGGGATGGAGATCGGCTCGCACGGCGTCTCGCACGCGCGCCTGGCGGACCTGCCGGACGAGCGGATGCGCGAGGAACTCGTGCAGTCGAAGCGAACGCTGGAAGCGGAGCTGCACGCGCCGGTCGATCTGCTCGCCTATCCGTACAACTCGGTTCGGCGGCGGATTCGCTCGGCGGCGGAGGAGGCGGGTTATCGAATCGCCGTCGCGGGAGTGGAGCACGGCGGGAGCGATCGGCTCGCCCTCCTGCGCACGACCATCACCTCGTCGACCACGCTGGACGAATTCCGGCGCATCGTGGCCGGGCGCTGATCAGCGGCTCATCGAGTCGAGAAATTCCTTGTTCGACTTGGTGCCCTTCATCTTCGAGAGCAGGAACTCCATCGAGTCGATGGTGTTGAGCGGGTGCAGCAGCTGCCGCAGGATCCAGACGCGGTTGAGCTGCTTGTCGTCCATCAGGAGCTCCTCCTTGCGCGTGCCGGAGCGGTTGATGTCGAGGCAGGGGAAGATGCGCTTCTCCATCAGCTTGCGGTCGAGGACGATCTCGGAATTTCCCGTGCCCTTGAACTCCTCGAAGATCACTTCGTCCATGCGCGAGCCGGTGTCGACCAGCGCGGTGCCGACGATGGTGAGCGAGCCGCCCTCCTCGACGTTGCGGGCCGCGCCGAAGAAGCGCTTCGGCTTGTGCAGGGCGTTCGAATCGACGCCGCCCGAGAGAATTTTTCCGCTTGGCGGCACGGTGGAGTTGTAGGCGCGCGCGAGCCGCGTGATCGAGTCGAGCAGGATGACCACGTCGCGGCCGCACTCGACCAGGCGCTTCGCCTGCTCGATGACCATCTCGGCGACCTGCACGTGGCGCGTGGCGGGCTCGTCGAACGTGCTCGACACGACCTGGCCCTTCACCGTGCGCACCATGTCGGTGACTTCCTCGGGCCGCTCGTCGATGAGCAGCACGATGAGGAACGCTTCCGGATGATTGGCGGTGATGGCGTGCGCGATGTCCTGCAGGAGCACCGTCTTGCCGGCCCGCGGCGGCGCGACGATCAGGCAGCGCTGCCCGAACCCGATCGGGTTGAGCAGGTTGATGATGCGCGTCGACATGTCGGTGTTCTTGTGCTCGAGGTTGATCGCGCGCGTCGGGTAGAGCGCGGTGACGTTGTCGAAGAGCAGGAGCTGCTTTCCCTCGACTGGCTCCTGGAAGTTGATGCTGCTGATCACGAGCAGCGCGAAGTAGCGCTCGCTGTCCTTGGGCTGGCGGATCTGACCTTTGATCATGTCGCCGGTGCGCAGGTTGAAGCGGCGGATCTGCGAGGGCGAGACGTAGATGTCGTCGGGCCCCGGGCTGAAAGAAAAGTCGGGGCTGCGCAAAAATCCGAAGCCGTCGGGCAGCACCTCGAGCACGCCCTCGGCGTGGATGGGCGTGTCGCCCTTCTGCGCCTGCAGGATGTGGAAGATCAGCTCCTGTTTGCGCAGCGCGCCCGGCGCTTCGATGCTCAGCTCCCTGGCCAGCTTCGCGAGGGCCAGGATCTTCATTTCCTTCAGCTCAGACAGCGCACACGCAGGACGGGCGGGGCGCAACGTGTCGGGGACATGATAGCCGCGGCAGTGCCGCGCTTTCGTGTCCCCCGTGGAGTGGTGGGAGCGCGGCGGAATCTAGCGAGCCTGCGCGCGCAGGTCAATGCGTTATTCTCGGCGGCGCATGGATCCTGCCCGCCGGGCCGAAGAGTTGCGCAAGCAGCTGCGCGAGGCCAGCTACCGCTACTACGTCCTCGACGCGCCGACGCTCAGCGACGCCGAGTACGACCGCCTCTTCCGCGAGTTGGAGGAGCTGGAGAAGGCGCCCCCGGCGCTGCTCGTGCCCGACTCGCCGACGCAGCGGGTGGGCGCGGCGCCCAGCGACAAGTTCACCAAGGTGACGCACCGGCGGCAGATGATGTCGCTCGCCAACGCCATGCGCGACGACGAGCTGGCCGAGTTCGACGCGCGCGTCCACAAGCTGCTCGGCGACGAGAAGGTGCGCTACGTGATGGAGCCCAAGCTCGACGGGCTGGCGGTCACGCTCACGTACGAGAGCGGGAAGTTCGTCCAGGGCGCGACCCGCGGCGACGGCCTGGTCGGCGAGGATGTGACGCAAAATCTACGGACTATAAAAATGGTCCCGTTGCAGCTCGAGGGCGAGGCTCCGCCGCTCTTCGAGGTGCGCGGCGAGGTGTTCATCAACAAGGCCGACTTCGTCAAGATGAACGAGGAGCGCGAGAAGGCGGGCGAGCCGACCTTCGTCAACCCGCGCAACTGTGCGGCCGGCAGCCTGCGCCAGCTCGATCCGCGCGAGACGGCGAAAAGGCCACTAAGTATATATTTCTACGAAACGGGCGACGGGCCCGCTTTCGCCACCCATTGGGAGAAGCTGGCCCGGCTGCGCGCGTACGGGCTGCGCACCAATCCGGAGAACGAGCTGCTCGAGTCGCTCGAGCAGGTGCGCGACAAGTACCAGCGCCTGCTCGCCAAGCGGCACGAGCTGCCGTACGAGATCGACGGCACGGTGGTGAAGGTGGACGACGAGGATCAGCGCCGCCGCCTCGGCGCCGTCTCGCGCACGCCGCGCTGGGCCATCGCGTACAAGTTCGCCGCCGAGGAAGAGGCGACCACCGTCGAGCAGATCTTCGTCAGCGTCGGCCGCACCGGCGCGCTCACGCCGGTCGCATTCCTCAAGCCCGTGCACGTCGGCGGCGTCACCGTCTCGCGCGCGACGCTGCACAACGAGGACGAGCTGCGGCGCAAGGACGTGCGCGAGGGCGACCGCGTCTTCATCCGCCGCGCGGGCGACGTGATTCCGGAGATCGTGCGCGTCATCGTCGAGGAGCGTCCGCCCGAGGGCCGGCCCGCGTTTGTCATGCCGACGGCGTGCCCCGTCTGTCACGCGCCGGTGCTGCGCGAGCCCGACGAAGCCGTCACCCGCTGCACCAACCTCTCCTGCCCGGCGCAGCTGGTGGGGCGGCTGCGACACTTCGCCTCGCGGCTCGCGATGGACATCACCGGCCTCGGCGAGGAGACCTGCGCACGCCTGGTGCAGACGGGCCTGGTCAAGACGCCGGCCGATCTCTACGCACTGACGCGCGATCAGTGGCTCTCGCTCGAGCGGATGGGCGAGAAATCGGTCGACAACCTGCTCGCCGCGCTCGAGGCGAGCAAGAAAACTTCGCTGCGCCGCTTCGTCTACGCGCTCGGCATCCGCATGGTCGGGGAAGCGACGGCGCTCGCGGTGGCGCGGCGCTTCGGCAGCGTGCGGACGCTCCTCGACGCCTCGCAGGACGACCTCGAGGCGGTGCGTGACGTCGGACCCATCGTGGCTCGACAGATCTGGAGCTTCCTGCAGAACCCGGAGAACCGCGCCGCGATCGATCGCCTGCTCGCGGCGGGCGTCGCGCCTGAAGCAGATGCGCCTGCCGCCACCGCCGGCGCGTTCGCGGGCAAGACCGTCGTCCTCACCGGCACGCTCTCGGGGTACACTCGCGAGCAGGCCAAGGCGGAGATCGAACGCCGCGGCGGCCGCGTCGCGGGCACGGTCAGCCGCAAGACCGACTTGATCGTCGCCGGCGAAGAGTCGGGCACCAAGCTGAAAAAAGCGCAGGAGCTGGGCGTGCGCGTGGTCGACGAGAAGGGCTTTCGGGAACTGCTTCAATGACTCGCGCGGAGCTGCTCATCACGGGTCTCGTGCAGGGAGTCTTCTACCGGGCGAGCGCGCGAGAGGAGGGCACGCGGCTCGGTCTGACCGGCGAGGTACGCAACCTGCCAGGAGGCGAAGTGGAGGCGATCGTCGAGGGGCCCAGGGAGCAGATCGAGCAGTTCATCGCCTGGTGCCGGCGCGGCCCGCCCTCGGCGCGCGTCGAGAACGTGCAGGTCCGCTGGGTGGAGGCGCGTGGAGAATTCCGATCGCTGCGCATCACGCACTGAGAATTGCTCGGTTTCCGGCTCGCCAGAATTACCCCCTTCCACGTTGGCGCGCCTCGGGGTATGATGCGGCGACCCTCTAGTCTGCTCAGGTCGAGGTGCGCAGCCGGTGGCCGACACGTCCCGCATGAAGCCCGACTTTGCCGTCTATCTGGACGGCAAGAAGCTCGAGGGCGAAGAAGCAGCCGCCGTCATCGGCATCCGCGTCTTCCAGACGCGGTTCGGCGCCAGCGCGTTCGAGATCATCGTCTCGGATCAGGATCTGAAGTGGCAGGGCAAGCCCACCTTCACCGAGTGCAAAGAGGTGAAGATCGAGCTGGGCGTGCCCGGCAAGCTGAAGAACGTCTTCGACGGAGAAGTCACCGCCTGGCGCACCGAGCTGGAGCGCTCGGGACCCACCGTTCTGGTCGTGCGCGGGCTCGATCGCTCGCAC
>WNFM01356290.1_pt2 | contig 10227 bp, 6 predicted proteins | sample 5400271 | NCBI WGS metagenome assembly WNFM01 (sample SAMN13153352, study PRJNA577476) | soil metagenome | isolation source: 60 cm saprolite on Douglas fir-dominated hillslope | place: USA:California | collected 2013-09-17
GTCGACATACATCGTGCGAGCGATGTCTTTGGCGATGGAGGCCGTGGGCAGGCCAGCCACGACGAGCCGGCGCGGCCGCTCGCCCTGAAGAAACTCGACCACGTCGCCTTCCTTGACCGCAACGGCGGGCTTCACGCGCTGGCCATTCAGCTTCACCTGGCCGCCGCGGCAGGCCTCGGTCGCCTCGGTTCGGTGCTTGAAGAGGCAGACCAGTTTCAGCCAGACGTCGAGACGATGCCGCTCATCCATAAACAGTGTGCTTATAATGACCGGCCATGATCAAAGCCGACATCGTCAACAAGGTCGCGGAAGTATCTGAAATTTCTCGCGTCAAGGCGGCCCAGGCAGTCGATACGGTGATCGAAGGCCTGCGCGCGGCGCTGGCGAGGGGCCAGCGCATCGAGCTGCGCGGCTTCGGCGTGTTTCAGGTCAAGCAGCGGAAGAAGGGCATCGGCCGCAACCCCAAGACCGGCGTCGAAGTGAAGATCCCGCCCGGCAACACCATCCGCTTCAAGCCGGGCAAAGAGCTGCGGAACCTGTTGTAGTGGCGCCGGAACAGACCGTCCTCGTCCTCGACTTCGGCTCGCAGTACACGCAACTCATCGCCCGTCGCGTGCGCGAGCAGCGGGTCTACTCCGTCGTCCATCCGTTCGACTACCCGATCGCCCGGATCCGCGAGCTGGCCCCAACCGCCATCATCCTCTCGGGCGGCCCGCAGTCGGTCTACGGCGAATCGGCTCCTATCTGCTCGCGCGAGGTATTCGAGCTCGGCGTGCCGGTGCTCGGCATCTGCTACGGCATGCAGCTCGCCGCCTATCTGCTCGACGGCCGCGTCGAAGCGGCCAATGAGCGCGAGTACGGTCGGGCCGAGATCGACGTCACCGCCACCGACTCCCCGCTCTTCGCCGGAACACCCGCGCACCAGCGCGTCTGGGCCAGTCACGGCGACAGGATCCTGGCCGCGCCTCCCGGCTTCCACATCACGGCCAGAAGCGACAACGCGCCGATCGCCGGCTTCGAGGATCGCCGCAGCCGCATCTACTGCATTCAGTTCCACCCCGAAGTCACACACAGCGAGGCGGGATCGGACATCATCCGCAACTTCCTCTTCGACATCACCGGCTGCCGGCCGACCTGGGATCTCGGCGACTACCGCAAACGGAAGGTCGACGAGATCCGCAACACGGTCGGCGGGAGCAGAGTCATTGCCGCCGTCAGCGGCGGCGTCGATTCCTCCGTCGCCGCACTCCTGGTGGCCGAGGCCATCGGCGACCAGCTCACGGCGATCTTTGTCGACAACGGCCTTTTGCGGAAGAACGAGGCCATCCAGGTCGTCTCGCGCCTCTCCGAAGGTCTGGGGATGCACATCGTGGCCGTCGACGGGCGGCAGCGCTTCTACGACAAGCTGGCCGGCATCGAAGACCCTGAGACGAAGCGCAAGCGCATCGGCAACGAATTCATCGCCGTCTTCGAGGAAGAAGCCCGGCGCCTGCCCGGCGTCGAGTTCCTCGTCCAGGGCACGCTCTCCCCGGACGTGATCGAGTCGGTCTCGATCAAGGGCCCGTCCGCGGTCATCAAGACCCACCACAACGTCGGCGGCCTTCCTGAGAAGATGGGCCTGAAGCTCATCGAGCCCGTCCGCGAGTTGTTCAAGGACGAAGTGCGCCAGCTCGGCATCGAACTGGGACTGGAGCCGGAGTTCGTCTGGCGGCATCCTTTCCCCGGCCCCGGCCTGGCGGTCCGCATCCTTGGCGCAGTGAACCCGGACCGGGTCGAGATCCTGCAGAACGCTGACGAAATCGTCATCGACGAGATTCGTCGAGCGGGCCTGTATCGCGAGATCTCCCAGGCCTTCGCCGTCCTCCTCCCCGTGCGCAGCGTCGGCGTCATGGGCGATGAGCGCACGTATGAGAACGTCCTGGCCGTCCGCGCCGTGACCACGACGGACTTCATGACCGCCGACTGGTACCGGATGCCGCACGAGCTGATGGATCGCATCGCCCGCCGCATCGTCAACGAAGTACGCGGCGTCAACCGCGTGGTCTACGACATCTCCTCGAAACCACCCAGCACGATCGAGTGGGAGTAGGGTTGCATCGGCTTCATTTGTAAGATGCGCGTAAAAAGTAGTGGCTGATACCAGGCAATCTTCATCTCATTCCATTTTTGCATGTTTCCTTACCTCTCGGCCGGACCTAAGTTACCCATACGCGTCAAACCACACCGTTTCCCGCTCACGGACTGTGCGCGGTTGAAGGAGAACAACTCGTGATGATTCAAGCCCGGAATATCGGCCGTAGGTTGCTCGCCCCGGTAATGTGTCTAGTGTTACTTCCCACGGTGGCCTTCGCGAAGTCGGAGAAGGCGGAGCCCGTCGGGCACATGTCGCCCTCAGCGTCGGCCGTGCAGTGGCAGCCGAGCGTTGAGAACGAGAAGATCGTGTTGAGGGTCGTCGCGCCGGACGGAACTACCTACACCAGGGAGTTCGTCTCGGGAAGCGCTCCCTCGCTGCGAGTGCAGGATCTCGGCAGCGGCAAGATCAACGACGGCGTCTACACGTATGAGTTGCTCGTCATCCCCCGCATCTCGGCCGAGGTGAGACGGCAGCTCGCCGCCGCCCGTGCCGCTGGTGACGATGCGGCCGCGGAGCGCATTCAGAAGGCCGCCGGCCTCGGGCAGACTCTGACGCAATCAGGGACGCTGACCGTCGCCAACGGCGCGTTCTTGAATACCGATACCGAGGAGCCTGGCCTGAGGTCGATTGTGAGACTGCCGACGGCAAACTCCACAACCAGCTCGACCGCGACCACGCTGCGGAAGATCACGCCGAACGATCAGGTCATCGCCGACGATCTGATCGTGCAGGGAAGCGCCTGCGTCGGCCTCGATTGTGTGGTCAACGAGTCCTTTGGCTTCGACACCATCCGGCTCAAGGAGAACAACACCCGGATCAAGTTCCAGGACACCAGCACCTCCACCGGTTTCCCGACGCACGATTGGCAGCTCACCGCCAACGATAGCGCCAGCGGCGGCGCCGAGAAGTTCTCCATCGAAGACATCACCGCCGCGACTGTGCCGTTCACGGTCACGGGCAGCGCGCCGACCAACGGGTTCTTCATGGACAGCACGGGCCGGGTCGGTCTCCGCACCGGCACACCGGTCCTCGACCTGCACATCTCGACCTCGAATACGCCGGCTCACCGTCTCGAGCAGACTTCGGCCGGTGGGTTCACCGCCCAGACCTGGGACATCGCCGGAAACGAGGCGAACTTCTTCGTCCGCGACGTAACGGGTGGCTCGCGCCTCCCGTTCCGCATCCGTCCCGGCGCTCCGACCAGCTCAATCGACATCTCGGCGAGCGGCGCCGTCGGAATCGGGACCGCCAGCCCCGCTTTTTTCCTGGACGTGACCGCCAATCTCATCACGCCATTGAGAATCACCGGCAATAACAACCCCGGGTTTGTTGTCGCAAATGCAGGGACCACCAAGTTCACGATGGGAATTCCTACCGCCAACGGAAATTTCGTTGCGAACAGCTCCATAAACGATGTGGCATTCCGCGCAGATGGCGCGGGCAAGGTGCTCTTTTCGACGTCAGCGACGGGAGCAACAAACGATCTCACGCTAAGCGGCGGTAATGCCGGCATCGGCTGCTCGGCTCCCGGGTCGCAGTTGGTGATCGCTTCGGGGAGCGGCTGCTCCACGCCATCCTCGAGCATCAACGCCGGTTCAACGCAGTTCACGGCCGCGTCATCACGCACATTCAAGGAGAACATCGCGACGGTTGACGTTCCGGACATTCTCAACAAGATTGGGTCCATCCCTGTCGTGACGTACGACTTCAGGAACGGCGGACCGAAGGATCGCCTCGGACTCATCGCCGAGGACTTCCACCAGGTCTTCGAGCGCGGCTCTGATAAGTACATCGACGGCCAGGAAGTTCAGATGGCGCTTTGGATGGCAGTTCAGAAGCTCACTGCCGAGAACAAAGCACTCACGGATCGTCTCTCGAAGATCGAGGGGGCGCTCGCGCAGCAGCAGAAGCCGTAGAACTGAAACGGATTTCGCAAGTAGCAAAACGGCCGCCGTGAAACCGGCGGCCGTTTCCTTCAACGCCACGCAAATGCTACGCAACAAAAAACACGGGGCGCGGCGGAAGAACCGCGCCCCGTCCCGGAGCAGTGATCCCGGGTCCCTCTCCCCCGGATCGCGTGCGGCGCGCAGGAGGGGCGCACCGCGTCAGGAAACGTTAGTCGCTCAAATTGCGGATCACCGTCGGAATGTCGAGGTCAGCGCCGAAATCGCTCGACGCCATCGGCCCGAAACCACCTGACCCGTCGGGGCGGGTGAATCCCTTTCGAAAAAATGGCGGATCGTAGATCTCCCCCTCCGCACCGACCTGCGGTGTCACCGGTGCCTCCGGCGTAACCTCGTGCTGCGCGGCAATTTCCCTCGGAGCGAATGGCCGGTAGGGCTGCCTCTCCCTCTCGGTCGCCCGCGAGCCCGAATTCGACGTGAGCTGCTCGCCTCGCGTGTTGAGGAAGCCTTTGGTGGCCGAGTCGAAGCCAGTGGCGATGACGGTGACCTTGACCTCGTCTTTCATCCGCGGATCGATGACCGTGCCGAAGATGATGTTGGCCTCCTCGTCTGCCGCCTCCTGAATGATCGACGCCGCCTCGTGCACTTCGAAGAGGGTCATATCGGAGCCACCGGTCACGTTGATGAGCACACCCTTGGCTCCCTCGATCGATGCCTCTTCGAGGAGCGGCGAGGAGATGGCGCGTTGCGCAGCTTCGACGGCGCGATGCTCGCCCGAGCTCACGCCCGTCCCCATCAGGGCCATACCCATGCCATGCATGATCGTCTTCACGTCAGCGAAGTCGAGGTTGATCTCGCCCGGCACAGTGATGAGATCGGAGATGCCCTGCACCGCCTGGCGCAGGATGTCGTCGGCGATCTTGAAGGCCTCGCCGAGGGAGGTGGCGCGCTCGACGAAGTTGAGCAGGCGCTCGTTGGGGATGGTGATGAGCGTGTCGACCGTGTCGCGCAGGGCGCGGATGCCCTGCTCGGCTTGCACGCGGCGGCGCTTCCCTTCGAAGTTGAAGGGCTTTGTCACCACGGCCACGGTCAGCGCTCCGAGCTCGGCGGCTAGCGAGGCGATGATCGGTGCTCCGCCGGTCCCGGTGCCACCACCCATACCGGTGGTGATGAAGATCATGTCCGCGCCGGAGAGCGCCTCGAGGATGCGATCGGTGTCTTCCAGCGCGGCCTGCTTCCCGACCTCGGGATTGGCGCCGGCGCCGAGGCCTTTGGTCAGCTTTCCGCCGATCTGTAGTTTGATCGGGGCCAAAGAGGCCCGCATGGCCTGGACATCGGTGTTGGCGACAAGGAACTCGACGCCCTTGATACCCGCCAGGATCATCCGGTTGACGGCGTTCCCACCACCCCCGCCCACCCCGATGACTTTGATCTTGGCGGTGAGCTGGTCGGGCTCGTCGAGTGTAACGGCCAGCTTATTGTCGCCAGGCTTCTCGTCAAATGTAATCATTAAGCCGTCTCCCAGAGATTAAACCTTTTGGTGATGCATTCAAACAACTTTTTCGTAGAGAGTGCCGGGAGTCGTGTCCGGTCCCGGATCAGCGATTCCTCTCCGCGCATCGAACCGGCACTCCCTCATGTCGTCGCAAACCACGATTTCAGTGATGAGGCGAACTTGCTGAATCCCTTCTGGGGGCGCTTTCGTACGCGAGCCCGGTCGCGGAAACCCCAAAGCAGCAGGCCCGCGGCCGCGGCCCACTCCGGCCCGTTGACCGTGTCGGCCAGACCCCCCAACCCGCGCGGGAGCCCCTTGCGCGCCTGCTGGTCGAAGATCTGCTCGACGATCTCCACCATGCCATCCATCTCGGCGCCACCGCCCACGAGGACAACGCCGCTGCGGATCTCCTTGTCCAGACCGACCTTCTCGAGATCCTTGTAGACGAGCTTCGCGATCTCGGCCGCCCGGGGCTCGAGAATGTTGGTCAGCTCGTGGCGGGAGAGGTCTTCCGTAACGAGTGAGCCGAGCGCGCAGCCGTAACGCTTCTTGATCCGCTCCGCGTCTTCCATCGGCGTGCGCAGGACGACGCTGATGTCACTGGTGAAGTGCCCGGCGCCGACGGGCAGAACATTCGTGTGGACGACATTGCCTTCCAGGAAGACCGCGTAGTCCGTGGTGCCGGCGCCGACGTCCATCAGGAGGACGCCCATCTCGCGCTCGTCCTGCGTGAGCACGCCCTCGCCCGCGGCAAGCTGCTCCAACACCAGCTCCTGCACGGCGATGCCGGCCTTGTTCACGCAGGTCAGCACGTTCTGGTTGTGCGTGCGCGCGCCGGTGACGATGTGCACGTTCGCCTCCAGCCGGGCCGCGGTCATGCCCAGCGGATCGTGAATCCCGTCCTGCCCGTCCACAACGAACTCACGCGGTATGACGTGCAGCAGCTCCAGCTCGGCCGGAACGTTGATGGACTTCGAAGCCTCGATCACCCGATCGATGTCCTCGCGGGCGATCTCCTTGTGCTTGCCGATCACCGAGATGACGCCGCGCGAGTTGACCGAGCGGATGTGATCGCCGGCGATCCCGACGTAGGCCGACTCGATTTCCACTCCGGCCATCACCTCGGCTTCATCGATGGCTTTCTTCACGGCGTCGATGGCCTGATCGAGGTTGATGATGTTTCCTCGCCGCGTACCCTTCATCGGCGACGTCCCCTTGCCAATGATCTCCAGTTGCCCGCGGTCGTTGATCTCGCCGACCAGCACGCAGACTTTCGAGGTACCGATGTCGAGCGCGACGATGTACTTGTCTTCGGTCTTGGCCATGAGCGGTTCTCCTAATTGGTGATCTGCGCCGGTGCGGCGATCGTCGCCGGCGCGGCTGCGGTCGTAACGGGATGCATGGGTTTGATGACGATGCGGTCTGCGAAGCGGAGGTCGGCGTACTCGATCGAGCCCGACCCCAGTTGCTCCGCCCGGGTAATGGCATAGAGGTCGCGCCACTTCGCCGAAAGGTCGTCGTCGTTGGCGAAGACCGGAGCGGCCAGGTCGCGGTCGAACAGTACGAATCCCTTCGGCGCAACGGGTCGCAATTCCGAGATTCGCGAGAAGACCTGAGGATCGCGGACGCGCAGGTCTCTCAGGAGAGTCACCGCCCGCGCCAGCTCGGAGCCACCGGCATTGCGGATGATCGGCAGGTCGTGATCGCCCACTGCCGGCGAGAGCGGGGCGAATGCGACACCGTGCTCGTCGACGTAGTGCAGCGCCGCCCCGCTCTGCAGCAGTGCCACGGGCGCTCGCTCGACAATGCGGATGCGCAGCGTGTCGGGAAGCTTCTTCTCGATGCCCACGCGGCTCACCCAGGGAAGATGGCCGATGTCGCTCTGCAGGCGCGCGATGTCGAGGCGGAAGAGGTTCGTGCCCGCGTACACCTTCGTGACCGCGTCGATCGCGACCCGCTGTGTGTGCACCGCCCCGGCCACCTCAATCGTCTTGAGCGCGAAGCGCGTGTCGCTTTGCGCGCGCAGGTAAAGCCACGCGGCGATGGTGACGACCGTGATGACGACGACCATGTGGCCGAGCGCGCCGAGAATCCGCTGGATCTGGATGCGCCGCTGGTTGCGGCGCACCCGGCCGACATCGTGCGGGCGCAGAAAGCGCTGCGTTGACTCGTATCCCACGCTCACGCCGCCCCCCGCACCAGCGCTTCGGCGATCTCGTGGACGTCGCCGGCTCCCATAGCGATGAAGATGTCGTTCGGCTGCAGCCGGCGTCGCAGCTCGTTGATGATCTCGACGTGACTGCGGTCGAGAAACTCCACTCCGCTCACAGCGTCGGCAATGATGCGCGCCGAGATACCCTCGACGGCCTGTTCCCGCGCGGCGTAGATCGGCGAGACGATGGCGACGTCCGCCACGCGCAGCGACTCGCCGAACTCCCGGGCGAAGTCGACCGTGCGCGAGAAGAGGTGCGGCTGGAAGAGAGCCACGAGGCGGCGGCCCGGATAACCGCGTCTGGCAGCATCGAGCGTGGCCCGGATCTCGGTCGGATGGTGCGCGTAGTCGTCAACGACGATCGCGCCGGCGTAATCCCCCAGGATCTGAAAGCGACGGTCGACGCCCAGAAACTTCGCCAGCCCCGCTGCAGTGACCGGCGTGTCGATACCGAGCTCGCGCGCCACGGCGATCGCCGCCAGGGCGTTGAGCACATTGTGCTCACCCGGCACGAACAGCTTGAAGAAGCCCAGCCCCGGAACCTCGAAGGCGGACCCGCGATCATGGAACGTCACGTTGACGGCCCGGATGTCGGCAGCTTCGGAAAGCCCGTAACGCACGGCTCGCAGGCGAGGAGGACATCCGTCGAGCAGCCTCGCCACCGGTGCTTCGTCGACGCAGCCGATGACCGCGCCGCGAACACCACTAACGAACGCACGAAACGCCTCTTCGATGGCTTCGTAGCTGCCGTAGTAGTCGAGGTGATCGGCCTCGATGTTCGTAACCACGGCGATCTCCGGCTCCAGGGCATGGAAGGTACGGTCGTATTCATCCGCCTCGACGACCACGAATTCGCCGCTGCCGCTCCTCGCATTGGTGCCCAGGTTGCGCAGCATGCCGCCGACAATGACCGTGGGATCGAGGCCTGCTTCGGCCAGGACCGTGGCCACCATGGCCGAGGTCGTGGTCTTGCCGTGGGTGCCCGAGACGCCGATGCCGCGGCCGGCGTTGACGATGGCGCCGAGCATCTCCTTCCGCTTCATGACGGGGATTCCGCGGTCGAGGGCCGCGTCGATCTCGGCGTTGTGTCCCTTGAGAGCCGCGGTGACGACGACGAGGTCCACTCCCTCCAGGTGTGCAGGGTCGTGCCCGGCGAGAACGGGGACGCCCCGCGCGACCAGCAGATCGCCGGCGGCCGATCCTTTCAGATCGCAGCCCGAGACCCGGATGCCGCGGTCGGCGAGGATCTCCGCGATGCCGCTCATTCCGATTCCGCCGATCCCGACGAAATGAATGTGCTTAATGTTCTCTAAATTCATTCTGAAGTGTCGTTGCAATTATGAATTTTATTCGGTCTTCACAATTTTTTCGAGTAAATCAACGATTGTTTTTGTCGCTTGTGGTGCTGCCAACGACCGCGCCGCCGATCCCATGCGCGCCGTGCGCTCGGAATCGTTGATCACCTCGGCGATGGCCAACGCCAGCCTCTCCGGCCTGAGCTGAGCTTCGGTGATGACGATGGCTCCTCCGGCGCGCTCGACCACCCGGGCGTTCAGCTCCTGATGGTTGTTCGTCGCCGCGGCGAACGGAATCAGGATCGCCGCGCGTCCGACAGCAGCAAGCTCGCCGATGGTCATCGCCCCGGCCCGGGACACGACCAGATCGGCGTCGGCGATCTCCGTCACGATCGGATCGAGATACGGCACGATGCGCGCGTCGGCGAAGGCGGAGGCCTTGTACGCTCCCCGCACCACCTCGAGCTCGGCCGGTCCGGTCTGATGGACGATCTGCATGCGGCCCTTCAAACGAGCCAGGAAGAGCAGCGCACCGGTCATGGCCTCGTTGATCGCGCGCGAGCCCTGCGAGCCGCCGAAGATGAGAAGCCTTCGCGGTTCGCCGCCAGGCGTCCGCCCCTGACCGGCTTCGAAGAACTCTCTCCGGACCGGATTGCCGGTCGTCAGGGCGTCCTTGCGCTTCAATCGCACGGCAGCCTCGTCAAAGGCTACAGCCACCGCTGTCACAAACCTTCCGACGATGCGGTTGGTCAGGCCGGGAAACGCGTTCGCTTCATGAATCATGGTCGCCCGGCGGCGCAGCCATGCGGCTACCAGTACCGGGCCGGATGAGTAACCGCCGACGCCGAGCACCACGCTGGGGCGATTTCTGCTGATCAGCTTCCAGGCCTGAACGAACCCAAGCGGCAGACGGGCTAGATTCCGCAGCAGGTCGACGCCGCGTTTGCCTTTCAGACCGCCGACGGAGATGAACGCCAGTGGAAAGCCCGCTCGGGGAACGATGCTCTTCTCCAGACCATGCTCCGTGCCGACGAAGACGACCCGGCGCTGGCGATCGCGCGCCTGCCACTCCTGCGCGATGGCAATGGCGGGATAGATGTGCCCCCCCGTCCCACCACCCGCGATCATGAGCGTATTCACGATCTGGCACCGCTTGTGGGGTTGATCGCCTGGCTTCGGAAGACGCG
>WNFM01353547.1_pt1 | contig 10225 bp, 6 predicted proteins | sample 5400271 | NCBI WGS metagenome assembly WNFM01 (sample SAMN13153352, study PRJNA577476) | soil metagenome | isolation source: 60 cm saprolite on Douglas fir-dominated hillslope | place: USA:California | collected 2013-09-17
GCGTCGGCCGCGCTCGACATGTGCGATCACGCCTATCTTCTGGAATCGGGTTCCGTGGCGATCGAGGGAAGCGGGCGCGAGTTGATCGACGATCCGCACGTGCGTGAGGCGTATCTCGCGGGATGACGCCGCGAGATACCGGACCAAACACTGCGCCTTGCCATTGACGCGCTGTCGCCGTTTGTGCCCTCTCCCCTTGCGTTCTCGGGGCGGTGTTTCCCCGAGATGGAAGTTGATAGCTGACAGTTCATAACACGTTGATTTTTCTTGCGCGAATGCGGACGGCGTATCACGTTCAGTCCTGTCATTTCATTTCCGGTGCTACCTATGTGAAGTGAAGGTAGCACCACCCGACAGGTGCCTTCCATGCCACGCATCAGGTTGACCAAGACCGCGATCGACGCGCTGCCGACTTCCAAATCAGACGTCGTCTACTGGGACGCTGGATACCCCGGCTTCGGCGTCAAGGTCACGCCCAAAGGCCGCAAGGTGTTCGTTGTCCTCTATCGCACCGGCGGCGCCGGCTCGAAGCTGCGCAAGTACACGATCGGGCCGCACGGCCGCATGACCCTTCATCAGGCGCGCGTAGCGGCGCAGAAGGTGTTCGCAGCCAAGCTTGAAGGGCGCGATCCTGCTGCCGAGAAGCGGGAGGCGAAGCGGCGTGTCGTAGCCGATCGGGTCGAGGACCTGCTGGAGATGTTCATTGCCCAACGCCTGTCACAGAACCGCTCCGGGGGCGAGATTTCCAGGCTCCTTCGCCGGGAGGTTGGCAAGACCTGGGCCGGCAGGAGCGTTCATGAGATTACCAAGCGCGATGTCGTTGAGGTGGTCACCGCCATTGAACAGCGCGGGGCACCGGTCGCCGCCAATAAGACCTTGAAGTCGATGAAGACGTTCCTGCGCTGGTGCGTGGGCCGCGCCGTCCTCGATCAATCGCCAGCCGAAGGGGTGCCCCTGCCCGCGAAGGAGATTGCTCGAGACCGAGTGCTCGATGACGAGGAACTCACCCGGATCATCCTTGCCGCTCGAGAGATCGGCGGTCCATACGGTGGCATCGTTGAATTCCTCGCGCTTACCGGCCAGCGCCGCGAAGAAGTGGCCCGTCTGCAGTGGGAAGAACTCGATCTCGCGCACCGAATTTGGACAATTCCCAAATCACGGACGAAGAATGCCAAGGCGCACGTCGTGCACCTCTCCGAGCAGTCTCTGGCCGTACTGAAGCGCGCAGACCGGAATTGTCCGCTGGTCTTCTCGCTGCTCGGAACCAAGCCCTTCCAGGAATTCAGTCGAGCCAAACGTGTCCTCGATCAGCTCTCCGGTGTTACTGGGTGGCGGCTCCACGATCTGCGCCGGACCTGCGTCTCGGGCATGGCCCGGCTCGGCGTTGCGCCCCACGTCGCCGACAAGATCCTCAATCGCCAATCCGGCACGATCTCGGGGGTGGCGGCGGTATACCAGCGCCATGAATTTCTCGTCGAGCGCCGGGCTGCTTTGGATTTGTGGGCGACCCACATTAGTCGGATTCTCGGCGAAATGCCCGAAGACCGAATCGTCGATCTGAAGGTCGTTGCATGACTGCCCTCGTCCCTATCGGATACGTGACAGTCCTACAGGCAGCCGAGATGCTGTTGCCAGCTATGTATGCGGGGACGCCGGATAGGCCCATTGTAACAAGCCTTCGTCAAAAAGGCATAGCCGTGACCGACGGGCCTGCGAAGGATGATGCGATCGCTCAACTTTGGAGCGCCGTTGACGACGGTGGAGTGACGCCGATGGCCGTTGTTGGTCCTCGGCGCCGGGTCATCAAACTTGATCCTGACCTGACGAAGATCCCGGTTTTGCGGGATCCGCGCGGCAGAGGGTTCACCTACCTGCGTCCGTCCAATCCAGCCTTCTCCGAACTTGCAGCATATTGTGGCGGGGATCTTTCAAATGTCATCGTAGTGTTCCCGGAGTCCGAGATTCAGAGATTGGCTCGCAAGCTGATGCGTGCCCGGCGAGCCAGCTCAAGATCACAAGGCCGGAAACGCCGGGGTCGCCCGTCCCGCCAAGAAGTCGTTTTGTCCATCGTTCGAGAGATCGTCGAGCAGGGTGACTTCTTGCCGTTGAACGGATTGAAGGCGCTGACTCACTCAGTGAACAGAAAAGGGAAGTTGAAACCGCCGGTTAGCGATGAAACAGTTGATCGTGTACTCGACGGCCTCTACCAACAAACAAAGGACCGGCGATTTCAGCGAGTTCGCCGTAAGCGGCGCCAAATGCCGCGCGACAATCAAGTTGAGAGGAGAGGGACAACTGAATGAGAATGCGCCGACGGTAGGGCTGCCAGAGGCGGGCCTAGCCCGACCAAACTCAGGTGCTCTCTACAATTGCCATGTCGTGGCCACTGTCCCCGATGCTGGGTAAACGCGTCGAAGTCTTCAACGAGCATGGCATAAAAATCGTGTGACGTTGCGAGATCAAACATAGTCGCTCGTTAGAAAAGGCGGGACGGAAGCATTCCGGTTATTCAGCGGCGGTTGGCCGGACAAGATCGAGGTAGCTGGTCTCACCGATGGTGGCGAGAAAACCAATTGTGTCGTGAATCCGTTGGATCGTTTCGGGAATCCCGCGCGCGAGGCCTTCGCTGAGCACTGCGCGGACCGCTTCACGCTGCGTCATGTGGGCCCACTGATCGAGCCCCGGATGGCGTAAAAGCGCGCTCATTACGTCAACCGCGCGGTCTACGTGGCGAGGCGTGATTTTTTGAAGCCATTGAATGACGCTGAATGCGTCGTTGGGCGCGAATCCAGCTCCGAGCATACGTAGCAATTGTTCGCAAAGCCACGTTTCATTGACTTGGCCGTGGAAGCACCATTGGCCGATGCCGCCAACTTCTTTGCGGTATGCATCGGGTTGCGCCGACTGCATGGCTTCCGCGAGCCGGCGCTCCCAGTAGGCAAGGCCGCGCGCCTTAACGTCGTCAGGGATTCCAGGCTTGGAAATCTGAATGCCGACAAACCACATCGCATGTTGGCGGACATTTAGCGGCGCATCCTTCCAGAATTGCTTGAGCAAATCTTCGGGCAGTCCGTCCCACAGATGAAGGATCAAGATGTAGTCGGCCAAACGGTCTTGATAGAATTCGCGGAAATCCGGGTCTCGATCGCTGGAAAGACGCGCAATGTCCTCTGCGTAGGAAGAATGAAGTTCCGTCACGAGGTCTTGCAACGGCCCTTCGTCGTGGCCGAGATGCGCACGCCAGGCCGCGCGGCGCAGGCCGTCATCGTCGGCCGGAAAAAGTGCGGCCAGGTGCGACTTGAGCCAAGCTTCGCCGAAGTAGAAGAGCCACCGCAGATAGCGCCCGATGATTCCGCGCGGTACGCGTCCATCGGGTGACCGATCAGCCAATTGCGCTTCAAGCGTTTCCCGGATATCCGGCGTGTTCTGTAGCGCCTCGCGCGGTGCGGCCCCGATGGCGTTCGACGCGTCCTTGCTGAGCCAAAAGACCAGCAAGATGCAAAGTTCAACGGCAATTCCGCGCAAGGTCGCTTGCGCCGCGAAATGCGATTCCCGCCGAAACCGCTCCTCGAAATCTTCCAGTTCGGGATGGTTCGGCGCGATTCTTAGGACCGTAAAAGCAAGCGAGCGGACCTGCGCCGCATGCTCAAAGCCGATTCCCTTGGCTCCCTGCCGTAGGCCTGCGGCCAATAGTTCGCTGGCGGTCATGCAGGCCCACGACCAATTCTTGTCGTCGCCTTCTGCAAGGCTTGCCGGTTCGATGGCCCGGTTGTATTGCCCATAGGTGAACTCAACGAGCTTCAGTACGTTGCTCCAGTTGAATTCACGCCGGTTGTTGGTGGCGCTCTGGAGGCCTTCCATCACGCGGCGGATATAGATGGGCTTTAATCCCGCAAACTGATCTGCGCTTGCAGCGAAGGTGGTCGGGTCTTTATCGACCGCCGAGCGCAGCTCTTGGGCGAGCGCGGTCACCGTCTGGGTCTGCTGCTCTCCTCGAGAGGGCTGCCACGTTTTCAGGAACGCAATGACCTCTGGAACGGAACGAGCTGAAAAATCCGTGCCACTTAGCGGGCTGACTTCCGTCGGAAACATTCGGTTTCGCCACGCGTCGGGATCGCCATGCTCGGCGACGATGCGGTCGATGGCTTCTTGGCGCTCTGGCGGCAGGACCGAGCGCCAGTTCCACAAGGCATCTCTGATCGTAAGTTCGGTGAAGATGCGTTCGTTCTCCGCGGTTGGCTCGGCGTTGTGATGCTGTTTGAACAACTCTCGCCACGCCGCGCGAAACTTGTCTGGCATGGCGTCAACCACGGTCAAGACCGCCTGCTGGTTCGCCGCTGGTCGCGACGGAAACCAAGCCAGCGCAAGCTCGGCGTATTCAAGGTGCGCCCAGGTCTGTTCGATCAGCTCTGCATCGAGGAGATAGGCATCAGCCAGATCCGGTTCCGCCGCCGGATTTTTGGCGAGCACATGCAGCGCAAGGCGCACGAAAATCTTGGCCGGATTTTGGGTCAGGATGGAAATGACGCTTCGCATTCCCGCTGGATTGTTCGTGACCAGCAGTTCGGCTGACTGCCGCACGGCGCTCAGCAGAGCGCCGTAAACGTCGTATTTCGCCATCTCGTCGTCCGCGATAGCTCGCGCTGAATGATGGTCGTATTCAATCTTTCTGCTGATCTCCGCCGCTTGGAGGAGCAGTTCCATGAACAGCTGGAGCGCATCATTGCCGCAAGCCTTGGTCAGCGTCTGCACGACCGCGGGTAAATGATGCTCGTACATGTGACGCCCGTAGAGACTTGCGATCTCGCCGTTCTCGTTCCAGATTTGCAATAGTGCGCGGGCAACCCGTAGCGCTGCGGCTTGCTGGTGGCTTTCCGCAAGTTTCTTGAGAAGCGTCTCGGGTGCTTGCAGAAGCCCGTAACGCTCCTCCGGCGTTAGCCACCCGACCGCCATGTCGGTGAGCAGCGCGGATTCCTCCGGCGAAAGCGCGGCGATGATTTCGATTCCATCGGCGTGAATATCGGGATGCTTGGACGTGGCGACCTCGCACAGCGTTTCGACCACGCGCTTGCGCGTGGCCGCATCGGGGCTTTCTGCCATGCGCTTGAGATAATTTCCGGCGGGCCATAGGCGGTGCCGCATGCCGGCTCTGCTTGCCTCGGGCATGGCGAGGGGCTCACCAAGCAAGCCGTTCTTCGCCAGATGCGGCAACCAGTCGCCGGTCGTGAGTCTTTGAAAGAAGTGCCATTGCAGGGGCAAGGCGCCTGGGATTTCGTTGGCAAACGCTGCCGCTGCCCGAGCCCTGTCCGGGAGGGCGGCGAGTTCTTCCACACGGTGCATTAGCGCTGCATACCGGCCTTCCAAAGCGACGGCCACGGCGCGAATCACGGTGTCGAAAGGCTGCTGGTACTGAGTCCTGAATTCATCATCGACCTTCAGCGAATGATGAAATGACCTTTGATGCGCCTTGCCGAAAGTGTCGCAAAGCAAGGTCCAGCGGGTTGCAACGTCGCCGTCCGGATCGAGACCAAGCCGCGCGACAATCTTGCGGATTTGGGTTTTGTGCGTCAGGCGAGGTCTGAGGCCATTGATGGCGCGCTGGATTGCGGGTTCATCGAACCCCATCGCCACTAACTGCCTCCGTGCCTCGCCCAACTTTCTTTCATCGTCAGGCTGGTCGGGAGCCTTTGCTTCCATCGGCACTTCGAGAACGTGCCTAAGCGTCGAATCCAACTCGCGCAACGCATGCGCCGCTACGGGCCGCGACACATTCAGCGCGAATGCTCCGGCCGCGAGGCGGCAAAAATCGACGTATCGATCGGCGATGGCCTTGCCAAGCAGCCGATCAAGCAGGGACGCTGTGTCCTGCTGTTCTTGCGACAGGTCAAATGCGTTGACTGGTTCGTCCATTCATAAACCTTGATGCCGCGCAACGCGGCTCCAGCAAGGAGGCAGCGCAATGCTTCCGATGGGACAGCGCACGCGATCAGCGCACAGGCGATACAGCCTGTACCCCTGGAGTATCCCGACTGTTTCTAGGTGCGGCGGTGCCGCTTCTTGATCTAGTTGGCCCTCGGGCCGGATTCGAACCAGCGACCAACCGGTTAACAGCTGGTTCAAATTCTTCGCGGAGAATTTGGCGGTAAAAAGCGCTCTTTTTGCGGAAGCCTCGTAGGCATCTTCGGTCCATCTCCAGGCACGAAAGGAGGTGGGCCATGAGCGCCCCTGCCAAGCCAAACGAAATCGATCCCCTGCTGCACCCGGCGCAGGTCGCCAAGCTCCTCGGCATGTCGCTGTCGTGGTTGGCCAAGTCCCGGATGAACGGCACCGGACCGCGCTTCGTAAAAATTGGCCGGGCGGTGCGATATGCGATGTCCGCGGTGCAGGAGTACATCAAGAGCCACCAGCGCTAGTCGACAGTCGAGTAGTAGTTCGTCCGCAGCTCGACCGCGCCGAAGATGTATGGAAAGGGGGCCGCTAGCTTCACCTAGGTCTCCAGCGGCAATATTAGAATAATGATCCATCACTGTACATCAGTATACATCATGAGGACTAAAGTTGAATTGAGTTTAGGAACGAATATAGAAGTACATGCGGGCTATATACTGTTGACGTATTCCTAAAATACATCATCATCTACTTGCGGGCATCCTGATGCCTGTTGCGGCTGAAAGGGGCCGTCCTAATGAGCGAGAAACTCACTTCTCTGGAGCCCACCTTTGCGGATGCCATCATGACGATTAGGGCCGCGACCGACCTGTCCGCGCAGACACGCCGGCATTGGTGTTCGTCATTAACAGGGATCGCCAAGGCGTTTGATCAATCGGTCGAGCTCATTCCGGCGCGCTATAGCGCCATCCGCGCCCGGATGGCGGCGTTGCATCATGTGCCGTTGGACTGGGTGGCAAAGACCCTGGCCAACCACAAGGCCAACACCAAGGCCGCCCTGATGTGGTTCGCCAAGGAGAAGGATGTCATCCCCCACGGCGTGCCGTTGTCGCCGGCGTGGGAGCGGCTTCGCGCACAACTGACGGACCCCAGCACGCGCTATCGCTTAATGCCGTTGATGCGGTTTTGCTCCGGCGTTCACATCGAACCCGAGGCGGTCAATGAGGCCACCATCGACCGCTACGTGGACCACCGTGCGAGAACGACGGCTCGCCCCGGTGATGCGGCAAGCCGGCGAATTTTGGCACGGTTGTGGAATTACGGAACCGGCAGGATCGACGGTTGGCCGAACGTCCGTCTCGTCGAGCCGCCGGTGAAGGCGGCCGAAGGCCCCGGATGGAACGACTTCCCGCAGAACCTGCGCACGGACATCGAAGGCTATTTGACTGGCCTGACGCGCATCCGCCAAAACAAGGCCGGAGAGCGCCGCCAGCCTTGCAAATCATCGACAATTACAACACGAAAGCGCGAGCTCGTCGCCGCGGTCAGGATGGCGGTGAAGGTGGGCATCCCGATCGCCAGCCTGACGTCGTTGAGCGCACTGGTTCATCCGGACGTGGCCGAGAAGATCCTTGACGGCTACTGGCGCAAGGATGGGGAGGTCCCCAAGACCTATGCAATCAATCTGAGCTGCCGTTTTGTTGCCCTTGCGCATGCAATCGGCGGCGTTGATGAAGATGACCTCCGGCGGCTCGAAGATGCCCGCTTCGCACTCGAACAGCACCGCGAAGATAGAATGACCCCAAAGAACCTCGCCCTGATCCGGCTCGTGCTTACGCAGGGGATTTGGTCGCGGGTCACGACCCTGCCCGAGCAGCTTATGCAACAAGCCCGCCTGCAGCGGCGACACGCTCCGGTCAGGGCGGCGGTCTTGGCCCAGATCGCGGCCGCGGTAGCGATCCTGACGGTCGCGCCCGTGCGGTTGGGCAATCTCGCCAGCATTCGCCTGGGCGAGAACCTGATCAAGCCGGGAGGACCAAGCTCCAACTTTTGGCTCACGTTCCCCAAGTATCACGTCAAGAACAGGACCCCGCTCCAGTTCAAGCTCGACGAGATGGTTACGGCGATCATCAATGAATACGTGCATGACTTCCGCCCCGCTTTGATGCGCGGCAGCAACGCGGATTGGTTGTTCCCAGGCGAGGCCGGCGAGCACAAGGAGAAGATCTCGTTCAGCACGCAGATCGTCGACCGGATTCAGAAGTCGACTGGACTGCGCGTCACCGTGCACCAGTTCAGGCACGCGGCGGGTGCTCTGATCCTCAAGCACCGGCCCGGCGAATATGAACTCGTACGGCGCACTCTGGGTCACAAGAGCATCCAGACCACCATCAAATTCTATTTGGACCTGGAGACCACGCAGGCGAGCGAGATCTTCACCGACATCGTCCGCAACCGCCTAGACTTCAACCACAATGCGGCGTCACATGAATAGCCGACCTAAACAATCACCTTTGGTCACCGACAGCCGGCGCCCCAGCCGGCGCGGCACCACATCGGGCAAGCCGCGCTCGCTGCCGATCGCCGAATGGGCGGCATCCGATCGCCTTGGGTGGGCGCAAGCGTGCCAACCCGCGCAGAGGCTCCGGCGCGGCGGAGCGGCGAGTCATCTTGCCCCGGCCAGCCGGAACGACATTGCCAACCGTTATGGCCTGTACCTGGACTTCCTGCAGCGCAACGGCCGGCTCGACCCGGCCATGGGCGGCACAGCCCTCGTCACGCCCGACAACGTGAACGCCTTTATCGCTGAGCTGCAGGCCAGAGTCCGCTCCGTTACCGTCTGGAACTCGGTCTACAAGCTGCGCCGCGCCGCGCAGCTGATCGCACCTGGTGCCGACTTTGGGTGGCTGACCGAGATCGAGAAGGATATCGCGCTGGTCATGGTCCCACGGTCAAAGGCCGACCGGCTGGTTCTGACCGAGCGTCTGGTCGAAGCCGGCCTCACTTTGATCCGGGAAGCGGAGATGTTCGGCAAGACGGCGCTGGCGCGCGCCATTGGGATGCGCAACGGATTGCTTATCGCGCTCCTGGCCTTACATCCCATTCGGGTAAAGAACTTTGCCGCCCTTATGATCGGAGACACCTTCATTGAGATCGACGGCCGGTGGTGGCTCCACATTCCGTCCGAAGATACGAAGTCCCACCGCGTCGATGAACGTCAGGTACCGGAATTCGCCACCGACGCGGTCAACAGCTACATCACAACGCACCGCCCGGTCCTGTGCCGTGGCGATGCCGAACAGCTCGCGCTCTGGGTCTCGTCAACCACCGGCCGGCGACTGACCACTAAAAATCTCGGTACCCTGATCTCTAAAATCACGCGCGAAACGATTGGAGTGGACGTCTCTCCCCATCTGTTCCGGACTGCCGCCGCATCGACAGCCGCTGTCTACGGTGGCCATCATGCACACCTCGCCAGTGCGGTTCTCGCTCACCGCGACCAGCGCGTCACCGAGGAACATTACAACCTTGCGATGAGTCTCATCGCAGGCGAAGAGTACGCCAGCATCGCTCGGTTCTACCGTGAGCAAGGATCAGGGAACTGAAATCTTGCGCCGTCCGATCGATAGGGAATTCAGTCCGCTTTTCGGGGCAGTCCGGACAAGGGCCGCTACATCGCGGCGATCATTTTCGACGCTTTTGACCCATCTCTGCCATTGGCGGCCAATTTTGCTGTGATGCACAACGCGGCATTCCTGATCCGCACCAAAGCTAGTCTTGTTACGCCCTCAAAGGCGAAATCATTGCCAAGCGGACCATCGAAGTGGCTTGTGAGGCGAGCGCGATCCCGATGAAGCGTGTGCGCGAGGGTTGCGGGCGTTCGGCTTCCAGCAATCGCCAAATTGCTGAATTTCTCTATTGCTCTTGGTTCTAGGCGGCGCGCTGATCCTCGGCCTCTGCCGGCGACACTCGCCCGACACTGCTGCGGCGTGCGGATTGGCTTCGCGTTCGCTGCCGCGCCACCGGAACCGGAACCGGATTTGGAAGTGCCGGTACGATTTTGACCGGAGTCGTGGGCTGCGCGTCCTAAGCCGCGTCACGCGCTGGCCTTCAGGCTGGAATGTAGAACGACAGAAGCATGATTACGAGGACCAGGACCGAATAAAACGCGACTTCCGCGATGTTGAGACCCCGACGCCGCCGCTCCTGTACAGCTTGTTGGTTCATGGTCGATCTCTCGAGATTGATCAGCGGCAGCGCGTCGCCTCCGCGCCCAGGGCTCTGCCTGCCAAAGGCGCTCCGAACGTCGTCGGCACTCCCGCGATCGTAGGGACAC
>WNFM01029442.1_pt1 | contig 10224 bp, 12 predicted proteins | sample 5400271 | NCBI WGS metagenome assembly WNFM01 (sample SAMN13153352, study PRJNA577476) | soil metagenome | isolation source: 60 cm saprolite on Douglas fir-dominated hillslope | place: USA:California | collected 2013-09-17
AGATTAATCCCGCCATCTTGAAACGCCTGATCCCATTCTTGCTCCTGGGCATCGCCGTCTGGTCGCTCCTTCAACCCCGATTGGGAGCGGAAGATGTCCGCTCCCGCATGGACCTCAAAGCATTCCATCTGAGCTTTGGGCTGCTGCTCGGTTTTTATGATGGTTTTCTTGGGCCGGGCGTGGGGACATTTTGGGCGATGGCCTACATGATCGGAGCGGGTTTCAACATGATGCGGGCGACCGCCCACACCAAAGTGATGAACTTCACCAGCAACGTCGTGTCACTGCTGCTGTTCGCCCGCACCCACCAGGTTCTTTATTCGGCGGGCTTGGTCATGGGCTTGGGGCAACTGCTGGGCGCAAGGCTCGGAGCCCACGTTGTGATCAAAAACGGCGCAAAGTTCATCCGCCCCGTTTTCGTCACCGTCGCCCTGGCCCTCACCTGCAAGTTACTCTATGAGAGCTTTGTTTCGCGCTGATGCGCCCCATGAAACCCGTAATAGATGGCATGATCGAGCCTTGGCTATCATTTATCACAGCCCTGGAATCCCCCGGTAAACGCGGCGCGGGTTGTTGGGCGTTTGCGGGTCTCGAAAGTCGATCACGGCACTGGCCGTGGCATGGGTGTAGAGGCAGATCCAGTTTACCAGATTGCTGGTGGCTTGGATGGTGAAGCCCTGGCTGGCCGGGCCGGTGTTTAGCCATCATTTTGTCAAATCCGAATCTTTGCTTAACCCCACCCTTGACATCCGCGCTCTGTAGGGCAAAGTAATCGAATGGAAACGAATTGGGCAGTGGAACATTTGCAGGTGATTCGGACTTTGATGGAGCGTTCGGCTGTCTATCGGCGGGCCCTCGCTCCCGTCATGGTGCTCACCGGGACGATCGGAATCCTGGCGGGGTTCGCCGGCTGGACGGCGAAGATTGATTCTGCAAGAGCCTTCGTCGTTTATTGGTTGATGGTTAGCCTGGTGGCGGTGGTGGGCGCGCTGCTCATGGTCCGACGCCAGGCTCTCAAGGAAGGGGAACCATTCTGGTCGCCGCCCACCCGTCGCGTGACCCAAGCGGTGCTGCCGCCGCTAGTGGCAGGATTCATCCTCACCCTGATTTTAGGACTTCAAATTGGGCCTGGAAACGAAAGTCCAGCCAGCGGAGCTGCCATCGCCCGGTTGCCGGCCACATGGATCATCCTTTACGGATGCGCCCTGCATGCGGCGGGCTTTTTCATGCCGCGCGGGATGAAGATGTTCGGCTGGGCCTTTGTCCTGGGAGGTTGCGGGCTGTTTGCCGCCGACCTCCCTGCCTGGGTCAGCCCCGCGTTCCTTTACGCGCATGGGGTGATGGGATTGTTCTTTGGGGTGCTGCATTTGGCCTACGGGATTTATCTTTATTTCACCGAGCAGCGAAAGAATGTGGCGTGAACCCGGAACCATTTCTCCAGCTCGACCGGGTCATCCACGAGAAGGGGCGCCTGGCCATCATGTCCCTCCTGGCGGCAACGCCCCAGCTTTCTTTCACTGAGATGCGCGGCACGCTGAATATGACTGATGGCAACCTTACCGCCCATGTCCGCACCCTTCACGAAGCGGGCTACGTCTCGGTCACCAAGGCCTTCCAGGATAACCGCCCCTTGACCACCTACTCGCTGACCAAGGAGGGCCGCAAGGCCTTTGCGGCCTACATCGATCTGCTCGAACAGATCGTGCAGCAAACCAAGCAAAAATAATTTTTGACTTTTTTGAACGCCAGCCGATGATAATAGTCAGTTACTTTGCAGTGCAAAGTGAACGTAAAGCCATGAAAATAATACGTGCCACTCATCTGGGTATGTGCTTCGGCGTCCGCGACGCCATCAGCCTCGCCCTCCATCAAACCAAGCCGGTTACCATTCTGGGCGACCTGGTGCATAATGAAACAGTCCTCCAGCAGCTTCGCTCGCAAGGAGTCAATATAGAGCACCAGGTCGCCGACATTTCGACTCCGAACGTCATGATCACCGCCCATGGCGCTTCGGAACTTGCCCTGGGCCGAATCCGTGAGCGCGGTTTGAATGTCGTAGAGGCGACTTGCCCGCTGGTCCATTACGCACATCGAGCGGTCGCGAAGCTGGTCGTGGAGGGCTATCATCCGGTAATCGTCGGAAAGCGGGACCATGTGGAAGTGCGCGGATTGACGGAGGATTTGATTGAATATGACGTAGTTCTGACAGAGGAGGACGTGGCCGGATTGAGGGAGCGCCCCCGCTTCGGCGTCGCCGCCCAGACCACCCAGCCCATCGAGAGAGTCCGCCGCCTGGTGGCGCTGATTGAAGACCGGTTTCCCAATTCGGAAGTGCTGTTTCATGACACGGTTTGCCAGCCGACGAAGCAGCGGCAGTCGGCAGCCATCGAACTGGCCGTACGATGCGATGTGGTGATAGTGATTGGCGGGGCCAACAGCAACAACACGCGCGAACTCGTTGCCACTTGCCTGCAACACTGCCCCCGAGTCTATCATGTCCAGAACGCAAAGAACTTGCGCTCGGTGTGGTTTGACGGGCACGAAACCATCGGCCTCACCGCTGGAACCTCCACTCCGGAAAACGTCATCCACGAGGTGGAGCAATGGCTGGAAGATTTCGCGCAATTTCAAACTCGACTGGCCGAACATGTAAAATCAGACGACCAAAGGAATGCACATGAACTGGTTAGACTACTTCAGGCATAATCGCGATCATCGAATGCACATTCCTTGGGAACAGGGAATTCAGATTGAAGCCCATTTGCGCGAACCGCTCATCCGCTCTTTGCAGCGATTCCTAGTAGGAGAAAGCGGGGAAGGCATCCACCTGCGGAAACGCGCTGCCACCGCTGGTAATTGCGATTACGAGGCCACCATCGACTTGTTCATCAATGAGGAGCAGGAGCACGCCCGGCTGATGGGTTGCGTGCTCAAACGTCTCAATGCCCCCTTGCTCTCAAAACACTGGAGCGACTCCTGCTTCGTCGCGCTGCGCCATTTCTTCGGTCTGCACGGGACGCTGCTGGTGCTCTTGATGCCAGAGATGATTGCGAAGTGTTATTTCCTCGCGTTGCGGGAAGGAACTTCCGATCCTGTTCTCAACTTGATTTTCGAGCAGATTTTCCGCGACGAATTGGGCCACCTTGCATTTCACGCGGATTACTTGAATCGTGCTTGCTCGGGTTTGTCATTTCGCAGGCGCATGTTTATACAAGTGGCTTGGCGATTCGCATTCCGCGTCGTTTGCGCCGTGATGATCCTCGACCACCGCGAGGTTCTCCGCGCGGTTGGAGTGTCCCCGCCGGCCTTCTGGAAGGATTGCGGATTGGTTTTTGACGAAATGGCGGCAGTCATTTTCAGTCCCGCCCATGTTTTATGCGCCCCAAGATTGGCCTCCGCGATATGACGATGTGAATGAAGCCCGTGATTTCTTCGAAACCCATTTCCACGCCTCACCAGACCCGCTGGTGTCTGGTCGTCCTGTTCGCCATCGCGATGGCTTGGGTCGAAGCAGCGGTGGTCCTCTATCTCCGCACCTTGACCAACCGCATTGAGCCGTATCAGCCGAATCCATTGCCGGAATTTGAAGCCTTGGACCTGCCCGAAATGGTTCGTGAAGCTGCCACGCTCATCATGCTCTCGACGGTGGGCTGGCTGGCCGGGCGACGGCTGCGCACGAGAGCGGCTTACGCAGCCGTGGCCTTTGGAATTTGGGACATTTTCTATTATGTCTTTTTGCGTATGCTGACGGGCTGGCCTCACTCGCTGCGAGATTGGGACATCCTTTTTCTACTCCCGCTGCCGTGGTGGGGGCCGGTGCTCGCGCCGGTCTGCATCGCGATCCTGATGATTTTCTGGGGCACGCTCGTAATCCATTCTCACTCTGAACGCACCGAGCCTCCACGCTGTCAGAGTTGGAGAATCATAGCAACAGGCTCCACGGGAATCGCGGTTGCCTTGTATGTCTTTATGGCCGACGCGATCCGCGTGGCCAGTCAGGGAAAGGAGGCCCTGCGCGCGATGCTGCCGTCGTCGTTCAACTGGCCGCTGTTCGGGTTTGCATTGCTCTTGATGGCAGTGCCGGTGATCGACTTGGTCCGGCAGACCATCAGGAGCAGGCGGGTGGGGCCACTCGTTGCCGATCTAACTACATGAAGGTTTATGGGGACTAGTTCCGTCACTTTGAATCGAGACGAGATTCCGGCCATGCTCCGAGGCGAGCCGGCGCCGATGGATGCTTCCATCGGACTGCTGGCCGGTCTGCTGACACTCACTACCGTCCTGCTGATCGGTTTCGCGCCCGTGGCCTGGGTGTTCTCCGAGTCCACCCAATCGCTGCCGGCCATCAGTGCGCTTCACTTGGTCTTTTGGCTGGTTGCGACCTGTTTCGGCTTGAGGTTCCTGCACGCGGGGTTTGCGCATTTGAACGTGAAGGCCGGCGCGGGCCTCAAAGTATGGGTGGTAATCTTCCTTCTGGTTGCGTTGCAAATGACGACCGCGTTGCGCCCCATCGTCGGCACGGCCGCAACCTTCCTGCCGGTTGAGAAGAAGTTTTTTGTGAACCACTGGGCCGACTGCCTCAAACCGTAACTTCCATCCTGTTTCAATATGAAAATACCCCGTATTATCTCCGATCTGGGACTGACGGTCCCGTTGACAGCTCTGCTAATCGCTTCGAATGTCGGCCTGGGCCTGGTGGGCCTGCGAGTCGCGGTGACCGGCAACTGGCGACAGTTGTATCTCGTCGGAAATCTGTTTCTGGCCTGGCTGCCGCTGGTCTTTTCACTCATCGTCTGCCGCCTCCATCAGCAAGGCGGCTGGCGGAACTGGCGCTTCTTCGCTTCGGCCTTTGCGTGGCTGGTCTTCTTTCCAAACGCGCCCTATATCTTCACCGACCTGATCCACCTGCACGCCTGGCCGCGCGGACAGTTCTGGGTCGATCTAGTGTTGATCTTATTGTTTGCTTGGACGGCATTCTTGCTGGGATTTGTTTCCCTGTACCTGGTCCAGTCCGTCGTCATACGCCTGCTTGGAAAAGTGGCGGGCTGGCTTCTGATCCCTCTCATGGCTGGTTTGAGCGCGCTGGAAGTGTGCATGGGCCGATTCCTGCGATGGAACAGTTGGGATATTCTGCTTCATCCGCTCGGCATCTTCCGGGATTTGGCAGAACGGGCCGTTAATTCATTGAGCAATCCCCAAGCGTTCGTTTTGCCCTGCCTGTTCGCCATTTTCCTTCTGATGGCCTACCTCACGCTCTACGCCCTCACCCATCTGCCTAGCGCCGTGCGCCCAGTCTCCAACGAGTGAATCGAAGTGCTTTATGGCACAAAAACCATTTTTGATTCGGGGAAGCCTCGCCATCCTCCTCGCTGCAGGGATCTGGTTCCCGAGCGTGCATTGGTTTTTTTCTGGGTCGGGAGGGAAGTCTTTTTCCAAGACCTCCATCCCCCAAAAGGCCCGCGAATTGGCGGCTCGCCAACTTCAGATGTGGACCGACCCGAAGCAAAGAACACATGAACTCGAACGCATGCGCCGGAGTAACGCGGAATGGGATTTCATGGGCCGCGGCTTTTTGGTTTGGTCATTAGCCGAAATGGGCTTGCGCGAACCGGCGCTGAAGGCCGCTTATTTGCCAATCATCGACCGCATCATTGATGAGACGGTCCGGCTTGAAACCGAGCAAGGCATTCATTTCTTTTTGATGCCGTACTCGAAGGCCAGGCCCTATGTCGTCCAGCCGCCGCGCAGTCATTTTCTGGACGGGGAAATCGCGCTCATGCTGGCGATGAGGCGGACGCTGGAAGAAAAGGCGGAATACCGTGCGCCGCTCACCGAGCGGGTCAATCTGATGATTGAGCGGATGAGCAAGAGCAAGGTCTTGGCCGCAGAAAGCTACCCGGATGAATGCTGGATGTTCGATCACGCTGTGGCGCTCGCGGCAATCAAACTGGCCGACCATCTGGATGGAAGCGATCACGCGGCATTCTTCAGGCAGTGGGTCGCAACGGCCAGGAAAGAACTCATCCATCCCGATACCGGGCTGCTGATTTCTAGCTTCACGACCGAAGGCAGGAGCCTTGACGGCCCGGAAGGCTCGTCGATTTGGATGGTGGCCCACTGCCTGCGATTGATCGACGAAGATTTCGCCGGCGATCAGTATCGGCGCGCCCGAAAGGAATTGGGGCGCCTACTCGCGCCAGTGGCCCGTTTCGTGGGAAGGCTCGATGGATATCGATTCTGGCGCGGTCATTCCGGTGCTCGGCGCCAGCCCCGGCGGGAGCGGCTTGGCATTCATCGGCGCCAGTTCGTTTGGGGATGTGAATTTCTCAACGAAGCTCCATGCCTCGCTTGACTTCGCAGCCTTGCCGTCACGACGAAATGGAGGGCTTAAATACTGCGCCAGCAATCAAGTGGGCGATGCTGTGGTACTCTATGCCAGCGTGCTTGGGCCGGCGTGGCAAAAAGTTAAAAAAGGAGAAAAGAAATGACCACGACGAAACGGAATTGCCTGAGAGAAGTTGTGCGCGCACCGATGTTTTCACCGGCCTGGTTCTGCGGAAGGGCGATGCTCCTGATTATTTTTTATGCCGGTTGCCATGCCGCCGGCTTGCGGGAGCATGTGACCTTTTTGTCTGGCACCTCGGCCTCTCCAGGCACAAGCCTGAATTCGTCGGCAACTTTGGGAGTGGTTTATCTAGTGGCCTATTTTGGCTTTGTCCTGGTCGTTCCCATTTTCCTGATCGCAGCCACGCTGCTCATCGGCACACGGCGGGTGTTTCCAAGGCGAGAGGGGCCCGGGGATCTCAACATCACGGAAGCAAATTCGCCAGTACCTCAGTAGGTGCGAGCCCTTGGATCGAGATAATCTTGTGGCGAGAGGTGTGGCCGCGCAGCAGTTGCACGGAACTGCGTGGGCAATCCAGTCTCTCCGCCAGAAACCTCACCAGCGCTTCATTGGCCGCGGAATCGACTGGCGGAGCGGTCACTTTGATCTTCAACTCGTTCCCGATCGCGCCGCCGATTTCATTCTTCGAGGCGCGGGGCTGCACTTTGACTGCCAGGCAGACCGCGCCGTTGTGGACGGTGATAAAACCGGGCGAGGACATCGAGCGCGAGTGCTCCAAGCGGCTTATTGGAGAGGTTTAGACGGCAACGCCTTCCACTCCAAGCAGGCGTCGTTTCCATTCCAAGCCGGCGGAAAAGCCGCCCAGCCCGCCCGTCGCGGGCAAGACGCGATGGCACGGCACCAAAACGGGGATGGGATTGGCGCCGCAGGCGCTGCCGACGGCGCGTGAGGCGAGGGGTTTTCGCACCGCGTCCGCCACCTGTGAATAGGTGCGGGTCTTGCCGCTTGGAATCTCCCGAAGCGCCGCCCAGACCTTCTGCTGAAATGCCGTGCCGCTCGACAAATCCAGCGGCGGCATGAGTTTTGCGGATTTGCCGGCCAAAGCGGATTGGAGAGCGTCGGCAGTCAACTTTTTCCAGCGATCCAGATTTGGAGAACTGACCTGTCCGTTCTTGCGCTGCGGCGCTGGACTTTGGCGGGCGGAAGGAAAATCCAAGCCGGCCAATCCGTGCTCTGAAAAATGGGCGGTGAAGGAGCCTGCTTGAGAGTCAATCGTGGTAGTTTGCATATTGTTATGTTTTTCACCATGATACACTCAGCATGTCGTTGAGTTCAATCACGAATTTTCAAGTGAAACTATGAGCCGAGCCGCCGCTGAATTTCGCTACGAAAAACTTACCTGGCCGGAGATCAATGATGCCGTCGAATTGCGCAAGGTTTGCGTCGTGCCGTGCGGCGCAATCGAACAGCACGGCCCTCATCTGCCGCTGGATGTCGATATCCTTTGCCCGACCGGCATCGCCCACGGCGCTGGCCGGATGATTCCGGACAAGCTTCTCGTGTTGCCCACCGTTTGCTACGGATACACCGGGCATGTGATGGATTTTCCGGGCACGATCAACAACCATTTCGAGCACTTCATCGACCACGTGCTCGACATCACGAAGTCGCTCGCCTACCACGGCTTCAAGAAGATCCTGCTGCTCAACGGGCACGGCTCCAACATGCCCAACCTTGACCTGGTGGCCCGCCGGACAAACCTGGAAACCGACGCCGAGTGCATCCTGGCGGCCTGGTGGAACCTGCTCACGGTGGACAAGGGGTTTCTCCCGCGCTGGCGCCAGAGCAAGTTCCCCGGCGGCTGCGCCCACGCCTGCGAACTCGAAACCTCGCTCTACCTTTACTTGGATGGAGACAACGTCCGGAAAGACCAGATCCACAGCGGCGTTATCAGTTTCAACGAAGAATACAGCCCCTTCAATTGGGTCGATCTGTTCGCCGCCGGCCCCGCCACGCTTGTCTCGTGGACGAGCAGTTACTCCGAGACGGGTGTGCTCGGCGAGGCTGAACTGGCCACTGCCGAGAAAGGGCGCGAGGCTTATGAAGAAGCGGTCAAACAACTGGCGCGATTTATCATCTGGTTCCGCGATCGCCCGGTGGATGCGCGCAAGGATCATCATCGTCGGCCCCCTACCATGCCCATGCCGTGGGGACAAAGGCCGATCTCGTAGCGTCGCCCAATGCAAAATCCGAAATCCGAAATCCGAAATAAACTCGAATGACGGAAAAAAGGAAATTCAAAACGAGAAGTCGCCGCAAACCGCCGGGCTTCTTGGTTTGCGTCATTTCCCCTTTAGATTTGTTCATTGTTTCGGATTTCGGATTTCGGATTTCGGATTTCGGCCGCTCAGTGCCCAAAACCCGATGAGTGCGCCGTCGTCGTCACCACCAACTCGCTATCGCTTCCTGGTCCTCGCTGTCCTGTGTTCCCTTGCTTTTATCACGTACCTGGACCGGATCTGCATCATGCGGACCCAGGGCAACATCACCGACGATTTGGGTCTTGCTCAACTCACGGCTGCAGATGAGCAACTGCTTCGCGACCGAGGACTGGAGAATGACGCCGTGGCCCGCGCAATGGCCGGAAAGGACCGGGCGACCGAACGCATGAGTTGGGTCTTCTTCGCTTTCGTTGCCGGCTATCTGCTGTTTGAAGTCCCGGGCGGCTGGCTCGGCGATCGATGGGGGGCGCGGGTGGTCCTCTTTCGCATCGTCCTTTGTTGGTCGCTGTTCACCGCCGCCACCGGCGGCGTCAAATGGCTCACCAGCCTGTTTTCATCACGGCCAGGTCCTGAACAATGGCTGGTGGTGCTGGTGGCGATTCGATTTTTGTTTGGCGTCGGCGAAGCCGGGGCTTACCCAAACATTGCCCGGGCCTTGGGACGTTGGTTTCCGTTCCGCGAACGCGCGACGGCCCAGAGTTTGATCTGGTTGTCGAGCCGGTTTGGCGGGGCGTTCGCGCCTGCCATCATTGGCGGGCTAATGATGCTGAGTGGAGGCTGGCAGCGCGCCTTCTGGATTCTCGGAATCGGCGGCGCTGTATGGGCGATTTTCTTCTGGTTTTGGTTTCGAGATCGACCGGAGGACGAACCGCGGGCCAATGCCGCCGAACGCGAATTGATCCGCGCCGGTGATTCCGGCCTCGGCAGCATTTACGACGACGCTCCCGTTGACTCAAGGAGCGCGAACTTCAGTCCGCTTCCCGCTGCCCTGCTCCAACTAGTCGAGGAGCGGACTGAAGTCAGGGCTCCGACGTCGGGTCAAGTCGCGAAAACTCGACCGATGCAGTGGGCCTCGCTCCTTTCGCCGAATGTGTTGGCGCTCTGCCTGGTTTCGTTCTCCGTGAGCTTCTGCTTCTATTTCTACATCACCTTTCTGCCGCAGTATTTAAAGGATCAATTTCACATTGATTACCAGCAATCACAGTTTATCAGCGGATTGCCCTTGTTGGTCGGCGGGGTCGCCTGTCTGATCGGAGGGGTGCTTTCAGACTATGCGACTCGCAAGACCGGAAGCCGGCGCTGGGGGCGCAGCCTGATCCCGATCCTCGCCTGGAGCGCCGCGGGAGCGTGCGCCTTTGCAGTCCCGCAGATCCATTCCGCTTCAGCCGTAATGATATTGCTGGTAATGGGATTCGCATTCCAAGACCTGGGCGTACCCTCCATGTGGTCGCTGCCGGCGGACATCGGAGGGCGGTTCGCCGGGACCCTCGGCGGTTGGATGAATTCGGCGGGCGCGGTGGGTGGGATGCTCAGCTCGCTGGTGGCCGCGAGAATGTCCATCGCCTATGGGTGGAACTCGACATTCCTGGTATTTGG
>WNFM01345205.1_pt1 | contig 10223 bp, 10 predicted proteins | sample 5400271 | NCBI WGS metagenome assembly WNFM01 (sample SAMN13153352, study PRJNA577476) | soil metagenome | isolation source: 60 cm saprolite on Douglas fir-dominated hillslope | place: USA:California | collected 2013-09-17
GCGCCGATTTTCGGATGGCGCGTGACGTCCAGCAGATGCTCCAGGAACGGCCTGCCCTGATAGGGGAGGAGCGCTTTCGGTGAGCCCATGCGCTGGGAGGCTCCGCCGGAGAGGATGACAGCGGCAAGCATGAGAGGCCTCGCGAACTACTTGGCTTCGACCGGGTCCGGGGTTCCCAATTTGAGCTTTTTGTGAGCGGCGGACTGTGCGTTGCGGCGGACGGCCACAAGTTCCGCGACGATGCTGACGGCGATTTCTTCGGGTGAGAGCGCGCCGATGTCGATTCCCATCGGGGCGAAGACACGCTCGAACTCTTCCATGGCGTAGCCCTCTTTTTCGAGAGCTTTGTAAACGCTGAGCACTTTTCGGCGGCTGCCAATCATGCCGACATAGCGCGCTTTGGTGCGAACGGCCCAGGCAAGGACGCGCATGTCTTCCTTGTGGCCGCGCGTGACGATAACCAGGTAGGACGACGGATTCGGCTGCAGCTTGGCGAAAGCCTCGTCGTAATTCGTGAAAATTTCCTGGGCCATCGGGAAGCGTTGCGAGTTGGCGAAGGCTTCGCGGTCGTCAATCACGCCGACTCCGAAGCCGACGGCTTGCGCCGCTTTGGCGACGGCGGTGGAGACGTGGCCGGCGCCGAAAAGGTAAAGGATCGGCTGGGGGAGAATGGGTTCGACGAAAATCTCGACGGTGCCGCCGCAGATAAGGCCGTTGTCGTAGGTGGCTTCATTATTAAGGTGGAAAAGAAGCTTGCGTGGAGCCTCCTTGTGCATCACTTCGCGTGCCGCGGCCCAGACGTCGGCTTCAACGCAGCCGCCGCCGATGGTTCCCAGCGACGAGCCGTCTTCGCGGACGAGCATGCGCGAACTCTCATAACTCGGGATGGAGCCGTTGGTGTGCACGATCGTGGCGAGGGCGCCGCGCTGTCCGGCGCGCCGCATGCGCACGATTTCTTCGAAGAGGTCCATGGTTGGCCTGAAAAACAAGCGTACGGCGCGTAGTGTGAGAAGTCAATTCACAGAAACGCCAAGAATTCAGGAGGCGGGCGATGCTGTTTCTCGCAAGAGCGCCTCTTCAATCGCTCGATCGAGCGGCAGGAGCCAGCCATCCTGCCAGGCAGAAGCGGTGGATGTCTCGTCCAATCCGGGCCGCGTATTCTTCAGATTGGCTTCCAGCTTCGCTCTTTCCGCCGGTGTCAGTGGAGCGCCAATTTTTTGCCGCAAGGCCGCCGCAGCGCCCGCCAACCGCAACGCCCGCTCGGAATGAAATTGCGCTGCCGCAGCGCTGGCGAAACACTCCAGCAATCGCGCGATGCCTCGTTTGTGCTCCAGTTCCTGGAAAAGTTTCAAACTTTCGCGGTAGAGCGCGTGCGCCGCGGAAAAATCCCGCTCTAGCCTTGCCATGTTGCCCAGGTCCGCCAGCGTCCCCGCAATACCCCAGTTGTCGCCGAGTTCCCGAAAAATTGCCAGCGCCTGTCCGTAAAACTCCCGGGCCGTCGCCGCGTCGCCGCGATCGTGCGCCACGTCTCCTTGCGAGTTCAGCGACCACGCCACTCCCGTCCGGTCGCCCAGTCCTAGAAAGATCGCCAGGCATTCTCCATACAAGGATTTTGCGCGCTCATGGTCTCCCTGCATCGTGGTTACGTTCGCCAGATTGCTCAAAGCGCGCGCCACATCCTTCGAATCTCCAAGCTCCCTCCATACTTCCAGACTTTCTTCGAATAACGCCTGCGCGGCCTCAATGTCTCCGCGGTCCTGCGTCAACACTGCCAGGGCGTTCAGCGAGACGGCCACGCCCTGCCCGTCGTCCAGTTGTCGCGCGATCTCCATGCTCTCCCTGACCAGTTCATCCGCCGCCGTATAATCTCCCTGCGCCCCGGCCAGCACGCCCGCAGCAAACAGCGCCCTCGCTCGAAATTTTGTCGGCGCGGCCGCGCGTGGCAGCTTCAGCAGCTTGCCGAGCCGGGCCCGGCCCTCTGTAAGATATTCGCGCGTTTCCCAAAAGCGAAACAACGCCGCGCCTAGCCGCAAGCCCCACTCCGCATCACCCTGTCGCGAAGCGGTCCATTTGCCCCGCCGCTTGCGCCCCGGCCTGCTCCGAAGGCGATTCCTCCGCCAGCACCAGGCAATACGCGGCGTGTGCGCGCTTCGTCGCTGTCGCTTCGCCACTGACTTCCAGTTTTTCCAATGCATATTCCCGGATAGTTTCCAGCATCACGAAACGCGCTTCGTCGTTTGCAGGCGGAGCATGCAGCACCAGACTTTTGTCCACCATGGATGCCATGCCGTCGAGCAGGTCCATCTCGAGATCGGCTTTGGTGTCGCAGACCGCCTCTGCGCTTTCCAGATTACAACCACCCACGAAGACCGATAAGCGTCGGAAAAGCTTCTGCTCGGCGGGATTCAGCAAGTCGTAGCTCCAATCCATCGCGGCGCGGAGCGTCTGTTGACGTTCCGGCAGATCGCGTGGACCTCCGGTCAATAGTTGCAAGCGGCTGGCCAGCCGGGTGAGCAGGGAAGCGGGCGAGAGAATTTTCAGCCGCGCGGCAGCCAATTCGATCGCCAGAGGCAATCCGTCCAACCTGGCGCAAATCTCGGCGACCACCGCGGCGTTTTCCAGATTGAGTTCAAAGCCCGGCTTGGCCGCCACTGCGCGTTGCACGAACAGCGCCACCGCGGGGTATTGAGAGAGTTCCTGGACCGGGGGCACGCGCAACGGATCGGGCAACGCCAGCGGCGGGACGGAAAATTCGTGCTCGCCGTAAAGGTGCAACGGCGCGCGGCTGGTAGCCAGAATTTTCAGGTTGGGTCCGATGACGAGCAGTTCGGCAACGATTGACGCGGCCTGCATCAGGTGCTCGAAGTTATCCAGCACGAGCAGCATTGGGCCGCCGGACGAGTTGAGTAATCTTTCCCTGAGGAGTTCGATCGGCGACCGGCCTGCCGCGCCGCGGATGCCCAGCGTCTGCACAATCACCGCGGCGATCAATCCAGGATCGCCCAGCGCGGAGAGCGGAACAAAATGAACGCCGCCGGAAAATTGCTGGCTCAGCGCGCCAGCCACTTCCACCGCGAGCCGCGTTTTGCCTATGCCGCCCGGTCCGGTGACCGTTAGCAACCGCACTTCCGACCGCAGCAGAAGCTCTCTCGCCGCCGCGATTTCTTTTTCTCGCCCCACAAAACCCGTGCGCGAAACCGGAAGATTGACAGCGCGCGGCTCCGGGTAAGTCACCAATTGTTGGGCGGATGGTTTGACTTCGCTGACCGGCGCAACGAACCGGTATCCTCTGCCTGTAACCGTATGAATGAACCGAGGCTGCTCCGGATCATCGTCCAGCACTTGCCGCAGCTTGCGAATTGCGGCGTTAATGCTGTTGTCCGTGTCCAGAAACACGTCCTTGCCCCATAGACGCGCCACAATTTCTTCGCGTGTCACCAGGTCGCCCCCGCGCTCCACCAGCAGGAGCAGCAACTCCATCGGGATGCGGGACAGCCGCAGCGCTTTACCGGCACGGCGCAATTCATAGGCACCGCGATCCAGTTCCAGATCGTCCGCAAGTCGCAGCAAGTTTGAAGTCATTCGGGGTTCGACCAACAGCAATCTTTCGGGGATTATAACTCCGCCGTTGCCGCAAGTGCCTTATTTCTCTGTGAATTCAGGGAACATGAAGATTTAAGCCAGATTTCAGGCGCTCGCCATTGCCGGTTCCGCTCGCGTCGCGCACTATGCACGGTATCGGCACCGGACTGTCGCCAAGTCCCGCCGAAGTGATGGAAAAAAAGGGGAGGAATTATGTCTAGATTTACTTTGATGAAGGTCGGATTAGTGGCTGCGGGCCTGGTGTTCGCCGGCGCGGCGCACGAAGAGCTTGCTCCAACTCCGGCTACGGTGCAGGTTGTGGCATTGGATGAATGCGATCCCACGACGTTCAACGCCGCGCTTGGGGCGGATTTTTGCAAGAACGTGACGCTGGGAGCGTTCACCGTGTTGACGGATCTGTTTTCCAAGGCCCAGGCCGGCACGCCGGACCCGGGTTGGGACTTCGAACCCGATGCTCTAACGATTAAACAGGGAACGACCGTAAATGTGGTTGACCAGGGCGGCGAGCCACACACGTTCACCGAAGTGGCGCATTTTGGTGGCGGGTTTGTTCCGCCGCTGAACACCGCCGACCAGACCACGGTTCCCGAGTGCGCCGGCGGATTTGCAAACGTAGCAGTCGCGCGGACACGCATCCTGCAGGGCAGCCAGTTGCAGGTTACTGGCTTGTCGAAGGGCGAGCATGAGTTTCAGTGCTGCATCCACCCCTGGATGCGCCTGAAAGTCGAGGTGAAGTAAACCGAGGCCGCGAAAGCTGCCTTCGCGGAAATACAGAAAGCGGAACGAACACGGGCGAACCGCCTTGCCGGGATTTTTCCGGTGGGGCGGTTTGCCCGTCCGCGTTTGCGCGTGCCTCCGCGTCCGCGCAATTCGTATCGTGATGCAATAGAATCGGAAACGCGGTTAGGGTTACGCCTGGGAGGTTGGATATGAAAGCGGTTGTGATTCATCAGCATGGGGATCCATCGGTGTTGCAGTACACGGAAGTGGCCGAACCGCACATCCGGGTGAACGAGGTACTGGTGCGTGTGCGTGCATGCGCGCTGAATCACCTGGACTTGTGGGTGCGACAGGGAATCCCCGGCGTGCCGTTTCCCTTGCCGCACATTCTGGGGAGCGATGTGGCCGGGGAAGTGGCGAAAATCGGGACGGAGGTGACGACGGTTCGCGTGGGGCAAAAAGTGGTGCTGGCACCCGGAGTGAGCTGTGGCAAGTGCGCGGCGTGCATCTCCGGGAACGACAACCGTTGCCGCGAGTTCACGAATCTGGGGTACATGATTGACGGCGGGTGCGCGGAGTACGTACGGGCTCCAGAAGTGAACGTGATGCCGTATCCGGAGAATCTTGATTGGGCTCATGCGGCGGCCGTGCCGCTGGTGTTTCAGACGGCGTGGCACATGCTGGTGAACCGCGCGCAATTGCAGCCGGGGGAAGAGGTGCTGGTGCTGGCGGCGGGAAGCGGCGTGGGAAGCGCGGCCATCCAGATTGCGAAGTTTTTTGGAGCGCGGGTGATTGCGACGGCCGGCAACGACGAAAAACTAGCCAAGGCCAGAGAATTGGGAGCGGACGAAGTGATTCATCACGGCATCATGCCGATCGCGAAAGAGGTGCGGCGGCTGACGAACAATCGCGGCGTGGACGTTGTGGTGGAGCATGTCGGCGTGGCGACTTGGGAGAACAGCGTGAAAAGCCTGGCGACCGGCGGGCGGTTGGTGACTTGCGGGGCGACGACCGGGTACGACGCGAAACTCGATTTGCGGTTTTTGTTTACCCGGCAGCTTTCGATCATGGGGTCGTACATGGGAACCAAGTCGGAATTGCGGACGGTACTGAAGTTGGTGGCACAGGGAAGGTTGAAGCCCACCGTGGACAAGGTGTTCGATTTGAGCGATTGCATGGCGGCGCATAATTATCTGGAAAAGGCGAAACAGTTTGGAAAAGTGGTTTTGCGGGTGGAGTGAGGAAAAGAGAAAAGACTCAACGCAGAGGTCGCTGAGGGAAGAGCGCAGAGAGCGCTGAGAAGAGTAGCCCGAGAACACAGGCTGAAGCCTATATTACTACTTGGCGGTGCGGCCGATGCCCGCTAGCACCCGGAGTTCGCCGAGAACAACCATGTCGAGATTGGTGCGCTGATTGTTGCGGGAAAGATCGGCTTCGGTGCCGCCATTGTAGCCCTGGATAAAAAAAGTAGAATCGCCTTCGTGCTCCAGGCGCGCGGTGTTCCGGACGATCACCTGTAGCTTCTTGGAATCGTAATGCACTGTGATGATGTCTGGCTTGCCGGCGCAGCGAATGCGCAGATCGCCGAGGATGGTTTCCTTGCAGGTGAGCGATTCTGTTTTGGTGATGACGTTCCACGCTTCGCATTGCGCCAGGAAGGTTTCGGCAACGCGCTTCCAGACTTTGGGAGCGAGGGCGAAGGCGGCCTGGGCGTTGAGCCGCTCTTCCTCAATCTGAACCGCCTCGGTGAATTGCGCGGCCAGAAATTCCTGCGCTGCGCGTTTGGTTTCGTCCGAACTCATTCCCTTTTTCTCCAAAAAAGATTGCTGGTACACCATCGTAGCGGCAGGGATGTCCGTAGTGTCAAGTAGCTTGGCGGCGCAAGGTTCGGTGAAGGAACGAGGGAACTAGGGCACTGGATTGTAGGGAGAGAAGCTGACGATGGAACTTCTCAGGCGCGCAGGCAGGGGGCGTTCCAACCAGCGGCTGATTGCGAACTCGACGAAGCGGTTGGTGCCGCCGGTTTTGCCTTTCGGGTCGGCGTGATCCCACAAAATGTTTGCGGTGGCTGTCAGTTTCAACTGCCGGCCATGTTCGAAATCAGGAATCAGCAGGCCGACTTGCGGATCGCGAACCACGTTGCCCAGCGTGTTAAACAATCCGTTGCCAGGATAATCGGGAAGGCGCAGCGTGCTTTTGCCGGTGACCTCAAGGAAGCCAGGGCTGCCGCCGCGGTGCGAGGCGTCGTTTCCGCGCTCCGCGTGGCCTGTGGCCAGGAAGAGCACATCGGCTGCTTCAATTATTTTCTGAATTCGCGAGGGAAGCGTTGAGCCCCCAGATTCTTTCTTTGCGTCGTTCGGCACTCCCGCTATTTCCACTTCGATTGCGCGCTTGGTGATGTATTTCGGGCAATTCGGAAAGGATTGCACGACCTCCAGGATGATTTCGTCGCTGGTCAAGCGCGCATCCCCATTGATGCGCAGCCGGCGGCGATTGGCCAGTTCGATGATGAGCAACCCGAGGCGCGCATCGGATTGCAGGTTTTTCCAGAGTGGATCGCGGGCATCCCGCCCCGCCGCGGGAACTGCGATGTTCAACAATTGAACGCCGTTCGGCTCCAGAAAGCCCCTGGGTCCGAAAACCAGTGACGCCCAGCGGCGGCCATCGGCATCTCGGGTGCTGAGGACCGCCATCTGTTGCTGCCGGATGAAACTCAGCGCGCCAGAGTAGATCTGGTTGATGATCATGGGGCTGTTGGCTTCGGCGGTGGCCTCTTCGCCGGCGCGCATTTGTACTTCCAGTTCGCCTTCGTGGAATGGGGAGTGGGAGGGCATGGTTCTCGCTTCTTTGCGCGTCACGCTATTTGATTATCCCGCGCTGAAGAAGTTACAGGAGCAAGCGGTGGTGCTACTCTACCTAGTTTGCGCGGAAGGCGCGAAGGCTTTCCGCGACGCGCGGCCGCCATTCCAGCCCCGGCGGGCTTGCGGAAGAAGGGCGATGGGGTGGCTCGATTGTGCGGCACGATTGTGCGGCTCGGGGCGATGTGCGAACATAGAGAGGAATACGAGGAACCATGGAAACCAATCTGGCGAAACACGTCACGCTCACGAAACCGGATGATTTCGGCAAGCTGTTGCAGGACGAGGGGATCATCTTCACGCAGCTGGACAAAGCCGTGAACTGGGCCCGGCGCAGTTCCATCTGGCCGCTGGGATTCGGATTGGCATGTTGTGCGATTGAGATGATGTCCATGGCGGCTTCGCGGTTTGACATTGCGCGGTTCGGCGCCGAAGTGTTCCGGCCGTCGCCGCGGCAAGCGGACCTGATGATCGTGGCCGGGCGGCTTTCGCAGAAGATGGCGCCGGTGATCCGGCAGCTTTACGATCAAATGCCGGAGCCGAAGTGGGTAATCTCGATGGGCGCATGTGCTACGTCGGGCGGCGTGTTCAACAACTACGCGATTGTGCAGGGCTGCAACCAGGTGATTCCCGTGGACGTGTACGTACCCGGCTGCCCGCCGCGGCCGGAAGCGGTGCTGTACGCGGTTTTGCAACTGCAGAAAAAAATTGATGCCGAGAAGGGCTCGTTCAAGCGAGCGTTGAATCTCGCCTAGGAGATTCCCGTGGCCTCACCAATCCCTGAAACTGTCAGCGCGCGCGATTTGTTGAGGCACTGCCTGGCAACGATTGCCTATCGAGTCGGCAAAATTCTGCGCGACGTCCCTGAATCCTTCGCCAAATTCCAACCTCCGGAAAAAGCTCGGACCCCCGAGCAGATTTTGGCGCACATCGGCGACCTGTTTGACTGGGCGCTCTCGATTGCCAAAGGCCAAACAACGTGGAAGGACTCGCAACCACTGGCCTGGCCAAAGGAAGTGGAACGGTTTTTTGGCTCCCTGAAGCACTTTGACGAATTCCTGGAAGGGGATGAGTCGCTGCATGCTTCGCCGGAGAAATTGTTCCAGGGGCCGGTGGCGGACGCGCTCAACCACGTTGGGCAACTCGCCATGCTGCGGCGGCTGGCGGGGTTCCCGATCAAGGGCGAAAGCTATTTTAAGGCCGATATTGTCACGGGACGGGTGGGGCCGGAACAAACCCCGCCAAAACGCGAATTTGACTGAACTTTTTCTGGACGTGGCCCCCAGCCATAGGTAAACTTCCCGCCACTGCAAGGACGGGGCCGATGAACGTTGAACAGAGGGCCTACCCGCGGATCAAGCCGCCGAGAAATTTTTTGGGTGCATGGCGGTCAGGCATGCAGCGGGAAGTCTCGTATGTGGAAAACCTCGCGATCGGCGGGGTCTTTTTGCGAACCAAGAAAAAAGTAGCAATCCGCGGCCTAGTGCAGGTCCTCTTGGACATGCCGCAAGGACAAGTGCGCGGGCGCGGCGTTGTGCGCCGCCATCAGGAGCACTACGGAATCGCGGTGCAGTTCATCGCCATGGACCCGGAAGACCGCGGAAGACTCATCCGCCAGATCCGCGATCTCACGGTCACCGCAGGATAACGCATAGCTCTCGATGTCGATTTTCATTTCCTCTCTAGCGCCAGCCTGCGACTGTCATCCTGAGGCTATCCGATGAGGATAGCCGAAGGACCTCAATGTCAAACTCTTGCTCGGCGTTTAAGTTGAGGTCCTTCGAGCCGCAAACTGCGCGGCCCTCAGGATGACAAGTTTTTCTTGTTGCGTGATAACCCGACAAATTTCTAGTCATTACGTGCGTCGCTTCGGAGGTGCTGAACTACCCAGTTCTGTCAAATGTGGGCTACAGAATTGGTGTGGCTACAACCGTGGCCGAACCGGTTGGGTCGGCCACTTCGACTGTTGAGCCTGGAGTGGATTTTTCGCGGCGCACGTAGGCCATGCCGATGGGGGCGTTTAGGGCAGGAGAAAAAGCGGCGCGGTTGGTGTGGCCGGCTTCTTTGCCTTCGGAGAGTAGCGGCGTCCCCGGCGCGGGCGGCTGCGGCGTATCGTATTTCAGCGTGACGCGGACGCGATTCACCTGGCCGCGGGAGCGCACGCGTTCGACGATTTCCTGGCCGGTGTAGCAGCCCTTGGTATAGCTGATGTGCGAATCCTGCAGGCCCGCTTCGTGGGGAATTTGTTTTTCGCCGAAGTCGTAGCTGTACCAGGGAATACCTTGCTCGAGGCGCGTGGCGCTGAGTGCCTGGTAGCCGGCGCCAGAGCGCTTCGGCGTGGCTGCGGTCGACGAGGAATTCGGCGCTGGCGGCGCGGCCCGGAGAACGTTTGCCGAGGCGGCAGGGAATCCGCAGTACGGAAACTGGCCGCGTTTCGAGTTCGGCCAGATCTGCGGGATCGACCCCGGTGAGCTCTTGGGCGATCAGCGCGGCCTTCGGGCCTTCAAGCGCCAACGTGGCGAAATCACCCGTGCGATCGGTCAGCGTGACGTCGTCCATGATGATGTATTTGTCGAGCGCGGCGACCAGCGGTTCGCGGATGAGCGCGTAGGAGACGCAGAATAGTTTTTCCGCGAACGCTTGAGTTTCGATTTCGGCGAGGATGCGGCCCTGGGGGTTCAGGAAAAGCGAAATTGTTCCGTGATTTTCGCGCAGGTCCTTGATGTTGTTTGTGAGAATCGCGTTCAGGTAGCGGATGCGGTCGGGCCCGGTGAAGTCGAGATAGGCACGATAGTTCTTGTCCAGGAGGGCAACACTCTCGTGAAGGTGACGGTATTCGGCCAGCCAGTCGCCGAAGTCGTTGGGAAGGGAACAGCCGAACCAGTTGCTCAGTTTTGCGCCAGAGTGGGCGTGGAGCGAGACGAGGGGTGTAGGCAGAAGTGTCAGCGGCGGATTGGAGGAGATGCTCGTCACCTTCTCAGTGTAACAGAGGCGTTTTGCGTGCGGAGGCGAAGCTCCCGCGATCCAAGGGGTACCAGAGGA
>WNFM01219952.1_pt1 | contig 10222 bp, 10 predicted proteins | sample 5400271 | NCBI WGS metagenome assembly WNFM01 (sample SAMN13153352, study PRJNA577476) | soil metagenome | isolation source: 60 cm saprolite on Douglas fir-dominated hillslope | place: USA:California | collected 2013-09-17
ACGATGACGCCACCTTCGCCGCCGGAATGGGCCGAGATGTCCGCGAGCGCGCGGCCGAGCAGATCGTCACGGCCGTGAATGTCCGGAATGACATAGGTGGAGCTCATGCGGCAGATGCTGTTCCGGCTGCGATGCCGCGACGGTCCTATTCCAATCGAGCGCCGTCAATAACCGGCCGGACGGCCTGCTGCAAACATTGTGTGACGTGCCATCGCACATCGAAGCGCCGATCTCAGGCGTGGAAGAACACGAACCAGACGACGCTGAGGATCAGGACCGCGAGCCCGGTGGAAACCGTCAAAAGCGCAAGCACCGACGGCCCGGGTTCGGCCTGACGGGCCTCGGTCGCGGTTTCGACAATCCGGCCATGTCGTTGCGTTGCCATGGGAACCTCTTCGGTTAAGTGGCTGTATCGCCAACGAATGCCCCGACACCCGCTGTCGAAAGCAACGCATGATCCATGATCCTGTTCCGGCACTGCCACGGCTGAGGTTGCGGCCATCGGTCCAAAAGGTCGCAGCCTTGAGAGTAGCCTTGGTCGCAGCCTTGGTCGCAGCCTTGGGAGGCGAGTCGTGGGGCCGGAGGCACAGGCCACCCCGGTCCAGCGACGGTTAACGCCGTTGGCAGATTCCCCGCCCCGCTATATTTGAGAAGGGGCCTTCCGGTGGTATTCTTGCCGGTCGTCTGTAGCGTCTTTCGGAGTATCCCATGGCCCCCCGCGCCAACTGGAAGGGTTTTCTGCGCCTTTCGCTCGTGACCTGCCCGGTCGCTTTGTATCCGGCCACCTCGGATACCGAAAAGGTCTCCTTCAACCAGATCAACCGCAAGACCGGCCACCGCATCAAATATGCCAAGGTCGATGCCGACACCGGCGAGGAAGTCGCCAACGAAGACATCATGAAGGGCTACAAGATCGACACCGACACCTACATCGAGGTGTCGAAGGACGAGCTTGACGACATCGCGCTGGAATCCACCCGCACCATCGAGATCGACGAATTCGTTCCGCGAACTGATATCGACAGCCGCTATGTGATCCGCCCCTATTACCTCGTGCCGGACGGCAAAGTCGGCCATGACGCCTTCGCGGTGATCCGCGAAACCATCCGCACCATGAACAAGGTCGCGATCGGCCGCGTGGTACTGACCAACCGCGAGCACATCATCGCACTGGAGCCGCTCGACAACGGCCTGATGGGAACGCTGCTGCGCTATCCCTATGAGGTCCGCAACGAGAAGGAATATTTCGACGACATCCAGGACGTGAAAATCACCAAGGACATGCTGGATCTCGCCAAGCATATCGTCGAGCAGAAATCCGGTACGTTCGAGCCGGACCAGTTCGAGGATCGCTACGAACAGGCCCTGATCGACCTGATCAACCAGAAGCGCAACGGCATGGGCACGGCGTCCAAGGCCGCCCCGAAAACCTCAGGCAACGTCATCAACCTGATGGACGCACTCAAGCGCAGCCTCGCCGGCGAAAAGCAGGCTTCACCAGTCGCTGCGAAGGGCCAAGAGAAGGCGCCGGCTAAGGGCAAGAAGCCGAAGAAGCGCATCGAGGGCCAGCGCGAAATGCTGCTGCCGATCAGCGGCAGCGGCAAGCGCACCGCCAAGGAAAATACGAAGGAAACAGCCAAGGAAGCGCCAAAAAAGGCCGAGAAGCCGGCGCGTAGCGCGGCTCGCGCGAAGAAGGCCGGATGATCGCGCGAAGTCCGTATTGCCTGCGGTTGCGTCAGGGACCGCCTGATGGTTCCGCGTGATCCTGATGCTGCGGCCATAGAGCCCTGGTTTATCGCGACCGAACAATTCGGCCCAGGTAGTGGCGACGCCTGGAACAATTATGTCGCGTGGTCCGGCCTGTCGCAGCTAAACGAGCTCGTCTCACTTGACGAAAACCTGTGTCCGACGGTGCTCCCCGACATCCCCGATCATTATTGGCCGCACATTGTCAACGAAAACTACATGCTGCGGTATTTCCGCGACCTCGGGTTTCTGCTGAAAGAGGTCGATCACCTCGCGGCCAAAAACGTACTATGCATCTTTCGCGATCCGCCGGTGCATCCGACATCCGCGATACCGGGTTTTCGGTTTCTCGGATACGATCTGATCGATTGTCAGGGGTGCGTCAGCGCGCTCAGCAATTGTGGCGGCTTTCCCGACGTTTTCGCAGGCTCGGAACTGTCGGAGCATGGGCTCCTGACCAGCCACATGCGGGCCGTGCGCGTACAGGCCGGCTTGCGCGAACGTCACCCCGGCGAGCACCATGCCGACTGTCATTGCTGGGCGATATTCCGATTGGAGCGCTAGCCGGCCTCAATCGCCGCCGCAATCCCCGTCGCCGTCGCCGCCGAAATCCAATCCACCGAAATCGCCGCCGGTGCCGCGCGACTGCTTCCTGAACATCAAGTCCATCAGCAGGNNNNGCCATGGATATTGCCTGACGTAACCGATGATTTGCGGACCCCAGGTCAGCAACAAGGGGCCAAACAGCAGCTCCTGCATGACGGTGCTGCCGATCCGCCGCTACTTGAGCGACGTGCTGACGGTGGCGAACTTGGTGCTCAGGTTGCTGCCGATGCCGTTGACGACGGTCACGATCACGATGCTGATGCCAGCCGCAATGATGCAGTATTCGATCGCGGTCGCGCCGGACTCGTCACTGAGAAAATCCTTCACGAATTGACGCATCCATAACTCCTGTCGATGCTTTCCATGGGATTCTCCCACGCCCTGCTTCAGATGGAACCGTAAATTGGATTGGTTGACAGGCTTTTGACGAACAGGATGAACGATTGATTAAGCCGCAGGCGCAGGGCGGCAGGTATTCGTACGGGCGGGAAAATTTACTTTCGGTAGTACCTCCCCCGTCCATGGTCGCCCGATCGGCATCGCCCGGAGTGAGCCCCCATGGCCGCGCAGAAGCGTGAGGCAGGAAAGAACTATATCGGCCTTTTGAGCGACGAGCTCGAAGCGCCGCACGCTGCCGCCTTGCCGGCTAACGTCGATCGCCCGATCAGGAATTATGTTCTGGGCCTGATGGCTAATTTGTTCAGCCACCGCGGCAAAGTGCGGTAATTTTTCGGTCTCGCAGAGTCTTTGAAACACGAACCCGCCTTGAACCAGACCGGGCCCCCGCGGCTTTTCACAGGGTCAAGCCCTTCGGGCGGCAAAACGCATATCTGCATTTCCGAACGCACGCGCCGGGCGCGCTTTACCGGGCGATCAAATCCTGTTCCAACTGTCGGCAATGGGCCGGACAAAACGGGCCCGCCATCCAAGGGGGAGACCGCCATGAAACTCGGCACCGCCATTGCGGAAATCATGAAGCGCGAGGGGATCGAGATCCTCTGCGGTTACCCGGTCAACCACCTGATCGAATATGCCGCCAATGCCGACATCCGCCCGGTGATGGTGCGCCAGGAACGCATCGGCATCCACATGGCCGACGCGATCTCGCGCGTCACCTCGGGCCGTCAGATCGGTGCGTTCTGCATGCAGCATGGACCCGGCGCCGAAAACGCCATGGGCGGCGTCGCGCAATGCTACGGCGAATCCGTGCCCGTGCTGGTGCTGCCGATGGGCTATGCGCGCCGGCTTGCCAATATCGATCCCAACTTCAATTCCAGCCAGGCGATGCGGGCGTTCTCAAAATCGTCCGAGCCGATCAACATCGCCGCCGAGGTCTGCAACATCTTCCGCCGCGCCTTCACCAAACTGAAGAACGGCCGCGGCGGGCCGGGGATCATCGAAATCCGGGCCGACATGTGGAACGAGGACGTGCCGGAGCCGCTGAATTACACGCCGGTGCTGCGCACGCGCTACGGCGCCGATCCCGTGCATGTGAAGGAAGCAGCCAGCCTGCTGGTCGGCGCCAAGCGCGCGGTGATCTATGCCGGCCAGGGCGTGCATTACGCCAAGGCCTGGCCGCAGCTCCGGCGGCTGGCCGAACGTCTCGCCATTCCCGTCACCACCAGCCTCGGCGGCAAGTCGTCGTTTCCGGAGACCCATCCGCTGTCGCTCGGCTCGGGCGGCCTTGCCGTGCCGCGCGCGGTGCCGAAGTTCCTCACTGAGGCCGACGTGATCTTCGGCATCGGCTGTTCGTTCACCGAAACCTCGTTCGGCATCGCGATGCCGAAGGGCAAGACCATCATCCATTCGACGCTCGATCCCGCGCATCTCAACAAGGATGTCGAAGCCAAAATCGGCTTGGTCGGCGATGCCGGCCTGGTGCTCGACGCGCTGCTGGAGGAAATCGGCAAGACCGTCACCAAGGACCGCGACGCCAGCGCGGTCGCCGCCGAGATCGCGGCCTCGCACAAGGAGTGGCTGGCGAAGTGGATGCCGAAACTCACCCATAACGACGCGCCGCTCAATCCCATCATCACCCATGATGCCGGCAGCCCGCGCGACCAGCTCTCGCCGTTCTGGAAATCGGTCGAGCCGCTGTCCTATATCGGCTGGGGCAAGACCACCCAGCTCGGCTACGGCCTTGGGTTGGCAATGGGCGCCAAGCTGGCAAAACCCGACAAGCTCTGCATCAACGTCTGGGGCGACGCTGCGATCGGTTTTACCGGAATGGATTTCGAGACCGCGGTGCGCGAGCGGATTCCGATCATGTCGATCCTGTTGAACAATTTCTCGATGGCGATCGAGCTCAAGGTGATGCCGATCTCGACCGAGAAATACCGTTCGACCGACATTTCCGGCGACTACGCCGCAATGGCGCGTGCGTTCGGCGGCTATGGCGAGCGGGTGACAAAACCCGAGGACATCATCCCCGCGATCAAACGCGGCATTGCCAAGACCCAGGAAGGCATCCCGGTGCTGCTGGAATTCATCACCAGCAAGGAAACCGAGGTTTCAAGACCCGGGACCTGAGCGCCAACGGCTCTCGGATTGGCATTTTTCGCCTCCATCGCTGGAAAAAGGGATGGAACCGGCTGGCTCCGGCGCGCCTGTAATGGAATAATCGGCTATCGAAGCCCCGGATGGGCCCGTTCGTGTTCGAGCCCCCGCCCCCGAGGTTTGGGGCGCAATGGATTGAGTGAATGACCGCGCTTCCCCCGGACGTGCTGGCCGATCTCAACCAGCTGGTCGCCGAGCTGGAGCAGCGACTTGAATCCAGCTTTGCCGCGCACGACGCAGCCATCGCCCAACAGGCCGTGACCGCGCAGGAAAACGCGCGGCTGCAAAACGAACTGAGCATTGCGCGGGATCGCCAGAACGCGGGCGCTGAAATCCTGCGCACCATCGCCAGTGCGCCTGGCGATGCCGAGCGCGCATTGAAGCAAATTGCCGAAACCAGCGCCCGGCTTTTTGACGCCCCAAGCGTCTCGATCCTACTGGCCGACAAGGGCGAATGGATCCGGCAGTTCCGGTTCGGCGATAGTGCGAACCGGGTGCTGGCGGCCGTTCCCATGAATGCGATCCCGATCGGCGGTCCCAATCTTCCAGGCATGGTCGTTGCCCAAAATCGCCAGATCCACATTCCCGACCTCGATCATCTTGATCCCGCGATGATCGATTGGCCCGGTCTGCCGCACGCCCGCGCGGCCGGTACCCGCACCATGTGCGGTACGCCGCTCCGGCGCGAGAACGAGGCGATCGGCGGCCTCATCGTTTTTCGCGACCAATTGGCGCCGTTCACAGTGGAGGAACTGTCACTTCAGCAAGGTTTCGCCGACCAGGCCGTCATTGCCATCGAAAATGCCAGGCTGTTCAACGAGGCCAAGGAAGCGCTGGAGCAGCAGACTGCGACCGCGGACATCCTGAAAGTAATCGCCGGCTCGCCGTCCGACGTGCAGCCCGTGTTCGACGCGATTGCCGAAAGCTCGAAGCGGCTAATCGGCGGCTTCTCGACCACGGTATTGCGCTTCATCGGTGACGAGCTTCACCTTGTAGGATTCACGCCGACAAATACGACGGCCGACGAACACTTGAAGACATCCTTTCCTAGGCCTCTTTCGGACTTTCCTGCCTTTGCGCTGGTCCGCGATGGCAAGACCGTTCAATTCACGGACACCGAGTCGGAAGATGTGCCGTCGGCAACGCGAGAGTACGGACGGTTGCGCGGTTTCCGCAGCGCCTTGTTCACGCCTTTGATGAGCGGTGAATTGCCCGTCGGCATGATCAGCGTAACAAGGGTGCGGACCGGTTCGTTCGCTGCCCACCATATCCAATTACTTCAGACGTTTGCCGATCAAGCGGTCATCGCGATCGAGAACGCGCGGTTGTTCAACGAGACCAGGGAGGCGTTGGAACGACAGACCGCAACGGCCGAAATCTTGAAAGTCATCGCCAGTTCGCCATCCGATGTGCAGCCGGTGTTCGAAGCCATTGCCGCCAGCGCCAACCGGCTGATCGGTGGATTTTCGACCGCGGTTCATCGCGTCATCGACGACGTCGTTCATCTGGTGGCCTTCACGCCGACCAATCCGGAATCCGACAAAGCCCTCCAAGCAATGTTCCCGCGACATCGGAGCGAGGTGCCGTCCGTCGCTTTGGTCCAGGACGGTGAGACAGCACAGTTCGCCGATGCCGAAACGGCCGATATGCATACCATGCGACTTGGCCGTGCACGCGGCTGGCGCAGCGTCACATTCACACCGTTGATGAGCCAGGGCGGATTCATTGGTTTCATCGCCTGTACGCGACGCGAGACGGGCGTGCTCGCCGACCATCACGTCCAGTTGTTGCGGACGTTTGCCGATCAGGCCGTGATCGCCATCGAGAACACACGGCTGTTCAACGAGACCCGGGAGGCGCTGGAGCGGCAAACCGCGACCGCCGACATTCTGAAGGTCATCGCCAGTTCGCCATCCGATGTGCAGCCGGTATTCGAGGCCATTGCAGCCAGCGCCAACAGGCTGCTCGGGGGCTTCTCCGCCGCGGTGTACAGCCTCATCGACGATATGCAGCACCTGTCAGCTTTCACGCCAATCAACCCAGCGGCTGATGCGGCCCTTCGAGCGTTGTTTCCCAGACCGTTGTCCATACAACCCTGGGCCGAACAGACCCGCAATGGCGAGATCGTTCACGTCCCCGACATCGAAGCCGACCCGACCGTGCCGGCAAAATCGCTGGACGCGTGGCGAATGCGCGGCTTTCGCAGCTTCGTCCGCGTCCCGCTGCGGTGCGACCGGACGACCGTCGGAATGATCAGTGTGACGCGCGCGGAGCCCGGTCCGTTCGCCGCGCATCACATCGAGTTGCTTCAGACCTTCGCCGACCAGGCCGTGATCGCGATCCAGAACGCGCGGCTGTTCAACGAAGTGCGACAACGCACCGAGGACCTGAGCGAATCCCTGCAGCAGCAGACCGCCACGGCCGACGTGCTCAAGGTCATCAGCCGCTCGGCGTTCGACCTGCAGACGGTGCTCGATACGCTCGTGGAATCCGCGGCCCAGCTCTGCGAGGCGGATATGGCCGCCATCACCCGACGGATCGGCGACGTCTTCTATCGGGCGGGGTCGTTCGGCTTTCCGCAGGAATTCAAGGACTATGCGCGAGCCACTCCCGTGACGAAGGCCACATCGTCCACGTCGAGGATGTACTCGCCGATCCCGACTACGATTTCGAAGGCCAGCAACTGAGCGGCAACCCCCGCAGCTTCCTCGGCGTACCGTTGCTGCGTGAAGGCATCCCGATCGGCGCGTTGACGTTGACCCGATTGGTCGTCAAGCCGTTTACCGACAAGCAGATCGAGCTGATCTCGACCTTCGCCGACCAGGCCGTGATCGCCATCGAGAACGTCAGGCTGTTCGACGAAGTTCAGGCCAAGACCCGCGATCTCACGGAAGCGCTGACCTACCAGACCGGCAGCGGCAACATACTTCGGGTGATCGCCTCCTCTCCAACAGATGTCAAACCGGTTCTCAACGCAATCGTCGAGAGCGCCTGCGAACTCTGTGAGGCAAATGACGCCCTGGTCACGCTGAGGGATGGCGACGAACTGGTTTTCCAGGCGCAGCATGGCTCGATTCCGGTTGTCTGGACTCGACAACCCGTCGATCGTGAGGCAGCGGCCGGCCTCGCGGTCATCGACCGCGCGCCGGTGCATGTGCATGACCTTCTCGGGCCTGAAGGCGAGCAGTTCCCGCGTGCCCGGGAATTCTCGCGCAAGACCAACGTTCGCACGGTATTGTGCGTGCCATTGCTGCGCGAAGGCGAAAGTATCGGCGTCATCGTGCTTCGCCGCACCGAAGTGCGCCCCTTCAGCGACAAACAGATCAGCCTGCTGCAGACCTTCGCCGACCAGGCGGTGATTGCGATCGGCAACGTCCGCCTGTTCGAAGAAGTGCAGCAACGCACACGAGAACTCGCCGCTTCGCTCGACGAATTGCGCACCGCGCAGGATCGCCTGGTGCAAACCGAAAAGCTCGCCTCGCTCGGCCAGCTCACCGCGGGGATCGCGCACGAGATCAAGAACCCGCTCAACTTCGTCAATAATTTTGCGGCGTTGTCCGCCGAACTGACCGACGAATTGAACGACGTGCTGAAGCCCGCTGCGCTCGACGGCAAAATCCGCGAGGACGTCGACGAATTGACCGGGCTGCTCAAGGACAATCTCGAAAAGGTGGTCCAGCACGGCAAGCGCGCCGACTCCATCGTCAAGAACATGCTGCTGCATTCGCGCGAGGGCTCCGGCGATCACCGGCCGGCGGACATCAATGCGCTGATCGACGAAAGCCTCACCCTCGCCTATCACGGCGCGCGTGCGGAAAAACCCGACTTCAATGTCACGCTGCAACGCAACTTCGATTCCTCTGCCGGCATGGTCGAGGTATTTCCGCAGGAAATCACCCGCGTGTTCCTCAATCTGGTCTCGAACGGCTTTTATGCCGTGGCGAAACGCAAGCTCGAGGCCGGCGATCCCGGCTTCGATCCGGTGCTCTCGGCCGCGACCCGCGATCTCGGCGACAGCGTGGAGATCCGGATTCGCGACAACGGCACCGGCATCCCGCCCGAGGTCAAGGACAAGATGTTCAATCCGTTCTTCACCACCAAGCCCGCCGGCGAAGGCACTGGTTTGGGCCTGTCGATGAGCCACGACATCATCGTGAAACAACATGGCGGCACAATCGACGTCGAGACGGAACCCGGGCAATTCACCGAGTTCCGGATCGTTCTGCCGAGGACCAGCACGCCGCCCAACAAGAACAGAGGTCAGACGTGAACATTTTGGTGCTTGTGGTCGACGATGAGCCGGACGTCGAGGCGTTGTTTCGCCAGCAATTTCGCAAGGACTTGCGCGCGGAGCGCTTCGTGATGGATTTCGCCAATTCGGCGGCCGACGCACTGTCGCGCATCGCCGCCACGATCGAACAGTCGCTGATCCTGATCCTGTCCGACATCAACATGCCCGGGATGACCGGGCTCGAAATGCTGCCCAAGGTCAAGGCAATGCGGCCCGACGTACCCGTCATCATGATCACCGCCTATGGCGATCCCGACACCAGGCGCAAGGCGATCGAAGGCGGCGCAACCGGATTGTTGACCAAGCCGATCGACTTCGCCCTGTTGCGGGAAGAAATCGATACGCGCCTGGAAAAGGCGAGCTAAATTAGCTGGCCCCATCCGCTTCGCGATGGGTCCGCCGGCGGCGTAGCTGGACCGGCCAGCGGCCGCTCTTCCATCGCGATCATGCAGATCGCGCCGAGGGCGAGCAACGCGGTGGCCGCGCCGAACACGTAGCGGAACGCCGTGATCATGTCGGCCACCGGAATTGAACTCACGGGGCCGCGGTGTTCACCGGCGAGCGAAATATCCGCTCCCAGCGCCATCAGCAGGATCGCCGTGAACGCCGCGACCGTGAACGATGACATCAGCGAGCGGAAGAAGTTCATCGCACCGGTCACGGTGCCGATCTGCGCGCGCGCCACCGAATTCTGCAGCGAAACCACGCTGACGGGAAAGGTGGTGCCGAGGCCGAGCGCGAACAGCGCCAGGATAATCAGAAATCCCCACAGCGGCAGCGTCGTCAACGTCAGCACGGCTCCAAAAACCACCGCCATCGAGGTTCCGACCACGGCCACGCGCTTGTAGTGCTTGGCGCGCGACATGGTCTTTCCCGCGATCGCCGCACCGCAGGTCGAGACCGCGGCAATCGGGATCAGCGCCAGACCGGCCTCGCTGGCACTGAGGTGATAGACCACTTCGTAATAGAGCGGCAGTTGAACGGTAAGGCCGGTAATGGCGCCAAGCGCACAGCCACCCGCGG
>WNFM01030882.1_pt1 | contig 10221 bp, 14 predicted proteins | sample 5400271 | NCBI WGS metagenome assembly WNFM01 (sample SAMN13153352, study PRJNA577476) | soil metagenome | isolation source: 60 cm saprolite on Douglas fir-dominated hillslope | place: USA:California | collected 2013-09-17
AAAACCTACTAGTGAAAGACCAGGCCAACCCCCCTCCCCCGACACCGAGGAAGTCTGAACAGGGGAAGCGAAAACCAGGGCGAGCCAAACAAAGCCCTGCTCGCAATCTGCTGGATCGACTCGTCTTCGGGAAAGTGGGCCGTGCTCCGGTTCCTGCACGATTTTGCTGTCCCTTTTGACAACAACCAGGCGGAGAGAGATCTGCGGATGATCAAAGTGCAGCAAAAGGTCTCTGGCTGCTTCCGCACCGAAGAGGGTGTGGCCATGTTTTGCCGCATTCGCAGCTATCTCTCGACCTTACGCAAACAAGGCATCAAACTGCTTTCTGCACTCGAGCACACCCTTTCCGGTCATCCCGTTCTTCCCGCTTTTGCATGACTCCACTGAATGGTTACCAAAATCGCTAGGATCTTAGCCTACCCTCACTCGTCGCATGACCAACCGTCAGATCACGAACGAGAACTGGAGTAGTAGGCTGTAAATCCCAACATTATTCGGCTGATGCCCTGATGAGCACGAGCTAAGATTATTCGACGCCTACACCATCTACAGCTAACCGCTTTTCCCTCTTTCACTCAGGGCATCTCCGGAAAGCGATTGCCCTATTGTATTTCTTGACCGGTTCTCTAGTACTACTTTGTTAGTTTCTGTGGTAAAATAGAGGGATGAACAAGACCCGAGTGCCGAAAGCCTCACCCGAACCCTTACCTGAATTGGCAGCCTTCTTGGAGCCGTTTGCCCCACTGTTCCGCCGACACACAAGCCGAGACAGCATGGAGCGCTATCTGACTGGACTGCTCAGCGATTTACCTCACAAGACCTGTGACACCATCGCAGATGTCATCGCAGGAACGACCATCGAACGCTTGCAGCATCTGCTCACCGACGCGGCCTGGGACCCGCTCTCGCTGGATGAAGCCCGCGTCAAGCGGCTGCTGATGCTGCATCCGGTGACCGATGGCATCCTGGTGTTCGACGACACCGGCCTGCCCAAGAAAGGGAGTGCCTCAGTTGGCGTTGCTCCGCAGTATTCCGGAACCCTGGGCAAGATTGGCAACTGCCAGGTCGTGGTGAGTGCCGAGTTCCTGGCTGACGATCCAGCAAGCAGCACTCCGTTCCACTGGCCGGTCAGTGCTCAATTGTTTTTACCGGAGTCCTGGACCCGCGATGCCGAGCGGCGCAAACAAGCGCAGGTGCCAGAGGAGATCGCCCAGCAAACCAAGCCAGAGATTGCCCTGGGATTATTCGATCGCGCGCGCCAATGGGGCGTGCCCATCCAGGCGGTGGTGGTTGATGCGGGCTATGGCGACAATCCGAACTTTCTGCGAGGACTTGATGACCGTCAGGTCCCCTACATATGTGCGGTGGAGAGCACCTTCGGCTGCCGTTTGCCCGCCGAGGTTCAGGCGAGCGCCGCCCAGACTCCCGTCTACGGTGGGCGTGGTCAGCCACGCAAGCCTCGCCCTGCTCCTTTGTACACCGTCAAAGAGCTCATCGCGTCCTTGCCCACCTCTGCCTGGCAAACCATCAGGTGGCGAGAGGGAACCAAGGGTACGATGCAGGTGCAGGCAGTCGCTTTGCGCGTCCACTGGGCGACCGGCTCCTCTTTGCACAGCACCAGCCACTCTCGCGTCCACACAGGACCAGAAGGCTGGCTGCTGGCTGAACGCCCCGTGTCAGAAGCTGTGGCTGATGACACACAACCTACTCCGGTTAAGCTGCAGGAGAAGGAAGAAGAGAAGATCACATACCGGTTCAGCGTGCTGCCCGCAGACGCCTCATTACAGCGCCTGGTCCTGCTGGCCCACGCCCGCTGGGTCATCGAGCAGTTTTACGAAGATGCCAAACAGGAGTGCGGCTTTGATCACTATCAGGGACGGAGCTGGGAGGGACTTCATCGACACCTGGCCCTGGTCATGCTGGCCTACAGTTTCCTCATGCTTTACCGCTTCACGCTGCCTCTGCCTCCCGAAGAGGCTTTTCCCCCCTGCGTGACACGAAGCTCGCTGCCTTTCGTGCATCGGCAGGTGCTCCTCTGGCTCTTCCAGGACCTCGTCCTCTGGCTCCTCCAGACCGATCAGATCCAAACCTTCCGTCCTCGGAGAAACGAACAAAGTAGTCCTTGCAGCAGGGCTATTTAACCCCATGTGCAAGTTTTTCTTGCCAAAGAAAAAGAATTACTCTCTGCCTCTATCCACCTACGGAGCGCATACATAAAAAGAGTATGCCAGAAGAGAAAAAAGAGATATAATACTCTCTCATAATAACTGTGTGACGAAAGGAGACAAAGAGATGGCAATTGACCTGGCTGTCATGAGAAGGCGACTGGAAGAGAAGCAGGCTGAAATTGAGCAGCATATCGCGACATTGACGGGAAGGCCCGTTCCACCCGAAGATGCCATCCAAGCCAGCGATGGTGTGGTAGAGCCGGAAGAAGAGGCGGTGGATCTCCAGGAAATAGACGTGGAACAAGCTATTCTGGACAATGAGAAAACGTTGCTCGCCGAAGTACAACAAGCGCTGGAACGCATCGATAATGGGACATATGGCATCTGTAGCAATTGCGGGCAGCCCATCCCCGAAAAACGGCTGGAGGCTATTCCCTGGGCCACCTTGTGCTTGACCTGCGAGTCGAAGCTGGGGTCTGAGGGATGAGAACACGGTCTACTCAATAGCTACCGGAAGGGGTGTGGATAGTATTTAGCGGGCTGATGCTCGGAATGTTGATCGCATCGCTCGGCCAGACGGTTGTAGCAACCGCACTGCCGACTATTGTGAGTAATCTTGGTGGGCTGAACCAGTTATCGTGGGTGGTCATATGCCTGTACTTGGACTGGCATTGGGACTGATCATGCAGGTGCTGGTGATTGCGGTACAAAACGCCGTTGATTACCGTCACCTTGGCGCAGCAACATCCAGCGCGACGTTCTTCCACTCCATTGGTGGCTCGTTCGGGACGGCCGTCTTCGGAGCTATCTTCTCCAACGCGCTTGTTACTCATTTGGCCTACAGCGGTCTACACAAAGATAGAGCTTTTATGACATGATAAGAGCATGAAAGCGTACTCATACGATCCGAGATTGCGCGTGCTTCGCGCAGTGTATCAAGGACGACCACGAGCGGAGATCGTGTCGACGTTTGCGATCTCGTTAGCGACACTCAAACGGTATCTCAAGCGCCAGCGTGAAATAGGTGATGTGCGAGCTAAGCCGATCCCAGGACGCCCAGCGAAGAAAGGAGCGGCTCTGCAAGCTGGACTCCTCTCTCAACTCGATACTCACCCCGATGCAACACTTACAGAACATTGTCAGATCTGGGAAACTACCCAGGGAATGCAGGTCAGTGCTGCGACGATGAGCCGTGCGATCCAGCGGCTGAACTGGACGCGCAAGAAAAAGGCGTTGCAGGCAAGTGAGCAGAAGGAAGAAGAGCGCGCAGCCTGGCGAGAACAAGCCCAAACACTTGATGCAGGGAAACTGATCTTTATTGATGAATGCGGCTCGAACATTGCCTTCACCCGCCTGTATGCTCGATCTCCGAAAGGAGAACGAGTGTATGGTGTCGTTGCGCGCAATAAGCGAGCCAATATCACACTTCTGGCTTCGCTCTCGCTTCAGGGAATGGGCGAGGCACTCATCCTTGAGGGTTCTGCTGATACCACCACCTTTGAAATCTCCATCGAACAGATTCTGGCACCAAGCTTACAAGCCGGACAAATCGTGGTGATGGGGAAGTGGGTGGTGGTTAGATGGTAAGTGGCATATAATCGAGGGCATGATTCAAGAAATAACGACGCACATCTGCCGTGTCTGTAAGAGGACACAGATCGTCAAAAATGGAACCAATCGTTGTGGCAATGCTCACTATCAGTGTAAGAACGGTGGTACGTATCGCGTGCTCAAGCCAAAGCAAACCTCTTGGGAAACGGAGCAACACATCGTGCTGCGGGCTTGCCTGGAGCGGTGCAGTCTGCGTGGAATTGCACGGATCTTTCCCATCGCACGGCAAACGATTACGCGGTGGTTCAGATCGTCTGCTCAGAAATTGCCCGATGTGAAAGAACCCCTTCTGCCTGCGGCACCAGATGATGTGCTCGAATTGGATGAAATGTGGAGTTTCGTACAGAAGAAAGAGCAAACACGGTGGGTGTGGACCGCCATGTGTCGTCGAACACGGCAAAGAGTGGCATTCGTCACAGGTGACCGTAGCAAAGCGACATGTCTGCGCCTCTGGAAGGAGATCCCAGAGGAATATAAACACTGCCATACCTTCAGCGATTTTTGGCATGTTTATCGATACATTTTCCCAGTTCAGACGCATCGCTGTGTCGGAAAAGAAACTGGGGAGACGGCACACATGGAACGCTGGAACAATACATGACGTCAACGGCTTGGGCGTTATACGCGACAAACACTCTCCTTTTCCAAATCCGATGAGTATCATCATTTGATGACGCTAGGATTCATTGTTCAGTATAATTCGAGCTTATCACTTACTACTTAACCACCACCCAGAAACAACTCATCGGAGGCGGGCAGGAAAATCCCCACTGGCGTGACTGTTGCTGCGGGATGAAAATCATGATCGGCGGCTTTGGTGGCCACGCGACTTTTTCCCCCACGTGCAAAGGGGCCGACCTTCACCATCGCCTTCGCATCCATCGAGAGTCGTAAGGTGTGCTCATCGGCATCAGCGTCCTCGTTCATCTGCTTGACTTTGGCAAAGATGGCATCGGTTTCGGGCAGTTTTTTTGGGGTTGGCTCTTGGCCACTTTTTTGGGATAGTACCCCAATGCATTCAGCTTCGTCGAGATCGTCTCCGCTGTGGGTAATTCCTCATTGCGATAGCCTTTTTGCGTGATCAACTGGCGGCGCACCTCCGTCGCCGTCAGGCGCGTGTACAGACGATTGGTGCGAAACTGCGGATCGGCTTGACTCTGCCCATCTACGATGGCCGTGATATCGCTGAGCAAGTTGGGCAGGTGCTCTTCGACTCGGCTTGCGACCTCGCGAGGAGAATGCATCAAGGCAAACGATCCCTTGCTCCAGTTCGTGCTGACCTTTACGAATCGTCCCACGATTCCAGCCTAACTCCCGTTCTGCCAGGCGTTGACCTCCTTCTCCTAATGCGTGTACGGTTCGTGCCATAAACACGCGGCGTGCACTGCCTTTGAGTACTTTTTCGGTCTCTCTCAACAACTCTTTCACTTCCTCGACCAATTCCACCTTCTTGCCTCCCAATGCTTTTCGCTCCAGTTTATCATCTCCAGGTGAGCAATTGACTCAAGGTTCAAACGGAAATCCTGGGCTGAGAGCCTCTCTATTCGAACCTTCACCCGCTTCTTTCCGAGTGAAGGTTCGAATGGACACGCGAGAAGGCTGGCTTTTCAAATCAGGAATGCACATTCCAGAACGGTGAAGTAAAGCCCAATTCTTTCCAGAGCAGATCAATTTCTTCTCCTGTTTTGCGTCGCCACTCAACATCCATGCGATCAGCGTACCAGGATTGCGCGAGTCTCCATTGCTGTTCCAACGAAATGATTGCTCCATGAGGCTGCTTCCATTGTTCGCACCAGCGGTTCACATGCTCTTCCGACCGGAAGAGGAGGATCGTCTTTCAAGCAAAGACGACATTTTTCCACCAATCCTTTGGGGGAAGTGCAATGTGAACGCATCCTGAAGCGTCTACCAGTTGGCTGTTGCGAATCTCAACATGCATGGCATCGTTACAGCATCCACACGCGGTGACCACTCGCCCATCTTCTTGTAACATGGCGAGAATGCCAAGCGCATCCCAGATACAGTTCCCCCACCAGACATGGCTCCCAACCTCGACAGAAAACGCGGTTGGAACAGCAGAGAACGGCTCAGCCATCAGAATTTCCCCGTTGCTTTGCAGCACGAGTGCGCGCCCATCAGCTAACCGCTGGTATGCTGCACGCATATCCGTAATGGGACAGGAAAAGGCTTGAGCACAGTGCTGGAGCGTGGGCGCTTGCCCTGTTTTCACAAAGTGTTCATAGATGTAGTGGCGAACCTGCTTATCAAACACAGATGTGACCCCCTGTGATCAGAAGAGAATGAAAGACGCGAATTTACACATCTTCCAGAGGAGTATATCAGACAGGAAGCGGCTCTTCCAGTATCACAGCTTCGTTTTCGAACCTTCAGCCCATTTACCACCAAGCAATATCCTCTCTGGGACTATTTAGTTTTCGAGAGTCCCTACGGAGATGCAGAGATTATACCGGATGGAGGTGGTTCGGCATATGATTGCACATCAGCAGGCGGCAATGAGCTCGTTGCTCCCGGTCAGACATCGTGCTATAGTGCAATGGTGGGTGATGCTGGCTCGAAAACTGCCTATACAGAGGGCTTCTATACCAACTACGGCACATGGAATGCAGTAGCCATCACACAATCGTATTAATCCCTCTCTGAGATTTCTGGAGTCAAGTGACTGGCTTGCACATTTCCAATGCAAGCCAGTCACAGGCCGCTTGATGTACATCCCACCAGTCTGCTGGCGAACAGTGCAGAAGTATTCTGTGGATGAGTTATATCGAACACCAGAATCGTTCTACAATGTTCTTCAGCAAACTGGTGGGATAGACAACCAACGATCAATGCTCTGGCGCTTCAGTGGCCTATGTACACTGTGGTGATGGCAAAAACCCACCGGGAGCGGCTTTCCCTGGATGACCAACACCGATTCCCGTGATTGACGCCGATTCCCCTACGTTTCACCTCACAATTGGTCGAAGTTTGTTTGGCCCAATTTATCAGATCCCACGCGGAACGCCTGCTGTAAATTCGCTTATTTCATGGGAGAAATTTCGCTTATTACGCGGGAGGTTCGGTTTCTTTGACATACCGATACAAAGGAGCGCGGGAGACCCTAAGGGCGGCACAGATTTCTAGAATAAAGTGACTCCGCATCTCCCACGCAATGTGCAAATTTCCTCCCATGAAATAAGCGAATTTACACGTTAGGCCTATTCCTCCCACCTTCTATGGCGCATATACTCACGTTTTATTAGATGTTGGCTGGAATCTGTCCCAAAAACGATGGCTCGACCCTCTTTATTTGTGAAGACCAATTGATGGTCGTGACGATACAGTCTCTGCAAAGAGAAAGAACCTGAGTAAAGTAGCATTTCTACAATGGAGAGGTAACTCTACCGATAAAAGGAGATGACAATGATTCTGGTTACTGGAGCAACAGGTAATGTCGGGCGTGAGGTGGTGAGGTTGCTGGTGGCTGGCGGCGAACAGGTGGAGGCGGTTACGCGCCATCCTGCGACTTCTGCGTTGCCTGCTGGCGCATTGGTGGTGGAGGGCGACCCGACCCGTCCGCAGACGTTGAAGTCGGCCCTCAGCGGTGTTGAGGCGATTATGATCAGCCCGCGAGCTCTGGGGGATGCCACTGCCGGGGAGGCGACTGCCGAGTTGCTGGCGTTGGCGGCTGAGCGGGGTGTCAAACGGGTGGTGGTGCTTTCGGCTTTAACGGTTGAGCATGGAGGCGGGTATCAGCGTTTCGCGGATGCTTTCAAGGCAGTTGAGGACGCGGCCAAAGCGTCTGGTTTGCAGTGGACCTTTCTGCGCAGTGGTGACTACGCCTCGAATGCCCTGGCCTGGATGCCGCAGATTCGTCAGGCGGGCATCGTGCGGGGCGTCTACGGTGACGGGGCAACTTCGACGATCCACGAGCATGATGTGGCCGCCATCGCTGCTCTGGCCCTGCTGGACGCTGATGCCGTCCACGCTGGGCACTCTTATGTGCTGACAGGCCCGCACTCATTGAGCCAGCGCGACAAGCTGCGGATAATCGGCGAGGCCATCGGCAAAGCAGTACCCTGGCAGGAGATCGCACCTGAGCAGTTCCGCCAGGCCTTGCTCGCGCAGGGGGTGCCAGCAGATGTGCCCGACCGCATGATCGGCTATTGGGGCAGTCTCGCCGAACATCCGAGTCCGACGACGTTCGAGGTGGAGCGACTGCTGGGTCGTCCCGCGCTGACGTTTGCCGACTGGGCCGGTGAGCATGCTGCGGCTTTTAAAAACTAAGATCTGGTTTGAAACAGGAGAAATTGTATGAATATCGTCATTTTTGGGGCGAATGGTCCGACAGGTCGGCTTTTGACGCAACAGGCCCTTGAGAAGGGATATACGGTGACGGCTTTTACCCGGCATCCAGAGACATTTCCCATCCAGGGTGCGCGTTTGCGGGTACTGAGTGGCGATGTCTACGACCTGGCCGCAGTTGAGCAGGCTGTGGCGGGACAGGATGCTGTCCTTTCAGCTCTGGGCGGTGTCTTTGGCGGGAAAGAAGTCACCATCTATTCGCAGGGCACAGGCAATATCGTGCAGGCGATGAAAGACAATGGCGTGCGTCGGCTCATCTGTATCACGTCCAGTGCGCTCGAACCTCATGAAACTGGTGGTGGTTTTTTCTTTGACAACATCATGTCACCGCTGGTTGTGAACGTTTTCGGCAAGACCCTGTACGCGGATATGCGGAAAATGGAAGAACTGGTTATGAGGAGTAATCTTGATTGGACGATTGTGCGGCCATCTGGCCTTTTTGAGACACCAGCGGTGACTGACTATCAAGAGGGTGAAGGGCATCTCAAAGGTACGTATACCTCCAGGGCGGACCTGGCTGCCTCCATGCTCCACCAGCTCACAACTGATCAGTATAGACGCAAAGCGGTGGCGGTGATAACGACCGCAATGCAGCCCAAATTGTTTGATTTTTTTGTGAAAGAAGCGCTTAAACGCTAAATACATTGAGGTGACGAATTGACTCACCATAGATCTTACTCTTGACAGGTACTTGCCTCACCAGTAATGTAACCCGAAACTGAACAAGAGTGGAGGGTAAAGTGAGGTCACTGGGGATCGGGACCTTTAGCAGTTCGGATTACACAACGGCCCATATCGTGTTTGGCTCACTTGTCACCCTGGCCCTGCTGATCATGTCCATCATGACCGTTGCCACCAGGGGGTTGCGCAGGTTGGGGGTGATCGGGATTGTCTACGCGCTGGTGTTGCCGATTTTTGGCTCGACGCAGCAGATGATCTGGGTGGGGAATCAGCACTGGTTGATCCAGGCTCTCCACCTGATGGTGAGCTTCGGGTCGATCCCGTTCATAGATAACCTGCGGGCGCGCTACACCGTCAGTCGCAAGCCAGTCCCTCCGCAACTGACCGGGCAACTTCAACCTGTACAGTAAGAGGATACGTATGGAAGAGACATTTGAAAGCAACCGGCCATACCTGTTTGCCATTGCCTACCGCATGTTGGGCAGCGCCATGGATGCCGAGGATATGGTGCAGGAGACGTATATCCGCTATCAGAAGGCACAACCTGAAAACCTGCACTCACTCAAAGCGTATCTCACCACCATCCTCACACGCCTGTGTATAGATCAGCTTGATTTAGCGTTCCGGAAACGCGAGCTGTACGTGGGACCCTGGCTGCCAGAGCCGATCCTCACCGAAGAGGTGCCCGAAGGAGTCAATCCCGAAAAGAAAGTCGAAAGAGAGGAGTCGATCTCCCTGGCCTTCCTGGTGCTGCTGGAGAAACTGCAACCCTTCGAGCGGGCGGTCTTCCTGTTGCGCGAAGTCTTCGAATATGAGTTTGCAGAGATTGCCGAAATGCTAGAGAAAAGCGAGGCCGCCTGTCGCCGGTCTTTCAGCCGGGCCAAACAACACCTAGTAGACAGCCGACCGCGTTTTGCCCCGGCTCCAGAAGCTCACCGGCAACTGCTGAACAGCTTTCTGACAGCCGTGCAGGGCGGAGAAATGACTCCGTTGACCGAACTGCTTTCCGAAGATGTGACCGTCTGGGTTGATGGCGGGGGGAAAGTCAAGCAGGCAGCCCTGCGACCAATCAGCGGTCGCGAAGCTGTGACCCGCTTTATCCAGGGGTCGAAGCGCTTCTGGCAAGGGATCACCCATGCCGATCTGGAAGAAGTCAACGGCCAGACCGCCCTGGTCATCCGCCGGGACAACGGCCAGGTCTTCTCCGTCCTGACCATGGATTTCGAGCAGGGGCAGATTGCGACCATACGGATCATGGCGAACCCGGAGAAATTGTCCAGGATTTGAGGTGATAGGGGAGAAGGTCTGGCCTGAAGCTACACGGGAGCGGTGAAGGCCAGATCTTTTTTATTGGTCGTTGCCCCAAACAACCATATGAAAAAGAGCAAAATCGGCCTAG
>WNFM01112005.1_pt1 | contig 10218 bp, 8 predicted proteins | sample 5400271 | NCBI WGS metagenome assembly WNFM01 (sample SAMN13153352, study PRJNA577476) | soil metagenome | isolation source: 60 cm saprolite on Douglas fir-dominated hillslope | place: USA:California | collected 2013-09-17
TGATGGACGCCGGCGTGCCGATCAAGGCGCCGGTGGCCGGGGTCGCGATGGGTCTCGTGAAAGAGGGCGCGAGGTTCCAAGTTCTGACGGACATCCTGGGCGACGAGGATCATCTCGGCGACATGGATTTCAAAGTGGCCGGCACGAAGGACGGCATCACTGCGCTGCAGATGGATATCAAGATCACCAGCATCACGCGCGAGATCATGAAGGTGGCGCTCGATCAGGCCCGCGACGGCCGCCTGCACATCTTGGGCGAGATGAACAAAGTGCTCTCCAAGCCGCGCGAAAGCATGTCGGAATGGGCGCCCACCATCATTACTTTGAAGATCGATCCGGAGAAGATCCGCGACGTGATCGGCAAGGGCGGCGCCGTGATCCGGCAAATCACCGAGGAAACCGGCACCTCGATCGATATCGAGAATGACGGCACGGTGAAGATCGCTTCCGTACAGGGTGCCGCGGGCCGCGAAGCCCAGCGCCGCATCGAACTCATCACCGCCGACGTCGAAGTGGGCAGAGTGTATGAAGGCAAGGTCGCGCGACTGATGGACTTCGGCGCCTTCGTGACCATTCTCCCGGGCCGCGACGGCCTGGTTCACATCTCGCAGATCTCCGAAGAGCGCGTCGAGCGCGTCGGCGACAAATTGAAAGAAGGCGATGTGGTGCGCGTGAAGGTTCTCGAGGTGGATCGGCAGGGACGCGTGCGGCTGTCCATGCGCAATGTCGACGCCGCCTAGCCCGAGGCAGCCTTAAGATACGGACACACGGATGGGAGGGCGCCGCAATGCCAAGTGCGGCGGCACCCATCCCGAATCCGAGGCCCGAGTGCGGAGGCAGCGTTATCCGGTGATCGCTGCGCCTCCACGCCCTGCGCCGAGCTCACTTCGTATCGACGTGCTCGTCGCGGTCCTTATCGCCGTCGCGGCTGCGAATTGCCGACAATGCCTTGAAGGAATCGTCCGCCGCCGTACGGATGCGCGGCGGACGGCTCTGCGGCTGCTGACTCATGATCTGTTTCAGGCTTTGTTCCAAGTGCCCGCTCACTAGGGCCTGCACACCGGTGCCGTAGGCGCGGATCACATTAACCATGAAATCCTGACTCAGGATGGGCTCGGCAAGATGCTCCTGTTCGGCAATCACCTGCAACAAAATGCTGCGTGTAATGTCCGCGTTGTTCTTCTTGTCGACGACGACGAACTCAATCCTTTCGACGACCAACCGCCTGACATCGGCCAGCGTGATGTACCGGCTTTCAACCGTGTCATAGAGTCGACGATTCGGATATTTTTTTATCACTCGCGGTTCGCTCATAGGGCTCCTCGCTCGTGTTGGCCGACGCGCCGCCGGAATATGCCGGTTCGTGCCTGACCACGCGTGACCAATCCTAAGGTCCTCACGGATCAAGGATAGCGCAATGCAGCGCTAAGGCAAATCGGCATTTTTTTGTATGTTTTTTAACCATTTACGCGCATATTTAGGCGTTTCGGCACCTTTTCGACGTTCCACTGCCCGATGGCCCAAGCCCAGGCATCGTTAAGGCTTCCCCCCGCCAGCGGATCGGGCGGCGCCAGTCCCAGCATGGAAAAGACCGCCAACAGCTGCGGCAAGGCCGCATCCGCATCCGCTCGCACGCTGCGCCGCGACTTCGCGAGCTTCGTGTCATCGGGTTCGGTGAGCACCGGGACGTGTGCATAGGCCGGCAGAGGGAGCCCGAGAAGCCCTTGCAGATAGATTTGGCGCGGCGTGTTGTCCAGGAGATCCGCGCCACGGACGACGTGGCTCACCCCCTGCGCCCCATCATCCACGACCACCGCCAATAGGTAGGCAAATATCTGATCGCGCCGCTTGAGAATCACATCGCCCACGGCGGCCGCGAGGTCCTGGCGGTAGCTTCCCTGGATGCGATCTCGAAACAGAATGGAACCCTGGTCGACGCGCAAACGGGTGGCTGTCGGCACCGAGGATGCTGCCGGCCGCACACGGCAGGTGCCGGGATAGCGGGTCTCGTCCTCCAACTGCAGTCGGCTGCAGGAACACTGGAAGGTCAGGCTGCGGGCCTCGAGGGTTTGCAAGGCATCGACATAGAGCCGCGTGCGATCGCGCTGGCAGACGATCTCACCGTCCCACTCGAAGCCGAACGCCTCCAGGGTTCGCAGGATGCCGTCCGCTGAACCCGGGACCTCGCGCGGCCGATCGAGGTCCTCGATCCGCAGCAGCCAGCGCCCGCCGTGCGCCCGCGCATCGAGGAAGCTCGCCACCGCCGTGTAAAGGGAGCCCAAATGCAAGTCGCCCGAGGGCGTCGGGGCAAAGCGCCCTACATAGGAGCCTGTCGGGCTTAGGGACATCGTCGCGAGACGGTGGGAGGCCGAGGACAGATTGGCGCGAATGCGAGGCGCATAGTGGCGACTATGTAACGAGTATTCGCGCCAATATGGACCGGCCTCCCGCCGTCGCAGCAGATGGACCTAAGCCCGACAGGCTCCGAAGGGCGCGCTTTATCGGTAGCGGTCGTCGCGGTCGCCGTACTGCTTTTCGCGGCGTTCGCGCCGCTCCTGGGCTTCCACCGATAGTGTCGCGACGGGTCTGGCTTCCAATCGCTTGATGCCGATTTCCTCGCCGGTCTCGAGACAGTAGCCGTACGAACCATCCTCGATACGCTTCAAGGCCTCGTCTATTTTTCGAATCAGCTTGCGCTCGCGATCGCGCGTACGCAGCTCGAGGCTGAACTCCTCTTCCTGAGTGGCTCTGTCATTCGGGTCGGGGAAGTTGGCTGCCTCATCCTTCATGTGCAGCACGGTGCGGTCCACCTCGACCATGAGATCTCGTTTCCAGCTCTGCAATATCCGGGCGAAATGCTCCAACTGTTCCTTGTTCATGTACTGCTCGCCGCGGCGGGCGATGTACGGTTTCACATTGCGCGGGCCCGCCAGCAAACTGGCGGCGGCGGAGGATTCCCCGTCGTTGTCCTCGTCGATTTGAGGCACGCGAGTCATCACGAGCGGACGGGTGTCGAATTTGATCGGCGCAACCTTGTCATTGCTTGCTTTGAGTACTTCCGGCTTTGCCGGAGGTATTTTCGCGGGCGCAGGTTTGACAGTCACGGTCTTTGCGATCACGGGTTTGGGGGCTGGCTTATTGGGTTTCACTGTTACCTTCGATGTAGAACGCGGTGGCGTGGGCTTGAGTGGAGGTCGGGCCACCTTCTTGGGAGCGGCTGCTTTGTGAGCCGCTTTCTTGGGTGTCGCCTTACCTGGCCGTTTAGCCGCTTTATTGGGTTTCTTCGAGGGCATTTGAAGTCTCCGCCTCCTAACGAAAGAGCGCGCGATTATACCGACGCATTCAGGCGTGTACAGGCCACTGAGGCAACATATTTTATTAATCTAAGCCTATGATTGAAAAGCAAAACCCCAGGCGGCAGGGTGGGGAGGGTGCGGACCCGCGCGCCCCGGGCGCTAGGGAAGGGTGATCGGGGGGGCGGCCGCCCAGCCGGGCAACCTGTGTTCCGCCGCCACTGTCGTGTAAATGCCGCCTCGAACGTTGAATTCGGCCAAAAGACGCATGAATCGAGGCGCGGTTGCCGCCACCAGGTCGCCCAAGATTTCGTTGGTCACCGCCTCGTGAAATGCGCCCCGGCTGCGGAATGACCAAATATAGAGCTTCAAGGACTTGAGTTCGACGCAGCGCTGGTCGGGAACGTATTCCAATTTGAGCGTGGCGAAGTCCGGTTGTCCCGTTTTCGGACACAGACAGCTAAACTCCGGAATGGTCATTCGGATGGTGTAGTCCCGCTCGGGCGTCGGGTTTGCAAAAGTTTCCAGTCGGGTGCTGGGTTCGGTCATGGACTCAAATTCGGCGACATCGCCGGGGGTTTACGAAAGTGACGTTTACTTTACACTACGCGCCACATTGACGGCCACGCGCCGGCTCCCAAGGGTCACCGAAAATAATGCGCTTAACGAAACTCAAGATTGCCGGCTTCAAATCCTTTGTCGACCCGACGACCGTGACCTTTCCGAGCAGCCTGACCGGGGTTGTGGGCCCGAATGGCTGCGGAAAGTCCAACATCATCGACGCGGTGCGCTGGGTGATGGGCGAAATTTCGGCGAAGCATTTGCGCGGCGAATCCATGGCGGACGTCATTTTCAACGGCTCGGCCGCGCGCAAGCCCTTGGGCGCCGCATCGGTCGAACTGGTGTTCGACAATTCCACGCGGCATACAACGAAGTCGCCCTGCGCCGCGCCGTGAGCCGCGACGGCACGTCCGACTACTTCATCAACGGCACCAAGGTGCGCCGCAAGGACATCACGCAGCTGTTCCTCGGCACGGGCTTGGGCACGCGCAGCTACGCCATCATCGAGCAGGGCATGATCTCGCGCGTGATCGAGGCGCGGCCGGACGATCTACGCGCATTCTTGGAGGAGGCCGCGGGCATCTCGCGCTACAAGGAGCGGCGCCGCGAAACCGAGAGCCGGATCGGCCATACCCGCGAAAATCTGGATCGGCTGAACGACCTGCGCGAAGAGGTGGAGAAGCAGATTCGCCACTTGCAGCGCCAAGCCGCGACGGCCCGGCGCTATCAGGCCCTGAAGGAAGAAGAGCGCAAGCTGCAGGCCGAGTTGCTGGCCCTGCGCATGCAGAGTTTGGACGCCGAGGCGAGAGTGCGCGACGCCGCGGCATCAAGCTGCGAAACCGCGATGCACGCCGTGCTTGCCGAGCTGCGGGAAGCCGAGCAGCGGACGCCCTCGGCGCGATTCAGGCCCGCTTCTATGAGGCGGGCGCCGAAGTTACGCGGATCGAACAAGGCATCCAGTTCACGCGCGAGCTGCGCCAGCGGCAGCGCTCGGACTTGGAACAGGCCGAGGCCCAGGTCGCCGACCTGGGTCAGGTTCTGGAGCGTGATCGCAGCCAGCTGGAGGCGCTGTCGCAGGAACTGGCGAGCATGGTGCCCGGTCTCGACGCGGCTCACGCCGAGGAACTTCGCACCTCTCAGGCACTGCAGAGCCATGAGCAGGCGCTGGCGGCGTGGCAGCAGGCCTGGGATGCCCATGCCCAGGCCGTCGCGCTCGGCCAGCGCGAGACGGGGGTCGAACGCGCGCGCATCGAGGAGCTGGAAAGTCAGCAGAGGCACCTTCTGCAGCAGCAGGAGCGGCAAGAGAGCGAGCGCTCGGCGCTCGCCCAATTGCAGCCGGCGGTTGCATTGGAAACTCTGGAGAGCCGGATGACATTGGCCCGTGATGCGGGTCAGAAGGCTGCGGCCGAGCTGCAGGAACTGCTGCAGGAGATCTCGGTTACGCGCGATCGTGAACGGGCGGAGTCGCAGGCCCTCAACGCGCTGCGCACGCGCTGGCAAGAGGCGCTGGGCTCGCAGGTATCGACGGAAGCGCTGCAAACGGCGGCGCTCGGCAAGGCTTCCGGCAAAGTCACCGAGTGGCTGAAGTCGAAGTCGCTCGACCGCCAGCCGCGCGTCGCGCAGCAGCTGCGTGTCGATCGCGGCTGGGAGCGGGCCGTCGAAACAGTGCTGGGATCGTACCTCGAGGCTGTGTGCGTCGACGGTCTGGACAGCGTCACCGATCTCTTGGCGAGCTTCGATGGCGGCCATTTGGCCGTCGTGAGCACGGGTGAAGCGGCGGCCGTCCCCCGCGCTGCGACCTCGCTGCAGGCGAAAGTGCAGGGCGCCGCCGTACTGGCATCGGTGCTGTCGTCGGTGCATACCGCCGAAACCTTGAACGAGGCCATAGGGCTCCGAAGCCGATTGGGCGCGGGCGAGTCGGTGGTTACGCGCGATGGAATCTGGCTGGGATCGGACTGGCTGCGTCTGTCGCGCGATGCGGATCCGCGCACGGGTGTGATCGAGCGTGAGGAGACTTTGCGCGGGATCCGCGCGCAGGTGAGCGGACTCGCGGACGAGGTCAAGGAACTCGAACGCCGCCTGGAGCTCACTCGCGAGCGCGTGCGTGAGCACGAAGATCGCCGCGACCGCGCTCAGGCGGACGTGAACCGGCTGCATCGCGAGCACGTCGATCGGCGCGCGGAGCTGGATTCGGCGAGGGCTCGCAGCGCCGATGCGGCGCGGCGCATGACGCAGCTGGACACGGGACTCGCCGACATACGCACCGAGCTCGAGCGCGCGGAGACGGATCTGCGCGCAGCGCGGGGCCGCATGGAGGAGGCCATCGACAGATTGGCCGCCCTCGAACCGCAGCGCGTCGCGCTCGAACAGGAACGCGAGGCGCTGCGCGCGGATGTGGGCACTGCCCGCGCGGCGGCGCTGTCGGCGCAACAACTCGCACGGGAATTGGCGCTGCAGGTGGAGTCGCGGCGCTCGTCGCACAGCTCCCTGTCCACGACGCTGTCGCGAGTCGAGAAGCAGCTGGAAGGTTTGGAAGCGCGGCGCAACGAGCTGGCGACCCAGCTCGCGGACGGCGAGGCGCCGCTCGCGGCGGCGCAGACCCAGCTCGAGGAGTCACTGCGGATACGCGCGGAAATCGATGGTGAGCTGCAGGCCGCCAGGATTGCGAACGACGAGTTGGACGCCAGGCTGCGCGATCGTGATGCCGCGCGCCTGGCCGTCGAGCAGCGGGTGGACGGCGCGCGAGCCGGCCTGGACGAGGCGCGATTGGCCGCGCAACAGGTGCGCGTTCGCCGTGAGAGCGTAGCCGAGCAGCTTGCGGCGACGAATTTCGAACTCGCCGCACTGTTGGCGCAACTCACGGAGGATGCCACGATCGGGGGCTGGGAGTCGCAGCTGGAGGAGACCCGGGGCAAGATCGAGCGCCTGGGCCAGGTCAATCTGGCGGCCATCGGCGAGTTCAAGGAGCAATCCGAGCGCAAGGAGTATCTGGACCGGCAGTGCAAGGATCTGACGGATGCCTTGGAAACTCTCGAGTCGGCGATGCGCAAAATCGATCGCGAGACCCGCACGCGGTTCCAGGATACCTTCGACAAGGTGAACGCCGGCCTCAAAGAGAAATTCCCGCGCCTGTTCGGCGGCGGTCACGCATACCTGGAACTCACGGGCGAAGAAGGTGCGGCGGCCGGTGTGTCCGTCATGGCGCGACCGCCCGGGAAGCGCAACAGCACCATCAGCCAGCTCTCGGGCGGCGAGAAGGCGCTGACCGCCGTCGCCTTGGTATTCGCGATATTCGATTTGAATCCGGCGCCGTTCTGTCTGCTTGACGAGGTGGACGCGCCGCTCGACGAGAACAATGTCGGCCGCTTTTGCGACATCGTGCGCGACATGTCGCGCAATGTGCAGTTCATCTTCATCACCCACAACAAGAGCACGATGGAGCTGGCATCGCAATTGGTGGGCGCAACCATGAACGAGCCGGGAGTGTCGCGTTTGGTAGCGGTGGATGTCGACGAGGCCGTGCGCATGGCGGCGATGTAGAGCTCTCGAGTGGCCGCCGAGCTACGCTGGATATTGCTGTGCCTCAGCTTGCCGCTGCTCGCCGGCATATGGTGGTGGACCGCGCGCCGCGCCGGCCGGATTCCTGGCAACTCGGAGCTGCGCGAGCCGACGCCTTCCGCCGATTCTCCGCGGCATGCCGATTCCGGCGACGATCTGCCGGCTGAGCCTGCGCCGCCGCCGAGGGACTGGGGCGTTCCGCCCTTCGAGCCGCTCAATATCCGCACCGCCGAATTCGATCATGTGCCGGTATTGGATGCCCCGATGATGGCCGGTACCGAGCCTGCGCCCACCCCCGGATCGGAACGCGCACCCGCTCCTGCACCCGCGCGCGCGCCCACGCCGCCGCCCGCGATGCGCCCGATGTTCACCACGGGGCCGATTTCCGAGCAGAGCGACCGCGCCGCCGCGGCGCCGCCGCAGGCTCCCAATGCGGCGGAGCTGCAGAGGATCGTGACCGTTCGCGTCTGCGCCGTGGGCGAGGCGCGCTGGTCCGGGAGCCAATTGATGGCTGCGCTCGAATTGCACGGACTCGCATTTGGGCGCTACCAGGTGTTTCACCGCAAGCATGCCGACGGCCGCAGCTTGTTTTGCGTGGCCAGTCTCATTGAGCCCGGAACTTTCGACATTGCCGAGATGGCGGATCAAGAGTATCGGGGCGTAACCTTGTTCGCCGTGTTGCCGGGTCCGATCCAGCCGCTCGAAACCATGGACGAATTGCTGGGTACCGCGCGCGGCCTGGCGGAGGAATTGTCCGGGATGGTGCAGGACGCAAAGGGCATGCCCTTGTCGCCGCAGCGCGCGGCCGCATTGCGCGAGGACATTGCGCGTTTTCAGGCCTCGCTGCCCGGGAACTGATTCGGGGATGTGCGCGCAGAAGGCAGCGGGTCCGGCGAAGAAGGCGGCAACACGGGCCGCGGAACTGCGCGGTCTGCTGGACCGATACAACTACCGCTATCACGCTCTCGATGATTCAGCATCCGGAGTTGCTGACCCCTGATTCGCCGACGCAGCGGGTGGGCGCGGCGCCGATTGCGGCTTTCGGCACGGTGAGGCATCGGCTCGCCATGCTGTCGCTGGACAACGCCTTCAGCGACGAGCAGGTGCGCGACTTCGACCGCCGTATCCGGGAACGGCTTGATCTCGAGGAACCCATTCGCTATTCGGCCGAGCCGAAATTGGACGGCTTGGCCGTCAGCGCCCGGTATGAGAACGGCGTGTACGTGCAGGGCGCGACGCGCGGCGACGGCGAAACCGGCGAGGACATCACGCAGAACCTCAAGACCGTCAAGGCGCTGCCCATGAAACTGCGCGCCGCTCGACCGCCGCCGGTGCTCGAGGTCCGGGGCGAGGTATTCATGCCGCTGGCCGGTTTCGAACGCTTCAACCGGGAAGCGATTGCGCGCGGCGAGAAGAGTTTCGTCAACCCGCGCAATGCGGCGGCGGGAAGCCTGCGCCAGCTCGATCCGCGTATGACGGCGGCGCGTCCGCTCGACCTGTTCATCTACGGCCTCGGAATCGTCGAGGGCGGCGACCTGCCCACTCATCACAGCGCGATATTGCAAGCATTGCGCCATTGGGGATTCAAGATCTGCCCGCAATCGCGCGTCGTGGAAGGGGCCGACGGCTGTCTGGATTACTACCGTGAGATGGGTGCGCTGCGCCCGAAGCTGCCGTACCAGATCGACGGCGTGGTCTACAAGGTCGACGATCTCGATCTGCAACGGCAGCTGGGATTCATTTCGCGGGCGCCGCGCTGGGCGGTCGCGCACAAATTCCCCGCCGAAGAGGCTCTCACCACGGTGCGCGACATCGAATTTCAAGTGGGCCGCACGGGCGCGTTGACCCCGGTGGCGAGGCTCGAACCGGTGTTCGTCGGCGGCGTCACCGTCAGCAATGCAACCTTGCACAACATGGACGAATTGACCCGCAAGGACGTCCGAGTGGGCGATACGGTGGTCATTCGTCGCGCCGGCGATGTCATTCCGGAAGTGGTGAGCGTGCTGCCCGAGCGCAGGATTGCGGGCGCGACGCTGGTGACGCTGCCCAGCGTGTGCCCGGTGTGCGGATCGCCGGTGGTGCGCGAGGCCGATCAGGCGGTCGCGCGGTGCACCGGAGGACGAATATGCGCGGCGCAGCGCAAGGAGGAAATCAAGCATTTTGCCTCGCGCCGCGCCCTGGACATCCAGGGACTGGGCGACAAGCTCGTCGAACAGCTGGTGGATCGCGATTGGGTGCGAACACCCGCGGATCTGTTCGACCTGCAGGAGGAGCAGCTCGCGACGCTCGAGCGCATGGGCGATAAGTCCGCGCAGAAATTGCAATCCGCCATTTTGGGTTCCAAGCGCACGACGCTGCCGCGATTTTTGTACGCGCTCGGCATACGCGATGTGGGCGAGGCGACCGCGCTCGCGCTGGCGCGGTATTTCGGCGATATGGCGGCGCTGCGCCAAGCCGGAGAGGACGAGATCCAGCGGGTTCCGGACGTGGGTCCGGTGGTCGCGAAGAATGTCGCCGCTTATTTCCACGATCCCGACAATGCAGCCATCGTCGATCGGCTGCTCGCCAGCGGCATCACGTGGCCCGCTCCGGCGCCGATTGACGCTCATTCGGAAGTGACGGGGAAGACCTTCGTGCTGACCGGCACGCTGCAGGCAATGACGCGCGAGGCGGCGGAGGAGGCCATCGTGCAGCTCGGCGGCAAGGTGAGCGGCGGCGTGTCGAAGAAAACGCACTACGTGGTGGCGGGGACGGACGCGGGTTCCAAACTCAAAAAAGCCCAGCAACTTGGCATCACACTGCTCGA
>WNFM01257253.1_pt2 | contig 10218 bp, 7 predicted proteins | sample 5400271 | NCBI WGS metagenome assembly WNFM01 (sample SAMN13153352, study PRJNA577476) | soil metagenome | isolation source: 60 cm saprolite on Douglas fir-dominated hillslope | place: USA:California | collected 2013-09-17
TCCGGGGCCCCGGCTTCATGCCGGCCCGCTCCAGGCGCACGGGGTAACGGGCGCGAATGGCAGCATCCACGGCATCCGGTACGTGGTGCGGATAGTGGCTTGAAAGGATCTCCCGGACCCGCTCAGCCGCCCGCTGCAGCACATCGAGCGAGCCGCGTTCGGCCCAGTCGTTCGGGCTGCGCCGGTCCGCGATCCCGGGATACAGGTACTCCGTCTGCATCAGCTGCAGGGTCTGGTCGCTTCCCAGGAAGTGCCCGGGTCCGTTGAGGCACACGTCCTTGATGGTCTCGAAGGACAGGCGCTCCTCGTTTACTTCGATGCCCTTGATGGTGCGCTGGGCCGCCCCGATGATGTCATTGTCGATGATCAGGCTCTCCAGCGAGTATCCGAGCAGGCTCGCATGCATGCCGGCCGATTCATAGATGAGATTGGCGCCGGAATTGCCGACCAGCGCGTGATTGAGCGCCTTCTCCGCGCCCGACTGGCCGTCGGCGACTTTTGAATCCGTCATCCCCGAGGCCGTTCCCCCGGTCAGGTTGTCAGGGCTCCCGCCCGACATGGCCCCGGTGCGCAGGTCCGATACGAAGCACCAGGTACCGAAGATCGCCGGATGCCCCGCCTTGATGGCATTGACGTAGACGAGCCCGGCGAGCACTTCGGCGACTTCCTGGGCGAGCGCGCCGGCGAGCGCCGCGGGCGCCGTTGCCCCGGCCTGCCCAGCCGACAGCAGCAGCACGGGCATGCCGCCCCGCACCGCGACCTCCAGGCAGCGGCAGGCGTCGGCGGCGAATTTCATCGGCGGCACCACGAAGCAGTTCGACTGGCTGACGAACGGTCGTTCGCGCCACTGCCGCTCGCCGCCGGCAATCAGGTGCAGCATCTCCAGCGAGGCCGTGACGTGCTCGGGCTGCACCCAGCTGGACCCCACGTGCTTGGTGGTGCTCGAGACCGAGGCGTAACAGGTGTTGAAATCCATCTCGAAGGGATCGGGTATATCGCGCGGGACCACGGCGCGCTGGAAAAAATGAATATGCTCCAGCACATCGACGACGCGCCCGATGTCGTACAGGTCCTGGATTGTGGATTCGCGATACACCCCGTGCGCATCCACGATGTTGACCGCCGCGCCCGCAGTGCCGAAGTAGGCGCGCTTGCCGGAGGGCTCCAGATCGAAACGCGGATCCTGCGCGTGCAGCACGAAGTTGCGCGCCGCCTTGGCGAGCGTGTCTTCGACGAGGGAGCGCGGAAACAGCAATCGGCCCTGAGCGCTTGCCTGGCAGCCGGCCCGGGTCATGATCTCGAGACCGGATTCCGTCGCGTCGGCCAGTCCCACCTCGGCGAGCAGGCGCAACGCTGTGGCGTGAATCTGCTCGATATCGTGCGGGCTCAGCGGCTGGTAGCGGCCGCTGCTCATGCCCGGCCGCACCGGCCGCAGGTGGTCCGGCAGGGGCGCCGCGCGCTCGGCGCGCCGGGCGTCCCGCCCGGACGGGCGCCGTGTAACAGTAGGGCCTTCAGACACTTTCGGTTCTCCGGCGCGGTGCCCGGCAGCTTCTCAAGGAGCACCGCCCGCGAAGCTGCCTAGCCTCGCATAGTCTGCCAGAAGGCGCAGCAAAGATGTGGTCGTGAACCTCACCGGGTTCGTCATATCATCTGCACCACACGTAGCCGAGGTTGCACCATGTCCGATCCGCTCAAGTTGGCCGAGTGGCAGCAGCGCGCCAGGGCGCTGCGTTTTGCGACGGGCCACTTCATCGATGGCGATCACGTGCCCGCAGGCGCCGCGCGCTTCACCGTCACCAATCCGGCGACCGGGGCGCCGTTGTGCGAGGTCGCCGCCGCCGGCGCGGCCGAGATCGACCGCGCGGTGGCTTCGGGCCGCCGTACGTTCAGCAGTGGGGTGTGGCGCCGCATGGCGCCGCGCGACCGGCTGGCGGTCCTGTCGCGCCTGGCCGGACTCATCGAGGCGAATGGCGAGCACTTCTCGCTCCTCGACAGCCTGGCGATGGGCAAGCCGATCCGGGACATGCTCAGCATCGATGTTCCGCAAACCGTGCAGACCTTCAGCTACTTCGCGGAGCTCTGCGACAAGATCGACGGCGCGGTGACCGCGACCGCCTCCGATGCCTTCCATTACATCCTGCGCGAACCGCTCGGAGTGGTCGGCTGCATCGTGCCCTGGAACTATCCGCTGCTGATGGCGGCGTGGAAGGTCGCCCCTGCCCTGGCCGCCGGCAATTCCGTGGTACTGAAGCCCGCCGAGCAATCCCCGCTGTCAGGACTCCTTCTGGCGCAGCTGTTCGTCGAGGCGGGCGGGCCGCCCGGTGTGTTCAACGTCGTGAACGGCATCGGCAACGTGGCGGGCGCGGCCCTTGCCCTGCACAACGACGTCGCCAAGATCGCCTTTACCGGCTCGACGGTCATCGGGCGGCAGATGCTCGTCTACGCCGGCCAGTCCAATATGAAGCGCGTCAGCCTTGAATGCGGCGGCAAGTCGCCGCAGATATTCCTGGCGGATCTGGACGATCTGGACCGCGCCGTCAGCTACGCCATCAACGGCATCTTCGGCAACATGGGCGAGGTCTGCAACGCGGGCTCGCGCCTGCTCATCGACAAGCGCATCGCGGGCGATTTCGTTGCCCGCTTCATCGAACGGGGGCGTAGTGCCTACCGCGCGGGGGACCCGCTCGATCCGGAGACGAATCTCGGTCCGCTCGTGACGGCCAAGCAGCGCACGCGGGTCCTGGACTACATCGGCAAGGGAAAGAGTGAGGGCGCCAGGCTGGAATTCGGGGGCGACGCGCCGGCCCTGCCCGGCTGCTACGTGAATCCCACGTTCTTTTCAGGCGTGAACAACCAGATGACGATCGCGCGTGAGGAAATCTTCGGCCCGGTGGCCGCGGCGATCGAGGTCGACGGACTGGACGAGGCGGTGGCGATCGCCAACGATTCGATCTATGGCCTGGCCGCCTCCGTCTGGACGCGCGATCTGCGCCAGGCCCACACCGCCATTCGCGATCTGGAGGCCGGCGTGATCTGGGTGAACTGCTTCGGTCACGGGGACATGACGCAGCCCTTCGGCGGCTACAAGCAATCCGGGCAAGGGCGGGACAAATGCCTGGAGAGCCTGCTGGGCTATACACAGACCAAATCAGCGTGGATACACCTGGGGCCGGCGGCCACGCACTCATGAGCACAGCCGACGAACTGCCGGGCACGGCGCCCGACACCCAGATGTCCGCGCGCGACTTTGGCGTGCCGAACGACATGCGGGTGCCGGCCTTCAGCACGCGCAGCGAGTACGTCCCGGACATCGATCCGGGCTACTGCTTCGACCCGGATACCACGCTCGCCCTCCTCGCCGGCTTCGCCTTCAACCGGCGCGTCATGGTGCAGGGCTACCACGGCACCGGAAAATCCACCCACATCGAGCAGGTCGCGGCGCGCCTGAACTGGCCGCTGGTGCGGATCAACCTCGACGGCCACGTCAGCCGCATTGATCTGGTGGGCCGGGATGCCATCGTCGTGCGCAACGACCATCAGGTCACCGAGTTCCGCGAGGGCCTGCTCCCCTGGGCCATCCAGCGACCCATCGCCCTGAGTTTCGATGAGTACGATGCGGGGCGGCCGGATGTCATGTTCGTCATCCAGCGCGTGCTGGAGGCGAGCGGCAAGCTCACGCTCCTCGACCAGAACCGCGTCATCAGCCCCCATCCGTTCTTCCGGCTGTTCGCCACCAGCAACACCATCGGGCTGGGCGATGCCAGCGGCCTCTATCACGGCACCCAGCAGATCAACCAGGGCCAGATGGATCGCTGGTCGATCGTCACGACGCTCAACTACCTGGAGCACGACAAGGAGGCGGCGATCGTGCTCAGCAAGGCACCGCACTATGACCACGCGGAGGGCCGGCGCACGATCATGGCGATGGTGCGCGTGGCCGATATGACGCGCAACGCCTTCATGAACGGCGACATCTCCACGGTGATGAGTCCGCGCACCGTCATCACCTGGGCGGAAAATGCCGCGATCTTCGCGGACATCGGGCTCGCCTTCCGCGTCAGCTTCCTCAACAAGTGTGACGAACTCGAGCGACCCGCCGTCGCTGAGTTTTTCCAGCGCGCCTTCGGCACTGAGTTGCCCGAGGCGGTGACCAGCCTGAAGGTCGTATGAATCCGCGGCCACCCCAGGGGCGCGCTACGCTCGAGCAGCGCTTCGAGAGCGTGCTGATCCAGGCCACGCGCGCCCTCGCGGGCGAGCGGGGGCTGAAGATTTCTTGCGCTGCTCCCGGAGCGAGCGCGCCCGCAGGCACCCTGCTCCTGCCTCCGATTCCTGCGCCCCTTACGGCCGGCAACGCGGCCTGCGCGCGCGGCCGTGCCGACCGGCTGGCGCTGCGGCGGGCGTATTTCGATGAGTCCGTCCACGCCCGCTTTCGCCCCGCCGGTTCGCGCGCGCGGGAACTCTACGATGTATTGGAGGACATGCGCTGCCAGTCCCTCGGCGCGTTGGCCATGACCGGCGTAGCGCACAACCTCGAGGCGGCACTCATCGATGAGCTGGAACGCAACGGCGCCCTGGGCGCCCATCTGGCGCGCTCTTCCGGCAAGGTGCACGCACTGGCACTGCTGTTCCGGGAGCGGCTCACCGGAATGGCGCCGCCCGCAGCATCCGCAGCGCTGATGTCGCGCTGGCAATCCGAGATCGAAGCCCGTACCGGAGCGCACCTCGCCCAGCTGACCTCCGCCGCGCATGACCAGACTCGCTTCGCCCTGCTGCTGCACGCGCTGGTGCGTGATCTGGACCTGGGCTCCGAGATTGGCTCCCGTGCGCAGCGTCAGCAGCAAGCCGCCGCGGCCGCGCAGCGCTCCAGGGACACCGCATCGGCGCCGGCACCGGACAGCGACGGTGGCCTGCGCGTCAAGCGCCAGCAAGGTGACCTCGAGCAGGACGAGTCCTCCATCGCGCCCAAACCGCCGGTCGAGTTGCCGTCCAGCCAGGGCCAGGAAGCGCAGCCGGGCACGGAGCAGAAAGACAACGGCGAGCGCCTGGCGCGCACACCGCTCCATGACGACTCCGACAACCCGAATCGCCACTACCACATCTTTACCCGGGCACACGACGAGGTCGTGGACGCTGCGAGCCTGTGTGACAGGGCCGAGCTGGAGCGGCTGCGCGCCCAGCTGAACCTCGAGGCCCGCAATCTGCAGGGCGCCGTGGCGCGCCTCGCCCACCGCCTCGAACGGCTGCTGCGCGCCCAGCAGCTGCGGCGCTGGCACTTCGACCTCGAAGAGGGGGTGCTCGATGCGGCGCGACTGACCCGCGTTATCGTCGAACCGCTGGCCCCGCTGTCCTTCAAGGAGGAGCAGGAAACGGACTTCAAGGACACCGTCGTCACGCTGCTGCTCGACAACTCCGGATCGATGCGGGGCCGGCCCATCATGCTGGCGGCCGTGTGCGCGGATGTGCTGGCCCGCACGCTGGAACGGTGCGGTGTCAAGGTGGAGATCCTCGGCTTCACCACCCGGGCCTGGCAGGGCGGCCAATCGCGCGCGGACTGGCTGCGAACCGGCGCGAGCGCCAATCCCGGGCGCTTGAGTGACCTGCGGCACATCATTTACAAGTCGGCCGACGCCCCCTGGCGGCGCGCCCGTGAGAGTCTCGGGCTCATGCTGCGCGAGGAACTGCTGAAGGAAAACATCGACGGCGAAGCGCTGCTGTGGGCGCACGAGCGCCTGATGCGCCGCGCCGAGGCGCGGCGCATCCTGATGGTCATTTCGGATGGCGTGCCGCTGGACGAAGCGACCCTGTCCGCCAATCCAGGCAGCTATCTCGACCAGCATCTGCGCAACGTGGTGAGATGGATCGAGCGGCGCTCGGAGGTCGAGCTGCTCGCCATCGGCATCGGCCACGAGGTCGGCGACTTCTACCGGCGCGCCGTGACGATTGCCAGCGTCGAGGAGCTGGGTGCCACGATGATGGAGCAGCTGGCATGGCTGTTTGCCGGCACTCTCGCTCCCGCTGTACGATCGCGCGGCGCGCGTCGGTTGGCTGGAGGTGCATTGTGAGCGTGGCCCGCTACCGTGGCAGCTGCCTGTGCGGTGAGTGCGTCTATGAAGTGCACGGACTGCTCCGTGACGTCATCGCCTGCCATTGCACGCAATGCCGCAAGCAGACCGGCCACTTCATGGCAGCGACCAACGCGCAGCGGCGGGATTTCAAGCTGATCCGCGCCGCGCCGTTGCGCTGGTACCGGGCCTCCTCGCAGGCCGAGCGGGGTTTCTGCGCCAAGTGCGGCTCGACGCTGTTCTGGCGCGCAGACGGCGGGGAGCAGATCTCGATCACCGCCGGTACGCTCGATGGGCCGACCGGTCTTAAGATCGAGGGGCACATCTTCTGCGCCGATCAAGGCGATTATTACCACATCCCGGACGAGGGATATCGCAAAGCTCAGTGGGAGTGAAGCGCGCGTGAGCGCCGCAGCGCCAGGCCCGCCGCTGTCCGAAACGATGCTGGCCGTGGTGCTCAAGGGTCACGGCGACTTCGACCAGCTCGAAGTGCGCACCGTTCCAGTCCCGGTGCCGGGGACCGGTGAGGTGCTGGTGCGCATTGCGGCGGCCGCGGTCAACAACACCGACATCAACACCCGCATCGGCTGGTACTCGCGCGCCGCGGAGCGAAGCAGCGCGGCCCCAGCGAGCGGAGCCGCGCAACCACTGGCGGACGGGGGCTGGACCGGAGCTGCCTTCCGGTTTCCGCGCATCCAGGGTGCGGATGGCTGTGGCCATATTGCAGCGGTGGGCGCCGGTGTCGCGGCGAGCAGGATCGGGGAGCGGGTCCTGATCGATCCCATCCTGCGCGGCCAGCGCGCGGATGGTGCGGACGCCGGCTACTTCGGCGCCGAGCGGGACGGCGCCTTCGCCCAGTTCGCCGCCGTGCCGGCGGCCAACGCCTGCCCGACTCGAAGCACGCTCTCGGATATCGAACTCGCCAGTTTTCCGTGCTCCTATCTGGCTGCCGAGCACATGCTGTCGCGCGCTGCCGTCGGCCCGGCGGACACCGTCGTGGTCACCGGCGCGTCGGGCGGCGTGGGCTCGGCGGCTGTCCAGCTCGGTCGGCGCCGCGGGGCGCGAGTGTTCGCCGTTTCAAGCCCCGGAAAAGAGGCGCAGCTGCGCGAGCTGGGCGCAGAAGGCGTCCTCGCCCGCGACGCCGACCTCCCCTCGCTCCTCGGGCGCGCCTCCGTCGAGGTCGTCATCGATTGCGTGGGCGGCGCACAATTTCCGCAGCTGCTGCAGATCCTGCGCCGTGGCGGCCGTTATGCCGTCGCGGGCGCCATTGCGGGCGCGATCGTGGAGCTGGATCTGCGCACCGTTTATCTTAAAGACCTGAGCCTGTACGGCTGCACCGTTCCTGGACCGGAGCTGTTCAACCAGCTCATCGGGTATATTGAGCGTGCCGAGATCCGGCCGCTCGTCAGCGCGAGCTTCGCATTGCGCGACATCGTCGCGGCGCAACAGATGTTCCTGCAAAAACGTCACGTGGGCAAGATCGTGCTGGTCCCCTGAGGAGCGCCGGGCGCCTCGCCGAGGAGTATAATCGGCCGCGTTTTGGTACGGTGCCTGCGGCGGATCGCCTTGCCGACGCCGATATCTGCCGATTTGGGCCCCTCATGCGCTGCTGCGTCCCCCGGCGTCGGCGAAGGAGGAGTTATGCCGCTTCGACTAGGTGATGAGGCGCCGGATTTCCGCGCCGACACGACCGACGGCCCCATTCATTTCTACCAGTGGATGGGCAATCAGTGGGTGATGCTGTTTTCGCACCCGAAGGACTTCACTCCGGTGTGCACGACGGAGCTCGGCTACCTGGCGCGGCTGCAGCCGGAATTCATGAAGCGCGGCTGCAAGATCATCGGCCTGAGCGTCGACTCTGTTGACGACCATCGCCGCTGGGCGCGCGATATCGAGGAAACCCAGGGCACGGCTCTAAACTATCCGTTGATCGGCGACACTAATCTGGTGGTCGCAAAGCTCTATGACATGATCCACCCGAACGCCAGCGGCGATGCGAAGTCGCGCACCGCGCAGGATAACGCGACGGTGCGCTCGGTATTTCTGATCGGACCTGATCGCAAGATCAAGCTGATGCTGACCTATCCGATGAGCACCGGCCGCAATTTCGACGAGCTGCTGCGTGTGCTGGATGCCTGCCAGCTCACCGCGGAGTTCAAGGTGGCCACGCCGGCCAACTGGCGCCCCGGCGAGAAGGTCATCATCGTGCCATCGGTCGCGGATGAAGAGGCGCACCGCATGTTTCCTGCCGGTTGGCAGGCACCCAGGCCGTACATCCGGCTGGTGGACTCCCCGCATCATTGAGCGGTGGGATGGCCCGCAGTGCCCGCCGCCTTGGCGGGTCACTGCGGGCTCGGGGCGTAACCGGCCTGCGAGTCGATGTTCGATGCAGTTGATTCCAGGGACTGCTTGCCAGTCCGAAGTGCAACCGCGGGACAATCGGCTCCCAACTGCCTTAAGGCCAGGACCGAGCCCCTCCTACGCACTTTGGCAGCGGTCCGGGCGCCGACTCTGATACGCTTTGGCACATGACAAAATTCATCGCGCCGGCTCTGCTGATCCTTTTTCTCGCGCCCGCGGCCCGCGCTGCCGATCCCTGGTGGAAGCACGCGGTGATATACGAGATCTATCCGCGCTCGTTCCAGGATTCCAATGCGGACGGGATAGGTGATCTCAAAGGCATCGAATCGCGCCTCGGGTATTTGTCCGATCTTGGCGTCGATGCGATCTGGATTTCGCCGATGTACCCCTCACCCCAAGTCGACTTCGGCTACGACATCGCCGATTACGAGGCCGTTGATCCTCAATACGGTACGCTTGCCGACATGGACCGCCTGATCGATCAGGCGCGCCCCAAGCACATCCGGGTTGTGCTCGATATGGTGCTGAACCATACGTCCGATCGCCACCGGTGGTTCATGGCGGCCGCAAGCTCGCGCACCGATCCGAAGCACGACTGGTACGTGTGGAGCGACGGGAAACCGGGCGCCGGCCCGGGGGCCCACGAAGGCCGGTTGCCCCCCAACAACTGGATCTCCCTCTTCGGCGGCTCCGCATGGGAGTGGGTCCCCGCCGTACACCAGTACTACTACCACTTCTTCTACAAGCAGCAACCCGACCTGAACTGGCGCAACCCAGCCGTCGAGAAAGCCATGTTCGGCTCCATCAGGTTCTGGCTGGATCGGGGCGTCGCGGGCTTCCGGCTGGACGCGATCACCACATTGTTCGAGGACCCCGGACTGCACGACGCCCGCGAGCTCGGCGGCACGAACGCGCAGGGCGATCCGCGTCTGGACGAATCACTCGTGACTGGCCTGCCCGAGGTCCACGACCTGCTCCGGCGTTTGCGCGCACTCGTCGATTCGTATCCCGATGACAGGGCACTGATCGGGGAAGTCTATCTACCGGATACCCAAAGCCTGGACGCGTGGTACGGCGGCGCAAAGCAGGACGAGTTGCAGCTGCCGATGGACATGGCGTTTGGATTTCACGGCGATCACGACAAATTGGACGTGGTGGCCTTCCGCGGCCGCATCGAGGAGGCGCAGAACCTCCCGCATGGCGGACAGCCCCTGTTCGTCTTCGACAATCACGACAACGTTCGTTCGGTCAACCGCTATGGCGACGGGGTTCACGATGCCAGGATCAGCAAGATCTTGGCGACCCTGCTTCTCACCAGCCGGGCCACCGCGCTCATGTACTACGGCGAAGAGCTCGACATGATTACGACGACGCCGACCCGGCGCGAAGACGTCAAGGATCCCATTGGCATCACCGGCTGGCCGAAGGAGAAAGGGCGCGATGGCGAACGTACGCCGATGCAGTGGGACGCCGGGCCGCAGGCAGATTTTAGTTCCGCGGCGATGACCTGGCTGCCCATCCCGTCAAGCCATCGCAAGATCAATGTCGAGACCGAATCGAGTGATTCCCAATCGGCGCTGCGCTGGTACCGAGAGCTGATCGCGTTGCGCCGAACGCAGCCCGCCCTGCGTGACGGTGCGATCACAATGCTGGATCGCAGCAATACGCATGTTCTGTCGTACCTACGCCGGACGGATTCGGGCGAGGCCGTCATCGTAGCGATGAATTTCACGGCGCAGCCGCAGAAAATTTCGCTAGACCTGTCCGGCAGCGGCGCAGCGTCATCCGCCGTTAG
>WNFM01234460.1_pt2 | contig 10217 bp, 10 predicted proteins | sample 5400271 | NCBI WGS metagenome assembly WNFM01 (sample SAMN13153352, study PRJNA577476) | soil metagenome | isolation source: 60 cm saprolite on Douglas fir-dominated hillslope | place: USA:California | collected 2013-09-17
AAAGTCAGCGACGAGCAATACCAGGGTAAGTAGACAAGTTCCGCCCTTTAACTTAACAAAGGAGTGCAAACAATGCAGAAGCGCAAACTTGGCACGAGTAACCTGGAAGTCTCGGCTGTGGGTCTTGGCTGCATGGGCATGAGCTTTTCTTACGCCCCGTTTCCAGATAGACAGGAAATGATCTCCCTACTTCGGTCTGCCGTCGAGCGCGGCATCACTTTTTTCGATACCGCTGAAGTATACGGCCCGTTCATCAACGAAGCGCTGGTAGGCGAAGCACTGGCTCCCTTTCGCGGGCAAGTGGTCATCGCCACAAAATTCGGGTTCAAGCCTGCTTTGGACGGCGAATCGAGGTGGAGTGAGTTAGATAGCCGACCAGAACACATTAATGAGGTTGCCGAAGGCTCACTAAAGCGGCTGAAGGTCGAGGCCATCGATCTGTTCTATCAGCACCGGGTTGACCCAAATGTACCTATCGAAGATGTTGCCGGGGCGGTCAAGGATTTGATTCAGGCAGGGAAAGTCAGGCACTTCGGCATGTCTGAAGCAGGCGTAAAAACGATTCGCCGTGCGCACGCCGTCCAGCCAGTCACAGCCGTCCAGAGTGAATATTCGCTCTGGTGGAGACAGCCGGAAGAAGAACTGCTACCGGCACTCGAAGAGCTTGGCATCGGCTTCGTACCATTTAGTCCGCTGGGCAAGGGGTTTCTCACCGGAAAGATTGATGAGAACACGACGTTCGATAGTTCTGACTTCCGTAACACCATCCCGCGCTTTACGCTGGAAGCCCGGAAAGCGAATCAGGCCTTGGTTGATCTGCTGCGCCAGATCGCAGAGGGCAGGCACGCGACACCTGCACAGATTGCGCTCGCCTGGCTGGTTGCCCAGAAGCCGTGGATTGTTCCAATACCTGGCACGACGAAACTGTCGCGCCTGGAAGAAAACATTGGAGCCGTTAGCATCGAGCTTACCCCCGATGATCTCCGCGAGATCAATAGCGCTGCCGCAATGATCACAATACAAGGCGCGAGATACCCTGAAGCGTTAGAGCGAAGGACTGGTCTCTAACCGAAAAAAGGTCGGTTAGCAGCCGAAATACCGATCAAGTGAAAGGAATGTAATGAGCAATAACATTGAAGGGAAAGTTGTCGTCATCACGGGCGCGAGCAGCGGGCTGGGCGAGGCGACTGCCCGATTTCTCTCCGCGCAGGGCGCATGTGTTACGCTGGGGGCGCGGCGCGTTGATCGCCTTCAGTCATTAGCAAAGGAACTGACCGATAGTGGTGGCAAGGCAATCGCCATTGCCACAGATGTTACGCACTACGACCAGGTGAAGCAATTGGTTGATGCAGCCGTGCAGACCTATGGGCGTATCGATGTCATGCTCAACAACGCGGGGCTAATGCCGCACTCGCCACTTGAGCGTCTTAAGATCGAGGATTGGAACCGGACAATCGACGTAAACATCAAGGGCGTGCTGTATGGTATTGCCGCTGCGCTGCCGTACATGAAAGAACAAAAGTCTGGGCATTTCATCAATGTCTCTTCTGTGGCGGGTCATAAGGTCCGCCCTCCTGGTACGGTCTATGCGGCGACCAAACATGCCGTGCGTGCGCTCTCCGAGGGACTACGCCAGGAAGTGAAGCCCTACAACATCCGCACGACGGTGATCTCGCCGGGCACGGTAGCGACGGAACTGCCGAACAGCATAACCGAGCCGGATATTGCCGAACACGTGCGAAAAAGCTATGAGAGTGCGATTCCTGCCGACTCATTCGCGCGGGCTGTCGCCTTCGCCATGAGCCAACCAGAGGGTATAGACATAAACGAGATACTGTTCCGCCCCACAAGTCAGGAGTTTTAGCTTTTGAGAAAGTGGGATAGCCAAACAGAAAAGGAAACATACCTATGACAACGTGGACAAACGACGAACTCAACAGGATCGGAAAAGCAGAAGAGTTGCAACTCGCGTCACGCCGAGGCGATGGCACGCTGCGAAACTCGGTGACAATTTGGGTCGTCCGCCTTGGTGACGACCTCTACGTCCGATCCGTAAACGGGCGCACCTCTGCCTGGTTCCGAGGCGCTCAGGTACGTCACGAAGGGCACATCCAGGCTGGCGGTGTCGATAAAGATGTTACCTTTGTGGAGGTAGATGCAGGAGACATCAACGACCAGATCGATGCCACATACCGTAGTAAGTACCGCCACTACGCCGCAAACATCGTCAACAGCGTCCTGACTCCCAAGTCACGCGCCGCAACAATCAAACTTGTGCCGCGCTAAACAACCACGGTTGGCAAACTATGCTGGTGCTCAATCAAGATAATTCAGTTGAGGGGTGGGTGATCCGGGCATGGCAACGTTGGCTGCGACTCGCTCACAAAACTATTGTGGCGGAAAGCGGATTTCGCAGCGGGGGTTCGCAATCAGGCATCGACCAACTTCCTGCTTGTTCCAGAGTACCCGGAATTCGACAGAGTTGTCAGCCGCTGTCCAGAATACCTCACCATGCTGCGCATTGATCTCCGAATTGTACCCGTAAGGACACTCAGTTCTAGGCAGAGTAGAGACTGTGCCTTGAACCTTTAGAATGAGGCACTTGCTGGGTTCGCTGTAGGGATAATAGGCTGCCCATCTGCCACCAAGATAACGATCTGATACCTGCCCATTGTCGAACATACGTTCAAAAGACATATTGTTCGTCGGCACACGCTGCCCACTCTGATTTGCCAGATAGATCGCCGAGTCAGTTAAAATGAGGACAAACAAGCGACCATCTGGATACGCGACAGTCGGACTCACTGTCTTAAGCTGGACAGAAGGTACAACGGCAGGAGGAACAGTAGGCGGCAAGGTTGGTGAAATCGTTGGACTCGGCGGCAGAGTCGTTGGCGTGATCGTGGCGGGAACGGACGTAGCTGTAGGAATATTCGTAGCGGTAGCTTTCGTTGTCGGCAGCAAGGACGGTGAGACTACTACAGCGGGTGGCGGAGTCGTGGCCTGGGCGCTTGGCTGTATCGCAAGGGCGGTAGGTAGCGGCGCGGCTGCAAACTGGCGACTGAACCATGACCCAACCGCCAGCAGCGCGAAGCCCACAACTATCAGTCCTATCAAATACGGCAACCACTTTCGTTGACGTGGCCGCGCCGGGGGATTGGATGTCGCTTCTTGTGATAGGGGCGGATATTGTGTGAGCGCCTGTCCCTTGGCCTGGGTCAGGTTCAATTCCTGATTCACCTTGTCGAATGCGCTTTGCATCGATACGCGCCGGGGCGGAGGTGGTACGACCCCTGCGGGCAATGGCGGCAAATCAGTCGTCGCCACCTTACCCGGATTCACCTTGAGCGCTCCGTTCAAGGCACGACTGAATTCGACGCCGCTTGAGAACCGATCTTCAGGCTCTTTAGCCAGAATTTTAAACAGAACCTGCTCGACCTGCTCGGACAGCGCTCGGTTGAAGGAGCGCGGTGAAGGCACTTCCGCCATAATGTGCTGCATTGCCAGGGCTGTCGGTGATGGATCATCAAACGGGACCACACCCGTTAGCAATTCATAGATGACAACGCCCAGCGAATACAGGTCCGACTGCGCAACCGCATTCCCAGAATTGCGGGCCTGTTCCGGCGAGATGTAATGAGGCGATCCGAAGGTGTCGCCAATGGTTCCTTCGCTCAGACGAAGCGCCAATCCAAAATCAGTCAGCACGGGACGCCCATCCCGCTCGACCATAATGTTTGACGGCTTGATATCGCGGTGAATCACGCCCTGGTCATGAGCGTAATCTAGCGCAGAACTGATAGTCTCCACGATGTGAATCACATCGGCGTGTGGCATCAGTTCGCCCTGCGCGGTGTAGTTGCGCATGATGACATCAAGGTCTACACCGTCGATGTATTCCATCGCCAGATAGTAGAGGTTGTCCAACTTGCCAAAGCGGAAGATCGTTACAATGTTCGGATGCTTGAGGCTGGCAACTGCCTGCGCTTCACGTTCGAAGCGCTGCGCATAGGCAGCGCTGGTACGATATCCCTCGTTGATGACCTTGATCGCCACTGGACGTTTCAGGTTCAGGTCGATCCCTTTGTAGACTTGCGCCATGCCCCCACGTCCCAACGATTGTTGGATGAGGAAGTCGGCTATCTGCTGACCGATAAGTGGATCAGTGCTCAACGCTTGTCATCCTTTGGTAAATCCTCTTTATTGAGGCGTGTTTCACGGCTGGCAACCGTGATTTCTCTAAGTTCCCGAACGAACAAGTTGAAACCGTCTACATATGCGTCCAGAAAATCTTGCGTAATCAACATTGCCAGGTCGGGCATATTGTTTTTTGCCAGCAGAGTCACATGTGGGCGAAAATCCCGCAGACTGATGTGAAGAACATCTTGGTCATCAGTCACAACGCCCCAGGCCAACGTTTTTTGTTGGTTATCATCCTTCGCCGTGATAAAGCGGCGTAGTGAACTTCCTTGTGCGACGCGCCCAACGTTGCTGAAGACCTCTTCACCCTTGATTATTTCATTGAGTACATCAAATTGTCCAGGTATCCGATCCAGTAGACGCTGCATCACATCGGGCATATGCGCCAGCAGCTTGATCGACATGGTGCTGATACTCTGCCCCGACATGGCAACCTCTTTGTGTTTTCGCATCAGATCGCCAAATGCGCCGATCATGCGTAGATATTGGCGCTGCTGGTCGTCAAATTCTGCATAAAACGTCTGGCGATTCCCCGGTGCATTTTTGTAGTTGTAAAGCGCTTCTAGAGTGACCGTATGCTGATGGTACAGATCGGTCATGGGGTTGCGGAATGTCGTTGGGTGAAGCCTGACGTGCGGTGCGGCTTGGCTGGCGTCCATTGGAATGAGAATCGCCGGATTGCTCGATTGAGCTTTTTTGATAGCTCCGGCAATTGCCTGGTAAATATCACGACTCGGCGGGCGCGGATCGGCCTGTAACTGATCCAGCGCTGCCACGAGGGTTGAGGAGGGGGTATATCGTTGACCGTGAATGGTTCGGTACAGGATAAGCAGGTCATTGACGGTCACATTCACAAGGTCGCTGCGCATCTTCAGGAGTCGGCGCAGCGCCAGTACATTTTTGAGCCTGCTACCTGTACTTTCGGCGCTTGACTCCGCCGGTAACTGGCTCTGGGTGACTGCTTCCCGAACTTCCGTGGAGGCGGTCAAGGTGAGCCGGGTAACACTCGAACGGAGCGGTGTAGCCGGGGGCAATTGTGCCAGATACAACGCCCATGCAAGCGCCTCACCCGTCACGATCTCTGCCAGCGCAGCGCCCCATGCCCCATCGAAGAAAATATGCGATTGGTCAAAGATTGTACTCTCGTCAGTAAAAAACAGAGTGAGTGCATGATCACCGATGCCCCTGCGGCCCTGACGAATTAGGGCCAGCGGCAGTTGAGCATCACGACGATCCCAGTTGATAATGATGGGCGTATGGGTGAGTGTGACCAACGATTCCTGGCTGGCTGCACCTGCTTTGGATCGAATGCTTGCCTGAGCAGTGCGGCTGGCCCCGACCAGTAGCAAATCCAGATCACTACCTGATACAGCCGCCGGACTGGCTAAGATAGCGCTGGCAATAGCTCGCAATGTCCGCACATCGTATGGTGCAGTCTTGTTGTTGCCCAGAACAGGAATGCAGACATAAGCGTCGTTGTATACGATCCCAATATTGGCCTGATCAAGCGGGTAAGCAGCGCGGAATTCCTGGTAGGGTCCCGGTTCCAGATTGGCGAGGATGCTCATTTGGCGGAGATAAGCGGGAAGATTTTCTCTTTCAGCCTCGGCAGCAGCCAGCGCAAAGGTAGATTGTGCGTTCTTGCCAAACATTACCAGCAGCGATTGGATAAAGCTGTCGAACTTGCGCCGCCGGTAGGCCGGGTAATCTTCCTCATTACCCGCATCCTGCCCACGAATATAAGGCCGCTGCCGTTCCCACGTAGTGTAAGCGTTCAACATCAGTGCAGCTTTCGCGTCGGGCAGTGGAAATTGGTTGAGAAGTTCTTTCAGGAGAGTTGTATAGATGCGCTCGCGCCACTCATTTTCCAGAAGTCGCTCGTAATTCTGGATACACAGCAGGGCTGCCATAATCCATGCAGTCAGCGCATCGGCCTCTGTAATTGAAATCTGATGCGCGAGCAGAATCCCCTGGAAAGCTGTCGTCTCGTTGGCATGGCGAGCAGTATCCTCCCGCAGTGCGAACTCAAGATAAAACTGCCAGACGCCATCGGGAAACGCTGCTTCAACATCTTTCCCCGCCAACTCAAGCAACTTCTGATAGCCCATGATCACTGCCGCTGGCCCGGCAAACATTGCCCCGTACACCGCTTTGTCAAGGATATCGCGCACCCCGCGAAATAACATCCCTAAATGGCGCTGCTGTTCAGCGGGCGGAACCTGTCGGCCTTCCAGTCGCGCCAATCCACTGAGGATCAAGCCGGGAACGTTGCCTGCTGGAACAATCTGAGCAATTTGCTCGGTGATCTGTTCAATTTCTGGCAAGGTCAGGCGCGAAAGAGCCGCGACCTGTGATGATGTGGCAATGGTTTTTAACGCCGTTGCTGTTTTCTGCGAGGCTTTTGAGTAGTTTGCTTCCACAGTTGCCATGAGTGCGCTGCTTCCAATTAAGGATTGCTTTATCCATTCTCGCGGGGAAGACCCCTGGATAAATCCAGGGGATGAAAGGCGTAATCTTGCTTTTTCGGCACTATGGGGTAGAGTGGTCGCGGAATTGGAGTTCCCACCCACACTCCGGCATTAGGAGTGCCAGAGCATGTCCCATTCTACCGAGATTCGCAAAACCTACAAATATCGTTTGTATCGCGCCGACAAGAAAGATCGCAAGTTGCGACACAAGATATTCGTGGCGTCCACCATCTGGAACCACTTCATTGCGCTGCAACGGCGCTATTACCGCCTGACGGGCCAATACATTTCGCTTAACGACATGAACAAGCATGTATTGAAGCTGCGCAGAACCAAACGCTTTGCACTGTGGCAAGCCTTGCACTCGCAAGCCTGTCAGGATGTCTGCCGCCGTGTAGATGACGCCTATCAACGTTTTTCAATAAGCTGGCGAAGGGTCGCCCCAGGTTTAAGAAAGCCAGGAAGTATCCCTCGTTCACCTTTCCGCAGTCGGGCTATCAGGTGGCGGCCAATACCGTCACCATTGGCGGGACCAAGTACAAGTTTGTGAAACATCGCCCGATAGGCGGACAGATTAAAACCCTGTCGGTCAAGCGAGATAAGGTGAGTCGGTTGTGGCTCGTGTTCAGTGTCCTTGAGAAGATCGTCATTCCCGAAACCAGCACGGGTCAAAGCGGCGGTTTCGACTTCGGATTGAAGGATTTTCTCGTGGATGACCAAAACATTCGCCACCAGAATCCACAGTTCTACAAGCAGAACCTGCGCAAAACGCGGCAGTTGAGTCGTGACCTGTCGCGCAAAGTCGAAGGCTCCAATCACCACAAGCGTGCCCGGCGCACATTGGCAAAGCATCAGGCGCATCTTGCCAACCAGCGGCGAGATCACCACTTCAAGTTGGCGCATGAATTGTGCGATGAACTAGACGTGTTCTACTTCGAGGACCTGAACCTGGCTGGCATGAAAGCGATGTGGGGCGCAAGGTGTCGGACCTGGGCTTTGCCAACTTCCTGAGCATCCTCGAATGGGTCGCCTATCAGTGCGGCAAGACTGTGGTCAAGATTGACCGCTTTGCACCCACGACGAAGGTTTGTTCTGGCTGTGGACAGGTTCACGATCTCACCTTACGCGATAGAACGCTGATTTGTGAGTGCGGTCTGACCATTGACCGCGATCACAACGCGGCGATTAACATTAAACGCATCGGGACATCGATGCTTAACCATAGCGCCAGTAAGACGAAGGTTCGCCTTCGCAGGCGCGTAGATGGTAGATGCCTCCGCCTTTAGCCGGGGGAGTATGTCACTGTATAGAATTCGACTGTGCCCGCGAAGCCTTGCAATAGCCAGCGTTAATTGCATTTGTCCGCTGGATAGCAATAGCTGGTGAAGGGGTTAACCACAATCGTGACCTTTTGCCCGAACCAGATGTCACGTTCCGGCTTGGCAGGCGAATAATCAAACACGGTTGTACACTGCGGTGGAAGGTCCTTTGGCAGTTTGTCTGTTTTGTACAGACGCAGACACGCTCCCGGCGCTAACACTGGTTGTCCCCAGACCAGGGCAGAAAGTGTGTGGCCTTCTGTCCGGAATTCGACCCCTTGCAGCGACAATGGCATATTAGAAACATTGACCAGGGCCAACCAGTCCTTCGCAAAGTAAGGATGAAATGTTGTGATTGATGGCGTAGCGACAGCAGATGTTGGAGGAACTGCCGCATTGCTGGTTGGTAAAGGTCGGTAATCATAGCAAGACCAGTTATATGCAGCGATATCTTTATTGAGGTCTCGAATAGCGAAAGCGTTGGGGCTGTTGTACCTGGCACGGCAGATGTTGTCGAAATCTGAAGGCGTAAGGGTGAGTACGACAGCATTAGTTGAAGGATTGGTACAGGCCCAATCAGACTGATTGTTGACAAGGATGATGCCGTAGCCCCGGTCATTGCAATAACCTTCCACCGCGAATTCACCCAATCGGTAACTACCTGCTGGTGGATGGCTGCGGTCCTGTGGCGGCGACATACTTGGCGAAATTACACTGGGTGAGGCCAACAGCACCGCCGTTGGTGTCAGGGGAAGTGCCGTATTGGTCGGTAATAAGGTTGGTGTCGGGGGCAATGCCGTTGCAGTTAATGCTGGCGTTGCGGTAGGAAGAGCCAGAAACGATTGTGAGTTGTTGTTGTGAGTAGTGAAGAAAACGACAATCAGGGCAATAATGCCTATTCCAAACATGATAGCCACAATAAGCATCGGAATCAGCCAGCTTATTGATGTGCTGGCTGATTCAGAGCTAGATGGTTGAATGCTGGCTGGCTGCGTTGAAGGCGTGCTTATGGGAGCCGTCGTTGCCACAGCAGGTTGGCGTCCATCGGCTTTAATGACCGCTGGTGCTGGCGGTAGTTCTGGCAATGCGGAAGCCGCGACAATTTCCTCTACCATCTCAGGAATCGAAGAAGGTCGCGGAGGCTCCACGTCGAGAGTGCTATTCGCCTCTTTCCATCCGGCAACGGCGTTCTGAAAGGCCGCGCTAAATTCTTGCCCGGTTTGATAGCGATCAGCGGGTTCCTTCGCGAGGCTGCGTAACACGACTTGATCGACAGCGGCTGGAATTGTCTTATTGAGCTGGCTAGGGGCTGGCGGCGGTTCGGAGACGTGCCGCATGGCTATCTCCATTGGGTCGCTACCCGGAAATGGGAGTTCTCCGGTCAGCATTTCAAATAGCGTCACGCCGAGGGCATAAATATCACTTTGAGGAACCACATTGGCCGATGAGATGGCCTGCTCTGGCGCAATATAAGAAGGAGAACCAAAAATTTCACCCTGAGTTCCGGCGTCGCTCAGCAGCACGAGGCCGAAATCTGTCAGGATTGCTCGCTCTTGTTGATTGACGATAATATTGTTGGGCTTGACATCACGATGGATAACCCCTTTGCTATGCGCGTAGTCGAGTGCCCCGCCAATCTGGTCAATGATAGAAACAATGTCGTCTATTGGCATGAATTCGCCATTATTCCGGCAATCTTCAATTAACCTGCCAACATCTGCGCCCTGGATGTACTGCATTGCGATGTAATACAATCCAGAACTTTCGCCAAAACGATAAATATGAACTGAACGATGTTGGGATGTTCAAGGCGAGCAATAGACTGGGCCTCACGCTCAAAACGCAACGCATGTTCATTATCTTTTCGCAACTCTGGCGCAATTACTTTCAGCGCTACATAACGCTGCAACTTGGTATCCAATGCCCGGTAGACACGTGCCATTCCACCCGCGCCTAATGGCATATCGATCTGGTATTCGTCAATTCTCTTGCCGAGTAAGCTATCGTTGGGCAGACTCATCTTATCTATTCTTGGTTTTCCCGCCTATGCACCTGGAAATTAGCGATTTCGCGCCTTCATTGTCTCGCGCTTAATACTTTGTTCTCAGCCCATGAGGCTGAGCACCCGGTCCAGGGTACATATAGCGAAGAATATACCTGATTCTTGTAACATGCTATTGTTTATGGTCAAATTGAATTTATTGCGAATTGCCTTATTTCTTCCATCTGC
>WNFM01215106.1_pt1 | contig 10216 bp, 10 predicted proteins | sample 5400271 | NCBI WGS metagenome assembly WNFM01 (sample SAMN13153352, study PRJNA577476) | soil metagenome | isolation source: 60 cm saprolite on Douglas fir-dominated hillslope | place: USA:California | collected 2013-09-17
CCGCATCAAGGATTGGAGCAGCAGTGTCCGGTTCCGCTGATCGTTTTATTTGGCGACGGTATCGTGCAACGCCGAGACGTGTTAGGCGGCATCGTCCATGATTACGTACGCGCAGCTGCTTGACACTGACCGTACGTGAATTTTTCCACCCTACGGGAGTGCTTTCCACTACTGAGGCGGCAAATTTCTGTTGATCTGTATTGGGCGTGATAATAATTCTCGCCAACGCAAACGGATTGTCCGTGGGAGTCGATGAGCACACCAACGGACGAAACGCCAGCCTTTCGTTTGTATACGCTCGTGCACTGGAGAGATCGGCCACCCTTTTCCGGCTACCGAGGCGGCAAATTTCTGTTGATCTGTATCGGGCGTGATAATAATTCTCGCCAACGCAAACGGATTGTCCGTGGGAGTGCTGAATGCATATTTAACTGCGCAGGCCGATGTATATCCGGCTCGCTTTAGCATTTGACATAAACGCGGGCTATGACAGCCGTGTGGGTAAGCAAATGAGAGTATCGGCCTGTCAAGCTGTTGTTCCAATAGCTCTTTAGATCGTGTTATTTCGCTGTAAGCCTTATTCACTGGCAAAACATCCAATTGTTGAGGATGGGTGTGGCTATGAGCACCAATTTCGACCCCAGCCTCTTGGATGGCCTTAATTTGTTCCCAAGTGAGCATGGGTCGGTTACCTTCGTCCGGTTGCATCCAAAGACTTGTCGCGCCAACGTATCCGGTAGTGATGTAAACAGACGCGGTTTGGTTGTAGCGTTTTAGAACTGGTAATGCATCAACATAAAAGTCCGCAAAGCCATCATCAAAGGTTATCACGACACAGCGTTCGGGGATGTGGTTTTTTTGTCGTGCTTCGATAAGCTGAGTTACCCCTAACGTGGTGTATCCGTTGTTATACAGATAAGCCATTTGCTCAGCAAAGCGCTCCGGGGGCACTGCGTAGGGACGGAAAAACGCCGCGCCGGACTGGCGCGAAATGCTGTGGTACATCAGAATTGGTATTACTCCGTCCATATTTAGACTTTCTTTGGCATAGTTGCCGCCTTGTGGGTTTTCCACCAACTGCGCAGGTATGCGATGGGACCGTAGCAATAACCTCTCAGTTCCAGAATGGTTAGTTCATGCGGATAATCCCTCTGTTTGTTGCGGCTCTTGGGTGCCTTCGGGCTGAATATTTTATACAAACCATAGGGTAGTTTGCTGAAGAGTTCGAAAATCCGTGGTGGGCGTTCAAAAATCGTCCAGGTGATAAATGCAGTAAATCCAATACCATAGTTGTACACCTGCCGACGTACTTGATTATACTCACGTGGGTGAGGATGATAAACAATCGCTTCCGGCTCATAGACCAAGCGGTAGTTGGAGGTAATGACTGAAAAAAAGATGGCTAAATCCTCACCACCTGTGGACAGGCTGCCTGCACCCATCGCCGGGTCAAATCCCCCTAGTTTCTGGAGAACGTCCGTTTTGAACGCCATATTGCAACCTGAGCCAAATTTGCCGGCGCTATAAGGGAACAAGAAATCGTGAGGGCGGTTCTGCTTCAAGTCGTAGATACGTCGCCGGAACCCCCTACTATACCCACCATATTGCTCGAACCATACTTGCGATGCAGATTCAAGTTCTGATGGCATAATCAGACCGGTCACACACCCGACATTGTCTGTGCTATCGAATACACGCACCAACGCCCTCAACCAACGCGAATCAACCCGCACGTCATCATCGGTGATAGCAACAATTTCACCCTTTGCCTCTGCCAAACCGCGGTTGCGAGCAATACTTAATCCCGGCTGATCTTCTCGCACATAACGCAAATTATGGAGGTCACCAAAATCGCGCTTGATGACATCTTCCGTTGCGTTCGTTTTAGGCGCATTATCGACTACAATGATCTCATAACACGGATAATCTAGAGTGGCAATTGTCCGTAAACAGATTGCCAACTGCTCAGCACGTTCGCGGGTCGCAATAACGATGCTGACAAGTGGTGTTGGCTCGTTATCGCTTGTCCCTGGCTGAGGGAGACTTAACCCAACACCTGTTAAAGAAGTAGGTATATCGGATATGCCACAGTCACGAACCTGTGCCGCAATGTCTGCTCCTAACGTCTTCCAGATTTGCTCTGCAACCTGGTCTGGGCTTAGCCCACGTTCGACCTTTAATTCAACGGTGCCAACAGGCTGACCCTGCAAACGAACGAACAACCAAGCCTGCGTATAACGTCGGTCGGTTTGCTTATTATAGCCATCAATTGTCGGCAGCGGTTTGCTTAGATCGACTTCAAGCACCTGAATAGGGGTGAAATTTAGAGAACTACTGGATGACATAGAATCTCAACTTGACGATTATGCGTATAGGGTTGGTGACGAATCCTATCACTGTATATGCAGGATTTCAAATTGCCGCAATTGCCAAGGTGATCGCGTCTTAACAGATTTGGGATGTGCAGTAAATAGGCATTATTTCGCCCGACGCGTAGCCATTTGGACCTGAGTCCGATTCGGGCGTCGCTTTCGTGTTTGAGGAGGCTCAATGCGATACGGCGCAAAACCGCCAAATTCCGAAGCACATTAATGCGATGTCTAGCTACCGACGAGCGCCTGGCACGGGTCCATCTTCGCATTAGCTGAAGTGCCATCTACAACCATTGTAGCCGATGGTGAAAGCGTGCTCGATGGGGTCATAGTGTCAGAAACGTTAGGACTTTCCTGCCATACCTTAATGTGACTGATATCGAAGTAACTCGGAAATACGCTACGCGAGTCAGGAGATCCAGGCCAATCGCCACCAACTGCCAGGTCGGCGACAATGTACATGGGTTCAGCAGGAACGCCAGGACCTTCGTAGCGCCAGTGTTCGGTTCCGTCCACATACCACCTTATGCTCCCAGGCTCCCAGTCAACGGCAAATAGATGCCAGTCCTCTGCAAAATCGGGGCCGGTCCAGCCTGAGCCAGCTTGCCCGTTCTGTCCGGCACTGTTAGCATAATGTACATTAAAGGACACCCTCTTCGTCTGGCTACCCATGATCTCAAAAATATCAATCTCTGGTGGCCAGTTCTCTGAAGCAGGAAGCAACCAGAATGCCGGCCAGAAGCCTTTCCCATGTGGCACTTTGACACAGGCTTCCACGTAGCCGTAGGTGAAGGAGAACTTATTTTGTGACGCAATCATTCCTGAAGTATAGCGGTATCCTTGCGTATTTCTTTGCTCCGCCCTGAGACGTAGAATACCATTTTGAACTAACACATCATCATCCTGATACCATTCAAGTTCACCGTTATCCGCGATAGTTCTACCAAACCAGTATTGAGTGTTCCAATGGTTTGGATTGATATCTGTACCATCAAAGCTATCACTAAAGACGAGTGTCCAACGTGGAGGGTCGGCATTGGGCAACAGAGCGAGCATCGGTAACAAGCTCAGATACAAGCTCAGAACGGCCAGTCGATTTCGGATGCTGTGGTTCATAGTCAAGGTACCTGTCAAATAACTGCCCTATCTGAAGAAACGTATTCGGGATTTTCATCTCAACACAGTTGGCCAAATGAGAATCATTCCGATGCTAATCGCACTGTGAGCTATGGCTGTTCCCCAAACTGAACCTGTGTGATTTACACACCAGCAGAAGAAAAGACCTATTAGACCGATAAAAAGCACATAGCCCCAAGATAGCGTACCAATATACATGACCGCAAACAAAACACTGCTGAACAAAAGGCCGAAGCGCCCAAGAACCTCGTTGGCAATGTGAAGTAAAAGCCCTCGGAAAAAGATTTCTTCTGTCAAGCCTACAAATATCCCCAGGATGACTATCCCAACGATGAAATCGGGCCAAGTCGGGTTAGCAACTATCGGCCTCGGTCGTAAGACAAAATAGCCGATCATACTCAGTGGCAGGCCACTCAGGGCGATCAAGAGCTGTGGTGACCAGGAGTCTAGCCGAAGCCCAAGCTGACCCCAGGATTGATTAAGGAGGCGCGCCGACAATCCCAGGGCTATCAAAAACGGTATGCCGATCATGGCATACCAATAAATCTGTGGGACCTGCTGAAGTGGCATGGCAAAACTGAAAATGCGCAGCAGCGAACCCAGCGCGAGCACGGGCAGAATGCGCCGATAAGGCGCTTGAGCCTTCAAGATATACACGTTCAACAGGGATATGACAATGAGGCCATGGCACACCAGGCTTGGATAAACTCCGACCAGTATTCCGGCAAGTTCCGCTACAAAAATCGCTGAAAGGCAGGCGATCGCAATAATCATCGTAATGTTGTTATAACAAGGTTCATCAGACCTACCGCCACATTGAAGCTGAATGTCAAGAGTAATGGCATAATTGCTGAATCTAAGGCCCCCAGCGATCCGCTGTGGCGCTCTCCCAGAATGCGGAACAGTTCCTTCTGAACCAGTAGCACGATGACAAATATGCCCACGGTATACCATATCATACCGAAGGTGTTGGATGCAATGGCTGTAGCCGATACTGCGTTAACGGTCGAGGTCATGATTCCTACGATAGTAAGAGGAAAGATTTACTCATACCTCTTCTGGACAATCCCTTCCGAATTTACAGATGTGGCTGGTGTGATATAGGCCATGATCACTTGGAGCAACGCGCCACCGATACTTATACTGATCAACACGATGAGACTCCGCTGGGGAGACCACGAGGCAGAATACAACATGATCGCAGCCACGATTGCATCAATCGCCATACTTAGCGCAATAGCCAGCGTTAATTCGGTTAGGGAGTCATGGATGTGTAACAAACGTATCAGCGACATTCCAGGACACACTAACAGAAAACAGAGTGCCATAAGTGGCCGCAACAGTGACCTGCTATCCGAATACATCAATAAGCCTGTCCCTGTAGCTAAAATCACGATAATCGCTGGCCACAACCAGATTCCAAGTGTCAAAACTTTACCGCGTTGGTACAGAAAATCCAGTAACCCTGCCACTAACCGCTTGGCTTTCGCCTGCTTATTGCGCCGAAGCTCGCTTCTGACGGTTAGCTTCGCCCGTTTCGCCCGTCGTTCTGCTTTCGCGCGTCTTCGCTCTTGTCGCGCTCGTTCTTTCCCGTTACGCTTTTTCATGAGCTTTTCCTTGAAACGCCTTTTGATAGCTCGTTTCAAGCCGGAAAACCTCTCTTTGTTTCATTATCGTGGAATCTCAGCGCTGGTATGCGTAAGGATAAAGACTTTGGCGTCCACGTTGGAGTAAATTAGGGTGAACAGGGGAGACTGCGTCAGATCCTGCTCTATCTTTTCCAGCGAACCAGCAGGCATCGTGCCAGTAGCATCGGTATTCACTTTCTGACTCCTGGTAATCACTATGTAGGCAAATTGATATTTATTCATTTTCTGCGAGATAAAGGTAACCGGGTCGTTGAGCACGACGTTTTTGTCTTTCCCCGAAAGACTTGACAAGTCTAGGTAATCGTAGAACTCGTAGTTCTCGTAATTCACAGGCCAATCATAATCACCGTCGAGCAGCAGCGCTCCCTTCGGGGCGACATTGTGGACGTACTCAGCGGCATCAACTTCGTTCGGCGTGAAGTAATACTGTTGCTCTTTGCCATAATAGGCAAAACCCAGGCCAACCAGTAGTGCGCTACTCACGAGAATGGTCATCGCCACAGTCCGCCGGGATGTGCCTGATTGAATTCGCGGATAGAAGAGAGCCGCCGCAAAAAATGCGACGAATGGGAGAGCAAAGTAATAGATTCGGAACACCATCTCACCACCATAGGAATTGGCCGCAAGCAATGGGAATGGCGATATTGCAAGGAGAAAAGCGGGCAGGTCTCGATGACCCTGTAGTAGCCGTCTAAGGATGCCCAGTGCGGCCAGTCCCCATAAGCCGGCGCTCAAGGCGCGGTCAATATTGGCTACCAATGCAAGGCCAGGACTTACTTGGGAAACATTGACCATGTTGGAGCTGAAGTTGCTTGTCAAAAGGCCAATGGACTCGATAACCCACCCTAGATTGTCCTTCAGGAAGGCCACTGCCACGTAGATGATCCAACTTGCAGTAAGAACGCCCATTAGAATAGGCAAAGAGCGTGCCTCGCAGCACTGAAAAATAACGAGTGCGGTTAGGGCGGTGATAACCATAAAAGGTGTGAGTTGGTGGCTGGACGCGATGACCCCGATGAGTAGGAAGACGATAATCATCAAACCGATGCGTCGCAGTGACTCGGACCTCGGATCCTGCATATCATCCGTTGGTACACGACTGATGAGCCTGTTGAATAGAGACGCGGCCCAATTAAACCTTAACCAACGCTTGATCATGGGCTCCGTTGGCAGGGTTGCTACTTTGAACCAGGTAAGACAAATGCCTAAAACGATCAAATACAAGAAATATGAGAACGCCTGAGGCGAAAAGTAGTCCTGCCCGACCCAGTTCCCCAAGTAGAAAAACCAGATGCTCAACCAGATCAACCGGCGATCTTTGGTACAAGCTTTGAGGATAATCAAGAGTGCACCAAGATTAATTAGATTAAAAAATGGCGGTCCCCAGTTCGCAAGGGCTATCGCATTTTTGAAGCCGCCAATATCTGTAGCCAGCGCACTTAGGATGAAAAAGACAGGCCAGTTATGGTATGCTCCCAGATAGCTAATCTCCGGATTAACACTGCCATGGCGCTGGATGTAATCCACAATTCCAACATGTTTCCAGGCCCACTCATAACGCAGGGTGCCGTATAGTATGATCGGCGTGCTGTGTATCATGAAAATTAGCAAGACAGCATGTACGAGCAAAATAGGTGTACTAAGCTGGCGCCGGGAAAGCGCCAAGCAAAAACTAGCAGTCAGGATAAAGAATGCGGCGAATGTTGTGGGCGGAAGTAGCGGAACAAGCCCTAAGTCAGTCATGCGGGTCAGATCAACCGATCGAAGGGATAGGCCCCACAGTGCAATCACGCATACAACCAGCAGGAGTTGCCAATATAGGGCTGGTTGTTTTGCACGTTCCCAGATATTCCGGTATTGCACGGTGACAGCGCTGTGCTCAGTTGCCTTGGACAGCAAGGGTGTCCCAATCTTCGGTACCCAACTGGGTTGGACGAAGTGACCTATTTACAGTGTACCATGGATGTAAGCATGCGAATATAGCTGATTATACCAGTGCAATTGCGTCTTAACAAGCAAGTATCAGGGTTATTGTATCAAATCTGTCGGTCTCCTATCATACTGGTCTTGATTTCCCCTCGCCATCATGATGCCTTGCAGAATATTGATGCGATAGCCCTGAAGCAAGTATTAGATTCGCATTAGAAGCGGTCAGTTCTGACATTGACCATGCAGTACGAGTTTTCGTCGATGCTGGACTTTGCCGAAAACCAATTCGGTCCAGCAACATTGACCAAGCTCGATGGTGGTGCCACTGATATGACTAGCGCTTTCGATTTCAGCCAGAGTCCATGTCCGCCATTGATTCTAACCGAGCGGAATTGCAACCTCAGTCGCGATGCCAATACGACATACGGGGCTTACAGCGGTGATCATTCAAAATGATGCGGAATTATCCGTATTAAATGGTCTGCCACAGACGATTCTTGGTGGCGCGAGAGGCTCATTCCTCCCGAGACCCGTCGTAGTTCTGGAAAGAGTGAAATAAGGAGTACCTCCGACCGCGCACATAATCTGACATAAAGCAGCAAAATATCATACGCCGGATGAGGACGAGTGTTAACCTTTTCTATCTATGTACGTAGGGCGATTGCATATGGCAGTTTCTGACACGGATTCGAGTCTTGTTGAACTCCTCACAGCCGTTCTGAACTGTTCAATCAGATGACATCGGTCGATATGCAATTGCCTTGTCTATGTACACTACTTTAATTGAGTGCGCGCTAAATGGTTGGTTGTTCGCTGTTTAGTCTTTCCCAGGACGCACGTCGCAACCTGATGTTGCCCAGGAGATAGCCCAAGATTGTCAAAGCCAGGCCAAGGGGGATCGCAATTGCATGTCCTAATGCAAACCACTTTCCATGGAACGCATCGCCCAAACTTCGTACCACTCCATGCGGTAAGGTGCGGAGCGTATAATTGCGTTCTGTAGCCAGCCCATCTCCCGTGCCTACAAAATGTGCCACCAATGCTTTAGAAAGACCCTCGGAATAGCAACGTGATAGGAAGTACGACCACGCCGCGCGACTGCGCGGAACGTGGTGATTGACCACGGCAGCAGGATTGTGTAACAATATCCGGCGGGGCCAGTGTTGTTGAATCCGGATACAGAGTTCGGTCTCTTCACACCCCACGGGGCGCGTGCCCACTCGTCCGATCCCATTGCGAAAACCGCCCACAACGTCGAAAACTTCGCGACGGAATGACATATTACAACCAATCAGATTGCGCACCGGCGCTTGGGTCTGTGGCATCCCACGGTAGGTACAACCGACAACCCAGTCAAATTCTTCCGGGAACCATCTAGGGCGGTGAGCTTCCCAAAGGGGGATAATCGCACCACCGACTCCGACCACCCGCCGATCGGCATAACCATTAGACAGGTGTTCAAGCCAATCCGGCCCTGCGAAGGCATCTTCGTCCATAAAGGCGATTATGTCACCTGTTGCATGGCGAATGGCGGTGTTGCGCGCGCCGGATAAACCCCGATTCTCCTTGTTCTCGATGACGACGACATGGTCAATACATTCCCTTGTTCGTGCGGCAAGTGCCGGATTATGATCGATCGCGAGGATAATTTCGGATGGTGCCAAGGTTTGCGTCTGCAACGATTTGACAGCGTCGAGCATCTGCTGCCACCTTAATTCGGTATAGGCGCATATGATAACGGAAATACTCGACGGATTCTGCATTTAGACATCCTTTTCGGCACTGACGAGCCGCATCCTGCTCACCAAATCAATGCGGTTTAGAGATTTTGCAGTACGGGCTTAACGTTTCTTGCTTCCCAAAACAATTCACCACGAAAACCTGTCGCTTTTATAAGGTCTACGGCAACGCGCCGAAGCCAGTTTAGTAGCAAAAGCGTCCGCACGTCTACAGTATCACCGGGTAATTGTGCGCTGTCGAGAATAGATTGCTCATGAGGCAACCAACTTCTGCCCTTGAGAAGTTCTACGGTAGTGCTGGCGAGTTGGCCGCCACGGAGGTCCATTCGAGTCGCGATTAGAAATTGTACCTGATCAAGCTGTGGCAGGTCATCGGCGGCGGCAAACTCCCAATCGATAATACCGGTGATTTTGGAACCATCTCGCGCAGTCAACAAGTTGGCACACCATAAATCACCGTGAGTCCAGCTTGCAGTAAGGTCCAACCCTGACAAAGACCGGCGCAACTGTGATGAAAGCTCTCTAATAGCCGTGTTATAACGCATCGACGAAGGTAAACTCTCGTTCCAATAGCTGAGTACCTGCAAAGGCACACCGACCCAACGTTCAAATACTGTCGCCTCCACGGTGATCGCGGAGGCTGTCGCTTTATGGAATTGTCTTATCGCCTCAGCTCCCGAAAGCTGGACACGCGAGGCAACTTCCGGGTCGTTTAACAGCCCCTGCGCATTGTGACCGGGCATTGCTTGTTCAATGACATAGTGTTGCCCATCGATTACACCCTCCGCCAGAAGCGTCGGGATTAATGTACACCAGCTATCAAGCCGCGCATCAGCGTGGAGCAACTTTAATGCTCTGCTATGGCGTTGCAGGCCGATGACGGTTCGTTGGGTGTGCGGTATCTTCATGACTGCCGTGAAGGGTTGTCCGGCTGGCCCAATCAGGACGACGCACGTATCGTGGACGGGTCGAACGACATGCCTAACTGTCCAGGTCGTAGGGGAGGGCATATTGACCGGTACGCTAAGAGTAGGCAACACCTGTTCTAGGATTATGGTGGCCAACTGACGTTGCTGATTTGCATAACTTTCTGATTGGCGCCAGGCAGCCGAAAGTTTATGCATAGTAACCGAAGGGATTCGCTTGATTACCCATGCCGTGTTCAGTCGCCCGAATCTTGGATTTTCAGCCATTATTTTCAGCCATTTCAGCCGAGGCTATAACAGATCGGCTGTGACCATCACCTGTGAAGCCTTCTTTGGAAGCATGAATGCGTGATACCCACAATGGTCGGAGCCGGGTGAGGAGAAGGATCGCGGCCACAATGCTTTGACTGATAGTCCAGGCCAACCCAACACCGACAATGCCATATAAGCCTAAGAACACATAG
>WNFM01199847.1_pt1 | contig 10215 bp, 10 predicted proteins | sample 5400271 | NCBI WGS metagenome assembly WNFM01 (sample SAMN13153352, study PRJNA577476) | soil metagenome | isolation source: 60 cm saprolite on Douglas fir-dominated hillslope | place: USA:California | collected 2013-09-17
TCGTCGGCTGAGGTGGCGCAGTGCCCAACAGAAGCCAAGCTCCATTTTGACGTCTGGGGCACCACGCCCACGGACGTAAACATGATGCGCGCGGTGAAGCGGGCCATCGATCCGAAAAATATTCTGAACAGGGGAAGATTCATTGTCTGAACAGAGCACCGCGTTCGAGCCTGGCATCCATAATCCGAACCCCCACGATCCGCAGCTGAAGCCAGCGGCGGTGGCCCAGGTTGCCGGAGGAAAAGACCAGCCAAGCTGGGAGTTGCTCTCCACCTGCGTACATTGCGGGCTCTGCCTGAACCATTGCCCCACTTACAAGGTGCTGGGTATGGAGATGGATTCGCCCCGCGGCCGCATCTACCAGACGCTGCAGGTGAACGAAGGCAAAATGGAACTGGGCGAAAGCTTCGTTACGCACATTGACCGCTGCCTGGGCTGCGTGGCCTGCGAAATTGCCTGCCCGTCGGGCGTGAAGTATGGGCGGATCGTGGAGCGCGCGCGGGCGCAGATTGAACAGGGATATAAGCGGCCGTTCGTACAGCGCACGCTGCGGAATTTCTTTTACAAGAAGGTGATTCCGAATTTCGGGACGTTGAGTTTCGTGGCCAGCCTGATGCGTTTCTATCAAAGATCAGGACTGCAAATGCTGGTAAGGAAGTCAGGCCTCTTGAAGCTGCTGGGCGTTGCTGATCTGGACCGGCTTTCACCGCAGATCGACCGGGAATTTTTCTTCAGCGAGATTGGCAAGGTGTTTCCTGCCGTCGGCGAGAAGCGCGGCCAGGTTGCCTTTGTGGCCGGGTGCATTAATAACGTCGCATTTTCCCACCTCAACCGGGCCACGGTGAATGTGCTTACGCAGAACGGGATTGAGGTCCACATTCCCGCGGGGCAGGGCTGTTGCGGCGCGCTGCACGCGCATGCCGGGCTGCGGGAGGAAGCACGCGAGCTGGCGCGGCACAACATCAACATATTTCTTGGTGGCGACTATGACGCAATTGTGACCAACGCGGCCGGCTGCGGGTCAAACATGAAGGAATATGACGACTTGCTGGAAAACGATGCTGCATACCTTGGGCGGGCAAAGGAATTCAAGGCCAAGATGAAAGATATAACAGAATATCTGGCGGGGATTGGCTTGCGGGCGCCAAAAAAGAAGATCGGGCAAAAGGTGGCGTACCAGGACCCGTGCCACCTGGCCAATGCGCAACGCATCCGCACGCAGCCGCGTGAATTGCTGACGGCCATTGGATGCGAGCTGGTGGAGCTGCCGCACTCTGACCAGTGCTGCGGCAGCGCCGGAGTATACAACGTCTCGCAGAATGAACTCTCGATGAAAATACTGGAACTGAAGATGGAAGATGTAACCTCTGTCTCTTCTGGCATGCTGGCGACGGCCAACGTGGGCTGCATGATCCAGCTGCGCGCGGGCATGGAGCAGCGCGGGCTGAAAACGCCGGTAAAACACGTGATCGAACTGCTGGATGAGGCCTACACGGAATTGCCATAAATGCCAAAATTGCCAAGGATTGCCAGAATTTAAACCCAACATCTTTGAAACACAGAGGAACGGAGTACCCAGAGGACACAATTGCAAAATCGTTTCTCTTCTCAGTGCTATCTCTGTTTATGGATTGTTGTCTGCGTCGATCCGCGTGAGATTTTCAATTTTGGCAATCTTTAGCAATTTCGGCGATTTTGGCAATTCTTCTGCTGTGATCCTGCGGACAGAAACTGCACCAACAAAGTCGCATACTGCTCCTCAGGTCCACTAGTAACGTTATGCAAGTAACGTTACCAGGCTACGGGATACCAAGGAGAGTTCTAAGGTCTTTGAGTGATTCGCGGTTCTGCTCACTCCTAGAACAATGATGAAGCCATGAACAACGTTGTCAACAAATTCGTGCAGGCCCATGATCGGTATATCGAACTAGACCGCATTCGTACCGAATGCACCAACCCCGCCCAGCGCGAGTCGATTCACATCGCGATCATGACGGCTTATCTGGAAGTGCAGTTTCATGCGCGGCAGATCACCGGCCTGCAGTTTGCCGACGGCATGGATTTTGCCGAAGTCAACTAAAAGCTGTCTCCCGCCAGACACCCCTCGCCTCGCGATTTGCGTCTAACTTCTTACGCCACTGCTGTACTATGGACTCGTACGCCAGAATAGCTGCTGGAATTCGGCGTAGAGTTAACTATGGGAGGTGGCTCCCCCATGCCACTGGCTCGCATCTTTACACATCACCCGGAACGCACCACCGTTCTTTCTGAACAACTTCAGCAGCAAGGCTATCGGGTTGAGGTAGTTGACCCGGACCAGAAACACCTTGCGCCCGCCGACCTGGAAATAGAATTTGAGACCTGCGAGCGTGCGGACGTACTGGACCGCGCCGCCGACCTGGCATCCCAACTGGAAGCCGACGTGGCTGTTGCGCCCGGAGTCTTGCAGCCGCAAGCGGTAATGGAGAGCGCGGCTGTCCCTGAAGCTCCGGTCGCGCAGGAGCGCGATCCTGAGCGCGAGTTCCAGGCCGCATTTGCCACCCCGGCCGAGCTGCCGACGGTAGAGCACCAGGAGCTTCCAGAGACCGTTCTTCCGGAGATGGTTGATGTGCCGGTCATGGAGCAGGCGCCGCTGCCGCCGGTCGCATTTATGGACGAGCCCGCGGCGACGATCTCTGAGCCGGCGGCGGCCATGAATGAAACCGCCAAGCCCGCCGATCCAGTCCCATATCTGGCCCAGTTGACTCCGTTTGGCACGCCGGCCGTCCACGCGGAATCAGAAGAGAGCGTGGAGGCTGACCGCGAGCCCTGGCGTGAAGCGCAGCCGGAAGTAGCGCCTAGCGAAGCCACCGCGCCGAGTTTCGGACAACGCGGGGCCAGCTTTCTGAAAAGCGCGCTTGGTGGCGCCAAGTCGAAGGCCGCTTCCATGGGGGTGTCACTTCGCGAACGGCTGAATGAATACCAGAAGCGGGCGCAGGTGCGTTCGGCGGAATCGCGGGCCGCGCGCGAGGCTCGCCTGCTGGACCTGGAACAGCGTCGCGCAGAGGCGCAACAGCGTGCCCTGGAACTGGAAACCGCGCGTGAAGCTGCCGCGGCACGGCTGGTTGAACTGGTTCGGCAGCGCGATCCCGGTTTAAGAGAAGAGAGCTTGCGCGAGGAAAGCCTGCGCGAAGAAGCCCGCAGATCTGCGTCAGCCCCTGTTCGTCTGCCGCAACCATCGGCGATGGGATCGTTGCGTCATGCTTCGATTGCGATGATGAAAAAGGTGCGCCGGCCCATGACCCCGCAACTGCGCGCGGTGCTGGCGGGAGCCACGGCCGTTACCGTTCTTTTTGTCGTGGGAATTGTTCTCGGCGCATTTTCCACCCGCGCTCCGCTGGCCAATCCAACGCCCCACTCTGCCGGCGGCGTTACCGTGCAGGGCGGCGGCGTTACCGTGAAGACTGGCGGTGTAACCGTGAAAACCGGCGGTCCAGCCGCACAAGCCCCGCCCCCCAAACTGCCACAACCTGCCGCCACCGCTCAGACCCAGGCTCCGGCGACAATCAAGCCTTCGCCTCGCGTGGCGCAACCACGGCAGTTTGCTGCGGCCCAGGGAGAAGAGCAGAGGGGCGATGACGTTGTTATCCGGCACTTCTCGCGTCCTCTGCCCACGCAGAAGCCAAAACAGGCCGGACAGCAGGCCGGGTTGAAACATTTCTCTGATCTGGAGAACTAGCAGTCAGCACTCAGCCCGCGCATGTCTGAGGCTGAAGGTAAGCAGTATCGTTGGCATGGTCAGGAAAGCTAACCCTTCCGTAAGAGCGCGATAGTGTTGGCGCCAGCTGAAAGTTTGGCTTCGCACTAAGCTCAGCGCCGTATCTGGCGGCTGGGAACCAGCCTGATGTTCACCCACTCGCGCGACGAGCTCAGCGGAAAATCGAGTTTTTCAATCGTATCGGCAAACCCCGGCTTCTGGACTCTGAGCAGGTGCGTCCTTCGCGACAGGTGCGGGATCACGTACCGGCCGTACGAAGTGGCACCGACTTGCCGGTCATCGAGAAACACCGTGACGTCCGGTGGACTGCAAACTACGATGGTCTCCACGCCCCAGAAATACCAGCCGCCTACCGCACCGCCAACAATAATGATCAGAAGAATGAAAACCACCAAGCCGAACTTCCCGCCGCTGGGCTGCTGGGTTTGAGAATAAACGCTGGGCGGATAGGCGTCTTGCGGATAGGTGCTGGGTGCGGGATAAGACGGCTGTGTACCCGGCAACGCCGGTTCATCTGTTGTCTGCTTCGGCACGTCTTCAGCCGCAGGATCGATCTGAGGTGCAGCAAGCTCAACGCCGATAGCCGCCAGTGGGGTTGCGATGGTTTGTTCAACCGCCGGCTCCGCGACAGAACGCGGAGTTGATTCGCCAGCTGCCACGGGCGCGCCGCAACCGGTACAGAATTGGATTCCTGGTTCGATCTTCGCTCCGCATGAGGTGCAGAATGGCGAAGCCTGCGCCGTAGGAGGCGGCGCAGCGGCGGACGTCGGCATCGCAACCTGCGCCGGTTGCGCCTTCGCCATCGGCTGGCCGCACGACGTACAGAAATTTGAAGAGTCGCTTACTTCACTTCCACACGACGAACAAACGGCCATTTGCAGGCTCCTGCTGCTGTTCTCTTCAGGATCATCCGGGCAAGAATCTATTTCCCGGCCGCGATCTTCTCCACCAGTTGCGAGTAATCGGTCTTTTCGATGCCGTAGACCTGCTTGTTGAATTCGTCCACCTTCTGCGAGTAATTCATGGAGCAGAACTTGGGCCCGCACATGGAGCAGAACTTGGCTTCTTTGTAGTAGTCGTCGGCCAGGGTCTCGTCATGCATGGAGCGCGCGGTCTCGGGATCTAGCGAGAGGGCAAACTGCTTATCCCAGTCGAAGGTGTAGCGCGCGTAGCTGAGCGCGTTGTCGCGGTCCTGTGCGCCGGGGCGGTGGCGCGCGATGTCCGCCGCGTGCGCGGCAATCTTATAGGCAATAATCCCGTCCTTTACGTCTTTTTCATTGGGCAGGCCGAGATGCTCTTTTGGCGTGACATAGCAAAGCATGGAAGCGCCATGCCAGCCGATCATCGCCGCGCCAATGGCCGACGTGATGTGGTCGTAGCCCGGAGCAATGTCCGTGACCAGCGGTCCCAGCGTGTAGAACGGCGCACTGTGACACCATTCCACTTCTTTGTCCACCTGCTCTTTGATCTTGTCCAAGGGAACGTGTCCCGGCCCCTCGATCATGACTTGCACGTCGTGCTCCCAGGCTTTCTTCGTCAGCTCGCCCAAAGTGCGAAGCTCGGCGAACTGCGCTTCATCGCTGGCGTCGGCAATGCAGCCCGGCCGCAGCCCGTCCCCCAGCGAGTAGGAGACGTCATACTTCTTCAGGACCTTGGTGATGTCGTCAAAACGCTCGTAGAGGAAGTTCTGTTTGTGGTGGTGCGCCATCCATTGTGCCAGAATCGCGCCACCGCGGCTTACGATGCCGGTAATGCGCTTGGAGATCAGCGGCAGATATTGCACCAGCACGCCGGCATGGATGGTCATGTAATCCACGCCCTGCTGTGCCTGTTCTTCAATCACCTCAAGCATCAGGTCGGCGTTCAGGTCTTCAATGCGCTTCACCCGCGAAACCGCTTCGTAAATCGGCACCGTCCCGATCGGCACCGGCGAGTGGCGCAAAATGGCTTCGCGGATTTCATGGATCCCGCCGCCGGTCGAGAGGTCCATTACGGTATCGGCGCCAAAGTGGACTGCGGTATGCAGCTTCTTCAGCTCTTCATCCACGTTGGAGGTAATGGCGGAATTGCCGATGTTGGCGTTGATCTTGCATAGCGAAGCCACGCCGATGGCCATCGGCTCGAGTTCGGGATGGTTGATATTGGCCGGAATAATCATGCGGCCGGCAGCCACCTCGTCGCGCACCAGTTCGGGTGAAAGCTTTTCCCGTTCCGCCACATACAGCATCTCCTCTGTAATCAGTCCTTTGCGCGCATAATGCATCTGGGACACATTGTCGTCGCCGGTGCGGGTAGCCTGCTCCCGGCGGCGGACAATCCACTCTTGGCGGGGCTTTAACTGGCTGGCTTCAGTGTGCAGGTTCTGGGTTGTGCTCATGGCTTCACCTTATGATCGGAAACCCTTTATTATACGCGCCGTAGAAAGGGCGTGTGACTTGCCTCACGCATCTTCAGAACACCTCTTGACCCGCGTTCCAAGCGGGGATACCCTTTGAAGAGTCATGTCACAGCAAACCAGCAAATACCTGCGTTTCGGGGCCGCGATCACCTTGATAGTGCTCTCACTGGCCTATCTTGCCTATACCGGAGTGCAGGAGAGCAAGAGCTATTACGTGACGATCAAGGAATTGCGTGGCATGGGCGACAAGGTGTATCAGCGCAACCTGCGTGTTGCCGGGAACGTGCAGCCGGGATCGATCCACCAACAGGGTACCAACGCTGATTTTGTTCTGGTGGAAAACGGCGAGACGCTGCACGTGGTTTACAAAGGCTCTGAGCCGCCGCCGGACACCTTTAAAGACAACGCCCAGGCGCTTGCCATGGGTGTCTATAAAAAAGACGGCGTGTTCTACGCCCATGAGCTCCAGGCCAAGTGCGCTTCCAAGTATGCTCCGCAACAGCAACAGCAGGGCGCGCCTGCTCAACCCCAGTCGAAAGGATACTGAGGTCCGCCGCTGACTACCACCGCGTCCCCAGTACGTACTGAGAACGTCTCCAAGATTTATGGCCGCACCGCTGCGGTAAGAAAAGTATCGCTTGAACTCCAGGCGGGGCGGTTCTACGTCCTGCGCGGCGAGAACGGCGCGGGCAAATCCACGCTGCTGCGCATGATCGCCGGGCTCAATGAGCCCACGGAAGGCAGCATCCTCATCTTCGGCACGCCCAACAAGCAGGCGCTCCATCAGATGGGATACATGGCCCACGCGCCGCTGCTCTATGACGAGCTTGATGGCATGGAGAACCTGCGCTTCTTTGCCCAGCTCTATGGCATCAACTCTGATGCGCCGCTCACTGAGGCCATGACTCGCGTCGGGCTTGATCCACAGCTCGCGCGCCGCGTCGGGCAGTATTCGCAGGGCATGCGCCAACGACTGTCGCTGGCCCGCGCCATCTTTCACGCGCCGCGACTCTTGCTGCTGGACGAGCCTTTTTCCAACGTCGATCCTGAATCGGCGGTGCAGATCGCCAAACTGCTGGCCGGCATGCGCAGCGCTGGAAACACGATTTTGCTGGTCACGCATCAGATCGGACTGCTGGCCAACCTGGCGGACGAATTCCTGATGCTCTCGCATGGGCAGCTGGTTGATCGCGGCTTCACGCCGGGGATCCAATGATGAAGGTCGCAACGCAGCAGGGGCAACGCGTGGCGGCGCCGGCAAGGATGTCCATCACGCGGCTGACCTGGATCAACGTGGCCAAGGACCTGCGCCTGGAGTGGCGATCACGCGATGTTCTGAATTCCATGCTCTTTTTTTCTCTCCTCGTGGTAGTGATTTTCAGTTTTGCCTTCAACCCCACGATTGAAGAGTCACGCCAAATAATCGGCGGGTTGGTGTGGACTGCTTTCCTTTTTTCCACGATCATGGCGCTTAACCAATCCTGGGCTCGCGAGCTGCGCAACGGCGTGCTGGATGCTTACCGTGTCTCTCCTGCCCCCGCAGAGGCGCTCTTCCTGGGTAAATGCTTAGGTAACTTTATCCTGGTGATGCTGCTGGAATGCCTGATGGCGCCATTGTTCGTGGTCTTTTACAATTTAAGGTCGGTCGGGCCGCTGTGGCAGCTGGTGGTAATTGCGCTGCTGGGGACATGGGCACTGGTGGTAAATGGGACCTTCTTCGCCGCCATGTCAATCCGCACGCGCAACCGAGAGTTGATGTTGCCGCTGCTGCTGCTGCCGATCTCGATTCCAGCGGTTGTCACCATGGTGACGGCGACGACGCAGGTACTTACAGGCGAAGGTGCTCCTGCGGTACAAATGAAATTTCTGGCAGGATTCTGCGTTATCTTTACTGCAGCATGTTTCCTGCTGTTTGAAACGGTGCTAAACGCAGAATGAAATCCCCAATCTTTTTCGTGTTGCTAATGATCACCCTCGGGCTGCTGGCCTGGGGGACATACCAGGCGCTTGTGGTGGCTCCTCCGGAAGCAACTATGGGCGACGCGCAACGGATTTTCTATTATCACGTTCCTGCGGCTACGGCGGCATCGATTCTCTTCTGGGGCAATTTTCTCGCCTCCCTCTGGTATCTGTGGAAGCGCAGCCCGGTTGCAGATGCTCTGGCCGTCGCCGGGGCCGAGGTAGGAGTAGTCTTTTTTGGCGTGGTTTTGATCAGCGGACCCATCTGGGCCCGTTACGCGTGGGGCACATTTTGGGTGTGGGACGCCCGTTTGACCACCAGCTTGATCTTATGGCTGCTGTATGTCAGCTATCTCGTGCTGCGCAACTCATCCGAGGTTGGTTCAACATCTGTGCTGGCGGCTTCGCTGGCGGTTCTTGCCGCGTTGGATATGCCGATTGTGTATATGTCGAATCGCTGGTTCCGCACCAACCATCCACAGCCGATGATCGGGACACCGAACCTTAACCCGGAAATGCAGAAGGTGCTGTTGTGGAACATGCTCGCATTCTGCATGTTTGCCCTCCTGATCGCATGGTTCCGGTATGAATTGGAGCGAACCAGCCAGAAGATCAATCGCTTGCATGTCCAGAAAGCTGCGCAGGGCGGTATGGCGATGATTGCGCCCCTGATGTTCTTTTTCGCCGATGACAAACTTCTGCACGAAAAAATGGTGCAGCATCACTACATGGTGGCTGGTTATATTGCCGTGTGGACCATCTATATAAGTTACCTGCTGTTCTTATATTCGAAGCTGGCGCGGCTCAAGAGGGAAGAGTCGGAGCTGCGGGTGGGGTGATGTTTTACCGGGTTCGATTTGATCGGAAAGCGGCTCAGGGCGCGCAGGAAGACTATGAAACGCGCTTTAGCAAAAAGAAGTAGGGCTTCAATCAGTCCCAGCAAGGGAAACGTGTTTAGCGATTTGCGGTTGTCCGATTCCGAAGAGAACATGCGAAGATCCGCCTGGCGGTGACCATCAACCGGATCATCGATCACGGCAGTCTTTCCCACGCTGCCGGCTTCAACAATCCTAAAAATAGATCAGTCCAAAACCTCGGCACTGGCCAATTACCAGCTCAATGGCTTTTCCGTCGAACGAATGATGAACTTTCTCAATGCGCTGGGCAGGAACATCAAAGCACAAGGTCCCTCGCCGCTACTCCAGCGCTCTGCCCATTCACGCGCAAAGAGCAGCGCGAATGGGACCCGAATGCGCGTCGTCGCTAAACGCGGCTCGGGATGACGCGCTTAAACAATGGTCAATTTGATTGTCCGTGCTTTTCCCTGGCTGTAAAGGCCGGGCTTCCACCCAGTTATTCCGGCGGCTGCACGTAACTTCCCTTGCGGCGCATCTCCGCCAGCCATTCTTTGAAGGGATAGTCGGAAGCCAGCAGCCGTGCAACTTCTTTTTCCACGTCATATTCCACGCGCCGGATGGCCGGCTGATCATTATCGAGCAGCAGATAAGAGCTTCGGGGATCGCCATCGTAGGGCGAGCCCACGCTGCCGGCATTGCAGACGGTCATGCCTCCGATCTTGCGTATGAATGGCCGATGAATGTGGCAGTAAACGACGATCGCGGCATTCAGGCCTTTGTAGGTGCTCTCCAATTCGGCGTCTTCTGCTGTATCCATTGGCGCGCGCCAGAGATTGCCCGGGCCAGCATGGAGGAGCATGAGATCTTCATGCCGTAGTTCAACAGGGAGGCAGCGCAGCCATTCCAGCCGTGCTTCGCCGATCATCCGGGTTGTGGCCGGAGCGCAAGATTCAAACAGGATTTTGAAGAGTGGCTTCAGTTTGGGGGCGGAAGCTTCCAGGCCGGCCCGCGCTTCGGTGTTCCAAAGCATTTCATCGGTGTTGCCCAGAACGCCCCTCCAGCCTTCATGCACGACGCAGTCAATCACTTCGGCGGGATGCGATCCTCCGTAGGGCACGTCGCCGCCGTGAAATACAATGTCTGGTTTTTGCTGCCGGAGATCGGCCAGCACGGCATCAAGCGCCGTCAGATTGCCGTGAATGTCTGAGATGATGGCGATTCGCATAGGCCGCCCGATTCCCTCC
>WNFM01280932.1_pt1 | contig 10215 bp, 3 predicted proteins | sample 5400271 | NCBI WGS metagenome assembly WNFM01 (sample SAMN13153352, study PRJNA577476) | soil metagenome | isolation source: 60 cm saprolite on Douglas fir-dominated hillslope | place: USA:California | collected 2013-09-17
GGTCTGCCACACCTGCGCTTCGACCGCGACCGCCGCGGCTATGAGACGACGGCCCTGGTGCACACCGGGGGACGCGGCCGCGGCAAGCGGCTGCTCTACTGGTTCCGGACGCCGCCGGCGGTGCGCGTCGGCCGCGCGCCGATTGACGAGACCGCAATCCGCCTGCTCGAGCAGCACAACCCCGACGTCGAGTTCGACTGGACCCGGATCCTGAAAGCAGCCCCTGCCGCCGAGGGACCGCGCCGCGACGCCCGCGACCTGCGCGATCGGGACCAGCGGGGCCGCCGCGAAGGGCGCTCGCCGCAACGCGGCCGCAGCGGGGGACCGCCGCGAGTGAGTCCGTCGCTTCCGCCGCCGCCGCGTCGGGAACCTGCCGCGCCTCCCGACGCCGTCGCGCTCCCGCTGGTCGAAGACGAGGCGCCGCCGCTCGAGCCGGGGGCGACCGAACGCACGGAAAACGTAGCCGCGGAATACACGGAAAGGGCCGAACAGGTGACCAGCGCGGAAGTCGCCGCAGCGGGGCAACCCGAGGGCTCCGCGCAAGCAACCCACGACACCGGAGGAGCTGAAGAGGACGCGCAGGCCGAGGCGCTCTTCGAGGCCCGCCCGGAGGACGTGGGCTCCGCGTCGTATCTGCGGCTCGGGGCCGAGGGGCTGGTCCGGCTGCGGGCCCGCTATGCCGAGGTCATGGCCCGGATCGCGGAGCGTCCGCTCGACGAGGCTGCCAGGGAAGAACTGAAACAGCGCGCCGATCGTCTGAATCCCGATGCCTGGGTCACGGCGGATGAGGTGACGGCCGCGCTGGAGCAGTATGAGACCGTGTTCGAGGGGCTGCGGGGGATCGTCGGGCGCCACCCCCGCCGTCGCCGCGGCCGCCGATAGCCGAACGGAGCTATAATCCAACCATGCAACGCACGTCCCTCTTCGCGGGAGCTTTGTTCGCCAGCGCGGTGGCCGTCGCTGGCGCGCAGACTCCTCCCGTCCAGAACCCGCCGGACAAGAAGCCCGAGGGGGTCCTGGTCGCGCCGCAAGTGCCGCGGGAAATCATCCGCCGCAGCGTGGATCTCGTCACCAACACCGTCATCGTCCGCGACGACAAGGGGCAGTTTGTCGCCGACCTCGGGAAGAACGACTTCGAGGTCTACGAGGACGGCGTCAAGCAGGAGCTGATCACGTTCGTGCTCACGCACGGCGGGCGGGTGCTGAACGACATCAGCGCGCCGCCGCCGCCCGTGCAGGAGGGCATCCTGCTGCCGCCGCCGCGCCCGACCAACGACGCCTCGGGCCGCATCTTCATGATCTTCGTCGACGACCTCCACATGGATTTCCGGAACACCGGCCGCATCCGCGACCTGTTCAAGAAGATCGCGAAGGAGCTCGTCCACGACGGGGACATGTTCGGGATCGTGTCGACGGGCCCTTCGTCCATCGCGATCGACATGACGTACGACCGGAAGCGACTCGACGAGGCGATCAACAAGATCTCGGGCAGCGGCCTGAAGCCGGACGAGATCATCACGACGCCCGACGGCTCCCAGGGGCCGCCCGAGGTCCGCTATCGCGCGCACGTGGCCTTCTCGACGGCGTACGACGTGCTCCAGAAGATGGAGCAGGTCCACAACCGGCGCAAGGCGTTCATCTACGTCAGCGACGGGTACGACTTCGATCCGTTCTCGAAGTCCCGGAAAAAAGAGCAGGCCTCGCAGTACGCGTCGCTGACCGGCGGGTCGACCAACAGCGACGGCTCGTCGTCGGGCTCCGATACGAGCCAGACCTCGGACACGAATCCGTTTTCGAAGAGCGGCAACGAATTCGCCGCGGCGGACCTGGCCGCCGAACTGTCGGAGCTCACCCGCGAAGCCAACCGCGCGAACACCGCGATGTACACGATCGACCCGCGCGGCCTCGTGGGCGGCCCCGATCTGGACGAGACCAAGCTCGACACGATGGACTGGCAGGATCACATCCGCGAGACGCAGAGCAGCCTGCGGGTGATCGCGGAGCTGACGGGCGGGTTCGCCGTCGTCAATTCGAACGACTTCGACAAGGGGCTCAAGCGCATCGACGGGGAGACGAGCGACTATTACGTGCTGGGCTACTACTCCTCGAACCCGGATCCGTTCAAGAAGCGCCGCAACATCGAGATCAAGGTCAGGGGCTCCGTGAGGTACGAGTTGAACTACAAGCCGCAGTACACCTTGAAGCCCGCGCCCGCCGTCAAGAGCTCCAGCAAGTAACCGGCCGCTCGAAACGAATAGCCAGGGCCGCCAGGCGATTCGCCGGGCGGCCCTTCGTTCGTCACGACGGCGTTCGACTCCTTCGGGTCGTCCCTACCAGATAAACCGCAGCCCGATCTGCGCGTCGCGCGCGCCGAACAGTGTGTTGCTGGCGGCGGTCGGCGCCAGGAAGATCGGCAGCCCGGTCGCCGACGAGACCGACGGCACCAGGTTGATCGTGACGAGGTTGGCCGCCGCGTCGAAGCTCGAGGTCGAGACGGTGTACTTCGTTGCCGTGAACGACGTGAAGTTCGTCCGGTTGAAGATATTGAACGCTTCGGCGAGCGCTTCGATTCGTCGAGTGCCGCCGACCTTGAACACCTTCGAGAGGCGCAGGTCCACGGTCTTGCGTCCCGACTGGCGGAAGGCGTTGCGCGTGTCGAACGGCGCGCGGAAGGATCCGCCCGACCCGTTGGTGCCGCCGCTGACCGCGAGCGCGGCGGTCGGCGGATTGCCGGAAATCGTACCGGACACGGGCAGGCCGCTTTCGAACGTCCCGATGACGCCGGTCTGCACGCCGAAAAGGAACGCCGGCGCGTAGTGGACGCTCGTCACCAGGCGGTGGCGGCGGTCGAAGTCCGACGTGCCGTAATCGAACTGCGGATTGTTCGGATCGTAGGACGTCGGGAAGCTGCCGAAGAACGTCGTCGAGTTCTGCCCCGAGTCCTGCGCCTTCGACAGCGTGTAGTTCGCGTTGAAGAGCAGGCCGTGGGCGTACCGCTTGTTGAACTGGAGGACCATGGCGTTGTACTGCGATTTGACCACGTCGAGCAGCTCGATGGCAGCGGCGATGTTCGCGTCGGGCCGCGCGCCGCGATAGAACGGATAGGTGCCCACGTTCTGTCCGTTGAGCGTGTAGGTCACCTGTCCGCTGGCGACCGGCAGGTTCGAGTCGTAGAAGAGCGGCAGGTGCGTGCCGCGGCTGTAGAGGTACGACGCGCTGAGCGTGACGTCGTTGCCGAGCGCGCGGTCGAGCGTCAGCTCGCCCTCGTAAATCTGCGGACGCTGCAGGGTCGGCGAGAGGTAGTTGATCGACGGCTTCGTGCCCGCGACGGTCGGCGGCGCCGCGAGAGTGTTCGGGTACGTCGGCGCGCCCGCGCTCGTCGGGCTGAACGAGTAGCTCGCCAGCGTGACGGCGTTATTCGTCAGCGCGCTCGAAATCTGGCTGTTGCTGGTGCGGCCGTAGTAGATACCCCAGCCGCCGCGGAGCACGGTGCGGTGCTCGCCCTTGACATCATAGGCGAAGCCCACGCGCGGCCCGAAGTTGTTCGTGTCCTGGTTGAACGTCATCGTCGCCGGGTAGGCCGGGTTGCCGTTCTCGACGGCACCGTTGACCGAGACGTGTCCCGGCTGCGGCAGCTTCTGATATTCGTACCGCACGCCGAGGTTCAACGTCAGGACGTTGTTCACCTTCCAGGTGTCCTGCGCGAACAGGTTGTAGTCGGTCGTGGGGAAGTAGATGTCGCCTTGGAACTTCGATCCGCGAAGGTCGAAGGCCTGCACGAACCCGCTGTTGTTGTAGTGACGGCCATCCGTGACCGCGCCGGTGACCAGCGGCGTGCAGCCCTGCGCCAGGAACGGGCAGTCCGAGGCGATCGCGTTGATGTTCGCATACGAATACACGCCGCCGCCGGAGAACAGGTTGACGAGGTTCTCCTGGACGTAATTGAGGTCGATGCCCGCCTTCAGGCTGTGCGCGCCCATGTAGTGCGAAATGTTGTCGATGAGCTCGTAGCGCCGCTCATCCGGGAACTTCGCGCGCGGCAGGAAGTTCGGCATGCCGATGCTCGGCCCGTTGCTCACCGACGTGCTCGGGCCCGGCCCGTTTGGCGTCTGCGCCTCGAAATCGCGGCCGATCTGCACGCGCGCCTCGTTCAGCCACCGCGACGAGATGATCGTGTTGAGCGAAGCCACCGCGAAGTCCGTCTTTACGACGTCGCTGCCGTTGGCCGACTGCGCCACGGTGATGATGGGCTGCGTCTGGACGCCGTTCGCCGAGTCCCAGCGGTGCATGTTGTACTGCAGCGTCAGGATGTTCTTCTGGCTCACGTTGAATTCCACTTTGCCGAAGCCCACGTCGTTGGTGCCCTGGCGAGGATAGATGCCTTTCAGGCTGTTGTAGTAGGCGATCGTCGCGGCGCAGCCGGGGGCCGTGCACGCGGCGGTGGCGGCGCCGCTCAGCAGCACGTCGTCACGGAAATTCACCGTCGCCGGGAAGTTGCGCCGCTGGCCGTCGTAGTTCGCAAAGAAGAAAATCTTATTGCGTTCGATCGGCCCGCCGACGGCGAACCCGAACTGCTGGCGCTTCTCCTTCGGCTTGCCGATCGGGTTGCCCAGGGAATCGACCTTGACGGCGAAGGCATCCCTCGCCTGGAATCTGTCGGAGCGCAGATAGTAGAACCCCTCCCCCTTCACCTGGTTCGTGCCCGACTTCGTGACGGCGTTGACGCTGCCGCCCGCCGCGCGTCCGAACTCGGCGGAGAAGTTGCTGATGCCGACCTGGAATTCCTTGATCGCCGCCTGGCTGACGCTGTACGACGTGCGCGTGCGGCCGCGCGCCTCCGAGAAGAACGCCTGGTTGTTGTCGACGCCGTCGACGCTGTTGTTGTTGTACAGACCCGAGATGCCGCGATAGCTGACGAGCCCGAAGCCGCCGTCGTTCGTGACGCCGGGGCTCAGGAGCACGAAGTTCTCCCACCGGCGCCCGTTGATCGGCAGGTTCTGGATCGCCGCTTCGCCGATGACGCTGCCGACGTCCGTGCGCCGGGTGTCGATGACCGGCGACTCGGCGGTGACGTCGATCGTCTCGCTGATCCCGGCGGGCTTCATCCTGATGTCGACCGGCGCGGTCTGCCCGACCTGCACCACGACGTTGCCGAGGGGCGCCGCCTGGAAGCCCGAGAGCGTGGCCGTGACTTCGTAGCGCCCCGGCTGCAGCGCGCTCACGCGATAGCGCCCGCCCGCGTCGGTGACGACGTCCCGGGACACGTTCGTGTCCATGTTCTTGACGACCACGGCGACGCCCGGCAGCACGCCGCCGCTCGCGTCGGTGACGACGCCTTCGACGCTGCCGCTCGCCGATTGCGCGAATATGAGGCGCGGCACCAGCAGCGCCAGGATGGCCAGCATGAGAAAGAGGAATGGATTGAATCGGTGCATGGGCCTAGTATACGGTGGCGACGTCGCGTTCGTTTCGCCGGTCGCGGTGCGCGCCCCTGAGAGTTTTTTGCAGGGCCGTCACACGCGTCCTGCTATACTTCGCGCCGCACCTGTCCTCGGATTTTCGTTTATCGAAATCAACCAGCACGTGGAGAAACTGCGATGAAACTCGGAACAAAGGCCGTCTGGAGCCTGGTGGTCGGATTGTGTCTGCTGGTGTTGGCCGGGGCCCCCGTCGGCGCGCAGAGCGTGACGACCGGAAGCATCGGCGGCATCGTCACCGACGGAACGAAACCTGTCGCGGGCGCGAGCGTCATCGCGATCCACGAGCCGTCGGGCACGAGTTACGAAGCCACGACCCGCGCGGACGGGCGCTTCTCGATCCCGAACATGCGCGTCGGCGGGCCGTACACGGTGACGGTCACCTACGTCGGCGGCGGGACGGCCTTCGCGCCGAAGAACGTCGAGAACCTGACCGTCAACCTCGGCGTGACCACGGACGTGGCCGTAGACGTCAAGGCGATTGCCGTGTCGGAAACCGTCACGGTGACCGGCCAGACCGATCCGATATTCTCGTCGGGGCGGACGGGCGCCGCGACGACGCTCGGCCGCGCCGAGCTCAGTCTCCCCACGATCAGCGGCCGCCTCGATTCGATCGTCCGGCTGACGCCCCAGTCCGGCGGCGGCATGTCCTTCGCCGGGCAGGACAGCCGGTTGAACAACATCACCGTCGACGGGTCGTACTTCAATAACTCGTTCGGGCTCGGCAACAGCCCCGGCGATCGGACGGGCGTCGCGCCGATCTCGCTGCAGTCGATCGAGCAGGTGCAGGTGAACGTGGCGCCGTTCGACGTCCGGCAGGGCGGGTTCGTCGGCGCCGCGGTCAACACCATCACCCGCAGCGGGACCAACCAGTTCCGCGGGTCCGCCTACCGCCAGTTCCGCAGCCAGGGCATGGTCGGGACCGAGGCCAAGGCGCTCACCGTCAATCCCGGGACCTTCACGTTCGGCGAAAACGGCGAATGGGTCTCCGGCCCGGTGGTGAAGAACAAGCTGTTCTTCTTCCAGAATTTCGAGAAGGAGCTGACCAAGCAGCCCGGGACGACGTTCAGGGCGAACCAGGGCGGGGAAGCGGCGGTCGGCAGCGTGACGCGCGTCCTGGCGAGCGATCTCGACACGCTGTCCGCGTTCCTCAAGTCGAAGTTCAACTACGACCCGGGGACGTATCAAGGGTACCCCTTCCAGATTCCCGCGAAGCGCTTCCTCGGCCGCGCAGATTACAATCTGAGTAACAACAATAAGGTCACGTTCCGCTACACGCACCTCGATTCCAGCACCGACGTGCTGGAGTCCAATTCCGGGTCGCTCGGCAACGGCAGCCGCCGCTCGAGCACCCTGGCGCTGAATTTCTCCGGGTCGAACTACTCGATTCTCGAGAACATCCGCTCGGGCGTGGGTCAGTGGAACTCGGTCATCGGCAAGGCCATGTCGAACGAGTTGATCGCCGGGTATACGTACCAGGACGAGAGCCGCGGCGCCGTCGGCAAGCTCTTCCCGCTCGTCGACATCCTCGGCGGCGACAACTCGACCTACACCTCGTTCGGGTCCGAGCCGTTCACGCCGAACAACGAGCTTCGGTACAAGACGTTCCAGGCGCAGGACAGCTTCACGAAGTTCGCCAACAACCACACGTTCACCGTCGGCGGCACCTTCGAGCGCTACCACTCGGAGAACGTGTTCTTCCCCGGCAAGCAGAGCGTCTACGTCTACAACACGCTCGCGGACTTCTACACGGACGCGAACGACTATCTCGCCAACCCCAACCGCACCGTCTCGCCGGTGACGCTGAAGCTGTTCCAGGTGCGGTATCTGAACGTGCCCGGGGTGGACAAGCCGATCCAGCCGCTCGACGTCAACTACGGCGGCGCCTACGCGCAGGACGACTGGAGCGTGCGGCACAACCTGAAGGTCGTCGCCGGCGTCCGGTTCGACGTGCCGAAGTTCGGCGACACCGGCTACGCCAACGCGGTGGCCGACGCGCAGACCTTCCGCGACGAGCTCGGCAACCCCGTGAAGTACTCGACCAAGAAGCTGCCCGACCCGAAGATCCTGTGGTCGCCGCGCGTGGGCTTCAATTGGGACGTGTTCAGCGATCGCAACACCCAGGTCCGCGGCGGCACGGGCATCTTCACCGGCAAGCCGGCCTACGTGTGGATCTCCAACCAGGTCGGCAACACGGGCGTGCTCACCGGGCTGGACGAGGTCGGGCGCGCGGCCGGGACCACGACGCGGCCGTTCAATCCGGATCCGAATTTCTACAAGCCCAAGGGTACGCCGACGGGCGCCCCCGCGGCGACCTACGAGCTGGCGCTCACGGATCCCAACTTCAAGTTCCCGCAGGTGTGGCGCAGCAATATCGCGCTCGACCGGCGCCTCTGGGGCGGCATCACCTCGACGACGGAGTACATCTTCAACCGCGACGTGAACGGCATCTACTACATCAACGCCAACCTGCCCGCGGCGCAGTCGGCGTTCACCGGCGTGGATATGCGTCCTCGCTGGGTGGTCCCCTCCGGCACCGCGTCGCGGCTGCCGGCGAACCAGAACGTCGTCGACGCGGTCGTCCTCAAGAACGAGAACGTGGGCCGGTCGTGGAACATCGCGCAGACGCTCTCCCGGTCGTACCGAAACGGCGTGTTCTTCAAGGGCGCGTACAGCTACGGACGCGCCCGGAACACGGTGGATGCGGGCTCGATCGCGCTCGGGTCCTGGCAGGCCAACCAGATCGCCGGCGATCCGAATCTGCCGGCGCTGGCGTATTCGTCCGCGTCGCCGGGGCACCGCGTCTTCGTGACCGGCGCCTACACGCGGGAGTACTTCCACTTCGGACAGACGACCATTTCGGCCTTCTGGGACGCGCACACCATCTTCAACACGAGCTACGTGTTCTCGGGCGATGCCAACGGCGACACCGGCACGGCGAACGACCTGCTCTATATCCCCAGGAGTCAGGCGGAGATGAACTTCGTGGCTTTCAGCACCTTCACCGCGGCGCAGCAGGCCGCCGCCTGGGACGCGTACATTGCGCAGGACCCGTATCTGAGCAAGCACCGCGGGCAGTACGTGCAGCGCGGCGCCGTGTTCCTGCCGCTGGTGAAGCGCATGGACCTGACGCTGTCGCAGGACCTGTTCCACAACCTCGCGGGCGCGCGCCACGGCTTCACGCTGCGGTTCGACGTCCTGAACTTCGGCAACCTGCTGAACAAGAACTGGGGCGTGTCGCAGCGCATCGTCAACAACTCGCCGCTGACCAACCCGGGGGTCGACGCGAACGGCGCGCTCACCTACCGCCTGCGCGCCATCAGCGGCGCGCTGATGGACCACACGTTCGAGCAGACGACGTCGCTCGACGACGTCTATAAGTTCATGGTGACGCTGCGCTATACTTTCAGATAGGGCCTTTCCGACAGTCCAGATCCGGGATCAGGGATTAGGGATCCGAGACTGACAAAGGGGGACTAGATGTCTGGTCGCGTCTGGCGGCTCGTCTTGTTGCTCTGCTCGTGTGCCGCCATCGCGGCGCCTGCGTTCGCGCAGGTCCCGATCGAGATCCTGCACAGCTTCGCCCCGGCCGAGCCCGGCGCTGTCCGGTCGCTGATCGTGGCCAGCGACGGCAACGTGTACGGCGCGGGAGGCGGCTGGTACGGCGGCGGCTTCGACGACAGCACGACGGTGTTTCGCATGACGCCCGGAGGCGCGCTCACCGTGGTCAGAGCCATCGCCGGCGTGCGGGCGCTCTCCGAGCGGCAAGGCGTGATCTACGGCCTCGGCACGGACGGCGCGTTCCGCATGACGTTGGACGGGAGCGACTATCAGCTCCTCGCTGTCCCGCTGGCCGTCATCCCGTCCTCGGTCGCGCTGGTTCGCGCATCAGACGGCTCGTTGTACGGAACCGCGCAGACCGGGTCCTACGGCATCGTCTATCGGCTCGACCCGCAGAACGCGTATTCGGTCGGCCACACCTTCACGGCGGCGGAGGGCTCCGTCGACTATCTCGGCCCTCTCATCCTCGGTCAGGACGGCAACGTTTACGGCACGACGTACGGCTCCGTTTTTCGCGTCACGGCGGCTGGCGATTTCGCCATCGTCCACACCTTCGACTGCTCGGCCGAACCTGTTTGCAGACCGCGTCAGATGGTGCAGCATCCGGGAGGCGACCTCTACGCAACCGGCTACCCCGGAGGGCTTCTCCGAATCACCACGGCCGGCGTGGCGACGGCGGTCGGCCCGACTTCGTTGCAGGCCGTCGCGCTTGCCGCGGGCACCGACGGCAACCTCTACGCGACCGACGACGCCGGCGGCGTCTACCGGGTCACGCCGGCCGGCGCCGTCACCGTGATCAGAACGCTCTCCTATGGCGAGGGCACGTATCCGTGGGACCTCGTCGCCGCGCCCGACGGCACGATCTACGGCAGCACCGCGGAGGGCGCGCCGTTCAACAAGGGCACGGTCTTCCGCGTCGGCGCCGACGGCAGCTTCAGCGTCGCGCACACGTTGATCAACGGCACCGAAGGGATGAATCCGAACGCGCTGGTCCTGGGCAACGGCGTGTTGTATGGCACCACGCCGACAGGCGGGTCGGACGATCTCGGGACCGCCTTCAGTTACGGGTTCGGGGCGTTCACCGTTCTGCACAACTTCACGTCCGGCGACGGCGGCAGTCCGAACGGCGTGCAGCAGGCCTTCGGCAACGGCCAGTTGTATATCGCAACGCGGTCCG
>WNFM01199962.1_pt1 | contig 10213 bp, 9 predicted proteins | sample 5400271 | NCBI WGS metagenome assembly WNFM01 (sample SAMN13153352, study PRJNA577476) | soil metagenome | isolation source: 60 cm saprolite on Douglas fir-dominated hillslope | place: USA:California | collected 2013-09-17
CTCCCTCCGCTACGACCTAAGCGCGCCGCCTCCGGCGTCGCAGGTCTTCGCTACGGGAGTGGCCAGCGGAAGACAAACCATGCTCTAATGTCGGAAACGTCGGCGGGCAAACCTCAGCCCGAAGCTATTCCACTTAACTATCAAGTAGGACATGGAAACTTCTCCTTTTTCTGCCCCATTTTCTTGGGGCACCTAAAAGCGAGGGCTTCTGCTCCCAAGGCGAGCGGCTGTTTTATGGGAGGGAACCCAGCGTCTTTAGGGCGGAACCGGGAAAGCAGAAGCCGCGAAGCTGCCGGGCGCAGGAATTAGCCTGAAGCTGTGCTCAGGAAAATGTGCGGTAGAAAAAGGGCCAACTAATGAACTCAGTGAGAATCGGAATGGGAAGGAGGGTCACGTTGGCAACGAGAGCGTAGAAACTGTCAAAAGTCACACGCTTACGAAGGGCATTACTCGATGGGACGTTTTCAGACTAGGACGAGTGACACTGAGGTTGCGAGTGGCCCTTAACTGTCTGTGCGATATCGCAAGGGAGTGTTCACGTCGGCGCTGCGAGAGGGGGCAAGCGTTGCTAAAGGGCGCAATCCAGCAGTATTTCCCGCGTGCCTCTAATTACCGTGGCGCACGCTTTCCTGAGGAACAAAATTGTCGAACATCGCCTTGCGCAAAAGGGCCGGAGGCAGCGCTCCCTGGCTCAGAATGAAGTCGTGAAATTTCTGCTGGTCAAAAGACATTCCCAGTATCTTTTCCACGTCCGTGCGTAGGCGCATCAACTGTGTGTAGCCATAGAAATAGGAGGTCGCCTGACCGGGGTTCCGGAAGGTATATCGCTCGACCTCTTGGTTCGCCAGTGTTTCGGAAAGCACCACGTCTTCCATCAGAAGCCTCGTGGCTTGCTCAGGGGTAATCTTGCCCTCCTGAAGTTCCGGATCGAGGAAGGCGCGCGCAGCCCGCATCAGCCTTTGCTGCAATGAAATCAACTGGCCATCCAGGGGCATGTACGGCTTCAGGATGGCTTCCGCATACAAGCCCCAGCCTTCAATGTTGACACTGTTATTTGCGAACTGTGCGCGGGCGAGGGAAATACCCTTTTCTACCATCGAGACGAACTGCAGGTCATGTCCGGGCCGGCCTTCGTGCGCTGTCAAGGTCCAGGAAACGGCGGCATACGTGTAATCGTCAAGCAACTCAGTCGTGCCCGGCTTTGCGCCCACCGGAGCCGGAACACGTAACGGCAGTACAAAAACACCTGTCTCTCCGTTGTTGTTTATCATCGGAGGTGACACATGGTAGGGGCCCGGTGTGCCAGCGCTCTCTGCTTCGCTGGCCAGCTTGATCTTCATTGGACGCGCTGGCAACGTTACGAGACGCTCTCGCCGAATGATGTCTTCGATCTCCGCAATCCGCTTTTCGTAATTCGGTAGAATCTGCGGCCCTTCCCACTGTTCCTTCTTGAGCGCACGGATCACATCGCGGTAATCCGTCGCCTGGATTCCCTTTTCCTTGGCGACTTTTGGTGCTAGCGCCATCATCTCGTTTTGGATTTCATCGAAACTGGCGCGCGCCAGCCCTGCAAGCTGCTCCGGCGGCATCTCCACACCGACTCGTTCTAGCGTGTAAGCATAGACCTCGGCCGGCATGCGGTAATCGGTGCGTCCTCGTGGCAACAGCTCACGCCGGACGAATCCGTTGAACTCCGCCAGTTGTTCTGTAAGTTTGCGGTAGGCGGGCTCGTAGCCCGCGATGTGATACTTATCGAATAGTTTGGCGATGCCGCTCGCATACGTGTCACTGTTCGACAGATTTTTCTCCACATATCCTTTGAACGGTCCGAGCAGCCCTGGAACGCTCAGGCGTTCGCGCATGCGATCCTCGGCCAGTTTCGTTAGCGGCTCGTATCCCGGTTCCATCCCCGCGTATCTGCGAAGACGAACCACCGCTTTCATACGCCGCTCCTGTGGCACCTGGTCGTCGAGCAGCCCGTTGATACCCCAATAAACGATCTCGTTGGCATCGTAAAACTGAACGAAATATTTTTTCCTTATTTCTGCTCCGCGAATGTCGCTCCGGGCGCTTTTGATGAGGATTTCAAGGTCCTGGCGGACGGAAGCATCCTTCTCTTGTTCCAGGTGCCTTTCAAGATCACTGATAGCTTGCTCGGTAGCTTCACGATGCCGCTCTTGGAACTGCGGCTTCAAATCAATTATCTTGTCGTCCAGCCCCGAGATCCCCAATGTGCCAGCCGACTCGGGATAAAAACGTGCGTCTGCTTCCAGCAGGACCCGCGCGTTCAGGTCGCTTCGGGTCACCCACTCAGGCTTGACGCGCGATGCCGACGTGACAACAGTCGTCTCCTGCGCAGACGCAGTCCCGAGTGAAGAGACAACCAACAAGGCAACCAGTGTGAGCATCCTTCGCATAATTCGGCCATGCTAACACCGCCGCGCGAAAAATGAACACACCGCCATAGTTCCAGTGGCTTCAGACGTCTTGACGCGTACGTCGCGAGAAAGTTTAATGCAGAATTAGCCTTGGTCGTCGGATGGGGGATGGTGATCGGTGCGAGCCACAATTGAGACCAGCCGACTCATTTTGCGTCCGTTCGAGTCACGCGACGCTGAGGCAGCGTTCGTTTGGTTCGGAGACCCGGTCGTCATGCGCTTTGCCCCTACTGGTCCTGATACTTCCCTTGAGCAAACGAAGGCCCGACTAACCAACTATCAGGAACACCAGACTACGCATGGCTTCAGCAAGTGGATCATCTTGGATCGTAGCTTGGGTTGTGCGATTGGGGATTCAGGACTACTGGAGCTGCGGGAATACGGTTGGATCGACCTCGGCTTCCGACTTGTCCAACCCTGCTGGGGCAAAGGGCTGGCGACGGAGGCAGCGTCTGCTTGGATTCACGCCGCATTCCACGATCTTCACCTCGACAGGCTAACCGCGCTCGTTCACCCTGAAAACTGTCCATCGATTCGGATACTGGAAAAGTTAGGATTCCATCTCGAAAGGCGGGACACGATCATGGGCATGAATTCGATTCTGTTTCTCTTGCTGGTAAAGACGCCCGAGCTGCCGCCAGTGTGACAGGTCAAGACCCATATGGCGTCAACCATTAGCGCCAGCGATGCTTTCGGGAGTGGACCAGTTTCGTGAAAGCGCCGTTTCAGAGACGGCATCCTTGCGAATGGGCTCTATGTCTACAGTTGACGTTCTGCAACAAGTTATGAGCCGAGCCAGAGGAATCCAATAAGTCATGTGATCTGGGAAGTGGATAGCCACCATCCATTTCCCGAACACCAACAGGTCTCGTCAGCCGGTATATTGCGCCGTAATGAGCGCACGCTCCTGGAATCGCCGCGCTTGAATGCTTCGGATAACTTCGACGCAGTCTCCTCATCCCGAGCACCGGCACAGGGAATGATCATTACTGGGCAGACGAACCGCGCGTCAAATCGTTCATTCGAGGTCCGGGTGATTAGAAACATGCCTCCCGCGCCGGGCATGCCGCCAGGCCCATCGGTTGGCGTGAGAGGGACCAGCAAGCGTCCGTTCGAGCGCAACGCATCGAGCCAGCTATCCAATGGAGCAGTGGCTCCAGCGCTGACATAGATAGCATCGCAGTCCGGCAGCGACCCTTCTGAGCCCGAACGGTGATAGGCAACAACATTGGAAAAATCAGCAAGGTTGCGTGCAGCGTTCTGCGCAAGGTCTTGCTCGATCTCATACGCGGCAACCGAGCCGCTCGGACCTGTGAGCTTTGCGAGCAAGGCCGTGTAGTAGCCGGTCCCGGCTCCTATATGAATAACCTTTTCCCCTTCCTTCACATTAAGAGCTGCAAGGCAAAATGCATGGAGGACCGGCTGTCCATTGTTGATTTTGCGTTCAGGTGCGAGGCCCACCACCACGTCCTGATACAAGAAAGCAGGGTCGGCGGACGGGGTTTCGATGTAGCCAGCCAGAGTAAATACCTTCCATGGCCCAGGGCCTACGAAGCGCTCCCTGGGGGTAGATGCAAAGGCAATGGCGAGCCGACTGTCATTCTTCAGTCCTGCGCTAGCAGTGATTAAGTCCGCAAAAAAAGACCTATGAGCTTCCAATCGGTTCACGGCTTGTCCTCCGAAATGCGGCGACCTCTAGCCCTTCTGCCCTTTTGGCATCGGCCGCTCATTGTTCTCTTCCATGATTTTTATCAATTGGGCTGACTGCTCAAGGCGACGGCGATCATATTTTTTTGCCCAGCGCTCAAAGATCTCGTAAATTGGACGAGGGTTGAGAAAGTGCAGTTTCTCCCGTCCGCGCCAACCGATAAGAACAAGCTTTGCCGCCTCAAGCAACGCGATGTGTTGGGTCACTGCCTGGCGTGACATATGGAAGGGTTCACATAGCTCGTTCAGAGTCTGGCCGTTGTTTGCGTAGAGGCGATCGAGCAGTTGTCTACGAGTAGGATCGGCAAGCGCCCTGAATATCTTGTCCACAGCACTGAGGATATGCAAGTAAATGCTTGCATGTCAAGGAATCTCCCCCGCTGGCCTCGCCCTCCACTCCGGCCTAAGCGTTCCGCCTACGGCGTTGCAGGCCTTCGTTCTGGGCGAGGCCAGCGGGGACATGACAGGCTGCCCGTCAAGACAGAGCGTCACGACGGAAACAAAGCCGTTGCCGTCTCTATTCCACTTAACTATCAAGTAGGGCATGAAAATGTCTCCTTTTTCTGCCCCATTTCTTGGGGCACTCAAAAGCGAAGGCTTCTGCTTCCAAAGCGAGCGGCTCCTTTATGGGAGGGAACCCTATGGTGTAAGGGCGGAACCGGGAAAGCAGAAGCCGCGAAGCTGCCGGACGCAGGAATTAGCCTGAAGCAGTGCCCAGAAAAATGAGCGGCAGAAAAAGGCTGGCCTGCTGAACTGTGAAGGTCGGTGCGGTGAACGGCGCCTGCGCCCACAGAAACCACAGGATGTGGGCAGCTAGCTTTCCGGAGTACTGTTACTACCATAAATCCAGTCAAAAGTTAGCTAGGGCTTATCTATCCTTGACAATTGCCATCCTCGAGATTTATATACTCACCAAACTTTAGTATTTGCTTTTAGTAGTTGCCGAGGGGTAGTAAATCTCGTGGTGGGAGAGTGGGTCATGTTGAGTCATCCTCGCAGTAAGCCTCTATTTGTGTCTTTTCCCGTGAAAACTAAAGAAGACCGATCTGCGGTCAATTGGTGGTTACTGGTACCTCTTGCTCTCGTTATCGTGTTAATCGGCGTCACGATGATGGCTGACTCCGTGGCGGCGCAAGCGATCAGCGGAGACGTGGTCGGCACAGTGTTGGACAAGTCCGGTGCGGCGGTGCCAAACGCGGCAATTTCGGCCACAAACGTTGCAACGGGCGTTAAAACAAACACCACTTCGAACGGGCAAGGCGAATTTCGCTTCGGCAACCTGCCGGTCGGCACCTACACCATTCAGGTCAGCGCATCCGGGTTCTCGACTTTGACCTTTTCCGATTTCCGCGTCGAATTAAACAAGGTCAGCACACTCGCCGCTTCTCTGGAGATCGGCTCCCAATCCGCTGTGGTAGAGGTCTCGGGTGCCACTCCGCTGCTTAATACAACGAGCGCGCAGATCGACAACACTTTTGACACAAAACTCAGCACCGATCTGCCTGTCTCTTCCATCGGATTGGGCGTTCTGAACCTTGCCCTGCTGCAATCGGGTGTGAGCACGAGTGGTGGCGTCGGTGCCGGCACGGGTCCCTCCGTAGGAGGGCAGCGCCCGCGCGATAACAATTTCACGATTGAAGGCGTCGACAACAACAATAAGAGCGTCACTGGCCCCCTCGTCAACGTTCCCAATGACGCCGTCCAGGAATTCTCGGCTCTTTCAAATCAATTCAGTCCAGAGTTCGGGCATTCCAATGCCGGCCAGTTCAACACCATCGTCAAGAGCGGAACGAACGATATTCACGGCAAGGCTTTCGGCTACTTCCAAAACCGCAATTTCAACGCCGTCGACATGAGCGTAATCCAAGCATTAGGTCCTGGCTCCAAGAACCCGCGCTTTGACGACAATCGCTTCGGCGGCCAGCTCGGCGGCCCTGTAGTGAAGAACAAGCTATTCTACTTTGGCGACTTCGAGTATCGAACCCTAGGGCAAGCCAGCGTCTCGGCCGGTGGTCTCTGCGCGCCGACGGCGGCTGGCTACGCGACCATTCAAACCATTCCCAATATTTCTGCCAATAACCTGGGCATCTTGCAGAAATACGCCGGGAACGCGCCCGCAGGCGGCAACTGCCCCAACGTGAAAAAGAAGGATCCTGCGGGGAATGCCAATACGTCGCATTCCATTTTCATCACCAATCCCAGTGCACCTTCGGGCTTCACTCCCGCCCAGGTTGGGCTGATACCTGTGCAGGCGCCAAACTTCACCAATTACAAATACTTGACCACCTCAATGGACTACGACATCTCGTCGAAGGATCAACTTCGTGGCCGGTACATCTACAACAGTGCCGTGGGCATTGATAACGCCGCAAGCCTGCCTGCGTTTTTTCTCTCTTCGCCCACTAAATACCACCTCGCGTCTCTCGCTGAATACCACACCTTCAGCGCGAGCATCTCGAACGAGCTGCGTATTGCCTTCAATCGCTACGACAATACGACTCCTGCCGGAAACTTCAGCTTCCCTGGCCTGGATAGTTTCCCCAACCTGCTTTTCTTCGACCTCGGCCTGCAAATCGGGCCAGACTCCAATGCTCCGCAGTTCACCATTCAGAATCTCTATCAGGCAATTGACAATGTGACCTGGACCAAAGGGAATCACACATTCAAGTTCGGCATGGAAGCCCGCAAGTTCATTTCGCCGCAATCCTTTACTCAGCGGGCGCGCGGCGATTATGACTACAACACCGTGGACCTTTACCTCCGCGACGTGAATCCGGACAATCTTTCCGAACGCAGCCTGGGCAACCCGGTCTATTACGGCGATCAGATCGGCATCTTCTGGTACGTCAGCGACAGTTGGAAAATGCGCCGGAATCTGACCGTCAACGTCGGCCTGCGCCATGAGTACACCACCATTCCCTTCGGCGAAAGGGCCCAGAAGTTGAACATTGCCGCCAGCGTTCCCGAATTGATCGACTTCAGCGAGCCCCGCGCTCCCAAGACCAACTTCATGCCGCGCGTCGGCTTAGCGTGGTCTCCCGGCACGAAGGGCGACACCTCCATCCGCGCCGGCTTTGGCATAGGCTACGACGTCCTGTACGACAACATCGGCATTCTCTCACTGCCCCCGCAACTCAGCGGCACGATCGACAATCCGCAACCGCCGGTTATCAATAATTTCCTGGCCAACGGCGGAATTCTGCCCAGCTCGGGCGGCATCCAAACCTTCCCGACTTTGGCTGCTCAACAGAAGGCTACCGCCAACCACGTTGTGGTCGACCAGAAAGATCCCTATTCCATCCAGTACGACCTCAGCGTACAGCACCAGTTCGGCTCGAAGTACTCCTTTGAGGCTCGTTACTTGGGTACTCGCGGCGTTCACCTCAACACGCAATCGCGCATCAACGTGCAGTCTCGCGTCGACTCGACTCATTTCCTTCCGACCTATCTTGCCGCGCCAAGCCAGGCGACATTGGACGCGTCGACGAACACGCTCGCGAGTATTACAGCTCGCCCGAGGATCATTCCGGCGTACTCTGCCAACAACTTCACCACCAATGTCGTGCAGTTCACGCCCAACGGCTGGTCGGCTTACAATGGCCTCGCTCTTCAGGGCTCCCGGCAATTCGCGAACGGCTTGCAGTTCGTGGCCGCCTACACTTGGAGCCATACCATTGACAACAGCACCGCGGACTTTTTCTCGACCGTGCTCACCCCGCGCCGTCCCCAGGACTTCCAGAATATAAACGCGGACAAGAGTTCGTCCGCTCTCGACCACCGCCATCGCTTCAGCATCGCCGCCTACTATGACGTTCCGTACTTCAAGAACGGCAACTGGCTGCACCGCAACGTTCTCGGCAACTGGCTCTTCGCGCCTATCTATACCTATCAGGTCGGAGAACCTGCCGATGTGCAGAGCGGTATCGACGCCAACCTGAACGGCGACTCAGCCGGCGACCGCGCCATCCTCAATCCGACTGGCATCCCTGGGACGGGCAGCGACGTGTCGCCGCTCTGCACGAGCACACTACCGAGCTTCGCGACGTGCGGAGAGAGCGACTTCAGTTCCAAAAAGGGTGCTCCCGGACCAGGAAACTTTGACTCCACGCCCTATATGGTTGCGTATCTGGCGAGCAACCCGAACGCGCAGTACATCACCGCAGGAAAAGGTGCCCTGGCTACCAGCGGCAGAAATACACTTCGCACCCGGCCCATCAACAACCTCGACCTGACCGCTGGAAAGCGCTTTAACTTCACAGAGCGCACCCGGCTGGAATTCCAGGCGCAGTTCCTCAACGTCTTGAACCACCCTCAGTTCACGCCGGGCCTTACCAACCAAGTCAACTCCATCGGCTACACAGGATTGGCTGCCACCAACTATCTGAAGCCCTCAAATGCCACTTTCAACCAGCCGGATCAAGTATTCTCGAGCAACTCACGAACCTTGCAGATGGCCCTGAAGTTCATTTTCTAAACCTTCGCTCAGCTTAAACCGAGACCGGGACGCCTGCGCGTCCCGGTCTTTCTGTTTAGGTTAGGACGGCGTTGAGAGTTAGCTGTGTATCGGCCGAGCTATGTGAGCAGGTAAAGCGGAACAAAAAATCAGCCGTGCCGCGGTCGCCACAGGGAGCTATCGCGTAGTGGCTCGAGTCGTTTTACTTCTATCGCGCCTCAGCCCTGCGAGCGATGGCACGCAGCCACATGCGGCGGATCAATGCACTTCCCGGATAGATTGCGCGCCAGTAGAGAGCAAAGCGGCGGCGAGTTGTGGCGTCAGTGGCATAGACGCGAGTCTCGGTCGTGAGCGTACACGCAGTGGGGCCCGCGTCTTCAATGCGAAAGTTCATCGTGGCCGAAGCAAAGCCGGGGGTATTGGCACTTACAAAGAGTGCCCTAAAGCCGTCGGGAGTTGGCGTGCCGCTGGGGCGCCACCTGCGCGGCGCAGCTACCAGTGTTCCCAGAACAATTTCGCGGTCCGGCTCCTCGGCCAGAACAAGAAATGATGTTCTAGTGGCGACATTGAGGAGCGGCACGTGCGGGGGTGGGTTAAGGATGCTTTCCGGTCCAGGGCGGCCAAAGCGCCGGAGCCACGTCAGCGTACGGAAAAAGACAATCTCTTCGGCCGTCACTAACTTGAGGGCGCGATACACTTGCTTTTTCGAGGCTGAAATCCGGATGTAGTGGAACTCGCTGAACTGGTACACGGGCGCAAACTGGTCCAGCTGTATGCGCGGCGTCGCGACGCGAGTCTCCCTGGCCGGTAGAGATTCGCCTATCACGACTACGATGAGACTCAGCACCAGGATCAGCGCGGCTTGTCGGCGGGAGCGAATCGCAAGAAAAGTCAGGGGTCGGAGAAGGGATGCGCCACCCAGAAAAGCGGCAATCAGACCGAGATAGACCACCACGACGCCGAGCATGACGCTATCCTAACAACCATTCAGGCTCTAGATTAAAACCACCATTCATTGCAGGTATAGTTGATCGCATGCAGAAGCGATCTCCTTGGTAGGCGATTAGCGGTGCCTCTAAGGATTGCGCCTGGATCACGGGCAACTCTTCCGTAACGGGATAAGGGAAGGTTTGCCGACAATTCGCCCGGAATGTTCCGGGCGCGACCAGCTTGGGCCCCAGTCGATCCCAAGAAAAGGTCGGGTTGTTGAGAGTTTCCCCCGAGACCGTCATGCGCGACTCGAAGCTGGCGAAAGTCCGCCTCGGCCAGCCCTTCGCATCAAAATGGAAATTCCGGTTGACAAGGGAACTCCAGGGCATATATATGTCCAGTCGTCCATACAACTGTACGGGAGGCACGGGTGGCCACACTGGTTCTTGACCGGCAAAGCGTGGTGCCGCTCTACTACCAGATTCAACTGCGCCTGATTGAACAGATCCGGTCGGGCGAACTGAAGCCGGGCGATCTCGTGCCTTCGGAACAGGAAATATCCGCGCGGCTCGGAGTAAGCCGGATGACAGCGCGGCAGGCACTCAAGTCCTTGTGCAGCCGGGGACTGACCTACAGCCAGCGCGGGAAGGGCACGTTCGTTTCGCGGATGAAGCTGGAGAAGAAT
>WNFM01293827.1_pt2 | contig 10212 bp, 9 predicted proteins | sample 5400271 | NCBI WGS metagenome assembly WNFM01 (sample SAMN13153352, study PRJNA577476) | soil metagenome | isolation source: 60 cm saprolite on Douglas fir-dominated hillslope | place: USA:California | collected 2013-09-17
AATCAGCCGCCCGAAGTCGTAGAGGCAGGGAAGGAACGAGTATTGGCTGCGATTGAACGTGGAGAACTGGACATTGTAAAAGCCGAGATACAAGCTGAAATGCGGCAATAAGGCGACACAAAGGATTCTGGTCACGACAAGGCTAACGGCGTAAGAATGCAGTCGACCGACACGGATAATTATGGTCGATTGTGATAGCATTGCCCAAAATGCCGTGCGTTCGAGGTTATATCATGCACATTAGGCGCGACCTGCTTCTACTAAGGTGAGCCATGCTGAGCGTAGTATGCTTGATCCGCGAATCTGTGTGCACTGAATGGACCGTTATAATCGATGTCTCTTGACAATAGCCTCTACTATTGACGAGTCTGTCACAATATTTTGTCTTACGGAGGTGCTTGTTGGAAGCAGATGACAGCTTAAAAGGCACGACTGTCCTGCAACGCGAAGCAACCTACGAACCGCCACGTTCGTGGCGAACTTGGCTGTTGGGCCGTCCATTGCGGACAGCAGATGCACCTGAACAGACCATTGGCAAGGTTGTTGGGCTGGCTGTATTTGCCGGGGATGCACTATCTTCGGTTGTGTATGCTCCTCAAGAGACGTTAGTCATCTTAGCCGCCCCTGGGACGGCTGGTTTTGGCTATGCCCTACCGATAGCCATCGCAGTTACAATCCTGCTGGCGATCACAACCATTTCTTACAACCAGACCATTCACGCCTATCCTGGAGGCGGCGGAGCTTACATTGTTGCCCGTGACAATCTGGGAGAAGTTGCCGCACAAACAGCAGGCGCTGCGCTCCTGACCGATTATGTATTGCTGGCGGCAGTCGCTGTTTCGTCTGGCATAGCCCAAATTGTGTCTGCCTTTCCGGCATTGTACCCATATCGTGTCCCGCTCGGCGTTGCCATGATCTTGTTAATCATGCTGGCAAACCTGCGCGGTGTGAAAGAATCAGGCACTACGTTCGCTATTCCAGTTTATTCCTAGTCGGGTCGAATACCTCGCGGCTTGCCGCGTCTGGCGGTATTGCCCAAGAAAATAATGCTCGATAAGATAGCAGGAATGAGCCAACTTGTCCGAAAAAGACATAACGTATCGATTTTGCTATACCATATTGTTTGTCCGGCCAAATACAGAAGAATCGTCTTCAGTGAAGAAGTGGATCAGGTATTGAAAGCGGTATGCCTGGACATTGCGCAACGCTATGACATTATATTTGTGGAAATCGGGACAGATCGTGATCATGTGCATTTTCTAGTGCAGTCGGCGCCCAGTTATAGTCCGACCAAGATTGTGCAAATTATCAAGAGCCTGACTGCCCGTGAAATCTTTGCCCGCGTCCCAGCCGTGAAGAAGAAATTGTGGGGCGGCCAGTTCTGGAGCGATGGCTACTATGTCAGTACGGTTGGACAACATGGTACAGAAACCACCATTCGCAACTACGTCAAGAATCAAGGACGTGAACAGGAATACACACAACTGCACAGCCAACAACTACGTCTGTTCAATTGATTAGATACCTCGCAGCTTGCTGCGGGGTTCTTCATCGGCAATTCCGGTCTCACGAGATTCATAATCAGGACGGCTGCGCCAGACTGCGAAGTTGGGGATGGTGCTATCATCAATATCCAAACCGCACCCAATCGTTTGTCCGGCAACCGATCCAGCATCGATCCTATAATTGAAACGCATGTCATCGGAGATCGAGTTTACGAATGCCTGATCAATTTGCTGAATTATTTACCGATTTGCAGCGCCAGGTGCTTGAACATCTTTTGATCGTCACCGCGATTGCCGCGACTATTGCCCTGATCCTCTACAATTTCGCGGCAGGCGTGCCTCCTGATTTGGCACTGGTTCTTTGGGTGATAATCGTGACCGGATGCGTCGCCGCCTATTCGCTAAAGGGCCTGCCGATCCGCTTACGGGCCGTTATTTTTTTTATGACAGTGACCTTTGCCAATGGATTATCTGTAATAGGGTTCGGCTCAATTCTCTTTTTATACTTACCTTCGCTGTTCGTGTTCCCATCACTTCTCTTGTTCAGGCGATCTGAAACCGCCCTCTTGAGCATTCTCTTTTCACTGCTGATCATCTTTGTGCCAGGAACTCAAGGCTTTCTGACAGTCCTTCTGTTACCGCTCCTTTCGATTTGGCTGACATGGTTAATGAGTTCTTTGCTGCTGAACACGCTTTTCGATCTGCTGCGTCTGACTCAAAACTATCAAACCTATGCCGTGAGTCAAATGGAAGAAGCCCGAACCAACCGCGGCCTGCTGGCGAAGCAGGCGAAGGCGCTTGCGGAAGCCAAAGAAAGCCTTGAACATGCCAATAATCAACTGCGCTATGCTCGCCGCATGGCCGAAGAATCGCGCCGCCTGAAGGCACAGTTTGCCGCCAACGTCAGCCATGAACTGCGAACACCGATCAATTTGATCGTTGGTTTTGCCGAGATGATTGTGTCCTCGCCGCGCTCTTATGGGGTTCCGCTGCCGTCGGCTTACTGGTCGGATATGAATACGATCTTTCGGAATGCCACCCATTTGCAGAGTTTGATCAATGATGTACTCGATATTTCACAGATTGAGGCTGATCAAATGGCGCTTGTTCGGGAGCGTATTGATCTCGGCGTGGTACTTCGAGAAGGGATCGAAATGCTGCGTTCTGAGATCGAGAAGAAAGGCTTGCATTTTCACGCGATCCTCCCCGACTTACTCCCAACGCTCTGGCTGGATCGGGTTCGCATTCGTCAGGTTGTCATCAATTTGTTGGGCAACGCTTTGCGGTTCACCGACGCCGGTTCGATCACGGTGCAGGCCAAGATCGCAGACGATGCAGTTCTCATCGGGGTGATCGATACCGGGATCGGAATTCCTCCAGAGGCGCTGGAAACTGTTTTTGAGGAATTTCACCAACTTGAAAGTTCACTGGCGCGGCGTTATGGCGGAACTGGCCTGGGGCTGACCTTGAGCCGTCGATTCGTGGCGCTGCACCATGGCCGACTGTGGGTGGAAAGCGAAGGTGTCCCTAACAAAGGAAGCAGTTTCTGGTTCTCGCTGCCGTTGACTGACAGCACCTCTACAGCATTTTCAATACCCCCTTTAACTATCCAGGCTGACGGTACACGCTGTTTCATCATTTTGGATGACGACCCGGCGGTACAGCGTTTTTTTGAGCGTTATATCACCAAACAGCGTGTGCTCATCGCTGCTGATCCCGCGCACCTTAAAAACTTACTCGGCGCGCAACCATCGGCCCTCGTGGCAGATATGCGGTATGCGGATCAAGCGGAATTAGCCGCACTGAGCAAAACCCTTCCTATCATTTTGTGTCCGATGCCCAGCGGACGGCGCGTGATGCAGACTGTCGGTGTAGCAGATTATCTGGTCAAGCCGATCTCGTATGAAAACCTGCACAGGGCCATGAGTCAGATTGCGCCCACTTTTCAGGACGTGCTGATTGTGGACGACGATAACGAGATCGTGCGTTTGTTCACCCGAATGATTCAAACTATGGGAATAACCCAGTCGATCAGAAAGGCTTACAGTGGGACCGAATCACTGGCGCTTATGCGCGCCCGGCGGCCCAACATCGTTATCCTTGATCTGCTCATGCCCGGCATTGATGGATTGACGGTCTTACAGCAGATGAAAGAGTCGCCTGAACTGGCTGAGATTCCAGTCCTGATTGTTTCGGCACGGGGTGCTTCGGAAGCCATCGCCAGCGCCAGCGAAGGCCTCATCACGATTCAAAAACCCAGTGCCTTCCAACCGTTTGAATTGATCCGGTGTATTGAGGGGGTGCTTGAAACGCTTGTTTCATAGCTCTGGCCTCTAACGACGACTGCGCGCAATCCTCAAGCCAGATATTTCGTTAGGAATTGGTGTAGCTGTGCCTGGCCGGGCGGTTTGTGCAGATAGCCTTCCGCGCCCAGCGAAAACGCCAACTCCTGTACATCCAGGATCGAGCAAACGAGGACGGGTATGTGCCGCGTCTGAGGGTTCGCTTTCAGGTTTTGGAGAACCTCGAACCCGTCCTGTTTGGGGAGCATAATGTCCAGGATAATCACGTCTGCTGTACCGTCGCAGGCCAGCGCCAGCGCCTGCTTTCCGTTATCGGCAGCCAGCAGATGATAAGGCATATCCGCCAGGTAGCGCCGGAACAGGTTGACCACATCGGCATTATCATCAATGATCAGAACTGTCTTATGCTTCAGCGGGACGGTCATCAAAAACTCGGCGTCGCTCGCCTCCAATAGATCGGCGTCCAATTTCCTGAGTAAAAATGTCAACGATTCGGATTGCTCGATGGGAGCGAGCTTTGCACCAAACAGTTCAACGGTTATTCCAATTTGAAGCACATAGTCCTGTAATGTGTAGGACAAACGCAGCTTTCCGCCGGGTGCGGTCTGCGTGATCACTCGTGTCAGCAGCGCCAGGATGCCCTGGCGCAGCAGCGTCCAATCGCCCTCAAACGCGAGGGAGTCGGTTATATGAGCAGTTTCAATTTGAACCTTATGCTGGTCGGCCAGGCTTTCAATCGACTCCAAAACGCTGGCGAACAGATCATGTAGATTGATTTTCCCCTGCTCTTCCTCGTACTGGCTCAAGCCGTCAATCTCCGATTCGCGGGCGTCGTCGGATGGATAAAGATGATCGTCCGACACGGGGCCAACTTGATCTGGACGCAGGATGCTGCTCAGGATCTGCAATCCTTTGGCATGTTCCCGCCAGAACTGGCGCTTGCTTAAGGCAAGATGATTGCTGATCGTGTCGGTATCCAGTTGATTCACGTAGCGCATGTTCAAGACATTGTACGGGCGCGCCGACCGGGCGTGAAAGGGAACAGCGGGGGCCGGGCGCATAGTCTCCAGGGCTTGCATAATCTTTTCCCGAAACGCTTGAACTCGGTTGGCGTTGTTATCTTCTGGAACTAACCTCTGGACGAACGGATAATTTTGCAGGAATAGATAATCGTACAAATGACTCAGACAAACCTGTAACTGCTGGTCAAAATTTTCTGGGTCGATCATTAAAAACCTACTCGGAAAACCTACCGGGCCACTGAGCTTGGCACACACCTGACACACACCTGGCACGCCCAATCCTATATGCTCTTTGTATACAGTGTACCCTTTTGCGGGTCTGTACTTCAAAACGCTTTGTTCGTTGAAAAAGGAGAATAGTTCCATGTTTTCAAGAAGACTTCGCATTTTATCCGGGTCTCGTTTTTTGATGCTGCTGTTCACGCTGGCTCTGGTCGCCGCGAGTCTGAACATTCACCCGGCCCATGCCGCCAAAACTGTTGTCACGTATTGGACATGGAATGCGGCAAATTTCGATACTACCCCAGATGGAAAATTCCAACCGCAGAAAGCCGCCTTCGATGCGGCCAACCCCGATATTGACCTTCAGGTCAAGGTGTACAGTTATACAGACTATCTGAGTCAGCTTCAGTTAAACATGGCTTCAGGTTTGGGGCCGGATATTGTGGCGATGCAGGCTGGCGCGCTGCTGAACACCTACAAGGAATTCTTTGTCGATCTCGGCCCGCTGGCCCAAAAAACCTGGGGCGACAAATGGGCGGATCGCTTCCTGCCGCTGGGGCTTGATCAGACGCGCACCAAAGATGTCGTAGCGGGCCTTCCGCTGATGAATTCGGCAGCGGGCTTTCTATGGTATAACAAAACGCTGTTCGACAAGTATGGTCTGAAGCCGCCCACTAACTGGGATGAATGGATCAAGGACTCGAAGGCGCTGACCGATAAAGGTGTCATCGGCTTTTATCAGGGAGCCGGTGATTCGTGGATCAACTTCGATATGTACATCGCGCTGGCGAACGAGATCGCTCCGGGTAAGATTTACCAGGCCGAAGCCGGGACGATCCCGTGGACTGACCCCGATCTGGTCAAGGCGATGGACTACTGGAAGCAGATGTTCAGCAACGGCATCATGCAAAAGGGCGCTTTGGCTGCCAAGCAATATCCTGACGCACACCAGGCATTTACAACTGGCAAGGCGGGCATGATGCTGATGGGTGTCTGGAACAACTATGCGGCGCTAACGAAAGCCGGCGTTGCTGATTATCATAAGCAATATGGGTTCACGGATGCTTTCGACTATGGGACTATCCCCTTCCCGGACATTAACGGCGATGGCAAGCCCGGCAAGCCGTTCGGCGGCCCGGATGTCGTTGTTACCCTTAACAAGAGCAGCAAGGTTCAGGACGCAGCCTGGAAAGTCATCACCTGGATGATGGGCGACGAAAGCCAGAAATTGCAGGCCGCCAGCCTCAACGTCCCAGCGATCAAGGGCATTCCGTTCGATGATAAGGATGCTACCAGCGACTTTTCCAAGCAAGTATTGAAGGATCAAATCACGCAGTTGGGCGATTCCTTCGGCAAGCGGGAGTTCCTGTACCCTGAGATTAAATCGGCGCTGGGCGATGCCTTGCAATACGTGGCAACCGGCGATCAGACTCCTGCCGATGCGCTGGCCGCCGTCCAAAAAGCGTCCGAAAAGATCAAGCGTTAACTATATTTCTGGCCGGGAGGCGGCGGTTGGCCGTCTCTCGTGTCAGCCTGTTTGCTACCCAAATAAGTGAGTATTGACGATGAGCCAATCTTTAACGCGATTCCCAAAAGCGTTATCCATGCCCCATGCTGCGCCCCGCCAACGAAAGCTGTTCCGATGGACTATTTATCTCTATATTTTGCCCGTGCTGCTGTTCATGCTGACTTTTGTGTATTACCCCATTACTTATACGATTGGGGTCAGTACGCTGGATTGGAATGGCATTGGCGCTCAACGGACTCTGATTGGTCTGGAGAATTACCAATGGATTTTCGTTGATCCCATCGTGCGCCGCGCCCTGAGCAACCAGATAGGATTCGCGCTGATCACCATCTTTGTCGGAATGGCACTCGGCCTGACGATGGCGATCCTGCTCAAATCGCGGGCGCGTTTCAAGAACGTCTATAAGCTGCTGTTCTTTTTCCCGGTAGTGATCTCGTTGACGGTGACTTCCTACATTTTCCGCCGAATTTACGACGGTAGCACCGGTGAACTCAATGCGCTGCTGAACGCACTGGGGCTGTCTTCGCTAACCAATGCCTGGTTAGCGGAACCGTCTTTAGCGCTCTATGCGCTCATGATTGCGACGCTCTGGCAAGGTTCCGGCTTCGGGTTCATGTTGTACTACGCCGCGTTGACGCAGATCGATGATGAAATCTACGAGGCGGCGCGGATTGACGGTGCCGGATTGCTTCAGATCATCCGACATCTTGTCCTGCCACTGCTGCGAACCACCCATGTTACACTCGTCATCTTATCGATAATTGGCGTCCTCAAGGCTTTTGATCTGGTCTGGCTGATGACGGAAGGCGGGCCGGCCCACGCGACGGAATTCATGTCCACCTACATTTTCAGGAAAGGCATCCTTGAGTTCAAAGCCGGGTACGCCTCGTCGCTAGCGATAGTTTTGCTGGCTATCGCGTTCGTGCTGACGGTAATCCAACTTCGCGCTTATCATCAAAACCAGAGAGGTGCATAATGTTCAAGGGGACACCTCGAAGCGTCACGATCCTCTGCCAGGTTCTGTTGACTGTGTTCGGCATCATTTTTGCTGCACCCTTGCTGGTGATGATCGCTGTTTCAGTGCAAGGACGTGGTCTCGGCAACTACCTGATGGTCATTCAGCAACCCTATTTGCCGCGCTTCGCGCTCAACAGCATCTTCGTCGCCGTGTCCGTGATTGCGTTGGTTTATGGGGTCACTGTAATCGCCGCTTATGCCTTCTCAAAGCTGCGGTTTCGGGGACGTTCGTTGTTTTTCAATGCCGTTATCATCGGCCTGATGATCCCCGGTATCGCGCTGGTCGTCCCGATCTTTTTGCTGTTTCGCGCGTTGAATCTATTCGACAACTATCTGGCGCTGATCCTGCCGATCACGGCGGGTGTTTTGCCCTTTGGCGTCCTTTTGATGCGCAGCGGCCTGGACGGCCTGCCCAATGAAATCCTGGATGCGGCCAGTATCGACGGCTGCAACTCATTCCAGGCGCTGTTGATGGTGGTGATCCCGTTGATTAAACCAACCACGATTGTACTGATTGTCTGGTCGTTCCTGTCAAGCTGGAATGATTACTTCACGGCATTGGTTTATATGCGAAATGATCAGATGCTGCCGCTGACACACCTGCCCAATTATTTCATCCGGCATGAGATGACGAATGCCCCCGATTTTGGCCCTATTTTCGCTTCCCTGGTGCTGATCAGCCTACCCGTCATGATCACCTACATGGGCTTGCAGCGTTACTTTGAAGATGGTTTCGTCTCCGGCGCTCTGAAATAGCATTAATCTAAAGGACAAATATCACATGCCCGGCGATTATCATGTCAGTGCGTACTACTTCCCGAATTACCACGTTGATCCGCGCAACGAAAAAATGTATGGCAAAGGGTGGACTGAATGGCAGCTTGTCCGGCAAGCACTGCCCCGTTTTCCCGGCCATCGTCAGCCGCGCGTGCCGCAGTGGGGCTATGAAGATGAAGCCGATCCCGCCGTCTTTGCCCGGAAGATCGAGGCGGCGGCAGATCACGGGTTGGATTCCTTTATCTTCGACTGGTACTGGTACGAGAATGCGCCGTTTCTCAATCGCGCGCTCGAACAGGGCTATCTGCGCGCATCCAACCGGGAGCAGCTAAAGTTCGCGCTGATGTGGGCCAACCATGACTGGATCGACATCATGCCGCTCAAACGCAGCGAACGCGCCACCCCCAGGTTGCTGTACCCGGGTAACGTAAGCCTTCAGGCTTTTCTGGAGGCCATCGATTATGTGGTCGAGACCTATTTCAAAATCCCTACCTACTGGAAGATTGACGGCTGCCCGTATTTTTCGATTTATGAACTTTACCGCATCGTCCAGAGTTTTGGCGGAGTCCCAGCAGCGCGTCAGGCGCTCGATATATTCCGACAAAAGACGAGGGCGGCGGGTTTTCCTGATCTGCATCTGAACGGCATCATCTGGGGTATCCAACTGCTGCCCGGCGAACAAAGCGTCGCCAACCCGCGCGATCTGGTCACTGCACTCGGACTCGACAGTGTGACCTCTTATGTGTGGATTCATCATGTCGAAATGCCCGTTTTCCCGCAGACCGCCTATTCATATGTGAATCAGGCCATCCAGAACTATTGGGCAGAGGCCAGTGCAGGCTATGGTGTTCCTTACTATCCCAATGTGACTGTAGGCTGGGATTCCAGCCCGCGGACAGTCCAGTCAGACGTTTTTGATAATGTGGGCTATCCGTTCACGCCAACGCTAGGCGACAGCACTCCGGCAGCCTTCAAAGCGGCGCTTGCTGATGTCCGGCGCTTTCTAGATGCTCGCCCGGGCCAGCCGAAAATCATGAATATCAACGCCTGGAACGAGTGGACGGAAGGCAGCTACCTGGAACCGGATACCGAACATGGGATGGCCTACCTGGATGCGATTCGGGATGTTTTCAAAGATTCGAACTGACCGGAGTGTTTCATCTGGATTGATGCACGGGAAATTAGGGAAAACGCACTACAAAAGACACTCAAGATCGGGTAGTTCGGGATCGAACTGGATACCTACGGGTCAGTACACTTTATGTGGAACGATTTGTGGTGTTCATGGGCCGTTTCCTGCTCTCTTTGACGGCTTCCGCGAAGATATCGAACTATCTTTCATAGGTAGCTTCGGCGGTTCGGGCTGCACATTGACGCTCGCACCCCGTTCGAGCACGAGCGGCCCGTCAGTTTTCGAGGCATCAAAACGCGCTTGCCAATCCGCGCTCGTACAGGTGCGTCAACCGAGCGGTGAGAATGACCTGGGTAGCAAAAGCAGGTTCGACGTAGCGGGCAAAAATGGTGCAGCTACCTATCTGCGGCGTGACGACCTCATCGACGGTCAACAAGGAACGCTGGCGAAAATTAGGGCGTCGGCAGTGGTTGTGCCGGACGCTTTGCTGTAAAAATCGGCAGTATCGTGGTCGCAGCCGCCATACACAATCTGCGTAGCAAGCCCCGTGAACAATGCCTGCGTGCCTTCCGTGCCATAAATTAAATGAAACTGGCCCTTCGTTTGTGCGCCGACGATGCCTTGTTCGTCATAATTGTCTTATAGTAAATGCTTCTTAACAATTGAAACTCAGATTCAATTTCAGAAGTACTGAATTTTTGCCCCA
>WNFM01162000.1_pt3 | contig 10210 bp, 6 predicted proteins | sample 5400271 | NCBI WGS metagenome assembly WNFM01 (sample SAMN13153352, study PRJNA577476) | soil metagenome | isolation source: 60 cm saprolite on Douglas fir-dominated hillslope | place: USA:California | collected 2013-09-17
GCGGCTGGATGATCGGTCATCTGAAGGGGCGGCCGTGCTCGGTGGTTCGCGCGCCCGACGGCATCAACGGCGAGAAATTCTTTCAGCGCCACGCCATGCCGGGCACCTCGAAACTGCTGGAGCTCGTAAAAGTCTCCGGCGATCGAAAGCCATATCTGCAGATCGACCGGGTCGAAGGTCTCGCGGCGGTCGCCCAGATCGGCGGGGTCGAACTGCATCCGTGGAATTGCGCGCCGTTTGCGCCTGACATACCCGGGCGGCTGGTGTTCGATCTCGACCCCGCGCCGGAGGTCGAGTTTTCCGACGTCATCGAGGCCGCCAAGGACATGCGGCAGCATCTCGCCGACGTCGGTATTGAGAGTTTCTGCAAGACTACCGGCGGCAAGGGGCTTCACGTGGTGGCGCCGTTACTATACGGCGCAAAAGACAAGGTGACCTGGAAGGAAGCAAAAGCTTTCGCGCAAGATGTTTGCCGGTGGATGGCCAATGAAAACCCCGAGCGCTATCTGCTCAATATGTCGAAGCAAAAGCGCAAGGGAAAGATTTTCCTCGATTATCTGCGTAACGACCGTATGGCGACCGCGGTCGCGGTGCTCTCGCCACGGGCGCGCGAAGGCGCCACCGTTTCGATGCCGCTGACCTGGGCGCAGGTGCGCGGCGACCTCGATCCCAAACGCTACACGGTCCGCACCGTGCCGGCGCTGCTCGCCAAATCCAAGGCGTGGGAAGGCTACGATGACGCGGCGTCGTCGATAAAGGCGGCGATCAAGAAATTGGCGGGGAAGTAGTGGGCAAAGCGACTTGTCCGCCGAAGCTCAAACAGCGAAGGTGGAAGCGTGCCCACCATCTCCAATACTCGCTTCTTCTTAATGGTGGGCACGGCGCAAGAGCGCCTTTGCCCACCCGGTCCGCAGATCCAACAGCGTCACCTCGGGGTGCCTGCGAACAATCCGTCAAACCTGAACGAATAGCCGACGCCTGCGATATAGCTCGGGGCGTTATGATTGAGCCCGAATGCGACGTGGAAATCGACCTGCTGCGTGGGGCTCAGGCGATAAACCCCGCCCGAATTCAGAAGCAGGCTTGGGCCCGCATTTTCCGGATAGTCGCCGACATATTCCACAAACAGGCTCGCTCTCTCGGTTACCTTCTTTTCAACGACAAACGTCGTTTCCGTGATGCGTTTGGTCGTCAGCTCGGAGGGGCGAAAAAACTCCGTCAGCATGCCGCTCAAGCCCCAGCCGTCGTGCAATTCCCACGACCATGGCATTTGCAGATAAGGCTGCGCGCCGCGACCTGCGATGTCGACGGCACCGGTTGGAAGCGCCATGCCGAACACCAGGGACAAATCGATTTTCCCCGGGATCGGACTGACCTGCCACTTTACCGCCGGCGCAACATCGGAAAACCCCGAGCTTCCCGGCGCCCGGATGTTTGCAAAGTATGTCGGTACATCCACCAGCAGCTCCAGGCAGGGGGCTATTCCCAGCCGCCATCTTGTGTTGCTGCCGTCGATCGTTCGACCGCCGTCCCGGGCGCTGACATTCACTCCGTTCTCGCTCTGCAGACTGCCGACCGGGACGACAATACTGGAGTTCGTGACATCCGGCCGGTCGGTTGCGATCTCGTCCTTGGCGGTCGGGCAAGCGTCGGCCCGGGCTTCGACCGCCGCGAGGCTCGCGAACGCCGACAGCAAGCCTGCCAGGAGAGTTCGTTTGCGCATGAAGACCTTGGATCGAGGAAAAATCGAAGCGGCGGCAGCCCAGGCGAGAGACAGCCATACAGCCTATTTCGCCTTCCGCGAGAGCGAAAAATTTGCGGTTCGGCGGGTTCACCGATCTGCGTGCGGATCAGATCCTTCCCAGCAGTAGCAGGATCAAGAGAATGACGACGATGAGCCCCCGCCCGCCGCCACCATAATATCCGGTGCCGTAGAATGGGCCGCCGCCGATGCCGCTAAAGCCTCCGAGCAAAGCGATAATGAGAATGATCAGGATAATCGTTCCAATGGACATGTAGCATCTCCTCCAGCCCGGCAGTCGGCGCTTTGTTGTTCCTGCCGTCGAGTGGGAAACAAATCGAAATTCGGATCGTTCCTTTGTGGCACGACGGCATGCCGCGCTCTTTTTTTCCGAAAATGTAGAACTACATGCAGATGCATCAGAACATGCTAGCTGCGCATAGAGGAGGAATCCGAAGATGTCCGCACCTCTCATCGTTTCTATCCCGCATCGCCTTGGCCGCGAAGAAGCGACCCGTCGTCTGAAGGCGGGATTGGCGCGCGCTGCTTCCAGCATTCCGGTGCTGAAAGTCGATGAAGAAAGATGGGAGCAGGATCGCATGATCTTTCGCGTCCGCGCGCTCGGGCAGCCGGCGTCAGGCCATCTCGATGTGGCGGACGATCATGTCCGGCTCGAAGTCACACTGCCGTGGCTGTTGCAACGATTTGCCGAAGTGGCGCAAGTCGCGATCAGGAATCGCGGAAACCTGTTGCTGACGAAACGCGGCTGACAAACGGCGATTTATATTGCTCTGCAACAAGGCTGTGAAAAGCACTTGCAGCCGATTCTCTCAACTTGCCGGTAACGGATTTTCTGGAATATTTAGTGTGCGGGGGGAGGGAACCGACCTCTAGTTGTCGGCACGACATCCGCCAGGCCGCCCGGCCGTCGATCCCGGGCGGCCTTTCGCATTTGATGCGAGCTTCATGCGCGAACACGCTTTTTCGCCGGCTTCGAGGCATCCACGAACCTGGCTTCCAAGGCCGCCGCCGGCAGATGCCTGAAGAGATCGGAGAGGCGCAGCGCCGTCGCATCAGCGTCGGCAAAGCCTTTCACGGAATAGCCGCTCACATCGACCGCGGCGTCAAAGGTTTCCGCGCGGGGCCAGACCCGGCCGCCTTGCGAAAACACGGCGAATGATTTCGCAACGACTGTTATCGCTGCGTCGCGGCCACGGCGCCGCGCGAAGGCGATGACATGGTCGCGGTGCGGCCCGCTGATCTCGAGCGGCTGATAATCGCCATGCGTGAACAATTCAGCGAGCTCGGTCCGCAGTTTCAGGAGGTGCCTGGTCCAGGCGAGCTTCAGATGACCGTTGGACCAGTTCTGCACGAGGCTCTTCCAATCCAGCGTTTCGATCGATGCCAGCACCTCGCGGCGTTCGGCAAAATCCACCGGCCGCCGGTTGTCCGGATCGACCAGCGACAAATCCCAGAACTCTGTTCCCTGATAGAAATCGGGCACGCCCGGCATCGTCGCCTTCAATGTGATCTGGCTGAGTGAATTCAGCGCCCCCAATAGCGCGATCCGCCGCGCGAAAGTATCAACCGAATTGATAAATTCCGCAGAGAGCGAGCGATCCAGAATTCGTGCGACAAAACTCCGTAGTCCCGCCTCATAGGCTTCGTTGGGATTGAGCCAGCTCGTCTCCTGCTTGCCCTCTCGCGCCGCCTTCAGCGCATAGGCCTGCATCCGCGCCACAAACGCATCGTCGTATTGGCTTGAGGGCCATGCGCCGAGCAGGGCCTGATACAGCATGTATTCGAACGTCGCCGATGGCGCGCGCATTTCGCCCGAGATGACAAGCTGCGGCGCGTTCAGGATTTTCCATCGCGCCACGGCGCTGGTCCATTCGCCCGGGAGTTCGGTCAGCGCCAGCAATCGCGCGCGGGCGTCCTCGCCGCGCTTGGTGTCGTGCGTCGAAGTTGCCGTCATGCCGTGCGGCCACTCGCTGGCCCGGGCTTTCATCATCTCGTGAAAGTGTTCGGCCGAAAGCGCGCTGGCCGACGGGTCGCCGCCGACCTCGTTAAGCGCCAGCAGGCGGTGATAGCGATAGAACGCGGTGTCCTCGAGCGACTTCGCCATGACAGGACCGGTGAATTGTTGCAGCTTCAACGCGAAGCGGCGCACGCGCGGTGCGCTGTGATGCGCCGCCCGGCCCGGCTTAATCAGGTCCATGGTCAGCGCATCGCGCAGAAAGTCGAAGACACCTTCGTCGGCGGCAAACCAGTCGGCGCGCGCCTTTTCGATTGTCTCCGAAATCAGCGCGCGGTCGGGCGCGCTCGGACCCGCTGCAGTGAGATAAGTGCGATAGACCGGGAAATGCAGGATGTAGAGCTCGAGCGCCTGCCGCAGGCTGTCGGCGGAATAATCGCGGGTCGAGTAATGTCCGCTGGCGATTCGCGCCAGCAGGCGCGTCAGCACCGTGAACTCGCTGGTCAGCAAGGTCTCGAGCACCCGGCGTTTTGTCTCTTTCAATATCGGGTCGAGCCTGGGCGGCCTGTTGCTGATCTGCCGCCACACCTCGCCGAGCGGGTCGAGGCCGCTGCCTTCGACCAACACCCGGGTAATGGTGTTCAGCCACTCATAGCCCGTGGTGCCATCGACGCCGGTGAAGGGATGCAGGCGTTCGTGTTCGCCGAGAATTTTTTCGACCACCATGTAGAACGGTTTTGCCGCCGTTCCCTGCGCATGCCGGATCAGGCGGCGCAGCCGCTGAAAATATTGTGCGGGATCGCGCAAGCCGTCGATGTGATCGAGCCGCAGGCCCTGGAGCTTGCCTTCCGAGATCAGCCGCTTGACCAGGCGGTGGATGGCGTCGAATGTGCCGGAATCCTCCACCCGCAATCCCGCCAGCGTATTGATGTCGAAGAAGCGCCGGTAGTTGATGTCGCTGGAAGCCAATCGCCAATGCCCGAGCCGGTAATGCTGGCGTTCGAGCAGGCGATGCAGCGCCAAGGTCTGCTCGCCGCGATCCGGTCCGGCGCGATAAGCCTCTAATCCGCGCGCGATGATTTCTGCACTCCCGGGGATGGCTTTCAGTGCCGCTTTGAACCCAGGCGCTTCTGAGCGATCGGGATGACGCAATCCCCAATAAAGCGACGCGAGTACGAGAATGTCTTTTCCCGCGGCGCTGTCTTCAGCCCCGGCCAATCTGACGACGTTGCGCAAAATCTCGCTGTAGCGCCCAGGCGCGATCGGCAGGCGATGCTCGAAATACCAGGCCGAAAAACTGCCGTCGTCGGGATCATAACGAAGTTCGATCTCGCCCTTTTCCAGCGCTTCGCCGTAGGACGAACCGATGATCGGCAGCAGCACGCCGGCCCGCTTGCGGTGAGGCAAGATGTCCCAGTCGATGTCGAACGATACCGCGTGTGGCGAGGCCGGGCCCCATTCCAGTACGTCGAGCCACCATGGATTGTCGGCGAAATGCACGCCGACATGGTTGGGGACGAAATCGAGAAGGAGACCAAGGTCGTGCTGCGCAAGCGCCCGGCTCAGCCGCTCGAAGCCGGCGAAGCCGGCGTCGCCGCCGAGTTCCGGATTGAGCTGGGTGTGATCGACGATGTCGTAGCCATGGGTCGAGCCTTTGCGCGCCTTCATGAAGGGCGATGCATAGAGATGCGTGATGCCGAGCGCCTTCAGGTAAGGGATGATTTCGGCGGCCTTCTCGAAATCGAAATCGGCAGTCAGTTGCAGGCGATAGGTCGCGATCGGAATGGCCGGAGGCATTTTTTATCCTCCGATATGCCAGAACACCGACCAGGGCGGGAGTTGTTCGCCGGCCTCGCCGCCCCAAATCGGCGTGCCGGTCGTTTGAATTGATGGGCGAGCCATCTCGTTTCCCGAAAGATTGGCTGTCAGGCGCAGCATCGCGCCGTCGCCCATGCGCCAGCTCGCAGTGAAGAGACCGTTATCCTCAACCTGTGCGTCGCCGAAGGCAGTGCCTGCCAGCCTGGAAGCGATTTCTCGTTGCCGGATCGCAAGCAGCTCCCGCACCAGCGCCAGCCGTCGTTGTCCCGCCGGCTGGTTGCGCGTTTCCCAATCGAGAACGGCCGATTGAAATGTCGCGGCGTCGAGCGGGTCGGGAACCTCGTCGCCATATTTGGCGTAAGCCCAGTCGTATTCCTTGCGCCGTCCCTTGCGGACGGCGCTTGCGAGGTCGCCGTGGAAATCGCAGAAGAACGGAAACGGCACCTTCGAACCCCATTCCTCGCCCATGAACAGCATCGGCGTCATCGGCGCCAGCAAAGTGACCGCGAGAGCTGCTTCGATCGCTGTTGGATCGGCGATGCTCTCAAGCCGGTCGCCAAGCGCGCGGTTACCGATCTGGTCGTGGTTCTGCAGAAAGTTGACGAAGGCCGAAGGCGGCAGCCTGCCGCTCGGCTCGCCGCGCGGCTTGCCGCCCCAAAAGGCGGCAGCCTCGCCTTGATAGACAAAGCCTGACCCAAGCGCCCGCGCGAGGTCTCGGCGCGGCGAACGCTGATAGTCGCCGTAATAGCCCTGGGCCTCGCCGGTCAGGAGTACGTGCCAGGCGTGGTGATAGTCGTCGTTCCATTGCCCCCGGTATTTGCCAACTGGTGGTTCTTGCGCCGGGTCGAGCAGGCTTGCGCGGTTGTCGCCATTTTCGAGCACCAGATGGATGTGGCGGTTACTCTCAGTGGCGAGGTTGCCAACCGCGGCGCTGAGATCGTGCAGGATCGGGATTTCGCCGGTTTCAACGATGGTGTTGACCGCATCGAGCCGCAGCCCGTCGAAACGATATTCGCGAAGCCAATACAGCTGCCCCAAGGCGTCTGCGCCTCTGTGAAAAAAGTCGGCGCATAGCGGCCGAGGTAATTTCCTTCGGGACCGAAGTGGTTGTAGACCACGTCCAAAAACACCATCAATCCGCGCAGATGCGCCTCGTCGATCAGGGTTTTGAGATCCTCGGGTCGTCCATAGGCGCTGTCGGGCGCGTACCACAATACGCCGTCATAACCCCAACCGCGCGAACCCGCAAAATCCGCAAGCGGCATCAATTCCAGCGCGGTTATTCCAGTCGCTTTGAGATGATCGAGCTTGTCGATCATTGCCCGGTAAGTGCCTTCCGGCGTGAAGGTGCCGACATGGGTTTCGATCAGCACGGTTTCCTGCCACGGCCGTCCGCGCCAGTCCGCGGCGCGCCATGGATAGGCGGCGTGATCGATCACTTCGCTCGGGCCAAAGACATCGTCGGGCTGAAACCCCGACGCGGGATCGGGCACGTCGATCTCGTCGTCGATCCGGAATTTGTAGCGCGCGCCGGCTTTCACGCCGGCGATATCGGCGCGGAACCAGCCGTCTTTGCTACGTTGCACGGGAAAGGATTTTTCGAGCAGCAGATCGACGCGTTTCGCCGCCGGCGCCCAAAGGCGGAACGACGCGCCATCCGCCGTCAGTCTTGCGCCGAATTGCCGCTCATTCATGTCGAACCTGCAAACGCAAGGACCGAGCGGGGAGGCGCCTTTGCCTCGGTTCCCGACGCGAAGTCCGCGAACTCTTGCTTAACGCCCGCGGTGTTCAATAGTTGCTGCCAGGTCTTGTATTCCGGCAGCTTCGGCATTTTGAACGCGATCTCCTCGGGGGCTGCGTTCAGCACGATGAAAATCGGCGATCCCCCGTGTTCGGTCGGGCCAAGCACGTAAGCGAGAAACCGCCCCTCCGGAAATTTCCAATCCGCTTCCTTCATGTCCTCGGCCGCCGGCGTCAGCCATAACACCCCGTATGAGCCATCGGTGCGCCGCCCATCGAGCCAGCGATGCGAGCGGAGTTGCGGAAATCGCCTGCGCAAGGCGGTCATGTGACCGATGAAATCGATGAGGTCGTCGCCTTCGCGGTTGAGGCCATCCCAATTGACCCAGCCGACTTCGTTATCCTGGCAATAGGCGTTGTTGTTGCCGAACTGCGAGTTGGCGACTTCGTCGCCGGCGAGGATCAGCGGCAAACCTTGCGCCAGCAACAAACATGCAAGCTGGTTTCTACGGAGCTGCCGGCGCAGCGCAATGATCGCAGGGTCGTCGGTCGGGCCCTCATGGCCGCAATTGGTGCTGTGGTTCTCGTTGGCGCCGTCGCGGTTGCCTTCGCCATTGGCCTCGTTGTGCTTCGTGTTGTAGCTGAACAGGTCTTGAAGCGTGAAGCCGTCATGGACGGTGATGTGATTGACACTGGCGCGCGGCTTGCGGCCGTCATGGTTGAACAGGTCGGACGAGCCGGTCATGCGGCTGGAGACTTCGCCGATCAGGCTGCCTTCGCCGCTCCAGTAGCGCCGCATCGCGGTGCGATAGCGGTCGTTCCATTCCGACCATTGCGACGGAAACGCGCCGACCTGATAGCCGCCCATGCCGAGGTCCCAGGGTTCAGCGACGAGCTTTGCCGATGACAGCACCGGGTCTTGCCGGACCGCCGTGAGGAAGGCGCTGTTGCGGTCAAAGCCGTTCGGCCCGCGCGCCAGCGTGGTGGCGAGATCGAAGCGGAAGCCGTCGACGTGACAGACCTCGACCCAGTAGCGCAGCGAATCCATCACCAATTGCAGAACGCGCGGGTGCCGCAGGTTGACCGAGCTGCCGCAGCCGGTGAAATCATCGTAGTAGCGTGGATTTTCCGGCTTCAGCACATAGTACGAGGCGTTGTCGATGCCGCGGAACGACAGCGTCGGGCCCATGTGATTGCCTTCGGCGGTGTGATTGTAAACGACGTCGAGCATCACCTCGATGCCGGCGTCGTGCAGCCGCGCCACCGTGGTGCGAAAAGCGTCGAGCGGGTTGTCCTGCGAGTAGCGCGGCTCCGGGGCGAAAAACGAAAGCGTATTGTAACCCCAGTAATTCGACAGTTTCTTCTCGACCAGCGTTCGGTCGTCGACGAGCCCATGGACCGGCAATAGCTCGATGCTGGTGACGCCGAGGCGCTTGAGATGCTCGATCATCGCCGGCGAACTGAGGCCGCCATAGGTGCCGCGCAGATTGGGCGGCACATCCCCGCGCTTTTGTGTCAGGCCCTTGACGTGGGCTTCATAGATGATGGTGTCTTCCCAGGGGATGTTGGGGCGCATCTCGCGACGCCCCCAGTTGAAGGTTTCGTCGACCACGACCGCTTTGGGCATCCCGCGCGCGTTGTCGCGGCGATCGAACGAGAGGTCCTCGCGCGCGCTACCGGTGCGGTAGGCGAAATGCGCATCGCTCCATACCAGCCGTCCCGCAAGGCGTTTGGCGTAGGGATCGAGCAGCAACTTGTTGGAGTTGAAGCGGTGGCCGTGCTCGGGCTCATAGGGCCCGTGAACGCGATAGCCATAGAGCTGTCCGGGCGAAACGTCGTTCAGATAGCCGTGCCAGACGTCTTCGGTACGCTCCGGCAGTTCGATGCGTTCGAGTTCGCGGCGGCCCTGGCCGTCGAACAGGCAGAGCTCGACCTTTTGCGCGTTCGCCGAGAACAACGCAAAATTGGTTCCCCTTCCGTCCCAGCTTGCACCGAGGCGTGACGACGTTCCAGCGGATAGTCGCATGCGTCAGCTTTCCGGTACGAGAAATATAGCGGCCAGAGGCGGAATGGTGAGATTGAGCTCGGGCACCAGGGCGTCCAGCGTGTGGACTTCGCCGATGTTCCCGACATTGCTGCCGCCGTAATGCGCGGAGTCCGAATTGAGTACCTCGCGCCACTTGCCGGCAAACGGCACCCGGACGCGGTAGTTGTAATATACATTCGGCGAAAAATTCACCACCACGAGGCATCGCGCGCGGGCGTCGTTGCCCTTGCGGATCCAAGCGAAAACATTTCCGTTGGCATCGTCGGTCACGATCCATTCAAAACCAGAGGGGTCGCAATCCAGTTCATGCAGCGCCGGCAGCGCGCGATAGAGCCTGTTGAGATCGCGGATCAGCGTCTGGATGCCGGCATATTTTGCCTGGTTCAAGAGATGCCAGTCGAGCGAGCGGTCATGGCTCCATTCGCGCTCCTGGCCGAACTCGCAGCCCATGAACATCAGCTTCTTGCCGGGATGGCCGAACATGAAGCTGTAATAGGCGCGCAAATTCGCAAAGCGTTGCCAGTCGTCGCCGGGCATCCGCCCCAGGATCGAGCGCTTGCCGTGCACGACTTCATCGTGCGACAGCGGCAATATGAAATTCTCCGAAAACGCATAATGCAGGCCGAACAGGATGTTGCCGTGATGATGTTTGCGGTGGATCGGATCCTTAGAGATGTAATTCAGCGTGTCATGCATCCAGCCCATATTCCACTTGTAACCGAAACCCAGGCCGCCATATTCGACCGGGCGCGACACCTGCGGCCATGCGGTGGATTCTTCCGCGGCGGTCGTGGCCTGCGGAAAGCGGGCGAACACTTCGGTATTGAAGCGGCGCAGGAAATCGATGGCCTCGAGATTTTCCCGGCCGCCATATTTGTTCGGGATCCAG
>WNFM01031571.1_pt2 | contig 10206 bp, 7 predicted proteins | sample 5400271 | NCBI WGS metagenome assembly WNFM01 (sample SAMN13153352, study PRJNA577476) | soil metagenome | isolation source: 60 cm saprolite on Douglas fir-dominated hillslope | place: USA:California | collected 2013-09-17
GGGCAACATCACGCTGCTCGAAACGGAGCGTACCCGCCTCCTGGTGGACTGCGGCCTCGGCAAGCGCGAAACGCTGGCTCGTCTCGCGGCGCTCGAAAAGTCCGTCGACAATCTCGACGGAATCCTCATCACCCACGAACATACCGATCACTGCAACGGCCTGCCGCAAATGCTGGGCATGTATAAAGCGCCGCTGTATGTAACCGAGCTGACGTTCGATGCGCTGAAGCGGGCGCTGCCTGACCGGCTGGAAAAACGCTTGCGCGGAGTCGAAACCATTCACGCCGGCGAGCATTTTACGATTGGCGATATTGATGTTCACGCCTTCGCAATTCCTCACGATGCCGCCGATCCGGTGGGCTTCACGTTTCGCGCCAACGGCGTGAAGATGGCCATCGTCACCGATCTTGGTTACATGCCGGAGCTGGTAAAAGTGCATCTGCGCGATGCGGATTGCCTGGTGCTGGAATCGAATCACGATCTGGAAATGCTGAAAGTGGGCCCGTACCCGTGGGTGGTCAAGCAGCGCGTGCTTTCGCGCACCGGGCATCTTTCGAATCACGCAGTCAGCGAATATTTGGCCGCCCCGGAAAGTTTTGATGGCCGCGCGCGTTATCTGGTGCTCGCGCACATTTCTCAGGAAAACAATAATCCCGACGTGGTGCGCATCTGCGCGGAACAAGCGCTTGGCTGCCGTCCAACTGAATCCATGTTCCATGGCGAACTGCTCCTCGCCTCGCAGCACGTTCCGCTAAAGCCACTCGAGCTTTGATCCACTCTATTCGAGTCCGGCGTCGTACAGCGCGCGCAGGATCTCTTCAAGATTCACTGCTTGGCTCGATGCCGTTCGCCTGCCAGCCGCATCTGCTGCATGGCGTGAGCGCCTGGTGCAAACTTGCGGGCTCTTTGGGTGGGAGTAAGCTTGGAGTTCTCGTAGAGAACTGTAAGGTTCACCGCGTAGACCCTGGCGGCAGCTAGGGCGCTACCTGGCGGAGGATTGTTGATCAATTCCAGCGCAAGTTTTTCCGGTTCGGGAGTTATGACGCTCTAGGTGAACCTTCTCACAGCCCCACGCGGGCCGCAATTTTTCTTGGTCTCCAGAAGCAAGACTTAGAGGAATGCGCAATCAGAAAATGAGCCGAGCCCGGTACCGTTATGTTTGACGGCTAACGACAGACTGTGAACAGCTGACGCGTCCTACTTCGCCAGCACTTTTTCAAAAAACTCCAAAGCCCGCGGATCGTTCGATTGGCCCAGCCAGAACATCGCTTGTTTTCGCACTTCCGGATTGCGATTGGTTTCGGCGACCTGAATCAGCTTCGGAACGCCTTCTTCTTTCGGCATTTGGCTGAGAGCGAACACCGCCTTTTTCTTCACTTCGCTGTCCGGATCGTTATCAATTGCGCCGCTAATCACGCTGGAAGCTTTTTTGCCGGCTTTTTGCGCCAGCCAGAATAACGCCTGCCCGCGCACGTGGCTGCTGGGATCTTCATGCGCCATGCGAATCATTTCGTCAATGCCGTTGCTTTCGTGGCTGATGGAAAGCGCAAAGGTCACATGTGCACGCACCTCGGCGCTAGGATCGTCCTTGGCCATGCGCTTCAAGAGCTGCAAGCCCGCCGCGCCGCGTGCTTCGCCTGCCCAGAACGCCGCTTCCTTGCGCATGCCTTCCGGCTTGTTAGGCGACGTAAATCTGGTGAATGCTTGATCCGCCGCCGGATCGCCGTGCATCGCTATGGCCATCAGGGCGCTGCGGCTGATACGCTCGCTGCCGCGTTCGTCGAGTTCTTTGCTGTCCACAAATCGTTCCAACAGCTTCACGCTTTCGGCGGGCTGCGCGCCGGTTAACCACGTGATTTGCAAGCCGCCCGCATCGAGCGTACAGTCCTCCGAAACCGCTCGAATTTTCCCGATTTTGCGTCCTTCGGCGCGGAACAGCACGACCAACATGGTTGTACCTTCCAACTTCAGGTTTCCGTTCTGTATGTTGTAGCTGCTTTCGCCTTGGTTGCCTTCGAGCCGGCACGGACCGCACTTTCCAGAGCTCCAGTCGGCGCCGGAATCGCCGCAACACATGCGGCGGTCACTACTGACGGCCGCGACGGAGTAACCCAGCCACTGCGCTTGCCCCGCGCCCGCCGCCCACAGATCGACCTCCTGCGCGAGCCCCGCTTTCACCTGCCGCTCTTCCACCTTCGCATTCGTGAACTGCGGCCTGTCACTGGTTTGCTCGGTGCATGCATCAATCAAGTTCGGCATCATCAACGCGGCGATCGCAAATGTCATTACGCGTGCGCGTTTCCATTTCCAGTGCAAAAATGTTTTCATTGACAACTCCTTCCCGTCGGCCAGATTTTCCGAGTTGCGAGTCGCTTCCTCACTTATTCAACAGCTCCATCAAATACTCGCTGCCTTCCTTCGAGCCCATCAGCGACAGTTTCTCCACCGCCCGCTTTTTCAGCTCAGGATCTTTTTCCGTCTTGGCGATGGCCACCAGTCCCTTGGCATTTCCGCTGATGAAGTAGGCGTTCAAGACTTCCTCTTTCATTCCGCGATCGGTTTCTTTGCCGTAGATCGATTGCAGAACGTCGCTCTTGCCCATCAGGCCGAGGTTGCGAATGGCGGTGCGCCGCAACTCAATATCCCTGTCAGTCTGCGCCACTTGAATCAGCTTGTCCGATTGCCCGGAGAGAAAAAATCCTTGCAGGATTTCGCGCCGGATATCGGTTGACGGTTCGGATTGATAAAGTTGCTGCAGTTCATTCTGCCCGCCAACCAATCCGAGGTTGCGGATGGCTTCACGCTTGAGGCTTTCGTCTTTTTCACCCTTGGCCAGTTGAAACAGGCCGTCCTTGTTTCCGGAAATCATGTAACTGCGAATCACTGCGCGCTTCACGGAGGCATCGCTGCTACCCGCATAGATGGTCGCCAGCAGGTTTCCTGAGTGATTGCCTCCGAAAATTCCCAGGTATTCGACGGCTTTCCGCTGCAGTTCGGGATTGCTCTGGCCTTGCGCGATTTTCGCCAGCAGTTCCTGCGCTTTGGGCGAGCCGTTTTGCGCCAAAACGAAAAGCATTTTCCCTTTGTCTCTTGGCGACGCGCCTCCCTCAAGACGCTTTTCGATGATCTGGATTCCGCGATCCGGGTCAGCGTTCATCACGCCTTGCAACGCGAGAGTCTTCAGCTCTTCGTCGCTCTGCGATTCCGGATTCACCGGGTGCCCTGACGATTGCCGAACTTCGATTTCCAGCGCTTCGCCGTCTTTCTTCCAGCGGCTCTGCGGATAACGGCGCTTCAGTTCGGCGATGGTGGCCAGCGAAGTGTCGCGCTTGCCCTGACGATTTTCTGCATAAGCCTTCCAATAAAGAGCTGCGTCGGTTTGTGACCCGTTCAATTGAGCCAATTCGGCGAATTTCTTCTCGGCCTCTTGATATTTGTCGTCGTCCAACGCTTCGCGGCCCTGGTCGTAGATCTCCTGCATCTGTTCGATGCGATCCTGCTCCTGGTCTTTCTTCTCTTGTTCGCGCTCGCGCTTCTCTTCCGCACGGTCGCGGGCGTCCTGTTCGGCGTCCTGGCGATCCTGATCGCTCTCTTGCGCGGTCGCGTGATCCGGCTCCTGCCGATTCTGCACAGATGGCGCGGGCAGCGATGGCCGCCGGTGCGCCCGCACTGGTGTCGCCAGCAAACCTGCAATCAGGGCCGCGATCATTGCTTTTTGTAGCCCGTTTTCGATTCTCAAGCCTTTAATACTCATGCTTTGTTCCTCGCTTTTGCTGTCAAATCATCTTGCTTTGGCGCGGTTTTTCTTCCTTCTGATTCCGCGCGCAATTCCTGCTGGACCACGCGAACCTTCAACAGAATTCCCTGGGCCGCAATTCGTTTCTGAATCGATTCGAACTGCGCCGGAGTAACTTCGTCCGGACTATTCGCGACATCGAGCAGCACCCGTTCCAGTTCATCGAGGGTGCTGGCCATTGCGGTGTCGCCGCTGCTGAGCGCGGTCTGGCGGTACAAACGGTTTTCCTCAACCAGATTCTCGGCGCGCCTCTGTTCGGCGGAGATGTTGATCAGTTTCTTGCCGCTGCCCGCCGGCTGCGCATTGCAAAGCTCCACCAGCACCATTTCCGATTTGCCAAGGTGTTCTCCGACCGCGACCACCAGAATTCGTTCGCGGACCCTGCCGGCGTCAGCCACATCTCCGCCACTCGTTTTGGATTTGGAAATCCAACCGGCATAAAACGTGAGCGCTAGCACCGCCGCCGCTGCGCCCAGCGCCAGCAACCGCCGCGGCATGAACCAGCTTTGCCACCAACTCACACGCCTCTCGGGAAGACGGTTCGCAATCTGCCGCCAAACTTTTGCGCCATACTCTTCGCCGGGATCGGGCGCCGGCAGCGCGTTCAGCGTTGTGAAGAATTCTTCGAGACGCTCGAGTTCGCCGCGGCATTCGGGACACTCGTGCAAATGCGCGGCGATGGCTTCGCGTCTGTTCATTTCGCCTTCCCGGTAAGCAAACAACTCTTCTTCTGATGTGTGTTTCATGATTCCGTTCCCACTGCTCTGGCCGCGCCGCGGCTCTCCGCAAAAGGCTTCAGCGCCACCCGCAATTTCTGTACTGCGCGAAAGACCGTGTTTTTCGCGGCGCTCGAATTCGACTTCAGCACCGCGGCTATTTCCTCAATCGCGCAGCCGTCCCAGTGCCGCATCACGATTGCGGTGCGTTCCGCCGGTGTCAGTGCCTGCAGCGCTTCTTTCATTTTTTCCGCCAGTTGCGCGCTGGTCGCCAGCCGCTCTGGAGACGGCGCCGGATCCTTCACCCGGCTCAGCGGATCGATTTCCGACTCGCCTTCCGCTTTGCGCGCCGGAGATTCGCGCCGTGAATCGTCACTCTTCCGTTGCCGGAGCCGGTCGATTGCGTAGTTCGCGGCGATACGGTAAACCCAGGTGCCGAAATTGGCGTTCCCTGCGAACTGCTGCAATTTCTGGTACCCGCGCAAAAAAGCCTCCTGCACAATTTCTTCGGCGTCGTGCGGATTGCCGGTCATGCGATACGCGAGGCGATAAACGTAATTGCTGTGGCGTTCGACCAGCACGCGATAGGCTTCGTCAGTGATGCCGCCCGCGTCGTAGCCGCCAAACGCCTCAGCCATTTCGCCACTCTCTCGCATTCTCAGGATTAGACAGGTTTTACTCCTCGCGGTTAGGTCAGCGTATCCCTTTCAGCTACCCCGGCAGGGCCGCGCGCATCCCGCCCATGGTGCTGCACCCGAGCGTCATACACATCATCTGCAAACTGAACTGGACATGAGTGGTATGCGCCTTTGTGGTGGCCGGTCTTCCTACCGGTGCTTTTTGCGGTCGCCGCCACAAGCCTGTCGATCCTCGCCCCACCACGCGGAAATACCGTATCATTACAAAGGACTTATTCCCGCACGCATAACGGGTTTCAGGGCTTTGTGCTTACAACCCTGAGATGAAAACGGAGCGCACCTTGATTCCACGCTACACCCGCGAAGAAATGGGCCGCGTCTGGAGTGACGCCAACAAGTACTCGAAATGGCTGGAAGTGGAGTTGGCGGCCACCGAAACGCTGGCGGAGTCCGGCGAGGTGCCGAAAGAGGCCGCGGCGATCATTCGAGCCAAGGCCAAAGTGGACGCGGTTCGAATCAACGAAATTGAAGCCCGAGTGAAGCACGACGTGATTGCCTTCACCATGAACGTAGGCGAATCAATCGGCGATTCGGTGGCCGCACGTTGGCTGCATTATGGAATGACTTCGAACGATGTGGTGGACACCGCGCAGGCGTTACTGCTGCGCGATGCTTCGCGACTGATTGAAGTGGCGCTGGCAAAATTCAGCGAAGTGCTGGCGCGTCGTGCGCAGGAGTTTCGCCACACGCCGCAGATCGGCCGGACGCATGGAATTCATGCCGAGCCGATTACTTTTGGGCTGAAGATCGCCAACTGGTACGCGGAAAATCAGCGCAACATCGAACGATTCGAAGATGCTGCGGAGCAGATGCGGATCGGCAAAATATCCGGCGCGGTGGGGAATGCATCGCATTTGGGGCCGGAAATTGAGGAGCGAATTTGCCAGCGTCTGGGATTGAATGTTGCGCTGGTGGCTTCGCAGGTGATTCAGCGCGACCGCCACGCCCACTACCTGAGTACCCTCGCGATTATTGCGGCGACTCTCGAAAAAATCGCCATCGAAATTCGCCACCTGCAGCGCACCGAAGTGCGCGAGGCGGAAGAGCCGTTTGGCGGCGAGCAGCGCGGAAGCTCGGCGATGCCGCACAAGCGGAATCCCGTGGTGTCGGAACAGATCAGCGGGCTGGCGCGGCTGGTGCGTTCGAACATGGTTGCCGCGTTTGAAAATGTCGGACTGTGGCACGAGCGCGATATTTCGCACAGCTCGGTCGAGCGCATCATTCTGCCGGATTCGACGATTCTGATTGATTACATGCTGGCCAAAATGACCGCGGTAATTGCCGACATGCGTGTTTTCCCGGAGCGCATGATGAAAAATCTGGATGCCACGCAAGGCCTGGTTTTTTCCGGACAGTTGCTGCAAGACCTGGTGGAAAAAGGCATGCCGCGCGACGACGCCTACAAAGCGGTGCAGGAAAACGCCATGGCCGCGTGGGAAACGGATTCCAGTTTCCGCGAACGCGTCGCCAAAGATCCGCGCATCACAAAGTTCCTGGACGGCAAAGCCCTCGAGCACACTTTCGATTTGCAGCGGCACCTGCGCTACGTCGACGCGATCTTTGCAAGGGTCTTCAGCGAGAAGAAAACATCAGCTAGCAAAGCCTGAATTTGCGTGGCCAAGATCTTCGAACGAAAAACAGAAGCGAGCCGACCGGTCAGGGCGGCTCGCTTTTTTCACCTCTTCTGAATCTGGCTTGCGCCCGACTCAGCTGCGGAGGCGGAAATTCAAACTCGAAAAACTATTCGACGCGCTGGACGTAGCGTGCTTCCGAAGTGTCCACGCGAATCTTATCACCTTCGTTGACGAAAGGGGGAACAGGAACGACCAAGCCTGTTTCCAGGGTGGCCGGCTTCATTACCGAGCTGGCGGTGGCTTTCTGGATGGTCGGCTCGGTCTGGGTAACACGCAGATCCATGGTGTCCGGCAGATTGATGCCGATGGCTTTTTCGTCGTGGAATTCCACTTTCACAATGGTGTTCGGCACCAGGTAATAAGTGGTTTCGCCGAGTTCGTCGCGTGACATTTCCATCTGCTCGTAGGTCTTGGTATTCATGAAATGGAAACTGTCGCCTTCGCTGTAGAGATATTCGAATTCGATTTCGTCGAGAATGGCGCGTTCGACGAACTCTTCCGCGCGGAACCGGTAATCAATCATGATGCCGGTGCGGAGACTCTTCAGGCGGGTCTGCATGGAGCCGCGCTTGTTGCCCGGGGTGCGATGGTCGGTGCTGAACACGGTGTACAGCTCTTTTTCGTGCAGCAGAACCATGCCGGGACGGATTTGTGTCGCTTTAAGACTGCTCATGTTGATCCAATACCTTCAGTTTGATTTCGGAAATTCCAGCAAGCAGACCGCTCTGCGAGGCGGCGCGTTCGGAATGACACGAGGCGCGCAGAACGAAAAAACGTGCTCAGCGCGAATGAATAGTATAAATGGCCCGATTCGATGCGGTCAATTGGGCTTGGATGATTCTCCTTTGCGAGCTTTTGCGGCGTCGGCCATGATTTTTTCGATTTCGTCGGGATCGCGGGGCAAGCGCTTGCTCAACAGTTCGAAGCCCGAGTCGGTGATCAGGGCATCGTCTTCGATGCGCACGCCGAGATTTTCTTCTGGAATGTAGATGCCGGGCTCGACGGTGACCACCATGCCGGGCGTGAGCGGTTTGCAGTACTCGCCGGGATCGTGAACGTCCAGGCCAATGTCGTGTCCCAGGCCATGAATGTAGTACTGGCCGAGCTTTTTGCCGTGCAGATCCTTGCCGTGGGAGTTGATGTAGTCAAAGGAGATTTTATAAAGGCTGGCCTTGCCGGATTTGCAGAAATCGGTGCCAGGTTTGAGCGCGGCGAAGACCGCGTTTTGCGCGCCGAGAACGATGTCGTAGATTTCGCGCTGGCGTGCGGTGAATTTGCCGTTGGCGGGGATGCTGCGAGTGATGTCGGCGGAATAGCCGGAGAATTGCGCGGCGACGTCGATCACCACCATGTCGCCATCGGCGATTTTCCGAGCGAGTTTGTCGTAGTGCAACGCGGTGGAATTTGGGCCGGCGCCGACGATCGGTGCGTAACCTTCCGCTTCTGACCCGCCCATCGCATGGACTTCGACCATTTTCGCGGCGACCTGATATTCGTAAAGGCCGGGACCCATCATCTTTAGGGCTTCCAGGTGTGCGTCGAGCGAAAGGTCAATGGCCTTTCTTAGGAAAGCGATTTCGCCGGGAGATTTGGTCATGCGCAGGGTTTCGATGGCGCCACGAATGTCTTGCAACTGTTCTCTTGGCGCAACGAGTTGCAGCCAGTCCGCGACCGCCTTTTCGTGAGGATAGCCGCCCGTTTCCTTTTCGTAGGGAAGGATGGTGCAAAGCTGCGGGTAAAGCTTCACGAGCTTTTCGACGGTGGCACGCATTTCCGCAAAAGGCAGTACCGAAGCGAAGCCAGTGCGGGCGGTAATATCGGGATCGCTGGGCGAAAGGCGGACGCCGTTCCACTTTTCCTTGCCGGGATTTTTTGCGGGGAGGAAAAGAATTTCGCGCGGCCCGGTCCAATCGCCATGGGAATTGGCGTCATGTGATGCGCCCGGTTTTAATGCGGGAAGAATAATCAGGCCGGCTTCCTCTTCGTTGTGGCCGGTCAGGTAATAGAAGTTATTTTCCTCGGCGAAGACATAGGCTTCCGAGATTTCCTCGCGGCCGGTGTAACCCTGCAGGATGACCGGGGCGTCGACCTGCGCGGCCAGGCGGGCGCGACGGGCGGCGTATTCGGCGTTAGGTTCGCGTTCGCGGCGCTGCTGGGCAGGCGCAGCACAGGCAACGACCACCAGCAGGAGGGCGACGGCGGCGATGCGCGCGGCGCAAAGCTTAAACTCCGGACTAGTCTTCATCCAATAACCTCGATGAGCGTAGTGGACGTTCTGGGCGCTGGGCGAAGGGGACGCGCAATTCCAAAACGGGACGGCAACCGGACCACGGCGGGAGATTGTATCCGAAGGAAGAGGATTGCGGAAATGCGTGGTGGGGGTACCCCTTGTTTTTAGCAAAGACTTGCGGAACGGATTGAAAAGACTCGGAAACTGATTCTCGATCCCCGCATGCTATAAGAAAGCAATGCGCCTAAACGATTACGCACCGCGGCCCGCGCACCTCAAATGGCTGCTCGATTCTGACCCGGGCATCCGGTGGCAGGTTATGAGGGACCTCACCGGTGAAGACCCTAACGCGATTGCAGCCGAACGGTCACGCGTCGCAACCGAAGGGTGGGCAGCCCAGCTTCTTGCCCGGCAATCTTCTGCCGGACACTGGGGCGGCGGGCCGAAGTGGGATCTTATTACTCTCTTCAGTCTCGTGGTGTTAAAGGACCTCGGTCTCGACCGAGCCAGCGAGGCGGCTCGCAAAATGATCGACCGCGTCGACAAGCGGCTGGTGTTCAAGCCGCTCAAGAACCGGGCCTTCCTGCACGGTGAAACGGAACCCTGCATCAACGGCAGAATCCTCGCTGTCGGTTCGTATTTCAAGGAGCCGAACGACGCGCTGGCCAGGCAACTTCTGGGCGAGCAGCTTGCAGACGGCGGCTGGAACTGCGAAGCATGGCCTTTCTTGTCGCCGAAGCGTCCCCCCAGTAAGCGCTCTTCATTCCATACCACCATCTGCGTGCTCGAAGGACTGCTGGAATACGGACGTGCGGGGCGCAAATCAGCGGCGGTCACTAAGGCCCGCGAGAAGGGCGAAAACTATTTGCTTGAGCGCGGCATGTTCCGCTCGCTTCGAACTGGTAAAGTCATCGACAAACGCTGGCTGCGCTTCACGTACCCGACGTTTTGGCACTACGACGTCTTGCGCGGATTGGACTATCTGCGAAATGCGGGAATCAAGCCCGACAGCCGCGTCGCTGACGCCATCAAAATCGTGATGGAGCGCCGCCACCAGAACGGGCGGTGGCCATTGAACCTGCTTCATCCCGAACCTATTCCATTGAAGATGGAGACCGATGTCGGCAGCGCA
>WNFM01200175.1_pt1 | contig 10206 bp, 11 predicted proteins | sample 5400271 | NCBI WGS metagenome assembly WNFM01 (sample SAMN13153352, study PRJNA577476) | soil metagenome | isolation source: 60 cm saprolite on Douglas fir-dominated hillslope | place: USA:California | collected 2013-09-17
CTTGGCGGCACCCGGTCGCTGGCGGCGCTGCGGCTGATCCTGACCGCCTGCCACGCCACGGTTATCCCGAACCAGCTCGCGCTGTCATTCGCAAGCGAAGCCTATGATGATATGGACCGCTTGAAACATCCTGCCGATATCGAGGCGCTCAACGCGCTCGTGCGGCAATTGATCGACGTCTCCCAACGCATGATGTGAGGTGACATGCAGCCAGCCAAAATCGCTCCGAAAGACCGGTTGATTGTGGCGCTCGATCTGGCCGGGGTCGATCAAGCGGAAGCGATGGTTGCGCGGCTGGGCGATAGCGTCACGTTCTACAAGATCGGCTATCAGCTTAGCTTTGCCGGGGGATTGCCGCTGGTGCGTCATCTCGCGGACGCCGGCAAGAAGGTGTTCCTGGACCTCAAGCTGCACGACATCGGCAATACGGTGGCACGCGGCGTCGAGAGCATTACAAAACTCGGTGCGACATTCCTGACCGTGCACGCCTATCCGCAGACCATGAAGGCGGCTACCGAGGCGCGCGCCGGATCGGGTCTGAAGATCCTCGCGGTCACCGTGCTGACCTCTTATGACGACGGCGATCTGCATGCGGCCGGTTACCGGTTCGGCGTGTCCGACCTCGCCGAAGCCCGCGCCCAGCAGGCCCAGGTGCTCGGCGTCGACGGGCTGGTGTGCTCGCCTGAGGAGGCAGCGTCTCTGCACAAGATCGTCGGCCATCAGATGGTTCTGGTGACGCCTGGTATCCGGCCCGCGGGATCTGCTACCGGCGACCAGAAGCGCATCATGACGCCGGCCCGTGCCATTTCGGCGGGCGCCGACTATCTGGTGGTGGGACGGCCCGTGCTGGAAGCCGCCGATCCCAAGGCGACGGCGGAGGCCATCCAGGCCGAGATCGTCCAGGCGTTGGGTTGAAACAAAAAGGAAGAACGAGAGATGGCAAAAGCCTACTGGATCGCGCGCGTCGATGTTCACAACATGGACGGCTACAAGGAATACATCGCGCAGAACGGCGCGGTGTTCAAAAAATACGGCGCGAAGTTTCTGGTGCGCGGCGGCAAATTCGAGACCAAAGAAGGCTCGTCGCGGTCGCGCAATGTGGTGCTGGAATTCAAGGATTATGAGACCGCTGCCGCCTGCTACAATTCGCCGGAATATACCCGCCTGGTCGCGATGCGCTCGCCCCATTCCGAGTGCGATCTCGTGATCGTTGACGGCTACGACGGGCCGCAGCCGTAGGGCGAACGAGCCTCTTCGTCATGGCCGGGCATAGCCGTCCGAAGGACGGCGTCGCTTCCGCTCGCCTATGCCCGGCCATCCACGTCTTCCTTTCCCAACCGTGGCCAAGACGTGGATGCCCGGGACAAGCCCGGGCATAACGAGCTGATGAGCCCAATTGGTTGCCGGAACGGCCCGCCCCGGCTATACGGCAGGGGCGAGGTTTTTAAGACATGTCCGACATGCGCTTGATCGTGGCGGGGGCCGGCGGCCGGATGGGCCGAGCGCTGACTCGTGTCATCTCGGAAACGCCAGGCGCCGTCCTCACCGGCGCGCTGGAGGCGCCCGGGTCTGAACTGTTGGGCAAGGATGCCGGCGTGCTGGCGGGCCTGCCCGCCAATGGCGTCGAGTTGTCGGCCGACCTCTGGTCGCTGTCGGCCAACGCCGACGGCATCCTGGATTTTACCGTGCCCGGCGCGACCATCGCCAATGTCGCCATTGCCGCCCAGCGCGGCCTGGTGCACGTCATCGGTACCACCGGCCTGTCGTCGTCGGACGACGCCGTGATCAGGAGCGTCACCACGCGCGCCATTGTGGTCAAATCCGGCAATATGAGCCTCGGCATCAACCTTTTGGCGGCGCTGGTGAAGCGGGTCGCGCAATCGCTGGACGAGGGTTTTGATATCGAAATCCTGGAAATGCATCACCGCGCCAAGGTCGATGCGCCCTCGGGCACGGCCTTGTTGCTGGGCGAGGCCGCGGCGGCTGGCCGCAAGATCGCGCTCGACGAACGTTCGGCGCGCGGCCGCGATGGCCAGACCGGCGCGCGCAGGGCCGGCGATATCGGCTTTGCGTCGTTGCGCGGCGGCACCGTCACCGGCGATCACAGCGTGATTTTCGCTGGTCCCATGGAACGCATCGAACTGACGCATCGGGCCGAGGACCGGACCATGTTCGCGCAAGGTGCCATCAAGGCAGCCCTTTGGGCGCGCGATCAAAAACCCGGATTTTATTCGATGGCCGATGTGCTCGGGCTTAGTAATTTCTAGGGATCTGAACGGAACAAGAGAATGAACGACCGTCTTCTCGTGCTGGTGCGTCACGGCCAAAGCGAATGGAACTTAAAAAATCTCTTCACCGGCTGGAAGGATCCCGATCTCACCGAACAAGGCATCACTGAAGCGAAAGAAGCGGGCCTCAAGCTGAAGGAGCAGGGGCTCAAGTTCGATATCGCGTTCACCTCCGTGCTCACGCGGGCCCAGCACACGCTCGACTTGATCTTGACCGAACTCGGCCAGACTGAGATTCCGATCCAGCGAGACCTTGCGCTGAACGAGCGAGACTATGGCGACCTGTCGGGCCTCAACAAGGACGACGCCCGCAAGCGATGGGGTGAGGAGCAGGTGCATATCTGGCGGCGCTCCTACGATGTGCCGCCGCCCGGCGGCGAGAGCCTGAAGGATACGCTGGCGCGCACGCTGCCCTATTACGTGCAGGAAATCTTGCCGTGCGTGCTGCGCGGCGAGCGCACGCTGGTCTCGGCCCACGGCAATTCGCTGCGAGCGCTGATCATGGTCCTGGAAAAGCTTTCGCCGAAGGAAATTCTGGCGCGCGAACTCGCCACCGGCGTGCCGATCATCTATCGGCTCAACGCCGACGCCACGGTGGCATCCAAGCTCGATCTGGCGTGATCGCCAAAGCCGAAATCGTTGCTCTCGGGGCGCCGGTCGCGGATGCCGCGCTGGATCAACTGGCCGATGTGCTGGTCGATTGCGTCAAAGGCGGCGCCAGCGTCAGTTTTATGGCGCCGTTCTCGCACGACGCGGCGCTGACGTTTTTCCGGAAAGTCGCGGGCTCGGTTGCTTCAGGCGATACCGTTCTGCTGGCCGCGCGACTGGATGACAAAATTGTCGGCACGGTGCAACTCGGACTGGATACGCCGCCCAATCAGCCGCATCGCGCCGACATCAAGAAAATGCTGGTGCATCGTTCCGCGCGCGGCCGTGGCATCGGCGCCGCCTTGATGGCGGAGGTGGAGGAGGAAGCGCGGCGGCGCGGCCGCTGGCTGCTGGTGCTCGACACCGTGCCAGGCGAAAACGGCCACCGCCTCTATTTACGCCAAGGCTGGACGCAAACCGGACTGGTGCCGGATTATGCGCTATTTCCGGATGGCCGGCTGTGCGACACCGCGATCATGTGGAAACGGCTGGAGCGGTGATTGACCGTACCAGTGTAGGGCGTTGGCGCTAAGAGCTTGAAGGCGGTCTCAAAAGACAACTATTCGAGTATACAGCAGTCGTGGCTAAACCATAGATCGCGATAATGGTCTCTGGCTGAACTGGCCCCATGAACCAGCCGGATAGGGGGTAATGTGAAGATCACGCTCGATCTCTCTAAACTTGTGGAGGAAGGAAAACTCTCGTCGGTTGAGGCGGAACGGCTGCAGCGTTTGGCCGCCAAAGATACCAACTCACTCGCAATTAACATACTGGTTGGGTTTGGAGTTGTCGCAGTGAGCGGGGGAGCCTTGGCGCTGGTGCCGAGGTCGGAGACGGCGCTCATCCTTGGTCTCGTAGTATTTGCGGTCGGACTTGCATTCACTTTCCGTGGCAAACAGCAATGGAGCCTGTTTGCACAAATTTGCCTTGTGGCCGGCGCTCTGATGTTTTCGGGCGGTGTGCTCGCATTCGGCAAGGGCACGGTGATCGCGATGCTGATCGTCACCGCCGCGCTCGCGGTAGCCTCTATTGTCGCACGCTCAAGCTTGCTTATGGCTGCGGCAGTGCTCACGCTCGGTGCCTGTCTCGGTGCCCAAGCTGGCTACTGGCACGCCACCTACATGCTCGCCATCTACGAGCCGCTTGTCACGATAGTACTTTTTAGTCTCCTCGCACTCGGGACATTTTATGCTTCGAAGTTGCTCTCAGCGGACTACGAGCGCCTGGCGCTGATTGCAGCGCGGACGTCCGTGTTCATGGTCAATTTTGGCTTCTGGATCGGCTCGCTTTGGGGCGATCGTTTGCTGCTGATTCGCTCGCTGTTGCAAAGCGATCCGAATATTCTGACAAACTACTCCGCCAGTTCGCAGGTCATTCCACCTCTGCCGTTTGTGATCGGCTGGGCGATTGCGCTGCTTGGGGCCGGCATCTGGGCTGTTTGGGAGAACAGGCGTTGGATGGTCAATATCACCGCGGTGTTTTTGGCCATCCATTTCTACACGCAATGGTTCGAAAGGCTTGGATTGGCGCCGATGTCGGTTTTGGTCGCCGGTCTCCTGATGCTCGCCTTCGCGCTGGGACTGTGGATGTTCAACGGGCGCTTCGCAATGTCGAATTATGGCGCTTCTCGGACCTAAGAGGTTGGTCAGTCCGTCCCGTGGTAGGCCGCCATCGCGAATGGTCTCCGGCCAAGCCAGCCGATATGCGCACCCCCTAATGTATCCCGACCTGTCCGGCTTCCCAGCCGAGCATCGCCTGCTTGCGGGTGATGCCCCAGTGATAGCCGGTGAGTTGGCCGCCTTTGCCGAGCGCGCGATGGCAGGGCACGACGAACGACAGCGGATTTTTCCCGACCGCCGCGCCGACGGCGCGCGAAGCCTTGGGGCTTTTGATCTTGGTCGCGATGTCGGAATACGAGACCGCGCGGCCCATCGGGATCTTCAACAGCGTCTCCCATACGCGCACCTCGAAGTCGGTGCCGATCAGGACCACGCGCAGCGGCTGATCGGGGCGCCACAATCGCGTATCGAAGATGCGCTGCGCCAGCGCTGACGTGCCGTCGCGATCCTCGACATAGGTCGCGCGCGGCCAGCGCCGCTGCATGTCGGCAAGTGCCGACTGTTCCTCGCCGGGATCGGCAAACGCAATACCGGCGAGCCCGCGGTCGCTGGCGATCACGATGGCATTGCCGAACGGGGAAGGGTGAAATCCATAAGCCAGCGTCATGCCGGCGCCGCCGTTCTTCCATTCGCCCGGCGACATCGCCTCATGGGTGACGAACAGATCGTGCAGCCGCCCCGGGCCTGAAAGCCCGGAATCGAGCGCCGCGTCGAGCACGCTGGCGGAGTCGCGCAGCAGGCCCTTGGCGTGATCGAGCGTCAGCGCTTGCATGAAGGCTTTTGGCGTCAGCCCGGCCCAGCGGCGAAACAGATGGTGCAGCTCATCCGGCGTCACGCTGGCGGCATCCGCGATCGCTTCGATGGTCGGCTGCGTGCGCCAATGTTCCGAGATGAAGGCGATGGCCCGGCGCACCGAATCATAGTCGCGGAGCGCGGCGTTCTGGGGGCCCGGTTTTGCGAGGCGGTGCTCATCTATGGCGAGGTTCATCATGGTCCAGATGTAGGACGGGCGCGGCGTCCAAACCACCCGATTCCTGATAAGCCCCTCAGGAAACCGGATTATAGCTCGGGCCGCGCCGGGCGGCCTGCAGCGCTGCCGTTAAGGCTTTGGCAAAACTCGCTTTTTCGTCGGGTCCCAAAAAACTCGCGATAGAGACGTAGCGGCCTTTGGAGACCAGATAGAGCTTTTCGATACCGAATTCGGCATGGGTCTTCTGATCGAGCCGCACCCACAGCGGATTGAGCACAAATTCGACCACATGGCCGCGGTGGCTGACCCGGCGCACGCGCAGCTCCGACGGCGTCACCCGGATTTCCTCCGTCGCCTTGCCGCGGCGGAAATTGACCCGGAACGCCCAGTAGACGACGAGGACATCGAGGCCGAAAAAGCCGAACACCGGCCACGCGCCCATCAGCAGAAACGCAAGGCCGGCGGCGAAACTGACCACGCTGAGAAAACCCATCAGCACCAGAAATCCGGTGCGGTTCAGCGAACGATGCGGCGTCAGCAGCGCTGAAAATAGTTCCGGCTGTGCGATCTCGGGATCAAAGTCGTTGCCTGCGGTCATCACGGGTCAGTATACCCACTTCATGGCGAAAATCACCCGCAGACCGCTTTCCAAACCAAAACTCTCCACCCCAAAACGCGCGAAGAAATTCCGCAAGCCTGCCGCGGCCAAGCCGGAACGAGTCCGCGCGATAGCAAAAAAGACAAAACCCTGGACCCCGGCCGAGATCTACGAGGCCTTCAGCCGTTTTCGCAAAGCCAACCCCGAGCCTAAGGGCGAGCTCGAGCATCTCAATCCTTATACGCTGTTGGTTGCGGTGGTGCTGTCGGCGCAGGCGACCGACGCCGGCGTCAACAAGGCGACGCGGGCGCTGTTTGAGGTTGCCGACACGCCGCAAAAGATGCTCGCGCTCGGCGAGGAAAAGCTGCGCGACTACATCAAAACGATCGGGCTTTATCGCACGAAGGCAAAGAACGTCATCGCGCTGTCGGAAAAGCCGATCGCCGAATGCGGCGGCGAGGTGCCGCGGTCCCGCAGCGAGATCGAATCGCTGCCCGGCGCCGGCCGCAAGACCGCCAATGTCGTGCTCAACATGGCGTTCGGCGAAAGCACGCTGGCGGTCGACACCCACGTGTTTCGCGTCGCCAACCGCACGGGGCTAGCGCCAGGCAAGACGCCGCTCGAGGTGGAACTTGGTCTGATGCGCGTGGTCCCGCCCGAGTTCATGCTGCATGCGCATCACTGGCTGATCCTGCACGGCCGCTACACATGTTTGGCACGAAACCCGCGCTGCGAGGTATGCCTGATCAACGATCTCTGCCGCTGGCCGGAGAAGACGGTTTGAGGCATGATCGCTGTCATATCTCGGTTTGGCATGCGCCATATTGCTGTGGTTCTTCGGCGGGAGAACAGTGATTTAGAAAAAGGAACGCCCGTTGAGTCAGCAGGAGCAGGTTAGTCCGGCGCCATCATCCGTCCAGGCTGCTTCAACAGCATCCGCATCGTCGGCTGCTACCGCAGCCGGTGCGACCACCGCGCCGCCAGCGCAGGCATCGCGCAGTTCCCTGGGCCGCCTCGCGCTGCCGTTGTTCGCTGCGCTGGCCGCGCTCGGATTTATCGCGCTGGCGACGCTGCGCTGGGATGAATGGGTCGGCAGCGCCGTGATCCAGACCACCAATGATGCGTATGTCCGGGCCGAACTCACCCGGCTGAGTAGCCGGGTCGCTGGCGAGGTTCTCACCGTTGCCGTGAAAGATTTTCAGCGCGTCAAGGCCGGCGATCTGCTGGTGCAGATCGATCCCGCCGATTACCAGGCCCAGGTCGCGCAAGCCGAGGCCGGCGTCGCCGGCGCGCAGGCCGCGTTCGATAATCTCGCCAACCAGGTCGAGCTGCAATACGCGACCATCGCGCAAGGCGAGGCGCAGCAGGTGTCTGCGGAGGCTCAGGAGGTCGAAGCCCGTCAAGAGCAGGAGCGGCAACAATCGCTGACCCAGACCGAAGCCGGCACGCGGCAAAAGCTCGAACAGGCTACCGCCGGCTACGCCCGCGCGCAGGCCGATGTTCGTGCGAGCCGGGCCTTGATCGCGGCGGAGCGCCACCAGCTCGAGGTGTTGTCCGGAACCAAGAAGCAGCGTGCGGCGGATATTGAGGCCGCCAAGGCTACGCTCGCCGCGGCCCGCCTGAAACTTGGCTACACCAAAATTGTCGCGCCGTTCGACGGCGTCGTCGGCGAGCGCCAGGTGCAGCCGGGCGACTACGTCAATATCGGAAGCAATCTCATCAATGTGGTGCCGCTGCCGGACGTCTATGTCATCGCCAATTACAAGGAGACCCAGTTGACCCGGGTCAGACCGGGCCAGCCTGTCGACGTCACCGTCGACACTTTTTCGAGCGAGCGGCTGCACGGCAGGGTCGAGCGGATCGCGCCCGCCTCTGGCTCGCAATTCGCGCTGCTGCCGCCGGACAATGCGACCGGCAATTTCACCAAGGTGGTGCAGCGTGTCCCGGTGCGGATCGCGCTCGACAAGGGTCAGCCGCTGCTGGAGCGCCTGCTGCCGGGAATGTCGGTGGAGACCCGCATCCACACCGGCGAGGCGGGCGTGGATGGCGCAAAGTAGCGACGCCGATCACGCCGGCCAGGGGCCGCTCTCGCGTGGCGGTATCGCGGCGCAGCCGCTGTTTGCGGTCGGCGCGGTGCTGCTCGGCTCGTTTCTTGCCAATGTTGATAGCCGCCTGACCTCGGTCGGATTGCCGGATTTGCGCGGCGCGTTTTCGCTTGGATTTGATGAGGGCGCCTGGCTTTCGACAGCGGCGATCGGCTCGCAGATCTTCATTGCGCCTTCGGTGGCCTGGCTTGCGACCGCATTCGGCCTGCGGCGTGTTCTCGGCATTCCGAGCCTGGTCTATGCCCTGATCTCGCTGCTGATCCCGTTCGTGCACGATTACACCGCGCTGATCGGGCTCTCTATCGTCCACGGCATGTTGCTCGGCACCTTCGTGCCCGCGACCTTGATGATCGTCTTGCGCAATTTGCCGATCCGATGGTGGCTGCCGGCGATCGCGATCTATTCGATCCGGGTCGGGTTCGCGCTCGATTCTGGTACCTCGCTGGTCGGATTCTACGTCGATCACTGGGGATGGCAGTGGCTGTACTGGCAGGGTGTCGTGATTGCGCCGCTGATGGGACTGATGGTCTATCTCGGTACGCCGCGCGAACCGGTCAACCGCGAGGTGCTCAGGGACGCCGATTGGGGCGGCATGCTGCTGCTCGGCACCGGTGTTGCGATGATCTATGCCGGTCTCGATCAGGGCAATCGCCTCGACTGGCTGGAATCCGGCACGGTGATGGCGCTGCTGATTGGAGGCGGGCTGCTATGCGTAGCCTTTATCATCAACGAGACGCTGGTTCGTCGGCCATGGGCCCATGTCAACGTGCTGTTTTCACGCAATGTCGGGCTCTCGCTGGTGGTCATTCTTCTCTACACGCTCACGAGCCTGTCCAATTCGTCGCTGGTGCCGAATTTCCTCGCCGTCGTCGGCCAGTTGCGGCCCGAGCAAACCGGCGTGCTGCTGGTGACCTTTGGGGCGCTGCCGATGTTCGTGCTGGTGCCGCTGTCGATCTTCCTGCTCCGGTATTTCGATCCCCGCTTCGTGGTGATCCTCGGCTTCTCCGCCTTCGCCACGGCGAACCTGCTCGGGACGCAACTGACGCATGAGTGGGCGCGGGGCGATTTCGTCGCGATCGTGATCCTGCAATCGATCGGGCAGGCGTTCACGCTGTTGCCGATCATCATCCTCGCGCTATCCAATGCCGATCCGACCCGGGCGACCGCGTTCGCCGCCTATATCCAGATCATGCGCCTCGGCGGCGCGGAGATCGGCGTCGCGCTGATGGGCACCTGGCTGCGCGTTCGCGAGCAGATCCATTCCAATTATATCGGCCAGCATCTTGCGAGCGGCAGCGACAATGTGGTCCGGATGCTGAAGCAACTCGCCGACAGCTTCGCGAGCCACGGAGCGGCCATCGCGCCGGCGCGCGCCATGGGGTCGCTCGCGGCGCTGGTGCAGCGCGAGTCGAACGTGCTGGCCTATATCGACGGCTTTTGGCTGACGTTCTGGCTTGCGATCCTCGCGCTGGGTTTTGTGGCCCTGATCACCCGAGCGCCGCCGGGACCATTTACGCCGGCACCGTTTGGCGCGGCGCAGGCGTTGATGCGGTGGGCCGGATTGTCGCGGACGTAAGCGGGGCTCGATCTTACCTCGCCCCGCTCTTTTGCGGGGAGAGGTCGGCGCGAAGCGCCGGGTGAGGGGGACTCACCGCGTACACTTCGTCTTCAGAATTTGCGGAACCGGCCCCTCACCCCAACCCTCTCCCCGCGAAGAGCGGGGCGAGGGAGAAGAGGTCACACCACCGGCACGCTGGTCTTGCGCGACGGCTCGATCAGCTCCGGCCTTGGCCCACTCAAGCGCTTGTGCATGTGGACCATGAAGGCCATGCCGAACAAAGGCGTCGCCAGATTGACAATCGGGATCGACACGAATGCGGCGATGAACAGCCCCGCGGTGAACACGATGGCGGCGTTTTCCTTGCGCATCGCCTTGGCTTCCGCGGGCGGGCGAAACCGCATCGCCGCCAGCTCGAAA
>WNFM01266394.1_pt1 | contig 10205 bp, 11 predicted proteins | sample 5400271 | NCBI WGS metagenome assembly WNFM01 (sample SAMN13153352, study PRJNA577476) | soil metagenome | isolation source: 60 cm saprolite on Douglas fir-dominated hillslope | place: USA:California | collected 2013-09-17
TCGGCGATCAATGTGTGTGGGCCGTCGCCGAAATCGCCTCGACCTTGACCATGAATTCCAGGGTTCCGGCCTTCTCGAACGTGAGCTTCAAGGAAACCTGGTCGCCTTGCTTCAACGGTTGCTTGAGCCCCTCCAGCATGACGTGGTAGCCGCCGGGCCGCAGTTCCACCGTCGCGCCGGGCGGGAGCTCGATGCCCCGCACGGCGCGCATCTTCATCATGCCGCCCTCGACTTCCATTTCGTGAATCTGGACTTGCGCCGCGGCCGGAGACGCCACGCCGACCAGCCGATCGGCATCCTTGCCTTGATTTGCGATGGACATGAATACGCCCGCGACGGTGGCGCCCGGCGGGGTGGCGCGCACAAAGGGATTGCTGACGCGGATCGACTTCAACTGGAAATCGTGCGCAAGTGCTACGCCCGAGACGACAACGGCCGCGAGCAGTGCAAATTTGAACCGTGACGTGGCGCGCTTCATTCCGCGAGATTCTAGCAGGGCCTTGCGACGGTCCCGTCGCACGTTGCTGCAAAGCACAACGCGATTCGCGTTGACACGCACCAGGCAACGCGGTTCAATTGGTCGGGCCACTTGACCAGAAGCGTCGCTTAATTACCCTCCGGAGGAATCCATGCGAGACCTGATACGCATCGCACTGCGCGGCCTGCTGGTCGCGGGGCTAGCAGCATCCGCGGCCGCCTTCGCGCAGCCCATCACATTGCACGGCGCCGTGCAGTTCAACGACGGCCATGCGTTCAACAGGGCCCTCGAGAAATTCCAGGAGTTGACCGTGAAGTACTACGGCAAGCCGGTCAATTTCGTCTTGCACAAGAACAGCGAGCTGGGTCTCGAGAAGGATTACTTCGCGTACATGAACCAGGGCATCTCGGTCGACTACGGCATCGTGTCGCCGGCGCATATGTCCACGTTCTCGAAGGCCGCTCCGTTCATCGACGCGCCGTTCCTGTTCCGCGACCTCGATCACTGGAACAAGGTGCTCGACGCCGACACGCTCAAACCCATCGCCGACGAAGTCTCGGCCAAAGGCGACGTGATGCTGATCGGCTTCGCCGGCGGCGGCACGCGCAACATCTTCGCCAACAAGCCGGTGCGCAACCTGGCGGAAATGAAGGGACTCAAGGTCCGCGTGCAAGGCGCGCCGATCTGGAGCAAGACGTTCGCTGCCGTCGGCATGTCGCCCACCGTGATCGCCTACGACGAGATCTACAACGCGATCCAGAACGGCGTCATCCAGGCCGGCGAAAACGAAGCCGCGGGTGTGGAGGCCATGAAGTTCTACGAAGTGGGCCCGAACCTCAACATGACGCAGCATGCGATCACGATCCGACCGATCTGCTTCTCCGGGAAGACGTTCAAGAAGTTACCGCCCGACCTGCAGGCCGCGATTTTGAAAGCCGGCAAGGAAGCCGGCATCTATGGCCGCCAGATCGAATCGGGCGAGGACCAGAAGAAGCTCGAAGCGCTGCAAACGGCCGGCAAGCTCAAGATGATCCCGTTCGCCGATCGCGCGCAGATGAAGAAGCTCGCCGACCCGGTGATGGCCGATTACGCCAAGGAAATCGGCGCCGAAGCGATTTACATCAAGATCAACGCGATGTAGGAACTGTAGGAGGACCCGGCGGAGGCGAAACCTCCGCCGGTCTTTTTTTGCCACACTGTGGAAGGCCCAAGGGAAGCCAATGCGCAAGTTCATCAATGGCTATTACCACCTCCTCAACGTGCTGTTGGGCGCGAGCGTAGGCATCCTGCTGGTGCCGGTGACGATCCAGATGATCGCGCGGAACACCGGGCTTATTCCGTCCTGGATCTGGACCGAGGAGATGGCGCGTTTCTTTTTCATCTGGATGGTGATGCTGGGTGCGATGATCGGCGTGCGCGACGGGTCGCACTTCGAATGCGACGTGTGGCCCGAGTTGAAGCCGCGCGCCAATGCGCTGCTGCGGATAGTCTCGATGATATTCGTCCTCGTGTTCGCGCTGGTGTTCGTCTGGTACGGCTTCCGGTTCGTGCAATTCGGGTGGAGCCAGACGTCCGAGCTCGCCGACCTCCCGATGACCTGGATTTTCATCGCGTGGCCGCTCACGGGGCTCACCTGGTTGCTGTTCGGACTCGAGCGCCTGCGATCGGACCTGCGGATCGTGATCGATGGCCCCGGACCGGAATTGGACGTCCGGCGCAATATCGGTACCGGCAGCGTCGTATGAGCGCGGCCGACATATGAGCGCCGCAGGGCCGTCCCAAGGCGCGAATTGCTCCCCCTCAGGGAGCAGCGAAGCGGCCTTCTTTTCCTCGGCCGCGAGCGTGGGGGTCCAACAATGACGGGTGCCGCACTCACGCCAGCCGTGGCGGCCCTGTGGCTGTTCGGCGCGTTCTTCGTGTTCCTGGTATTGCGCGCGCCGGTGGCGTTCGCGCTGGGGCTCGCGTGTCTGCCCGTGCTGTTCATCGAGCCGCGGCTGTCGCCGATGGTGGTTTTCAACACGACGTTCAAGGCCTACAACTCGTTCATCCTGCTCGCGGTGCCGTTCTTCCTGCTCACAGCCAACCTGATGAACGTGGGGGGCATCACCGATCGGCTGGTTACGCTGTCGCGAACGATGGTCGGCAATTTTCCCGGCGCGTTGGCGCAGATCAATGTCCTCCTCTCGGTTTTCTTCGCCGGCATTTCGGGGTCATCGACGGCCGACGCGGCAAGCCAGGGCAAGATCTTCATCGAGGCGCAGGTCAAGGAGGGTTACGACCTTTCGTTCTCGATCGCAATTACCGCGGTGTCCGCCGTGCTGGCGGTCATCATCCCACCGTCGATCCTGATGGTCGTCTGGGGCGGAGTGCTGTCGGTGTCGATCGGCGCGTTGTATCTCGCCGGCGTCATTCCAGGGCTGCTGATCGGCCTTGCGCAGATGGCCACCGTCCATGTGTACGCCAAGGTCCGCCATTACCCGACGTACCGGCGCGCCACGTTCAGGGAGTTCGTGACCGCGGCCGCCGTGTCCGTGCCGGCGCTGATGACGCCATTCATCATCGTCGGCGGCATCCTGCTCGGCTGGTTCACCGCCACCGAGTCCGCGGCAGCCGCCGTGCTGTATGCGGTCGTACTCTCGGTCTTCTTCTACCGCGAGATGGACGCGAAGAAGCTGTGGGAGTCGCTGCTCGAAACCGGCAAGCTGTCGGCGATCGCGCTGTTTTGCGTGGGCACGGCCTCCGTGTTCGGGTGGCTCCTCGCCTACTTCCAGATTCCCAAGGCGCTGCTCGAGAACGTGACGTCCTGGGGGTTGGGCCTCGTGGGCGTTGGTTTCTTCATCGCGTTCATCTTCCTGGTCGTCGGCTGCTTCCTCGATGCGATTCCCGCGATCATCATCGTCGGCACGACGCTGCAGCCGCTGGCGGAATCGGTGCACATGCATCCGGTGTCCTTCGCGATCATCGGCATCGTGGCGCTGGCGTTCGGACTCGTTACCCCGCCCTATGGCCTGTGCCTGATGATCTCCTGCGCCATCGCCAAGGTCCGCTTGCGCTACGCGCTCAAGGATACGATGATCATGCTGGTGCCGATGCTGCTGGTCCTCGCGGCATTGATCGTATGGCCGGAGATCCCGTTGTGGCTGCCCAAACTCATCAGGCCTGAATTTTTAAAGTAGAGTGGACCGTGGTCGCAGCCGAAGAAGCAGGCTGAGACCACATTTTAAAATGTTCAAGTCATCGCCGCTTTCCTTGGGGTTTGGCGTCGAGCTGGACGTCGACCTGTCGCAACCTCTGTCCGACGCCGCGTTCGCCGAGATCGAGCGCGCGTTCTTTGCCGGACAGGTGCTCGTGGTGCGCGGACAGCAACTCACCCCGGCACAGTTCCTCGCGTTCGCCCGCCGGCTGGGCCCGCCGCAGCCGCATGTGATCGACCAGTTCCACCATCCCGCCGACCCGAACATCCTGATCCTTTCCAATCGCAGGAAGAACGGCGAGCCGATCGGCCTCGCGGACGCCGGGACCTACTTCCATACCGACTACTCGTACCTGCAGGTTCCGGCGCGTGCGACGACGCTCTATTCGATCGAGGTGCCGAAAGTCGGCGGCAACACGCTGTTCGCGAATCAGTATGCGGCGTACGACGATCTGCCGGATGCGATGAAACGCCGCATCGATCCGCTCGTCGGCGTCCACCATTACGGCAACCGCAACGACCAGGACGAGGCGAGCCGCACGGTGGCGTCGCTTTTGACCGACGAGCAGAAGGCGAAGATGCCGCTGATCACGCACCGGATCGTGCGGCCGCATCCTGTCACCGGGCGCAAGGCGCTGTATGCGGTGTCGGGAAGTTCCTTCGGCATCGTCGGCATGCCCGATGACGAGGCGCGCGCGCTGCTCGATGAACTCGCCACGCACGCGACGCAGCCGAAATATCGTTACAGCCTTGCCTATGGTGTCGGCGACGTCGTCGTCTGGGACAACGCGTCGCTGCTCCACGCCGCCACTCTGATCGACCCGGATGATCCGCGAACGCTATGGCGGATTACGGTGCTCGAGCCCGCGCCGGTCGGCATGGCGCCTCAGTTGCTCGCGCCGACGTTTGCCGGGCAACGGATGTAGCCGAGGAGCGGCGCTGCCCTACTCCTCGACGATGAACGCTCCGGCCATGTCCTCGTGGCCGCTGCCGCAGAAAATGTCGCACAGGAAAGCAAGCGTTCCGGCCTTGGTGGGAACGATGCGCAGGCGCGTGACCTGGCCCGGCAGGATATCCGCGCGCGCCTTGAGGTCCGGAATCTTGAGTCCCATGACGACATCCTCGCTCGTCAATTCGAGGATCACGGGGACGCCCTTCTTCAGCTTGATCTGATTGGGCGTGTAGGTGAATTTCTTGGCCGAGATCTTGATCACCTGCTCGGCGGGCTGCGCGACGGCATAGAGCCCGCACGCGGCCAATCCAACGGCCAGTGCGCCGGCCGCGATGCGCATTCTGTTGCGGCGCGTAGTCATGTCAAGCCTTTACGACGGGAAGTTCGGTGATTTCGAATTTAGCGGGCTTCTCCGCTTCGACATCGCGGAACCCGAGCCCGGCATAGGGGTGTGCGGGGTCCCACGGCAGCGGCGTCCGCTTGGGCTGCGACTTGGCCACTGGCAGCGCGAACATCAGGCCCTTCGCCGCGTGGTGAGCGATGTGCCCGGTCATGAAATGATGTTCCTGGTGAATGTGCCCGTAGAAAACGGTCACGTTGGCATGGGGCATCAGCAGCTCGAGCGCCTTGGCGCCGTCGCGCGTCGCCCAGTCCCATTCCGGCGCGAGGTCGAACAGCGGCCGGTGGGTGAAGACGACGATGGTGGCGTCCGGCGGCAATTTCGCGAGATCCGTCCGGAGCCAGTCCATCTGCTCGTCGCCGATCGCGCCGGTCGGATCGGAGACGTTGTCGATGACGATGAAATGCACGCCCTTATGGTCGAATGTGTAATGCGTCTTGCCGAAATATTCCTGGAACGCTTCGCCGCGGTCGAGCGAGGCATCGTGCTCGCCCGGCATGAAGTGAACGTTCTTCACCTTGAGGTCGGCGACGATCTTCTTGAATTCGGCCAGCCGTTGCCGGCGCTCCTTCGGGTCGTCAGTCGTGTGCGTAAGATCCCCTGTGAACATGATGAAGTCGGGCGCATCTTTCAGCGCATTGACGGTGGCCACGGTCTTCGGGAGCGTCACCTTGGCGTCCGGGTTGGGCGGACCTTCGAATCCCCAGTGGGTGTCCGACAACTGCACGAAGTAGAAGTCGTCGGCGACCGCGGCGCCGACGTTGCGCGCAAGGCCGGAGGCGAAGACGACGCCACCCAGCCCCGCCAATTTGAGGAACTGCCGCCGATCTATTGGAAGTTTCATGGTGGTTCTCCTTGTGCCGGCCATGAGGGGGCCCATGCCATGCAAGACCGTTGCCGGCGGTCGGATATTCCCTTGTCAATCAAATTTCACGGGACGGGAATAAATCGCGGCTTCGACCGGTATTCGATAAATCTCCCTCGGAGGGCGACCGCAGCGCGGCAGGCCCGGGCTGGCGCACGCACTACAATGGCCGTTTCAGAATTGAAACATGCCCCGATGTCCGTCCCGCGCACGCCGTTTCCGATTCGCTCGAAGCTTCCCGCGACCGGCACGTCGATCTTCAGCGTGATGTCGGCGCTCGCCCAGCAGTACGGCGCTGTGAACCTGGGCCAGGGATTTCCCGATTACGCGATCGATTCCGTCCTGATCGATCTCGTCACCGCCGCGATGCGCGCGGGTCACAATCAGTATCCGTTGTCGGCGGGCGTCATCGCGTTGCGCGAGGCGATCGCGGCCAAGGTCGCGCGCCTGTACGGCCGCGCCTACGACCCGGAAAGTGAGGTCACCGTCACGACCGGCGCAACGCAGGCCATATTCACGACAATCGGCGCGCTCGCGCATCCGGGTGACGAGGTCATCCTGTTCGAGCCGGCGTACGACAGCTACATCCCGGCGATCCGCCTGGCAGGCGCCACGCCGGTGCCGATCCCGCTCACCGCACCCGGCTACGACATCGATTGGGCCGCCGTGCGCCGCGCGGTGACCAAGCGCACGCGGATGATTCTCGTCAACACGCCGAACAATCCCGGCACCGGGATCTTGTCCGCGAACGACCTCGAGCAATTCGCCGCGGTGACGCGAGGTACGGACATAGTGCTCGTCAGCGACGAAGTGTACGAGCACATGATCTACGATGGCGCACGGCACGAGAGCCTCGCACGCAACGACGAGCTCGCCGCGCGCAGCGTGGTCATCGGCTCGTTCGGCAAGACGTTCCATGCGACGGGCTGGAAAGTCGGCTACACGTTGGCTCCGCGGGAAATCACGGCGGAAGTTCGCCGCGTGCATCAGTTCACCGTGTTCACCGTGAACAGCGCCGTGCAACATGGCCTCGCGGCGTTCCTCGCCGACCCATCTCGCTACGAAAGCCTTCCCGCCTTCTTCACGGCCAAGCGTGATTTGCTTCGCGCGGCACTCGCCGATGCGCCGTTCGACCTGCTCCCGTGCCGCGGAAGTTACTTCCAGCTCGCGACCTACGGGCGTATTAGCGACGAACCGGCGGCGGAATTCGCACAGCGGCTGGTGCGTGAATTCGGCGTGGCGACGATTCCGCTTTCGGCGTTCTATAAGGACGGCACCGATCACCGCGTCATTCGCTTCTGCTTCGCCAAGCGCGACGAGACGATTCTCGCGGCCGCGGAGCGGCTGCGGCGCGTGACGATCGCCGCTTAGGGAACATTAGGTCGAACGGACGATTCCCATGCAGGGACCGGTCGAGTAGACTCTTCTGAAAATGCGCCGCCCGATTCTCTTCGCCGTCCTGTCGTTCCTGCTGCTGGCCATGCAGCACGAAGGGCTCGTACACCCGTTCGAGCATATGGGATTCAAGGCGCCGCGTCCGGGCGCGACCGAATTGTCGCTTCCCCATGCGGGAGGCGACTGCGCCGAGGACGCATTGCTGGCGGCGGGATCGAGCGCCGTCCTTGGCGATCTCCCGGCACTGCAATCTTCGGCACCGGTCGCCGAGCGGGTTGCGTTCGCATATCTTTCGCGCAGCGCTGACGCCCCCTCCTACTACGAAAGCCGCGCCCCGCCTGTCCTCCTCTGACGCCGTCGAATTACTGCCGCAGTGAGTCGCGGCAGTCTCGTCACACGTTCAGAGGAGCCCCCACGTGTCCAAGGCAATGCTGGTGCGCGGCATCCTGCTCGCGCTGTTCATCGCGGCCGATGTCCACGCCGCAACCGACGCCGATCTCGCGGAAATTCGGGGTGAGATCCGGCAACTGAAGGAAAGTTATGAAGCGCGAATTCAAGCGCTCGAGCAGCGGCTGAAGGAGGCCGAGGCGAAACCCGTGGCTGCAGCACCGGCTGCCGCCACACCGCAGTCTGCCCCGGCGGTCGCCGCAGCGCCGTCCGCGCCCTCGCTCTCGCAGGACCCGAGCAAGTACGCGCTTGCGGGATTCGTGCCGAGCGGCGGCATCGTCCCGGCCAAGCGCAGCTTCAGCCTCAATGAGTCGGAATTGAGCCTCTCCGCCAACGTCGACGACAAGGTCTACGGCAATCTGATCTTCTCGCTGTCTCCCGACAACACGGTGGATGTCGAGGAGGCCTACGGCCTGTTCACCGCGATGCCCTACGGAATTGCGCCCAAGTTCGGCCGCTTCCTGTCTTCCATCGGCTATCTCAACGATCAGCATCAGCACGTCTGGGATTTCTACGACGCGCCACTCGTGTACCAGGCGTTTCTCGGCGGCCAATATCAGAACAACGGGCTGCAGGTGAAGTGGATTGCGCCGACCGACGAATTTCTCGAGTTCGGCGCCGAGATCGGCAGCGGCGAGAGCTTCCCCGGCAATTCGCGCAACAAGAATGGCGTCGGCGACGGCACCGTCTACGTGCACGCGGGCGGCGACGTCGGCGCGAGCAACAGTTGGCGCGCGGGACTGTCATACCTGCAGACCGCCGCGAAGGACCGCGACTATTCGCAGGTCGACCTGGCCGGCAACGATGCGCAGCTTGCCTTTACCGGGCGTTCGAAAATTGCCATCGCCGATTTCGTCTGGAAGTGGGCGCCCAACGGCAACGCGCAGGAACGCAACTTCAAGCTGCAGGGCGAATATTTCTGGCGGCGCGAAAATGGCAACCTGACATACGACGCGGATGGTGCGCTTGGTCTCACGCAGACCGGCAGCTACCGATCCGACCAGAACGGGTTCTATGCGCAAGGCGTGTACCAGTTCATCCCGAACTGGCGCGTGGGCGTTCGCTATGACTGGCTCAATCCGGGCAGCGTGGACTACGGCGCGAATGGCGCCTACCTCGCGAACGGGTCGTTCAATCCGCAGCGTACGGCGATCATGCTCGACTGGACGCCGTCGGAATTCAGCCGCTTCCGCGTGCAATACCAGCAGGCGAAGTTGCGGCCCGATTTCACGGACAACGAAATCTTCGTGCAATACATCCTGACGCTGGGCGCGCATGGCGCGCACAATTTTTGAGGAATGCAGCGATGAAAATTTTCTTGCAGTGGTTATGCGGCGTCGCCCTGGTTGCTCTGACGGGTCCGGTGCTCGCCGTGCTCAACGTCTTTGCGACCGTGCCGGAATGGGGCGCGCTGACGGAGGAATTAGGCGGCGACAAGGTCAGCGTCTATGTCGCGACGAATGCGTTGCAGGATCCGCATCACATCGAAGCGAAGCCCAGCCTCATTGCCCGCGCACGCGGCGCCGACCTCGTCGTCGCGACCGGCGCCGAACTCGAGATCGGCTGGCTGCCGCTTGTCACACTCCGGGCAGGCAATCCCAAAATACAGCCCGGCAAGCCCGGTTATTTCGAGGCCGCGTCCTACGTGACGATGCTGGAGAAGCCCACGCGTCTCGACCGCGCCGATGGTGACGTGCATCCGGGCGGCAATCCGCACATCCAGACCGATCCGCGCACGTTCGCGAAGGTCGCGCCGCAGCTCGCCGCCCGGCTCGCCCAACTCGACCCCGAGAACGCAGCGCATTACCAGGCGCGGGCCAAGGCGTTTGGCGATCGATGGAACGCCGCGATCGCGAAGTGGGAACACAAGGCTTTCAACTACCTCTTCGACTGGCTGGGCATGAAGGAAGTCGCGGCACTGGAGCCCAAGCCCGGGGTCGAGCCCACCACATCGCATCTTTCGGAAGTGCTCGACACGCTCGCGCACGATCCCGCGAAGATGGTCATTCGCGCAGCCTACCAAAGCGACCGCGCGTCGCAATGGATCGCCGAGCGCGCGAAAGTGAACATCGTCGTGCTGCCGTTTACCGTCGGTGGCGACGCCGAAGCCAAGGATCTTTACGGCTTGTTCGACGATACCGTCGCAAGACTGCGTAAGGGGGCGCAATGAATCTGAACGCGGTCGACCTTTCGATCCTGCTGCCGGCCATGGTTGCCGGGTTGTTGGTGACGGCCACTCACGTGCCGCTTGGCATGCAGGTCTTGGCGCGCGGCATCGTGTTCATCGACCTCGCCATTGCGCAGATCGCGGGCTGCGGCGTCTTGTTCGCGGATCAACTGGGACTGCCGGCCGAGGGTGCCGCAGTTCAGATTTCGGCGCTCGCCGCAGCACTCGGTGGCGCATTGCTGCTTACATGGACCGAGCGCGCTTTCGCCGACGTGCAGGAGGCGGTGATCGGCGTCGTGTTCATTCTC
>WNFM01054583.1_pt1 | contig 10204 bp, 8 predicted proteins | sample 5400271 | NCBI WGS metagenome assembly WNFM01 (sample SAMN13153352, study PRJNA577476) | soil metagenome | isolation source: 60 cm saprolite on Douglas fir-dominated hillslope | place: USA:California | collected 2013-09-17
TTGGACATCCTCGACCACCACCTCCGTGAGCGGCAGGATGGCCAGGAGTTGGCGCACCATGCGGGCCTTGGCCTCCCAGCGGCTGCGGGTGGAGGGGGGGAGGCGCCGCTGCCCACTCAGCCGGTTCTGGTTGCGGCACGGCCGTCGCCAGAGCCGCGAGCGCCGGGCGCGGCGCAGCGTCCGTCGCGTTTTGACGACAGCTTTCACGTGGGCAGGCGCCTCCACCATGAGATTGCAGACGGCCGCCTTGGTCCCCACCACACTGAACCCCTCGAACTTCGAGCCGGGATCAATCCCCACCACGAGCGGTTGATTGTCTGGTGCTTGCTCGTAGCTCAGTTGTAGGTAGAAGAGGCCCAGCTTGTTGCGCTTGGGACGGGCCTTCCCGGCTGTGAGCAAGGCGCGGGCTTTGGGTGGGGTGCAGGGCATCACAGGGATACCCCGCACATCGACGACAGGAACGCGCATAGGAGGATTGCCTCTCTCCTGGTCGAAGCCAGGGTGCAATGTCCCTTCGGGAGGGCGAGACAGGCATAGGTCGGACGAGCCGACCGTGGGCGCGGCCAGAAAGGGGCAGCGCTAGGGAAGCACGCTGCCGTTCTTGTAGCTCGTCTCGCTGCTGCTGACCGAGGTCAGCCCCCTAGACAGGACTTGCGTTGCGTTCGCCCTTACGCAAGCCCCACGGCGTAGGCCGTGGGGTTCCTGACGTCTGTAGGGTACCACCAGAGGGTAGGGCGCGAGCCGCTCGCCGTCCAAGAGTTATATCAGGCGCCGCTGGACGCGTGGCAACCTGGGAGCACCTCTGAAACGCGAGATTCAAACAGGCAGAGGAGGGCGTTTCCAAACCGGGAAAGTGGGGGGTAGGATGCTTGTGAGCGCGGCGTGCTTCGGCGTCCAGGAGGCGTCTCATGGGACTTGCCCGTTGTGCTCATCCGGCGGCGGTGCCCCCGCCATCCTACCACCGCACGGTGGCGACAGCGCTGCATCTGGACGCGCTGACGCTGGTGACCCGCCTGGAACTGCTCACTCTGTGTCGGCTGGCAGTCCACCTGGCCCAGCGGCAGTGCCCGCCGCCGCTACCTGCTGGTCCGGGCGGGGCACCACGCGTCTATACCGAGGAAACGCTTCTGCTGTTGGCGCTCCTGCGCACGCTGTGGCGTTTGTCCTACCAGGAACTCCACGATTGGTTGTGCGCCTGGCCGGCGTTGGCGCTGGCCTGCAGGCTCCCGCTGGGGATCGATGGACGGCCGCGTGTGCCCAGCAAGGCGCAGCAGAGCAAGCGGTTGCGCGCCGCTGGCGCCCCGCCCAGCGAGTTGCTCTTCGTGCTGCTGGTGCGGGCCGGGCTGTGGTGGGGTCTCACGCGGGCGCGCGATCTGATCCTCGATAGCGCGCCGATCCTGGCCTGGCGCCGCACCGATCCCGATGCCGCGGTCGGCCACGCCCCTGCCCATCATCCGCGCCCGCTCCTGTTGGGGTATCGCCTGCATACGCTGCTGTGCCGCGGGACGGGCCTCCCACTCCTCTTCCTCCTCTCCCGCGCCAACGTCCACGACGCCCCCTTCGCGCGCCCGCTGCTGGAGCTCGCCGTGAGGCTGTTCGCGCTGCGGCCTCGTGTGGTGCGGCTGGATGCCGGCTATTGGGGGCTGAAGCTGATCGCCTGGATCCACACGACCCTGCGCGCGGCCGCCATCATCCCCTGGAATCCCAAACGGCAGAAGCGACGGGACGGTCTCCCGCCGACCTGGACCGCCGCCGAGTTGGGCAAGCGCACCAGCATCGAACGCTTCTTCGGCCGGGTCTTGGTCTTCTTCCGCTTGCAGCGCCCACCGGTCTTCGGCTGGTCGGCGGTCGAGACGCGGGTCGCGCTCACCTACGCCGCCGTGTGGGTCATCGCCTTGGCCGCCTGGCAGGCGGGCCGCCCCGATCTCATTCGCTCACCGCGGCTCGTTCTGGCCCATGTCTGGGAAGGCATCGAGTTATGAGATGCCCTCCTTCGCTCTACGTTAACCGTCGGGGTTGTTCACGACCTGCAAGCCCCTTCGCCTCGACCGGGCTCGACACGCCCACCTGCGCTGACGCTCAATTCGTCTGGAGCGTGGGCGTCAAGGCCCGTGGATGCCAAAGAGTGCGAACCACCATCCAGGAAGCAGATGCGGGTAGTGGAGGATGAGGGGGACCCCGACCCCGGTCGCGCTGGGATAGAGCGCTAACGGATCGAGGAGTCCGACGACGGTAAACCAGGCGTCAACGCCGACCAGTAGCAGGCAGCACAGCGCCACCAGCGCTCCCCCCCTGCGCAACCACAGGGCGGATACACCCCTTCCCGGGGAAACCCGCGGGATGCTGGCTCGCAGCTTGGGCCACGTCACAGCGAAGAGGCTGGCGACACTGAGTGTGAAGTAGGGCTGGCACTCGACGGTAAAGCGCGCCGGCAACGCGTATGCCTGATTCACATGGGGCGCAATCGCCGAGGAGAGGAACGCGCTCAACACCCCACCAATCCACAGCGCTGTCAGCCCTCCTTCGCGGGTCGCGTGGCGCGTCAGCACCACCAGGCCGGCGGGTACCAGGAGCGTGAGGGGTATCCACGGGATCAGCGCGCCCGGTCCGTCCAGAAACATCTGGCGATACAGCCCGAGCATATGGATAGGGTCTGGCTTGGCGAAAGCGCCGAACGAGCGATACTGGGGATACCACGTGCCGAAATAGCGCTGGCTGTATACGACGACCAACGCGAAACTCGCCAGCAGCGGCCCGCTGATCAGTGCGGCAGTGGCCCACGCGTTTCCGCGCTTGCTGCCATCGGCCACGGCAGGCCTGTTGACGATGTGGCCTGCGGCGGGCAGAGGGACTTTCGCGGCGACGCCGGCAGCCTTGTCCGGTAGCGCCCCCAAGCGAATCCGCTCTGTGCGAGACGCCGAGGCGAGCTGCAACAGCGCTGCCGCGACGATGACCAGCGCCAGCGGGGCGTACTTGACATGCAACCATGGGAGTACCGCTGCAAGCACGCCGATCCCCCCTCCCGCGACAATAGACCGCCATCCCACGGCCGTGGGGAGGACGCGAACCACTGCGATGAACGCCACGAAGGCGGTAACGCTCGCCAGCATCGTCGGGAAGACCTGGCTCGCATACATGAGTGCGGGGAGGCTCGTGACATAGACCACCGTCGCGAACAGCGCGGCGGCGCGAGACTGCCAGAGTCGGTACGTCTCTTGGAATAGGAGCGTGGCGATCAGCGCGCCCCCGAGTGACTGGACGCAGACGATGAGCCACCTGCCGCCCAGTGCATACAAGGCACCAACAATCGCCGCATAGCCGGGCAGGTAGACCTGGACGAGGACGCCGTTGCCGCGGAAGTCCCAGGCACGGCCTACGCCTACCTCCAGGCTGCCGACGAAGTGCCGGTAGATCCCCGGGTCGTGGACAACTTGTGCCATGTCCACTGTGTGGAAATGGACGAGGCTGTACCCCAGCAGCAGATACCAGGGTTCATCGCCAGTGATGCCGAGCTGCGTGATGAGATACGTGCTCGCGGCGCAGAACAGGACCAGCGAACAGAAGAAGATGCCCAGGCACTCGGCACGGGATGGGCATCCCGTCCCGGTCCTTGTCCACCTTGGCGTATTGCTCCCCGACATGGGCACTTCCTTCGCCTCGCCTAGTGGGACACTGGCGATGGACCGAGCCATCAGGGCCATGAGGAGTGCGGTAGAGCGTGCAGTGCTCAGAAGCATTCTACCCTCTTTTGCAGGTTGCGAAACGCCCTCGCAGAGGACTAATCGCTCACGACGAAGAGCGTATTTGGCAACGCGCACAGGTGCTGAGGGTGACGTGTCGACACCACAGACCGCCTGGCCGAGGGCCGAGCAGGCGGACACGCGTGGGCACGCTGCTGCCCCAGTCTGCTCCTGCTCCTGCTGTCCAGGTATGCCAACCGCTGACCGCATCCAGTGGCTGGCGCGTGCCGGGCTTGCAGGCGGTCCCGAGGGTGTAGGCGACGGGCAAGTGGGCCGTTTGCGTAACGGTTGACAGTCTCGTAGGGCATCCGGTATCCCCACGATCGCGGCCGCGGCGGTGTGGGAGGCGACCAAGTACTGGAACGCCCACCGCCATCCGTTCGTGTGGGGGCGACGACGCCGGCACCAACCGGCACGCCAAGCCGGCATCGCGCTCGTCCATTCAGTGGTGTGAACGTGCCGGGTGTACTCCTTAGGAATCCGGCAACTCGAGCGGAGTAAACTGATCGGGGTACGGAAGCAATGCGCTCAACTTGACCATGCGGTCTCTGCCGAGAACGATATCCGCCCCCATGTTGTCCTCATGCAGTTGACGGATAAACTGCCGGCAGCGACCGCACGGAGACAGGACATAGGTCTTGGCGTTCTCGTCCTTCCACACCGCGACGATCTTGCTGATCTTCAACTCGCCTGCGGTCACCATCGCGGCGATGGCGCTGGCCTCCGCGCAAAACCCCGTTCCGCAGGCGGTGTCCAGGCATACTCCCAGGTAGATATGGCCCTGATCACTGATCAGGGCGCATCCGACGTCGCCGACCAACCGATCGCCAATCCGCCGAGGACGGATAACTGATGCCGCCCGTTTGATAAGATCCTCAGTCGTTTGGTCCATGTTCGGACCATACGCCCCCGAGCTGGTGCCGTCAAGAGTGACGAAATCGTGAGTGCGCTCCCGCGGCACGCTGCGGACGCCCCGTGGCTAGGCATTGCCTCGCCCCTGAAGTAGTGTAAACTTGCCGGATGCACCGCTAAATACGTGACGAGGGCGTTTCCTCACTTCCGCGGCGCCCCTCAGGACGCTCTTGGCACGTGCCGCGCGCAGAACCGCAAGAAACGTGTCACCTGGTAGAACGCTCTAGTAAGCAGCGCCAGCCACACTGTCGTCGTTGGCACTTGGGCGCCGCTCGCGCTGGGCGCGCCGCAACCATCGGCGGCTCACAGGGGGCGAAGGACACGCTCGCGACGCGGGACACGCCGGACGTGCCGGAACATCGCGGCAGCGAGCGTGAGGGAATGCCCGCGAGAATTGCCCGCGAGAAATGACGCCCACCGATGGCGCACACCATTCTGGTCGCCGGCAATAACAGCGCACATGAGTCACACGAGCCACACGAGCACATGCGACAAACCAGCAATGGGCGGATGCGAACGTTAGCAACGTTAGGAGCAATGCTATGTCAACCGCCAGGGTCAGCACTCCGCTGGTGTGGGACGTGTTCGTGACCAAACGCCAAGGCCTCACCCGCGACCTGCCGCCGGGCAAGGAACAGTGGACGTGGGTGCCGACGTCGGCGACCCTGATCTATGGCCAGCGGGATGCCGTCCTCGTCGACGCCTTTCTCACCGTCGAGCAGGCACACGCGCTGGTGGAGTGGGTCACGGCGAGCGGTAAGAACCTGACCGCGATCTATATCACGCACGGCCACGGGGACCACTTCTTTGGCGTCGGAGCGCTCCTGGAGCATTTCCCCCGTGCCAGAGCCGTCGCAACACCCGGAGTGGTGGCCGTCATGTGCCAGCAGGCCGCGCCGGAGTTCGTCACGACCTTCTGGAACGCGCGCTATCCGGGTCAGATTCCGGGTCGCCTCGTGATCGCCGACGAGCTCGAGGGACATGTGATCGATCTCGAAGGCCACGACCTTGTCGCAACCGACCTCGGGCACACTGATACCGACCACACGACCTGTCTGCATGTCCCGTCCGTCGGCCTCGTAGCCGCCGGAGACGCCGCCTACAACGACGTCCATCTCTACCTAGTCGAGTCAAACGCGCAAGGCCGCCGCGAATGGATTTCTGCGCTCGACACCATCGAGGCGCTCCACCCGCGCGCGGTGATCGCCGGACACAAGAAGCCGGAGAACGACGACAGCCCCGGGATCATCGAAGAGACCCGGCAGTACATCCGCGATTTCGATCGCCTGGCCGAATCCACGACGACCGCGCGTGAGCTCTACGACACGATGCTGGCGCTCTATCCGGAGCGGGCTAATCCGGGCGCGCTGTGGGGCTCGGCGCGCGCGGCGAAGGGCTGATCTTCTCGGCCACGAACGCGCAGCGTGCACAACAGTCAGCCACGAGCCCGGACGAGCGCGCCGACCCGCATGCAGGCGACGCGCGGACAAAGGGCCACAGCACCCACGTACATGCACTAGTCTGTTGATCTGCTAGCCTGTCAACCACGACCCACTTGTGGGAGGTACCCCATGACGTACACGCGCTTCACGCTGGACCGCGCGACACCGGCGCTCTGGCGAGTGATTTTCAACCATCCACCCATCAACCTGATCGACTCTGTCATGATCCGTGAGCTGGGTGACCTGTTCGCCGCAGTCGAGCGGGGCGAAGGGCCGGCCGTCCTGCTGTTCGACAGCGCCGACCCGGACTATTTTCTGGCGCACTACGACATCACCGACTTCACCGCCGCCAACCGTTCCCCCGCCAACGCGCTCCCCGCCGGGCCGACCGGCTTCCAGCCCTGGGTCGACATCCTGGTTCGGCTGGGCAAACTTCCCGCGGTCACGATCGCGGCGATCCGCGGGCGCGCCCGTGGCGCCGGCAGTGAGTTCGTGCTCGCCAGCGACATCCGCTTCGCCAGCCGCGAGCGCGCCATGCTCGGTCAGTTTGAAGTCGGCATCGGCGCGATCCCCGGAGGTGGCCCGGCGGCGCGTCTGCCGCGCCTGGTCGGACGGGGCCGGGCGTTCGAGATCCTGCTGGGGGGCGAGGACTTCGACGGCGAGCTGGCCGAGCTGTACGGGTATGTCAATCGCGCCATCCCGGAGGCCGCGTTCGACGACTTTGTCGACCACTTCGCCCGTCGCGTCGCGACGTTCGACCGTCGGGCCTTGGCGGATATCAAGCGCTTCGTCAACGACGTCTCCCTCCCGGCCGACGCGGAGTTCCCCCCGCAGATGGACGCCTTCCTGCAAGCCGCGGCCGGTCCGGCGTTGCAGGCGCGAGTCCGCCAAGCGTTCGCAGACGGGTGGCAACAACGCTCCGAGGTCGAGCGAGGCCTCGGCGAGTATGTGGGACAACTCGCCGAAATGGATCTGCCGCTAGCGTTCACCTAACCCACACGCAGACAGCTGACGCGCGCAAGCACCATGCCTCATAGGGGAGAATGCTGAATTTAACTGGCAAGCGGCGCGAGCGAGTCGCAGTGCTCGACCCCGCTCGTGCTTTATCACGCGTGTGAGGGCGTTTCCTCACGTCCGGGGGCACCACTCAAGACCCACTCGGCATGTGCCCGCGCACCAAACTGCAAGAAACGTGTCACTCGACAGAAACGCTCCGGTAAGCAGCTCCGGCAACACTGTCGTTGTGGACACATGGACATGCATGCCGCTCGCGCCGCGACCATCGGCGGCTCGTCGGGGCCGACGGACAGGCGCACGAGAACGACGTCGGACCTGCCGGAACACTGCGGCACCGCGAGCGAGCGTGAGGAACAGCCCTCGAGAAAGGAAGCAGAACGATGGTGCAAACCATTCTGGTCACCGGCAGTAACAGTGGCTTTGGTCGCTTGACCGTCGAAACCCTGGCACGCCAGGGATACCGTGTGTTTGCGGGCATGCGTGCGGTGGAGGGGAGGAATGCCCCGGCGGCGACAGACCTCCGCGCGCTGGCGGAACGAGAACAACTGGCGTTACAGATTGTCGAACTGGATATCACGAACGACGCTTCCGTGGAGCAAGCCATCAAATCCATTGTAGACAGCACCGGTCGTCTTGATGTCGTGGTCAACAATGCCGGGGTGGCGTATACCGGCCCACTCGAAGCGTTCACGCCTGAGCAAGTTCAACTGCAATTCGAGACCAACGTCTTCGGCATGTTGCGGATGAACCGCGCGGCGCTGCCGCAGATGCGCCAGCAAGGCAGTGGGTTGCTGCTGCAAATCGGCTCCATTGGTGGGCGGGTGGCCTTGCCATTTCTCGGCCTGTACGGCGCGACGAAGTTTGCCCTGGAGGGGCTCACCGAGTCGTACCGCGATGAGCTCGCTCCCTTTGGCATCGACGCCGCCATCATTGAGCCGGGGACCTATCCGACCCCAATCGATACGAGGCGTCAGGACGCGGCGGACACCGCGCGTGCTGCTCTCTATCAGGCGGGGATGGAGGCGTTCATGACGCCGTTTTACGCCGAGAACCGATCGGCCACCCCTCCCGATCCGCAGGAGGTGGCCGACGCCGTGGCACGCGTCATCGCCCTCCCAGCGGGAAAGCGGCCGCTGCATACAGTGGTGGCGCCGGCTGCCCAACGCCCGGCGCCCGAGGCGGTGAATGACACCGCCACCCAGGCGACCCAAGCCTTTTTCCAGGCGCTCCACTTACCGCAAGCGGCCTTGGAGCAAACAGCAGGGCAACAATCAACCACTGTGTAACAGCATGTGGCGATGGCCTCGCGGGTTCCTCCAAAGCGTGACAAGGGCGATCGGGGTCATGGACGGTGTTCGGCTGCGCGCAATCTGTGCCCAGCCAGCCGGCGGAGCACGAAGCGCGTCGCAGCGGTTCCCAAACCCACTCTACGTTAGGCCGTGCGCAGCGAGCACAGGGCTACTCATGCATGCCTATATAGTTTATACATGCGTGTGCAGGGTGCTGTACCGCGCCGGTGTCATCCCGTACGTCGCTTTAAACATACGGCTGAAATGTGCCTGGTCGGCAAAACCTGCCCCAATGGCGACCTCGGCCAGTGTACGGTGCTGAGCGAGCTGTTCACGAGCAAAATCAAGCCGTCGCATGAGTAAATAGCGGTAGGGACTGGTCCCATGCAGCAAGCGAAACTGGCGCGCAAGATCGTAGCGCGTGAGGCCAGTCACCGCTTCCAATTCGGCTGAGCGGACGACACGAGTTCGCTGCGTGTCAAGAAACTGCTGTGCCCGTTTCACGGCGGCAACGTCGAGATGCCGGGGCAGTGAGGCTTGTTTGCAACACGGATCAGCCTCGATCAATCCCTCTGCCACGTGGACCATAAGACTATCCATGGCCAGGGATTCGCGCGTGGCGTGAAACGCCCCCATAATCGCCGCGGATAAGTGCTGATTGATGTGCTGGTTCATGACGACCGGAGTGCGCACAAACGGCAGCGGGCACGCATAACCGCACACGGTCTGGACCGCCTCAAAGATCAGGGCGGGATCGAGATACAGAATGCGATAGCCGAATCCCTCCTCGGTCCCCGCATACCCATCATGCTCCTCATCGGGATGCAGCACCACGACCTGTCCTGGCAGGCTGACCTCCGACGCTCCGCGATAGGAAAACGCTTGCACGCCGGCAATCGTCAGGCAGATGGCATAGGTGTCGTGACGATGCTTGTGATAGGCATGCCCCTGGAAGCGCGCTTCCAAGAACTCCACCCCATCCTCCGCATCGGTACCGTGCATCCACTCCGCGGTTACTTCGTCGCACGATCGTTCAAGACCAATGCCGCTGGCCCTGCTACGGTTACCATGCATCACAACGAGCCTCTGTGTCGCTCGATTGAGGAGGGACCTGCGATGACTGCCGAACAAGCCATCGGATTTTTCCTCTTTGCCGTTGTTGCCGCCATTACGCCTGGGCCAAGCAACCTCATCGTCACCTCGACGGGAGCCACCGTTGGCATTATACGCGGACTTCCCGCGCTCGCCGGGGTGGCGCTTGGGATGGGACTCATGATGTTCCTGGTGGCCTTCGGACTGGGGAGCCTCGTACTTGGGCATCCCCTGATCATCCTCCTGCTCAAGGTGGGTGGCGTTGGCTTTCTGCTCTGGCTGGCGTGGAAGATTGCGTCAGCCGGTCGCAGCGACATCGCGACCGACAAAGAGCCGGTCGGGTTTTGGGGGGCAGCCGCTTTTCAATGGGTCAACCCCAAGTCGTGGCTGGTCAGTGTCAGTGCCGTCGGGACCTACTTGCACACGCAGGCTGGCACTGCCTTCACGCAGTCGATCTTCTTCGGCCTGCTCTTTGTCCTGGCGGCATTACCAAGCTGCTTTCTCTGGCTGGCCTTCGGCGCGAGCTTGCAGCGCTATTTGCACACCGAGCGCGCCGCGCGCATGTTCAACATTGCGATGGGCGTCCTGCTTGCCGGCGCCGTGGTGCTGTTCATCTAAGCACGTAGTCCAAAGTGTGGCACGCTTCTGGCACCTCTGCCTGAGAGGAGGCAAGAGCCGATGCTACATGTACACTTGAGTGAGGCCCAGCGGC
>WNFM01192564.1_pt4 | contig 10204 bp, 8 predicted proteins | sample 5400271 | NCBI WGS metagenome assembly WNFM01 (sample SAMN13153352, study PRJNA577476) | soil metagenome | isolation source: 60 cm saprolite on Douglas fir-dominated hillslope | place: USA:California | collected 2013-09-17
TCGTCCAGGAGCATCACGACCTGAGCTGCGACTTGATCGACGTGGATCCTCCGGCGGAAGACCCCGGCCGCGTGGCGGCCACCCTTCTCCCGGAGCTGGCGCTCGTGGAGGCCGAGCCCGTGGTGGCCTACCGCGGCGGACGCCGTTGGCTCCAGGAGTTCGAGAGGATCCCGCCCGCCGCCCAGGAGCGGCCGAGCCCTCGCTTGCGAGCGGGCGGCGTCTACCTCATCACCGGGGGGCTGGGCGACGTCGGGTTCGTTCTCGGGCTCTTCCTGGCTCACCAGGCGAAGGCCAAGCTCGTGCTGACCGGTCGGAGCGGGCTCGTTCCTCGGGAACGCTGGGCCGAATGGCTCGAGACGCACGAGCCCTCGGACGAATCGGGGGTGCGGATCCAGAAAGTGCAGGCCCTGGAGGCCCTTGGCGCCGAAGTGCTGGTGCTCAAGGCGGACGTCTCGAGCACGGAAGAGATGCGGGCCGCCGTCCAGGCTGCCCGGGACCGCTTTGGCGCCCTCCACGGCGTCATCCACGCCGCGGGCGAGCTCGCGCCCGACACCTTCCGTCCCGTGGCGGATCTGGGGCGCGAGGCCTGCGAGCGCCAGTTCGCACCCAAGGTCCACGGCCTGATGGCCCTCGAGGAGGCGCTGCGGGGCCAGACCCTCGACTTCTGCCTGCTCACCTCTTCGCTCTCCAGCGTCCTGGGCGGAGTGGGCTACGCGGCCTACTCGGGGGCCAACGCCTTCATGGACGCGTTTGCCGCCAGGCAGCACCAGAAGGGGGAGCGGGCCTGGGTGAGCGTGGACTGGGACCAGTGGGAGTTCCCTGGCCGAGCCCGCTCCGGGCCCGCCCGACGGGCCAACCGCGACGGGGCGATCCTCACGCCGGAAGAGGGGGTGGCCGTCTTCGAGCGGATCCTCCGTCTCCGCGACGTGGATCGGGTGGTGGTTTCGCGAGGGCCGCTGGCCGCCCGCCTCGAGCGATGGGTTCGGCTGTCGTCGCCCGAATCAGGGCCCGCGGCCGCCGCCGGGGCCTCGCGCCCGCGGCCACCGCTGAGCGGCGCCTACGTGGCCCCGCGGAACGAGCCTGAGCGGGTCCTGGCCGGCATCTGGCAGGAGCTGCTCGGCATCGAAAAAGTCGGCATCCACGACAATTTCTTCGAACTGGGCGGCCATTCGCTGTTCGCGGCCCGGTTCCTGTCGCGGGTGAGGAGCGCCCTCCGGGTGTCTCTTCCCCTGGAGGCGGTCTTCGAGGCCCCAACGATCGCCGAGCTGGCCGGCCGGGTGGCGGTGGCGGCCCCTCCGGAGCGGTCGCCGGGCTCGGAGACCACGGGTGAACGCGTAGAGATCGAGATCTAAGGAGCCTGGATGAATCACCTCATCGAACCCCACGGCGGTGCGCTCGTCGAGTTGTTGGTCCCGCCTGAGCGAGCGAACGAGCTGCAGGCCCGATCCCGGGATTGGCCGTCGTGGGATCTGACGGCGCGTCAGTTCTGTGACCTGGAGCTTCTGCTCAACGGAGGGTTCTCACCCCTTCGAGGCTTCATGGGCCGCCGAGACTACGAATCCGTTTGCGCGTCCATGCGCCTCGCCTCCGGCGACCTCTGGCCGATCCCGGTGATCCTGGATCTTCCCGAGGCGGCGGCCAAGGGCCTGGCGGGACACGCAACCCTGGCCCTACGCGATCCAGAGGGCGTGATGCTGGCCGCGCTTCACGTGGAAGAGGTCTGGCAGCCGGATCGCATGGCCGAGGCGCAGGCCGTATACGGAACGACCAATCGTGAGCATCCCGGTGTCGCCGCCCTGCTCGACCGGACGCATCCATTCTACGTAGGGGGCCGGCTCGAGGGCCTGCACATGCCCGCGCACTACGACTTCCGGCACCTGAGGCTCACACCCTCCGAGCTGCGAGCCGAGTTCTCCAGGTTGGGCTGGCAACGGATCGTGGCCTTCCAGACCCGCAACCCGATGCACCGGGCGCACCACGAGCTGACGCTGCGGGCGGCGAAGGAGGCTCAGGCAAACCTGCTCATCCACCCGTCGGTGGGCATGACGAAGCCCGGCGACCTCGATCACTACACTCGCGGCCGCTGCTACCAGGCCCTCCTCCATCACTATCCGCGAGACACGGCAAAGCTCGCCTTCCTGCCGCTGGCCATGCGCATGGCGGGCCCCCGAGAGTGCCTTTGGCACGCCATCATCCGCAAGAACCACGGCTGCACGCATTTCATCGTCGGGCGGGACCACGCGGGCCCGGGCAACGATTCCCGCGGCAAGCCCTTCTACGGACCCTACGCGGCCCAGGAAGCGCTCTCGGCCCACGAGGCCGAGCTGGGGATCGGCATGGTCCCCTTCCGGATGATGGTCTACCTGGAAGACAGCGACACCTACGTCCCCGAGGACGAGGCGGCGGGGCGGCGGAGCCTCAACATCTCGGGCACCGAGCTGCGGCAGAAGCTGGCGCTGGGCCGGGAGATCCCCTCCTGGTTCACGTTCCCGGAGGTCGTGCGAGAGCTGCGCCGCACCCATCCCCCCCGGCAGGAGCAGGGGTTCACCGTCTTCTTCACCGGCCTTTCCGGCGCCGGAAAGTCCACGATTGCCAACGTGCTGCTGGTGAAGCTGCTGGAGGTGGGCGGGAGGCCCGTGACCCTGCTCGACGGGGACGTCGTCCGGAAGCACCTGTCGTCGGAGCTGGGCTTTTCGAAAGAGCACCGCGAGCTCAACATCCACCGCATCGGGTTCGTGGCGTCCGAGATCACCAAGAACGGCGGGATCGCGATCTGTGCGCCCATAGCGCCGTACGACGCGGTCCGCAAGGGCGTGCGGGACATGATCCAGCCCGTCGGGGGGTTCGTCCTGGTGCACGTGGCGACGCCCCTCGACGTGTGCGAGTCCCGGGATCGGAAGGGAATGTACGCGAAGGCCCGAGCGGGGATCATCAAGGAGTTCACGGGGATCTCCGACCCCTACGAACCGCCCCACGACGCCGAGGTGGCGCTCGACACGAGCATCATGAGCCCGGGGGAGTCCGCGCAGGAGATCATCCTGTTTCTGCAGCAGCGGGGGTGGCTGTCCGCGGAAGCGGCGGATGAGCGGAGCCGCCGCGAGCCTGAACGAGCGGCATCGACGGCCGGTGCGCTCGCGGCCCATCCCTCCGCTCCCGGGGGCTAGGCTCGGCCCGCTTGGTCATCCCAACCGTCTTCATCGCCGCCTATCTTGCCTCGCATCCCCGGATGTTCCTGAGCGAGCCGAAAGAGCCGCACCATTTCGGGTCCGACCTCGACATCCGCTTGCGCCCCTACGCGGACCGGCGAAAGTACCTGGAGCTGTTCCATGGCGCAGGCAACGCCCAGCAGGCGGGAGAGGCGTCGGTCCTGTACCTCTACTCGAAGACCGCTCCGCATGAGATCCAGGAAGTGAGCCCGTCGGCGAGAATCATCATCATGCTGCGGGACCCCCTGGAGATGGTGCGCTCGCTGCACGCCCACAACCTCCTGGTGGGCCACGAGGACCTTCCGGACCTGGAGCAGGCGCTCGGCGCCGAGGCGGAGCGGCGGCAGGGCCGGCGGATCTCCTCGACGTGCTTCGTCCCGGCGGCGCTCCAGTACAGCGCCCTCGGGAAGTATGCGGAGCACGTGCGGCGGTATCAGGAGGTCTTCGGCCACGACCGGGTGAAGTGCATCCTCTTCGAAGACCTCAAGAGCGACCCCGAGAAGACGTATCGGGAGACCCTCGCCTTTCTGGGGCTCGAGCCCGCGGAAATGCCGGAGTTCAAGGTGCACAACGAGCGTCAGAGGTGGCGAAGCCGGCGGGCGGGCCGGGCGATGGTGACCACGTTCTCGCTGGTCTACGCCCTCTTCGCCCGTCTGCCCGCGAGGGCGGTCCGCAAACCCGTGCTCTCGACCCTCGGCATGCTCTTCTACCTTTCGACACAACTGAACCTGACGAAGGCCCCCGCCTCGCCCATTTCCGGGCCGCTACGGGACGGGCTGCGCCAAGGGTTCCGGGATGACGTCGAGCAGCTCGCGGCTGTCCTGGATCGGGATCTATCGTCGTGGCTCCAGCCCGAGCCGACGGGGCTGGGCGGAGCCTGAGTGGTGGGAATGGCACCACTCAAGCATCGCTGGAGACTCGACCAGAACTACCTGATCGGGATCACTGCCGGGCAGTGGTGGAGGCTCCTCCGGGAGAACCGCTTCGACGTGGATGCCGCGTACTGGCATCGCGCCGCACTCATCACCCTGGCGAGCATCGTGAACTCCCTCGACTCCCGGAAGGACGAACGACGATACGGCGGCGAGATCGCCAAGACGGTCATCGAGGAGCCGCCCCTGTTCGTCCTCGGCCATTGGCGCACGGGGACGACGTTCCTGCACAACCTCCTCTCCCGCGACCGGCAGTTCGCGTACCCGAACCTCTATGAGGTCCTCTACCCGGGGTCCTTCCTGTCCGACGAGGACGGCTCGTCCCGGAGCTGGGTGGCTCGCATTCTTCCCGCCCGACGGCCCATGGACAACGTGGCGTATGACCTGCAGATGCCACAGGAGGACGAGTTCGCTCTCGCCCTGAGCTGCCTTCGCTCCCCCGCCCTCGCGCTCAACCTCCCCCGGACCGGGATACGCTACCTGCGCTACCTGACCTTCGACGGCGTCCCCGCCGAGGAAGTCGAGCATTGGAAACGCACGCTGCTCTGGTTCTTGAAGAAGCTGACCTTGAGGTACCGGCGGCCCCTTGTGCTCAAGTCGCCGGCCCATACCGCCCGCATCCGTCTGCTCCTCGAGTTGTTCCCCGAGGCGCGCTTCGTGAACATCCACCGCGAACCGTACACGGTCTTCCAGTCCTGGCTCCACACAAACGACACTGCGGCCTGGTTCATGTACCTCCAGAAGCCGAGGCTGGAGCGAATCGACGACGTGACCTTGAAGATGGGCCAGGTCCTCTTCGACGCCTACTTCGACCAGCGGCACCTGATTCCAGCGGACAGACTCGTCGACGTGGCCTATGAGGATCTCGAGGCGAGGCCGGTGGAGGTGGTGCAGGACATCTACGCGAAGCTGGGCCTGGCCGGTTTCGAGGAGTTCCAGCCGCGGCTTCAGGCCTATGTCGATTCGCTCGGGGCGTACCGGAAGAACCGTTTCCCGGAGCTGGCGCCCGAAGTGCGTGAGAAGGTGGCCCGCTCTTGGCGGCGAGCGTTCGAGGAATGGGCTTACCCGATGTGACGGCTCGAGCCGCTTCAGGAGGTCGTCAGGGTCACCGTGTAGCTGACGGACTGGCTGGCCGCCCCCACGTTGCCGAAGATCAGCACGTAGCTGCCCGCGGCCGCGCCAGCAGCGGTCAGGGTCTTCGACGAATCGTTGGTCGCAGCCTCGGTGTAGCTGAGGGGGCTGCAGCCGCTGCGAGCGCCCGTGGCACAGGCCGAGGTGACAATGCCTGCCACGACGATGCTGGGCGTCAAGCCGAGGCGCAGGGTGAGCGTGCCCCCCGCGGTCGTGGTGATCGCCACCGGCACGAAGCCGTGGGGGGGGACGACTTTCGAGCCCTGGATGATGGGCGAAGGGGATGGGGAGGGATTCTGGTCGGAAGACGCGTGGCAACCCCCGAGAACGGACAGTGCGGCCAAAAAGGCCGCAAGAGGCATCACGGCATTTCTCATCAAGCACTCCTTCGTCGTTCGATGATACATCCCAGGTCAACCAGCTGGCGACCACCTTGTTGACGAGGGTTCTTCCGGTTGGGATACTTCGAATGGCCGTTCATCGCCGCTGCCGCATCATTCCAGTCGGACAGTTCCGGAGGCACCCGAAGTGATCCTTTTTGCCCTTGCCCTCTGCTCGTTCGCCGGGCAGAACATCGTCACCGTTACGACGCCGGTGTCCTACAGAAACCCGGCCCTCGGCACGTGGGAGCAAAGCTTCCAGGTCGTCCTGGGGACCGCCAGCCCGACGACCACAGTCATCGTTCTGCCCGGTGGTCCTGGGGCCAACACCATCACCCCTAACCTCCCCGTGAGATACCTGGGCATGCCGGCGAGGTGGAACGCGGTCCTGACGGACCCGCGTGGAGCAGGCTGCAACATCGGTCCCCCGGCCTCGACCTTCTCCACGGACACCCTCGCCAGGGACATCCTGACCATCATCAAGCAGGTCCAGATAACCGACTATCTCATCTTCGGTGCCTCCTACGGAACGGTCGAGGCCACCACTCTGGAGAGCTTGATCGAGGCGGACCCGTCGGTCGCCAAGCCTCGTGCGGTCGTACTGGAGGGCAGCATCGGGCACGCCTGGAACGGGTATCAGGACTATTTCCAGGGCTTCGCCTACGAGTGGGATCGGGTGAAGAGGAGCGTGCTCCAGCCGTCTACGGCGGGCCTGTTCAACGCTCCTCCGTATCCGCTTGGACTCAGCTCGTCGGATTGGGCGCTCATCATCTCCTCCCAACTCGCCGTCGGGGACACTCCCGGCGTGGGGCACGCGCTGCGCGCTCTCCTGGAGCCCATCAACGAGACCGCCATCCGTCAGACCCTGGCCCAGGTCAGGGCGGCCGCGGCCCAGACCGCCCCCCTGCTCCTGGCCATAAACTGCAGCGAGCTGACGGGAAGCTTGAAGGCGGGCGACCTGGTCGGCAACGAGCTGGTCCTGGGGACCCAGGAGTTCTGTGCGAGCGGGTTCACGAACCGCTACGACTCCGCAAGCTTCCAGACGACCGTCCCCCTCTACTATTTCCAGGGACAGGCCGACCCGATCGTGAGCGCGGCGCAGTCGATGTACCACTACCTGTCCCACGTGAATTCCCGCGGCTCCTACGTCGCCATCGGGAATGCGGGTCACGAGCCCTTTCTTCGCTCGCTCTCGGCGGTAGGGTGTGCGGGGCCGATATGGAACGCCATGGCGTCCGGCAGCTCCCTCGGATCCCTGCTCGACGCTTGCACGTTGCCTTACGCGATGGTCGAGAGGGGCCCCGGCCAGCCGCTCATGCTGGCGCCGGCTCCTTGAGAAGGTGAAGCCTTTTTTCTTCGGCGACTCGGCCAAAGCCCTTTTCGGCCTTCATCACCCGCCTTCCGGCGGCACTCCCCGCCGCTGGGGCGTGGTCATCTGCAACCCCTTCGGGCAGGAGTATCTTCGGGCCCACCGTTCGCTGCGGGAGCTGGCCAAGCGCCTCGCCGAGGCGGGCTTTCACGTCCTGCGCTTCGACTACTTCGGCTGCGGCGACTCGGCGGGCGACGGCGACGAGGACATCTCCGCGGCCATCGCGGAGATCAAGGAGACGAGCGCGTCGCCGAAGTTTGCTCTCGTCGGCCTTCGGCTCGGAGCCACCCTGTCCGCGCTGCTGGCCGCCCAACGCCGAGATGTGGAGCGCCTGGTGCTCTGGGATCCCATCCTCGACGGCGCCGCCTACCTGAGGGAGCTCCGGATCGCCCACCAGGACTGGCTGCGCGACCACGCCCAGGGCCGCGATGGTCCGGGGGAGGGGGATCCGCTCCGGGAGGCCCTGGGCTTTCCCGTTCCTCCCGCCCTGACCGCCTCGGTGGAGCGACTACGGATCGCCGTGGACGATTGGCCATCGGCCAACGCCCTGATCATCGACCACCGGTCGTTTCCGGGAGCGCAGGTCTGGGTCCACCAGGATGGCCTGAACCGCACCCTGGTGCCCCACGCGGTCCTGGACTCGATCACCTCCTGGCTGGCCAGCGCCTGTCCATGAGGGAACGCACGCTGCTCTTCGGGGACGCCAAGTCCCTGGTGGGGGTCATCACCGAGCCGGAGCCAAAGGACGCGGTCGCGGGGCGCCCGGCGGTCCTATTGCTGAATGCCGGGCTCCTCCACCGGGTAGGGCCCAATCGCGTCCACGTCCGGCTGGCGCGGAGACTGGCCGAGGCCGGCTTTTGCGTCATGCGCTTCGACTACTCGGGGATCGGGGACAGCCGCTCGCGGGCCGACAGCGCGCCCTTCGCGAGGAGTGCCTTGGCGGAGACGCGGCAGTGCATGGATCTGTTGGCGACGTCGCGAGGCTTCGGAGGCTTCCTGCTGGCGGGCATCTGCTCCGGCGCCGACAGCGCGCTCTCCGTCGCCGCACAAGACGAGCGCGCGATCGGGGTCGCGCTGATCGAGCCCTATGCCCTCCCCGCCCCGGCCTTCCCCCTCTACCAGTACCGGCGCAAGCTGCTCGACCCGCGGAGCTGGTGGCGCCTCCTGCGAGGGCGGAGTGAGGTGCTGGGCAGTCTCCGAGCGCACCAGGCCGAGCAGGCGGTCCCCGCGGTGGCCGCGTCGTCGTCGGCTGCCTCCGAGCCCCCGCCCGACCCCGACTCGATCGTGCCGTCGCGGCGGGAGTTCGTCCGCCGTGTGCGCGGGCTCGCCGACCGCGGGGCCGGGATCTGCTTCGTCTACTCTTCGGAAAGCCCAGCCTACTTCAACTACCTGACCCTTCTACGGAGGGAGATGCGCGGTCCGCTGGCGAAGCGCCGGGTCCACCTGCAGGTGCTCAAGCAGACCGATCACATCTTCACGCCACTCGTCGTCCAGGACGTCCTGGTGCAGACGATCCGCGACTGGGCTCTCACTTTCGCTGGTCAGTGAGAGCTGCCTGCCCAGGGGCGTTGACCACTCCCTCGATGGAGTCCGCGGCCCTCGCCAGGCCCTGGCTGCGATCGGTGCGGGCCTGCCAGCGCCGGCACGCGCTCGAAATGCCCCGTGACTTCAGCATGGAATCGATCGCCCTGGCGAGCTGCGCCGGAGTGACGGCGTCACCGGTGAGCATCCTGCCCACGCCGAGCCTCTGCACCCGGTTCCCCAGGTCGAACTGCTCGCCCATCATCGGCCGGACGATCTGGGGGACGCCGGCGGCCAGCGCCAGCGCGATCGTCCCGATCCCTCCATGGTGTACGACCAGGGCCGAGCGAGCGAACAGGTCTTCGAACGGGGCGTACCGGACGTGGACGACGTTCGGGGGAAGGGGACGGGGAACCTGGTCGACATGCGGGGTCACCAGCAGCCCCGGACGCTTCAGGATCCGACAGGATTCCACCGCGGTGGCAAAGAACGGCTCTTGCCGACAGGCGATGCTCCCGGTGGTGAACACGACGGGCTTCGGCCCGTCGGTGCCTGGCGGCTCCGTGGGGCCTCCCGGCTCTGCTCCCGACGAGGGATAGAACGGAAAGCCCGCGAACGCCGTATGGGCAGGCCAGTCCTTCTGGCGATCGGCGAACCAGGAGGGCCACAGACAGATGATCCGTTCCGGGGCATGCCGCCATTCGAATCCGCGCACGAGAGGGAGCTGCACACGCGCGCGAATGCGATTGACCTCGTCCAGGAGTGGGTTCGGAGGGGGGGAGCCCGGCGCAGCCGAGCCTCGCCGGGGGGAGAGCCTGGCCTTCAAGTGCTTGAGCAGGTAGAAGATGCCAAGCCCGGCCCCGGATCGCGCCAAGGGTCTGGCCCATGCGGGCAGAGGCCACGGCGGGTGCGGTGGGTCGTAGCGGCTCGGCAGCCTGGAGGGCGCGACGAATCCAAAAGCCAGGGGAATGCGGCCCTGCTCCCGAGCAATGTGAGCGCCAAGCAGACCAGGGCCGCCAAAGAGCACGGTTCGGCCCGCCTGGTGACGCCTGATCGTCGCGTCGTAGGTCCCTTCGACGACGTGGACGAAATGCGCCATCGCCCTCTCGGGTGAGACCGCGGTCTTCCAATCGAAGAGCCCCGTATCGCTCATCAACGCCTGGAAGTGATCCAGGGTGCCCACGGGACTGAACGACAGCCCGGCCTCCAGGGCGCGCTCCTCGAAATAGGGATTGGCGATGAGCGCGACGTCGTGCCCTCGCCGTCGCAGCTCACCCCCGATTCCGATGAAGGGGAGCACGTCGCCCACGCTGCCGAACGCCGGTATCAGTATGTTCAGCGTAGCCGTCACTTGGGGCCGTAGTCTGCACCAAGTCGAGCCTCGGTGCAGCAACAGAATGCCGCTGCCCCAGCCATTGACTCGTGTGCGCGAGAGCGGTACGGTCGTTAGCAGGAGGGACCATGCGGCCGATACTGTCGGGAGTATTTGCTCTTGCGCTGAGCAGCGGTTTCATTTCCACGAGCGCAGCCCAGTCACGGGTGGAGACACGTGACCTCCAGCGCCTCCAACAGGACCTGGCCAACCTCGACGAGGAGCTCCGGAGCGTCGATCCTCAGGATTCCGGCAGGTTCCAGGAGAGGGCCGACGCGATCCGCGAGGAGACC
>WNFM01239056.1_pt2 | contig 10203 bp, 8 predicted proteins | sample 5400271 | NCBI WGS metagenome assembly WNFM01 (sample SAMN13153352, study PRJNA577476) | soil metagenome | isolation source: 60 cm saprolite on Douglas fir-dominated hillslope | place: USA:California | collected 2013-09-17
CGCGCTGCCGCAGTCGCCGCAGCTGTTCAAGCAGCTGCTGATGATCTCCGGCCTGGAACGCTACTACCAGCTCGTGCGCTGCTTCCGCGACGAGGACTTCCGGGCCGACCGGCAGCCGGAGTTCACCCAGATCGACCTGGAGATGTCGTTCGTCACCCGCGAGGACGTCGTCGAGGTCGCCGAGGACCTGGTGCAGCGGCTGTGGGCGGAGATCGCCGGCTACCAGGTGCCGCGGCCGATACCGCGGCTGACCTACGCCGATGCGATGACGCGGTTCGGATCGGACAAGCCCGACCTGCGGTTCGGCCGTGAGCTCGCCGACCTGACCTCCTACTTCGCGCAGACGGAATTCCGGGTGTTCCAGGCCCCGTACGTGGGCGCCGTGGTCATGCCGGGCGGCGCCACGCAGACGCGCAAGGAGCTTGACAGCTGGCAGGAGTGGGCACGCTCGCGCGGTGCCCGCGGGCTCGGCTACGTCCTGTTCGATTCCGGCGGCCAGGTGTCCGGCTCCGGGCCGGTCGCCAGGCACCTGTCTGAGGCCGAGCGGTCCGGGCTGGGCGCCGCGGTCGGCGCGGGCCCGGCGGACTGCGTGTTCTTCGCTGCCGGTCCGGCCGGCGACGCCCGCGAGCTGCTCGGTGCCGCCCGGCTGGAGATCGGCCATCGCTGCGGCCTGATCGACCCTACGGCGTGGGCGTTCACGTGGGTCGTGGATGCGCCCATGTTCGAGGAGGACGGCTCGGGGGGCTGGACGGCGGTGCATCACCCGTTCACCGCTCCGCTGCCGGAGTGGGCGGACAAGTTCGCGACCGAGCCCGCGGGGGCGCTGGCCGACGCGTACGACATCGTCTGCAACGGCACCGAGATCGGCGGCGGGTCGATCCGGATCGCGTGTTCGACGTCATCGGGCTGTCACGCGAGGAGACCAGGTCCCAGTTCGGCTTCCTGCTGGACGCGCTGCGGTTCGGGCCGCCTCCGCACGGGGGCATCGCGTTCGGCTGGGACCGGCTGCTGATGCTGCTGACCGGCCGCGACTCGATCCGCGAGGTGATCGCGTTCCCCAAGGCCGCGTCCGGGCTGGATCCGCTGACCGGCGCGCCGACGCCGATCACGGCCGCGCAGCGCAAGGAGGCCGGCATCGACGTGATCCCGCGCACTGCGTGATCCCATTGAGGCACATCTGGCCCCATCGATGTTCCAATGGTGCGGTAACCAAGCGCTGGCGGATAGTGTCGGTGCGTGGCCAGAGTGGAGCCGCGCCAGCGGGACAGCCTCTTCGACGCGGCGGCGGAAGAGGCTGCCGGGGCGGCCGCGCCGCTGGCCGTGCGGATGCGGCCCCGGACCCTGGACGAGGTGGTCGGGCAGCAGCACCTGACCGGCGACGGGTCACCGCTGCGCAAGCTGGCCGAGCACGACGCCCCGATGTCGCTGCTGCTGTGGGGCCCGCCGGGAACCGGGAAGACCACCCTGGCTTACGTGGTGAGCCTGGTGACCCGCCGCCGCTTCGTGGAGCTCTCCGCGGTCTCGGCCGGGGTCAAGGACGTGCGCGCGGCCATCGACGGGGCCCGCACCGAGCTCGGCCTGACCGGCACCCAGACCGTCCTGTTCATCGATGAGGTGCACCGGTTCAACAAGGCGCAGCAGGACGCGCTGCTCCCTGCGGTGGAGAACCGCTGGGTGTCGTTCATCGGCGCCACCACGGAGAACCCGTCGTTCTCCGTGGTCGGGCCGCTGATGTCGCGGTCGCTGCTGCTGACCCTGCTGCCGCTCGGCGACGACGACATGCGCGTCGTGATCGACCGGGCGCTGGCCGACGAGCGCGGGCTCGGCGGCGCGGTGACCCTGGGTGACGGGGTGGCCGAGCAGCTGGTCCGGGTCGCGGGCGGCGATGCCCGGCGGGCCCTGACGTACCTCGAGGCCGCCGCGCTCGGGCTGCCGGAGGGCTCCGTCATCGACCTCGCGAGCCTGGAGCGCGCGGTGGACCGGGCCGCGGTGCGTTATGACCGGGACGGTGACCAGCATTACGACGTGATCAGCGCGTTCATCAAGAGCATCAGGGGCAGCGACGCCGACGCCGCGCTGCATTACCTGGCGCGGATGATCGAGGCGGGAGAGGACCCGCGTTTCATCGCCCGCCGGCTGATCGTGCACGCCAGCGAGGATGTCGGGTTGGCCGACCCGTCCGCGCTGCAGGTGGCGGTCGCCGCGGCGCAGGCGGTCGAGTTCGTCGGGCTGCCCGAGGCCAGGATCAACCTCGCCCAGGCGGTGATCCACCTGTCGCTGGCGCCGAAGTCCAACGCGGTGGTCCGGGCGATCGGCGCCGCTCAGGCCGACATCCAGGCCGGGCTGGCGGGTTCGGTGCCTGCGCACCTGCGTGACGCCAGCTACCGCGGCGCGGCGCGGCTCGGGCACGGGCGCGGTTACCTGTACCCGCACGACTACCCCGAAGGCGTGGTGGCCCAGGCCTACGCGCCCGACGCGGTCGCCGGGCGCAGGTACTACGAGCCCTCCCGGCACGGTGCCGAGGCCAGGTACGCGGAGCGGTCCGAGCGGATCAGGGCGATCCTGGGACTGGGCGGTGACAGCGGCGAGTCCCGGCCGCCGGCGCCGCGCGAAAAGACGCCGCCGGGCGAGTAGCGCACCCGGCCAGGCAGCCGCCGAGCGTTACGGATCCCCGGCGTCGGCCGCCTGCGGTCTGATCCCTTTCCTGGCCCGCGAGCCGTCGCGCAGGCGATAGGGTCGGGCAGGTGACAGACCATCCCCGGCGGCGAAGGCGTAGCCGCAGGTGAGCGCCGGACAGCTCGCGGCGCTCATCGCGGCGGGGTTCTTCGCGCTGGGAGTGTGCGCCGGCGTACTCGTGCTCTTCAGGCTGGCCCGGCTGATCACCCACGCTAACCGGATCCTGACCGACTACGGGGACCGGGCCAGCGCCCTGATCTCCCGCGCGCAGTCCGCCGTCGACCGGACCAACGAGCAGCTCGCGCGGACCGATTCGATCACGGCGAGCATGGACGAGGTGACGGCCAACATGGCCGACCTGTCCGGGCACGTGGCTGCTCTCGCGGGCCTGGCGCGGGGGATCTCGGTCGGCCTGGGCGCGCCGTTGTTGCGGGTCGCCGCGCTCGCGTTCGGGGTGCGCAGGGCGGTGGCGCTGCGTCGGCCGGCCAGGGTCGGCGCAGCCGCACTGCGGGAGCCGGGTGCGCTGGCCTCCCGGCAGGCGGCGGTGCCCGCCGGGCAGGACGCGCTCCCCGCCGGGCCCACGGCCCGGCTCCGCGGCACCCTGCCGCGGCAGCGCAAGGGCTCTGCCTCTGGCCGCCGGGAGGAGGCCCGGCGATGATGCGCAGGATCTTCTGGATGATCGCGGGCGCGCTGCTCGGCGTGACCGGCTACCGGCGGGTCAGTCGGCTGGCGCGCGCGCTCATGGTGGGTGACCGGCACGGCGCGGTGCCGGGGAGGCCACGCGGCCGGGCCGTCACGCGCGGCGATCGGACGCGCGGTGGCTGGACACGCGGCGCGGCCCTGTTCGCTCGCGACGTGCGCGACGGCATGGAGCTCTATACGAATCGTCATCCCCGGCTGGCAGGCCGTACCCTCGAAGGTCAGCAGGCGCCTGCGGAGCGCCTGCCTCAGGCCGGCCCCGGCCGGGAGCACCCCGGCCGCGCGTACCCCGGCTTCGACTATGCGAAGGATGGCCGTTAAATGGAGTCGGCAGAGATCGTCCGCCGTTTCCTTAGCTACTTCTCCCAGCGCGGGCACACCGTGCTCCCGTCGGCCAGCCTGATCGCCATGGTGCCTTTCAAGCCATATTTCCTCGGTCAGCTGGCGCCGCCATTCCGCCGCGCCACGAGCGCGCAGAAATGCGTGCGCACCCCGGACATCGAGGAAGTGGGAAAGACCACGAGGCACGCCACGTTCTTCCAGATGCTCGGGAACTTCTCCTTCGGCGACTACTTCAAGGAGCAGGCCATCCCGTTCGCCTGGGAGCTGCTCACCAGCCCGGAGTCGGCCGGCGGGTTCGGATTCCCCGAGAGCCGGCTCTGGGTGACCGTGTACACCGACGATGACGAGGCGGCAAAGCTCTGGCACGACCGGGTCGGGGTGCCCGAGGACCGGATCCAGCGCCGCGGCATGGCCGACAACTTCTGGTCCATGGGCGTGCCAGGCCCGTGCGGGCCGTGCTCGGAAATCTACTACGACCGCGGGCCCGAGTACGGCCGCGAGGGCGGGCCGGTCGCGGACGAGGACCGCTACCTCGAGGTGTGGAACCTGGTCTTCATGCAGTACGTGCGCGGCGAGGGGCAGGGCAAGGAGGACTTCCCGATCGTCGGTGACCTGCCCTCGCGCAACATCGACACCGGGATGGGCCTGGAGCGGATGGCCGCCCTGCTGCAGGGCGTTGACAACATTTACGAGATCGACACCATGTGGAAGGTGCTCGACCGCGCGGCGGAGCTGACCGAGCAGCAGTACGGCCGCGACCACCGCTCCGACGTGGCCCTGCGCGTGGTCACCGATCACGTGCGGACGGCCGTGATGCTGGTCGCCGACGGCGTCGTGCCGTCGAACGAGGCGCGCGGGTACGTGCTCCGCAGGATCCTGCGCCGCAGCATCCACAATCTCCGGCTGCTCGCCGGCGCGCAGCGCGGCGGGTCTGGCGGCAGCCAGAGTCGCGGCGGGGAGGACGAGCGGTTCCTGCACGAGCTGGCCTCCGCGGCGATCGACGCGCTCGGCGACCAGTATCCCGAGCTGCACCGGGACGCGCCGCACATCCACACGGTCATCGACGCGGAGGAGGCGGCCTTCCTCGGCACGCTCCGCACCGGCAGCGCGATGTTCGACGCCGCCGTCGAGGAGACCCGGCGCCGCGGTGCCAGCACCATCCGCGGTGATCAGGCCTTCCAGCTGCACGACACCTACGGCTTCCCCATCGACCTGACCCTGGAGATGGCCGCGGAACAGGGCCTGGCCGTGGACGAGCGGGAGTTCCGCAGGCTCATGGCGCAGCAGCGGCAGCGGGCCAAGGAGGACGCGGCCGGGAAGAAGACCGGCAACGCCGACATCTCGGTCCTCGCGTCCCTGCTGGAGCGCTCGGGCCGCGTGACGTTCACCGGGTATGACGAGGTCGCGGACGACGCGACCGTCACCGGCCTGCTGGTCCGCGGGGTTTCGGTGCCCGCAGCGGGCCAGGGGGCGGAGGTCGACGTCGTGCTCGACCGGACGCCGTTCTACGCCGAGGGCGGCGGCCAGCTCGCCGATGCCGGCCGGATCACGGCGTCGGGCAGCGGAGCGGGAGACGGCGCCGAGATCGAGGTGCTCGACGTGCAGACCCCGGTGCCCGGGCTCATCGTCCATCGCGGCCGGGTGACGGCCGGGGAGATCGTCGTCGGGGCCGCCGTGCGCGCCGAGATCGATGTCGAACGCCGCCGCGCGATCTCGAGGTCGCACACCGCCACCCACCTCGTGCACCGCGCGTTCCGGGGCGCGCTGGGCGAGTCGGCCGCCCAGGCCGGCTCGGAGAACTCGCCCGGCAGGTTCCGGTTCGACTTCACTGCCATGGGCGCCGTGCCGCCATCGGTGCTGGCCGACGCGGAGGCGGAGGTCAACCAGGCCTTCCTCACCACGATCGACGAGGCGCGGGCGATGGGCGCTCTCGCGCTGTTCGGCGAGAAGTACGGCGAGGACGTCCGCGTCGTCGAGGTCGGGAACTACTCCCGCGAGCTGTGCGGCGGTACTCACGTGGCCCGCTCCGGGCAGCTAGGCCTGGTCAAGATCCTCGGCGAGTCGTCGATCGGCTCGGGCGTGCGCCGCGTCGAGGCGCTGGTGGGGATGGACGCGTTCCGGTTCCTCGCCCGGGAGAGCGTCCTGGTCAACCAGCTCGCCGAGCAGCTGAAGGCCCCGCGCGAGGAATTGCCCGACCGGGTCGCCGCGCTCGTGACCCGTCTTCGCGACGCGCAACGCGAGCTGGAGCGGCTGAATTCGGCCCGGCTGCTCGATTCCGCGGCCGAGCTCGCCGGTGGCGCCGCCGACGAGGCCGGCGCGTCGTTTGTCGCGCACCGGGTGCCCGATGGCACCGCCGCCGACAGCATCCGCAAGCTGGCGGTCGACATCCGCGGCCGGCTGGCGCCCGACCGCGCCGGCGTCGTGGTCGTCGCGGGGGTCCCCGCCGACCGGCCCACGGTCGTGGTCACCGTCAATGACGCCGGGCGGGCGCGCGGGCTGGCCGCCGGGGCACTGGTCCTGACCGCGGCCGGCGTGCTCGGCGGCCGCGGCGGGGGCAAGGACGACGTGGCCCAGGGTGGCGGGGCGCCGCTGGGCGACGGAGCAGCTCAGGCGATTGATGCCTCGTTCGGGGCGGTTGCTGCGGCCATTCGGGACATAATGGTGCCGGGTGGCGTACGGTGAGACCGTGCTGCAGCCGGATCGTGGCCTGGGCGAGACCTCGATGGCCCAGTCCCCAATGGCACAGGGCCGTCGGTTGAGGATCGGCGTTCGCCTGTCGATCGACGTCGGCTCGGCGCGGATCGGGGTGGCACACTGCGACGGCGACGGCCGACTCGCCAGCCCGCTCGCCACCGTCCCACGCGGTGAAGGGGATCTGGATGCGCTGGAAGACCTCGCTGCGGCAGATGACGTGATAGAAGTCGTCGTCGGCCTGCCCATCGGCCTTTCCGGCCGCGAGGGGCCGGCCGCCGCGGACGCCAGGACGTTCGCCGCCCGCCTGGCCAGGCGCGTCGCGCCGGTCCCCGTCCGCCTGGTCGACGAGAGGTTCACCACGGTCATCGCCCACGACGCGTTGCGGCGGGGCGGCAGCGATTCCCGGGCTCGCCGACCTAGAGTGGACCGGGCAGCGGCCGCGCTGCTGTTGCAGGGGGCGCTGGACACGGAGCGTTCCACGGGTCGGCCCGCGGGCGAGCTCGTTAGCTCAGCCTCGGCAGGTACGACGTGACCCGCGGCGGAGGGAGCGGGGACTGGGCGGAGCGCCCGGCCCCGCGTCGCTCGGGTCGGCACAGCCGCGCGCAGCAGGAGTTCGGCGATCCGGGTGCCTACGCGGCGCCAGAACCGGATCCCTATGCGGCGGCGAGCCCGTATGCACAGGCGGATCGGTACGCGCCCGAAGACTTCCATGGCGCGCCGGGCGGTTACGGCCAGGCGGACCCGTCCCTGGCGGCAGGCCCTGACGGTCAGCTCCGGCCTTACGGCGGCCAGCAGAACCCCGGGGCTCGCGCAGGCCGCAACGGTCAGGCGGATCCCTACGGCCGGACCGGGCCCAACGCGGTGCCGGGTCCCTACGACCAAACAGATCCCTCCTACGGCAGGCCGGGTCCGGGCGCCCAGCCTGGCTTGCTGCGCGGTGGTGATCCGCTGCGCGGCGGAGATTCGCTGCGCGGGAGCAATTCGCATGGTGGCCCTGGCACGCCCCCGGGCAGCGATTCGCGCGCCGGGCGGGGTACCGGCGGCGTGCGCGGCTCCCTCCCCGGGCGCGATCCTCTCTCGGCGCGCGACTCGTTCCCGGGCCGTGACTCCCTGGCCCCGACCGATCCTCGCTACGGGCAGTTTCCCCCGCAAGGGCCTGACCAGTACCTGCCGCGGGACGGCCAGGCTCCTCGGGTCCCGCGCGCTCCCCAGGATCACCACGCTCCCCCGGACGCCGGGTCGAGGGCGGGGTCCTATGGCCCGCCCGGCTCGTACCCCGACGGGGATCTGGGCGGACGGAATCGCCGCCGCCAGGATCGCTACGGTGAGCAGGCCGGGTACGGGGAGCGGAACGGTTACGGGCGGACGGGTTCCTACGGTCCCCCACCCGCCTCCCCTTCCCCCTTCACTAGCGGCGGCGCATCGGGTTACGGGCCGCGCGATGCCCGCGCCCCGCGCGGCTTCGGCGGCGAGCCCGATGCCTACGGCCTCGCTGCACCGCCGGGCGGCGGGGATCACGGCCCGTTCCGGTGGCGGCCGCCGTCGGAAGCCGGCGGGCCAGAGGGACCGCCCGCCGTTCCCGGCCACGGCGGCGGCACGTATCGCGCGCCGCAGCCGGGCCCCGGCGACTGGGATCCCGGTCCGGATCCCGGCCGGCCCGCCGGGCGTCGGCCGGGCCGGGACGACAGCGGAGCCGACGATCACGCGCCGGGGCCGGTCGCCGGGGAAGCGTGGGAAGACGACGCAGGCGAGCCTGCCGAATGGGACGACGCGCCGGCCCGAGACGGGCTTATTCCGGGGTTCGGGGACAGGCGGGACTCCCGGCGAGGCAGGGGCGGCAGGCCCAGGCGCCGCGCCGGCCGCGTGCTGGCCCCGGTGATCGCCCCGATCGTCGCGCTGGTGGTGCTGGTCGGGCTGGGCATAGGCGGTTACAAGATCTACCAGAAGTTCCAGTCGCCGGATTACTCAGGTTCGGGGACCGGAGAGGTCACAGTGCAGGTGCAGGCAGGCGACACCGCCGAGTCACTGGGGCCGCAGCTCGTGCAAGCCGGCGTCGTGGCCAGCTCCAGTTCCTTCGTCAGCGCGGTGAAGCACAGTTCCTGCCCGACCTGTCTCCAGCCAGGATTCTTCCTCCTGCACAAGCACATGAACTCGGCGCTCGCGTACAAGCTGCTGATCAACCCGGCCTCGCGGATCCAGACCGCCGTGACGATCCCGGAGGGCCTGCGGCTGACGCAGATCCTGAGCCGGCTCGGCGCCGCCAAGTCCCCCATACCGGCCAGTGCGTATGCGAAGGCCCTGAAGGACACGACCGCGCTCGGGCTTCCCTCATACGCTAACGGGAACCCCGAGGGCTACCTGTTCCCGGCGACCTATGACATCACCCCCGGCATGAACGCGACGAGCGTACTGCAGGCCATGGTGGCGCGGTTCAAGCAGGAGGCGGCCAGCATCAACCTGCCGCAGGCGGCAGCGGCCGTCCATCTCACCCCGGGGCAGGTCATCACCATCGCCAGCATCCTGGAGGCCGAGGGCGGCAGCCCCAGCTACTACTCCAGGGTGGCCGAGGTGATCTACAACCGGCTGGCCGCCCACTGGCGTCTCGGGCTGGACAGCACGGTGAACTACGCGCTGCACAGGTTCGGCCCCCACCTCACGAACACGCAGCTCGCGGTGAACTCGCCATACAACACTCGCACCCACTACGGGCTGCCGCCCGGGCCGATCGACAGCCCGGGCGACGCCGCGATCCAGGCCGCGCTGCATCCGGCGCACGGCAACTACATGTTCTTCGTGACCGTGAACCTCAAGACCGGCCTGACCCGGTTCACCAACAGCCCGTCCGTGTTTAACACGTACGTGGCCGAGTGCCAGAGGAACGGAGCGTGTTGAGGCAGGCGCGATGAGGGCGGCAGTGCTCGGCTCGCCGGTGCGCCACTCCCTGTCGCCGGTGCTGCACCGGGCGGCGTACCGGGCGCTCGGCCTGTCGGGCTGGACCTACGAGGCGATCGAGTGCGACGAGGCGCGGCTGCCAGGGCTGCTGGACGGCTGCGGCCCGGACTGGGCGGGCCTGTCCTTGACCATGCCGCTGAAGCGGGCGGTGCTGCCGCTGCTCGATGCGACGGAGCCCCTGGCCGTCCAGGTGGGCGGCGCCAACACCGTCATCTTCGCCGCCGGCGCCAGGCACGGGCACAACACCGACGTGCCCGGCATGATCACGACATTCACCACGGCCGGCATATCGGCTGCCGGGCCGGCGCTGATCCTCGGGGCCGGCGCGACCGCCTGCTCCGCGCTCGCCGCCCTGCGCGGGCTCGGCGGGAGCGAGGCGACGGTGGCCGTCCGGGATCTGGCGCGGGCCGCTGACCTGCTCGCCGCCGCGCGCAGACTCGGCATGACCGTCCGGCTGACCGAATTCGGCGGGCAGGCGACCACCGGGAGCTGGCACCTGCTGATCTCGACGGTTCCGTCCGGAGCCGCAGACATCTATGCAGAACGGATGCTGCACGCGGATCTTGTCCCCTGGGCGGTCCTCGACGTCGTGTACCACCCCTGGCCCACCCGGCTGGCCGCCGCTGCCGAGCAGACCGGCGCCGTCGTGATCGGCGGTTTCGAGCTGCTGCTCCGGCAGGCGGCTCGCCAGGTAGAGCTGATGACCGCCCGCACCGCGCCCACCGCCGCGATGCGCCGGGCCGGCCGCGCGGTCGGCGCGACCTCGACGAGGTCGAGGTCGGCTTCCTGGGCCAGCCGGAGCGCATCGTTGATCGCGACTATGCCGACTTGCTCGCCGTT
>WNFM01089110.1_pt1 | contig 10201 bp, 8 predicted proteins | sample 5400271 | NCBI WGS metagenome assembly WNFM01 (sample SAMN13153352, study PRJNA577476) | soil metagenome | isolation source: 60 cm saprolite on Douglas fir-dominated hillslope | place: USA:California | collected 2013-09-17
CTCGACGGATCACGGCCGCCTGCCGATCCATTACTGGTCGATCGACGACAGCGGCCGGACGATCCTCCTGAGCGCAGTCAACGAGGACACATCGAATGACATCCGGATCGACTGGCCGCCGTCGATCCCGATCGAGGGCGGACTCGACGTGGTTGGCTGGTCATCCGATGCCACGTCCCTGTTCGTGACGGCCCGGACCGCCGCCGGGCCGGCGATCTATCGGATCGACGATCCGATCGGGCGGGCGCGAGCGGGCCGGCTAACTGATCCGGCGCCGGTCCTGATCGGTGGCATGCCCGCGGGAGACGTGTCCGTCTCGCCGGACGGCCAGTGGGCCGTGACATCGGATCGGACGGGCGCGTCGCGGCTAGTCGAGCTGGCCTCCGGCCGCGCCTGGCCGATCGACAGCGCCGCCACGATCGTCTGGCCGGACGGGGACTGAGGAGCCCGCCACGGCCGGATCGACACGTGCGCTCAGGTCCGGATCATCAGGTTCCAGCCGGCGACGAGGATCCCGAGGACGACGAGCACAGCCGTCTGCCAGATCCAGCTGGGGTCGCGGCGGCGCGCCGGGGACGCGCCGTGGATCGCGTCCCAGAGGTAGAAGGCGAGCGTCAGCAGCGCCGGCCCGACGAGCCGCGGCAGGGCCATCGCCCGCAATGCGGCCGCCGTGATCGCGATCGCGACGGCGTAGGTCGCCGCGGACCAGAGGGCGTCGCGGAGGTTGAGCATCCTCAGCGACGCAGCCCGATAACNNNGGCCCAGGCGAGGACGAGCAGCTCGGCCGCGCGCAGCGGCGGGACGGGCGGTCCGCTCGCTCCAGCCGGGCTGATCGCACCGGCCAACCCGCCGGGGACGAGCGCGCCCACCCCGACGAAGGCGATGAAACCCGTCACGAGGATCGCGATCAGGACCGACGATCGTTCCTCCTCGGTGAGACCGACATCACTGACGACGAGCCGGCCCTCGAGGACGATCGCCCGATCGATCAGCAGCGCCGTCGCCCCGAGAGCCGGCAGCAGCCAGACGCCGACCGGCACGAGCTGGATGGCGCCGAGGCAGCCGGCCGCAGCGACCGCCGGCAGGATGAGCGACTCGATCGGAACGCCGCGCTCGGCGTCCGGGGCGTCCAGCGTTCCGAGGACCGCCAGAGTCCCGAGCAGGACTGCCCCGAGCAGGAACGCGGCGACGACCCAGGCAAGCGGGCCGTCGAGCAGCCGCGACAGCCCGACGACGACGACGGCGGGGAGCACGAGGTCCCGCCGGGCGGGATCGAATGTCGTGTCGGGACCGCCGTGGCGGCTTCGGCCGCGACCCAGGCGAGGACCTCGGCACGCGACCTCGTGTTGAGGACGACGCCCGGCTCGACCCACGCGCGCCGCGCCTGCATGACCCCCCAGCGCGTGTCGTCGAGTTCGCCCGTGTTGTGGGCATCGGAATCGATCGTCAGGACGCAACCGGCCTCGACGGCCCGGCGGGCACGCTCGACGGACAGGTCCAGGCGGTGCGGTGAGCCGTTCATCTCGAGGGCGGTCCCTGTCGCAGCCGCAGCCTCGTAGACCGCGTCCCAGTCGAGGTCGAGGTCGTCGCGGCTCTGGATCATCCGGCCAGCCGGGTGAGCGATGACGTCGACGTTCGGGTTGCGGATCGCCTTGAGCGTCCGCCGGGTCAGCTCGGCCCGCGGTTGGCGTCGCGAGACGTGGACAGACGCGACGACCAGGTCGAAGCGGGCGAGCAGCGCGTCATCGTAGTCGAGCGTCCCGTCCGGCCGGACCTCGAGCTCGCNNNNGTCCCAGCGGCCTCCTCGCGGGCGAAACGGGCGTTGAGCTCGGCGATGATCGTCCGCTGCTCCTCGACCCGCGCCCGGTCGAGGCCGTGCGCGATCGTCAGCGACACCGAGTGGTCCGTCAGGACCTGGTAGGAGCGGCCGCGGCGGCGGGCCGCTTCGGCCATGTGCTCGATCGTGTGGACGCCGTCGCTCCAGTCCGAGTGGCTGTGGAGATCGCCACGCAGGTCGGCGTCGGTGACGAGATGCGGGAGCCTCCTCGCGCGGGCGGCTTCGATCTCGCCGTGGTCCTCGCGCAACTCGGGCTCGATGAACGGCAGCTCGAGAAAGCCGTAGCCCTCCGCCTCGGTCGCGAACGTCCGCCGCTCCGCCGCCCCGCCCGTCAGCGGCTCGCCGTCGTCGCCGATCCGCAGGAAGCCCTTCTCGGACAGGCTCCAGCCGCGGTCCCGGGCGATCGCCCGGAGGCGGACGTTGTGCTCCTTCGAGCCGGTGAAGTGGACGAGATACGTCCCTGCCTCGCCATGTGGCATGACCATCAGGTCGACCTGGGGACCGCGGAGCAGGCGAACCGCCGCCTTGTAGCCACCCCGATTGATGACGGTGTCGACGGCGCCAAAGCTGACGAACCGCTCGATCAACGCGCCAGGGTCGTCCGTCTCGGCCAGCAGATCGATGTCCCCGATCGTCTCGCGGCGCCGCCGGAATGACCCGGCCGGGACGATTCGGTGCACGCCGGGCAGGCCCTCGAACGCGGCAACCAGACCGTCGACCAGCTCCGCGGCCCGATGGATGAGGAGTCGCTGCGGTCGGCTCTCCATCGCCGCGATCCCGTCGAGGATCAGCTTTTCCGTTTTGGCCGACAGGCCCTTCAGCCCGCTCAGGGTGCCGGCCTCGGCCGCCAGCCGGAGATCCTCGAGCGTCTCGATACCGAGCTCCTCGTAGATCTGGCGAACCGTCTTCGGACCGAGGCCCGGGATCTGGAGCATCTCGACGAGAGTCGGCGGGATCTCCGCCCGGAGCTTGTCGTAGAAGCGCATCGAGCCGGTCGTGACGAGCTCGGCGATCTTGTCGCTGATCGCCTGACCGACACCGGGTACCTTGGGCCGACCGCCCGAGCGGTACGCGGCGACGAGATCGATCGGGCTCCGCCCGATGGTGTCGGCGGCCCGGTGGTAGGCGACCGTCTTGAATACCAGCTCGCCCTTGACCTCGAGCATGTCGCCGATGTCGTGGAAGATCCTGGCCAGATCCCCGTTGGTCAGGTCGTCGGCGGGCGACTCGTCAGCGATATCGCCGTGGTCCGCGCCAGCGAGGGTTCGGTCGTCATCCATCCCTCGGATGGTAGCGGGCCAGTCGCACCGGCCGGGCCGGTCGCACCTTCCTGGTCCGAGGGTGGCGGGGCGGCGATGACGCGGTCGCGCCCGCGCCGCTTCGCCTCGTAGAGGGCCCCGTCGGCGGCCACGATGATGTCGGTGATCGCCTGATCGGGGAGCTGGGCGACCGCAACGCCGACCGAAACGCTCGTCCCGGCCACGCCGTGGCGCGACAGGTCGAGGGCGGCGACGGCCTCGCGGACCCGCTCCCCGACCTCGATCGCAACGTCGAGACTCGGATTGCGCAGGAGCACGGCGAACTCCTCGCCACCGTAACGGGCCGGCACGTCGTCCTCGCGGACGGCGGAAGCGAGCGCTCCCGCCACCGCCCGCAGGACCTCATCGCCGACCGCATGCCCGTACGTGTCGTTGAGGACCTTGAACCGATCGATGTCGACCATCAGGATGCCGACGGCGTCGTTCGCGCGCCGGCGGCGGGCCAGCAGGGCGCAGAACTCGTCGAAGTAGCGTCGGTTCGGGAGGCCGGTCAGCGCGTCCGTCGAGGCACGCTCCTCTGCCTGACGATGCGAGTAGGCGCGGGCGAGCGCGGCCGAGGCCTCGACCGCCGCCCCGGCGAGGATCCGCTCTGCCGATGCCGGCCACCCTTCGGCCGTCCGGCGGGATGCGACGATCGCCCCGACCGGTCCGTCGTCCGTTGTGAGCGGCGCGCTGATGGTGTGCTTGAGGCCGTAGACGCTCCGCGCGCGAGCGGCAATCCGCTCCGCCACGACGACGGCCGGATCCGGCTGGGCGGGCCACGCGCGTGGTCCGCTCGACTCAACCAGGACGGGACGCCGGCGCCCCCCACGCTCGCGCCGGCCGCCCTGAGGCGAGGCGGCCAACAGCGGTGGCCGGATCGCGTTATCGGGCGGGTCCTCGAGATCGGAGATCGGGAAGAGGGTCGAGGAGCTCGGACCACCCGTTCGGCTGTTGACGAGGGTCGCCTCGAGGACGCGGGCGTCCGGCCGGCGTCGGACGACGACGATGTGATCCGCGCCTGTGCCCGTGCCGATCTCCTCGACGATCGCCTCGACGATGGCGTCGGCCGAGATCGAGCGAGACAGGCCCTGGAGGATCCGGGCGAAGCTCTCGGCCTCGGCGCGCCGCCCGACCTCGAGCGCATCGACCGCCTGCCGATGGCGAAACGCAGCAATGCCGACGACGACGACCAGACTGGCGAGAACCCAGTCGAGCGGGTGCGCCCCTCCGATGCCGATCCGCAGCGCGGCGATCAGCCCGAGGAGGACGAACGAGCCGGAGAAGATGAGCCACGACCGGCGGATCCCGCGATCCTCCGTGTCGCCGATCTTGTTACCCAGGCTCGGTCGAGTCACGTGCGGGGTTCAGCATGACGGCCAGAGGGGCACGGCGTCCAGTCTGGCGACCCGGTACTCGCGGTGCGCGGCGATTGGTACTTTCGTACGGGGTCGATCATCGCGACGCCTGTAGCGAATCTGTCGGCGCCGGATCAGGCGGAGAGAGTCTTGGGAAGCGGTCGCTCCCGGGCATCTCCGGACAGCGACGAGGCGCCCGCCCCACTGCGCTTATCGCGGTACAGCGCGGCGTCGGCGACGGCGATCAGCTCCGTTGCCGTGCGACCGTCGGCCGGGAACGTCGCGGCACCGATCGACACCGAGACGTCGATCTCCTCGCCGGCCTGACCGATGTGGGCGGCCCTTCCGAATGCCGCGCGAATCCGGTCGGCGGCGTTCCTGGCCGCATCCGCCGACGTCTCGGGCAGAAGGATCGCGAACTCATCGCCGCCGTAGCGAGCCGGGACATCGGTCAAGCGGAGGGTCGACCGGATGATCTCGGCCGTCCAGACGAGGACGCGATCGCCGTACAGGTGGCCGAATGAGTCGTTCACGAGCTTGAACTTGTCGAGGTCGAGCATGAGGACGCTCAGCGGGCGCCGGGCCCGGCCCGACCGGCCCACCTCCTCGGCGAGGCGCTGGTGGACGTAGCGGTGGTTGTAGAAGCCTGTCAGGGGGTCCCTGTCGGCGAGCGCCCTCGCATCCTCGTACAGGCGGGCGTTCTCGAGTGCCATCGCCGCCTCATTGGCCATCGTCCGGGCGAGCTCGAGTCTCTCGGGGTCGAGACCGACCGCGGTCCGTGACATCAACTCCACGAGACCGATCGACTGGCCATTGATGACGAGCGGCAGCATGACCAGCGATCGATGACCATCCGAACGCAGCAGCCGGACCTCCGCCGGATCGGCATTCGGGTCCTCGGCGTCGATCGTCACCGGCACTCGCTCTTCCAGCACGCGAAGGGTCTGCGGATAGCCGCTGATGTCGAACATGGGCTGGGGTTGCTCGACCCGGGTCTCCGGAGCGAACCCGCAGGTGACGACAAGCTGATTGGGCCGATCCCAGTAGGAGATGATGCATTCGTCGACTGCCATCGCCGACACAAGGTGGCGGGCCATCAGGTTGGCGACCTGGCGCGGGTCGAGGCTGCCCGAGAGCTGGCTGCTCATGTCGAGCAGGCGGCGCAGCTCACCGGCGAGGGCCTGGCTGCGAGCGAGCAGGCGCGCCGACTCAAGGGCCGTCGCCGCCTGGTCGGCGAGGATGAGCAGCAGTCGCTGGTCGTCGTCGTCGAACTGGCGCAGCCCGAGCTTCGAGAGAGTGATGACGCCGACGACGACACCGTCGTAGGCCATCGGAACCACGAGCATCGATTCGTCGACGTCGTCTGTTCCCGGGATCGTGGCGCCACGTGGGTCCGTGTTGGTATCGGGTACGAGGAGCGGCTCGCCGTGCTGCGCGACCCACCCGGTGAAGCCATGGCCGAGACGCGTCCGGAGCAGGCTCAAGTCGACCTTCTCGTACTCGCCGACCCTGCCCTCGAAGGCGATCGGGACGATGTCGCCGCCCGGCTCGAGCAGATAGACCCGGGCATTGTGGTATTCGATGATCCCGCGAGTCTCCTCGACGATCGCCCGGCCGATCTCCGTGACCCCGCCGGCTCGGCTGAGCCTCGCCGATGCCGCCTGGAGGACGGCGAGCTGGGCGGCCCGCAGCTCCGTCCTCGTGAAGAGCTCGCTGTTCTGCAGGGCGATGGCGGCGCGACCGTCACCGCGGACAGCGAGCCGATGACGCGGCCGGCTCGCATGAGCGGCACAACGATGTCGCCGCGGAACTCGTAGACGCCCGCGTAACGCGCATACATCGGGCCGACCTCGGCTGTGGCGACGTCGTCGACGATCCATGGTCGGCCGGTTCGGACGAGCTCGCCGAACCAGCCCTCGAAGGGTCCGAACACGGGCAGGACAGCGGCCGTGGCATCGTCGAGGCCGGACCAGGCAACGACCTCGAGGCGATCGTCGCGGAGCAGCCGCAACATCGTCGCGTCGGCATCCAGGCCGCGGGCAGCCTCGTCGACGATTGCCCGGAGGAGCTCCGGGCGGTCGTGGGTCTCGGCGAGCCGCTCGGCGATGTCGAGGATCCTGGCGAATCGGTCGGCCAGGACGGAGCCGGAGCGCCGACGTGCCCGGTTCGGTCGGGCCAGCCGGATCGCGGGCGCGGGGCCACGCGCTGCCGCGGGCGCGACGGGATCAGCCGTGACGGGATTCGTGCGACGGGCAGTCATTAGTGTCGCGATCGTCGCACGCAGGTGACAGCCCTACGCCCGACCCGACGTACGGGCAGGACCGCTCGAATGTACCTCCCGAAGTCAGCCGACCTGCTGACGATCGCCGGCGTGGTGGTCCACGTCGTGGCTCGCCTCACCGACCGCGTCGTCGCCCTCGCCGTCGCCAGCGCCGCGCTCGACCGCGTGGCCCTGGGCCTGCCAGGCCGGCAGTCCGCTCGAGACCCACGCGACGTCGCTGAAGCCCGATCGTCGGAGCAGCGAGGCGGCCACGCTCGAGCGGTAGCCGCTCGCGCACATCATCACGATCGGGCGGTCACGCGGCAGGTCATCGAGCCGATCGAGGAGCGAGCCCGCGGCGATGTGCCAGGCGCCCGGGACGTGGCCGTCGGCGTATTCGCCGGCCTGGCGGACGTCGATCACCACGGGGGCCTCGTCGCCCGGGGCCGCCAATCGGCCGGCCAGCTGGTCGACCGTCAGCCGCCCGCTCGATTCGAGCGGGCCACCCGACTCTGCCCAGGCCGCGAACCCGCCCCGCAGGTGCCCCTGGATCCGCTCGTAGCCGACTCGCAGTGCCTGGCGGACGGCATCGTCCCAGTCGGCAGGATCCTCGAGGAGGAGGACGAGCGGGCGGTCCGGATCGACGACCCAGCCGAGCCACGTTCCGAACGATGAGCCGGTCGCGATCGAGACGGAGCCAGGGATGTTCGTCGAGCCCCAGCGCGCGTGGGTCCGGCACGCGCCCGCCAAGCAATCGCGGCCCGGCCTTGTTCATCGGGCGCATCCGGGCGAAGTAGCGCGGAAAGGCGGGCTGGCCGGCGAGGAGGACCCGGGCGAATTCGTCGACGTCGGCCGGTCGCAGCATCGGGTTGTATCGGCGTTCGAAGCCGACCGTCGACGACGGGGTCGAGGAGATCCCGGTCGAGCAGAGGGAGCCCGCCCCGTGTGTCGGGAATACGCCGACGAAGTCCTCGTGCGGCAGGATGACGTCGTGGAGGGAATGGAACATCTGCCGAGCGAAGGGCAACGCGTTGTCCTCGCCGAGGAGATCCGTCCGTCCGACGGCGCCGACGAGCAACGACCCGCCCGTGAAGAGGAGCAGCGGCTCGGCCGCGCGGTTCGTGTCGGCCACGGCATAGGCGACGTGCTCCGGCGTATGGCCCGGCGTCTCGAGGACCGTGAACCGCAAGGAACCTACGTCGAAGCTCTCGCCGTGACGAACGGGCCGGTGGTCGTGGGCCAGCTTCGCCCCGGCGCCGATAACGTGGCTCGCGCCGGTCAGCGAGGCCAGCTCCCGGCCGCCGGAGACGTAATCGTTGTGGAGGTGCGTCTCGATGACGTGGCTGATCCTGACGTCCGCGGCGCGGGCGGCATCGAGGTAGACGTCGACGTCGCGGCGAGGGTCGACGACCGCCGCCAGGCCGGCCGACTCGTCGGCGATAAGCGTCGAGAGGTGGCCGAGGCCATCGATGACGAACTGGCGGAGCAGCATCGGGGTGAGCGTACATCGGCGCGCTCAGTCGCCGCAGGGGTGGTCCAGCCGAAGGCGCCGTCCGAGCACCGGAGCGAGCAGGCTCAAACGCCGGTGAGCGAGGAGCGCAGGCGGCAACGCGCGGATGGGCCGCCAATGCGGCGATCCCGGAGGCCTTGAAACGGGACTCCGGTGCTAGACTCCGGCGATCCCCGAGGAGGGCTGGCCGGGGTCTGACACAGACGAAATGTGTGGAGGGAACACCGACGTGGGCCAACGAATCCTCGTGTTGGGCGGCGATGGCTATCTCGGCTGGCCGACGGCGATGGCGTTCTCGCGGTCGGGTCACCGCGTCGCGGTCGTCGACAACTTCGCCAAGCGCCAGTGGGAGCTCGAGCTCGGCGTTCGGCCGCTCTTCCACATCCCGACGCTCCACGAGCGAGTCCGCGCCTGGCGCGAGGTCACCGAGAACGACATCGAGCTCTTTGTCGGCGACCTGACCGACTACGCCTTCGTCGAATCGATCATCGACGGCTTCCGGCCGGATACGGTCGTCCACTACGGCGAACAGCCCTCGGCCCCCTACTCGATGATCGACGTCCATCACGCGACGTACACCCAGTCGAACAACGTCGTCGGCAACCTCAACGTCCTGTTCGCGATCCGCGACCGCTCGCCGGAGACCCATCTCGTCAAGCTCGGGACGATGGGCGAGTACGGGACGCCGGACATCGACATCGAGGAGGGCTACCTGAGCGTCAACCACAAGGGCCGCTCGCACACGTTCCTCTACCCGAAGACGCCGGGCTCGATGTACCACCTCTCCAAGGTTCACGATTCGCACAACATCCACTTTGCGACGCGGATCTGGGGCCTCAGGGCGACCGATCTAAACCAGGGCGTCGTGTACGGCATCGAGAACGACGAATCCGGGACCGCCCTCAACCGGTTCTGCGTCCAGGCCGCGATCGGCTATCCCCTGTCGGTCTACGGCAAGGGCGGCCAGACACGCGGCTACCTCAACATCCGCGACACGATCCAGTGCGTCGCCCTCGCCGCAGCGAACCCGGCCGACGGCGGCGAGCTTCGGGTGTTCAACCAGTTCACAGAGCAGTTCAGCGTCATCGAGCTCGCGGAGCGGGTGAAGGCGGCCGGCGAGCACCTCGGCTGGAAGGTCTCGATCGCGCACACGGACAACCCGCGCAAGGAGCTCGAGGAGCACTACTACAACGCCCAGCACTCCAAGCTCATCGAGCTGGGGCTGGAGCCGCGGCTGCTGAGCGAGGAGCTGATCGACACGATGCTGACCCGGATCGCCAGGCAGCGCGACCGGATCGATCCGGCGACGTTCGTCCAGAACGTTCGCTGGGCACCTGAGCCGAGGGCCGGGATCGGCACGTCGGCCGGGGCGCAGCGGCGCTGAACCGAACCGTCCTCGTCGCCGGCGGCGCCGGCTTCATCGGCTCATCGCTCGTCCGGCTCCTCGTCGAACGAGGGGATCGGGTCAGGATTCTCGACGACCTCTCCATTGGCCGGCTGGCCTATCTGGCCGGCGTGCCCCATGAGCTGATCCGCGCGCCGTTGGCCGATCGGGCGGCCGTGGCGGAGGCGGTCGCGGGCGTCGACGCGATCGTCCATCTCGCTGCGCGGGCCGGGATCCCCGATTCCGTCAGCGATCCGCTCGGGACATTCGATGTCAACGTCGCCCAGACGCTCGGCGTCCTCGATGCCGCCCGACTCGCCGGCGCCCGTCGATTCGTGTTCGCCTCGTCGAACGCGGCCGCCGGCGACCACGAGCCGCCTGCGGATGAGACCGACCTGCCCCATCCGCTCTCGCCATATGGCGCCTCGAAGCTCGCCGGGGAGGCCTATTGCCAGGCCTACGCTGCGACCTACGGGATCGCAGCCTGTGCCCTGCGCTTCTCGAACGCGTACGGCCCCTACTCGCTCCACAAGAAGAGCGTCGTTGCGGCCTGG
>WNFM01200224.1_pt1 | contig 10201 bp, 7 predicted proteins | sample 5400271 | NCBI WGS metagenome assembly WNFM01 (sample SAMN13153352, study PRJNA577476) | soil metagenome | isolation source: 60 cm saprolite on Douglas fir-dominated hillslope | place: USA:California | collected 2013-09-17
GGCACGCTGCAGGAATTCATCGAAGTCGAAGGCAACGGCTGCAGCGTGGGCCCGAACACCTTCAAGGTCGAGGACCTGGTGAAGGGCAAGAAGATCGCGATCTTCGCGCTCCCCGGCGCCTTCACGCCGACGTGCTCGGCGAAGCACGTCCCGAGCTACCTGCAGAATCTCGACGCGCTCAAGGGCAAGGGCGTGGATGAGATCTGGTGCCTATCGGTGAACGACCCGTTCGTGATGGGCGCCTGGTCGCGCGACCAGAAGGCCGGCGGCAAGATCCGCTTCATGGCCGACGGCAGCGCCGACTATACGAAGAAGCTCGGCCTCGTACTCGACCTCAACGCCCGCGGCATGGGCACGCGCAGCCAGCGCTACTCGATGCTCGTGGACAACGGCGTGGTGAAGACGCTCAACGTCGAAGGCCCGGGCAAGTTCGAGGTCTCCGACGGCGCGACGATGCTCAAGCAGGCCTAGAGAGCGCGGGCGCCGGCGCGATGGCCCTCACGCTCGGCGCCCTCAACGTCTACCCGGTCAAGGGCCTCAAGGGAATCGCCCTCGAATCGGCACGCTGCACCGCGCGCGGGCTCGAGCACGACCGGCGCTGGATGGTGGTCGACGCCAACGGCGATTTCCTCTCGCAGCGCGAGCATCCTCGCATGGCCACGGTGTGGACTGCCATAGACGCCGGCGTGCTCGAGCTCGCCGCGCCGGACTTCGGCAGCGTCGAGGTCCCGCTCTCGCCCCCCGAGCGTTCGGCGCTGCGCGTGCGCGTCTGGAACAGCGTGTGCGAGGCCGTGCCCGCGGGCGCGGCGGCCGACGCGTGGCTCACCGAGTACCTCGCCATGCGCTGCCGGCTGGTCTACATGCCCGAAAGCACACGGCGCCTTTCGAAGCCCGAGCACGCTGGGGAGGACCGGCTGGTGGGATTCGCCGACGGCTACGCCTACCTCGTCACCGGCGAGGCCTCGCTCGCCGACCTGAACGCACGCCTCATCGCGCGCCGGCATCCGGCGCTACCCATGAACCGCTTTCGGCCGAACCTCGTCATCGCCGGTGCGGCGCCGTACGCCGAGGACACCTTCGGAGAGATTCGCATCGGGACGGCGGCGCTCGGCGCGGCCAAGCCCTGCGGGCGCTGCCAGGTGACGACCACGGACCAGGCGAGCGGCGAAGTTCGCGGACCCGAGCCGCTCGCCACCCTCGCCACTTATCGGGAGAGCGGCGAATTCGGCGTGATGTTCGGAATGAACTACATTACGTTGCGCGAAGGGACCGTGCGCGTGGGCGACGAGATCGTGCCGGCCTGAAGTCGGAAAGGGGAGGAGGCAAATGAGCAACGCAACGCAGGTGCTGGGCGCGCTGCAGGCCAATCTCGCGCGCGTCATCCTGGGCCAGCCGACGACCATCCGCTGGCTGGTCGCGGCCTTCGCCGCGGGCGGGCATGTGCTCCTCGAAGACATGCCCGGCACGGGAAAGACCACGCTCGCCAACGCGCTCGCGCGTTCCATCGCGGCGAACTTCAAGCGCGTGCAGTTCACCGCCGACCTCCTGCCCTCGGACATCATCGGCGTCTCGACCTTCGATCCTCGCGACCAGGCCTTCCATTTCCACGACGGCCCGATCTTCTGCAACATCCTGCTCGCCGACGAGATCAATCGCGCCAGCCCGCGCACGCAGTCGGCGCTGCTCGAAGCGATGGCGGAAGGCCAGGTGACGGCCGAAGGCGTGCGGCGCGCGCTCCCCGAGCCCTTCTTCGTGGTCGCCACCCAGAATCCGGTGGAATCCGCGGGCACTTATCCCCTGCCCGAGGCGCAGCTCGACCGCTTCGCCTTGCGCTTCGGCCTCGGCTACGTGAGTCCCGACGAGGAGGTGGCGATGCTCACCGCACAGGGCCTCGACCATCCGCTCGCCCACCTCGGGCCGGTGGCGGCGCTGGCGGAGATCGCGCTCCTGCGCCGCGCGGTGAGCGAGGTGCGCATCGGCGACGACGTGCGCCGCTATATCGTCGGCATCGTAGGTGCGACGCGCGCTCGCGGAACGATCCGGCTGGGCGCGAGCCCGCGCGCCTCGATCGCGCTGCAACGCCTCTCCCAGGCCCTGGCGCTCATCGACGGCGAGGCTTTCGTCACGCCGGACCACGTGAGGGAGATCGTCGTCCCGGCGCTCGCGCACCGCATCACCCTCGATTCGCACTCGCAGTTCTCGGGCGTGCGCGCCGCCGACGTGGTCGCAGAAACCTTGCGGGACGTGCCGCTTCCCGCCTAGGGAGCCTAGGGCGCGATGCGCGAAGCGATCTCCGCCTCGGTTGCGCGCTCGGGAGCGCCGGCCTTCCGCCTCGTCTACCGCTACGACCGCGCGCTGCGGCGCAAGCTCACGCCCGCCGGTTGGCTGGTCGCGGGACTCCTGGTGGCCTGCGCGGTCTTCGGTCTCAACACCAAGGAATCGCTCATCTACCAGGTCTTCGGCCTCGCCGTCGGCCTGCTCATGGCCGCCGCGGCCGCGAGCTGGCGCCTGCGCGCGCCGCTCGATATCACGCGCACCCTTCCCCGGGTCGCAACCGCGGGATCCGAGTTCGAATACGAGCTCGCCGTCGCCAATGCCGGCGATCGAGCGCACGAGATGCTGTCGATCGAAGAAGTGCTCGAAGCCGACCGCCCCAGCCGCGAGGAGTTCATCCGCTTCAAGGTGCGCGAGGATCGCACGCGCAATCTGTTCGACCGCCTCGTCGGCTATCCACGCTGGGTGGCGCTCATGCGCCACAAGCTCGGTGCCCGGATCGATAGCGCGCGCGTCGCGGACCTCGCGCCACGCTCCACGCAGCGGGTGCGCGTGCGGTGCCTGCCGCTGCGCCGCGGCGAGTTGCGGTTCGCCGCGGTCAGCGTCGGGCGCGACGAGCCTCTCGGCCTGATGAAGGCCCTGATGACGCGACGCCTGGCGCAGACCCTGGTGGTGATGCCGCGCACCTATCCGGTGGCGCCGTTGCAGATCGGCGGTTCGCGCCGCCTGCAGCCCGGCGGCGTCGCCTTCGCCGGGCGCATCGGCGATGCCGAGGAATTCGTGAGCCTGCGCGATTACCGGGCCGGCGACACCCCGCGGCGCATCCACTGGAAGGCCTGGGCGCGCACCGGCCGTCTCGTCGTCAAGGAATACCAGGACGAATTCTTCGTCCGCCACGCCCTGCTCCTCGACACCTTTCCTCGCGGCGACGCGGCGACCTTCGAGGCCGCGGTCTCGCTCGCCGCCTCGCTGGTGATGACACCGCGTTCGAGCGAGAGCCTCCTCGACCTCATGTTCGTCGAGGGGCGCGCCTATACCCTCACCCAGGGCCGCGGCCTGGGGGCGCCGACGGAGCTCCTGCGGGTCCTCGCGACCGTCGAGGCCTCGCGCGGATCGTTCGAATCGCTCGCCGAGGCGGCGATGCTCAACGCGGCAAGAATCTCGGGCGGAGTCTGCGTGCTCCTCGCGTGGGACGCTCCGCGCCAGGCGCTCGTCGCGGGCCTGCGAAGCCGCGGCATTCCGCTGCGCATATGGGTGGTGTGCGACGACGACGACGCGCGACCCCTCGATCTCGGCCCCATGGCCTCGGACCCCCGCAACTTCCGTGTGGTGCGTCCCGCCACGCTGGCCGAGGAGCTGATCAAGCCATGAGGGCGCCGATCGGGCTCATGGGCGCAACGCTCGTCCTGTGGGGCTTCGCGATCGGCTTTCCGGTGGCGGGCGCAATCCTGGGCATGGCGCTCGAGGCGCTGCGCCTTGTTCCAGCTGCCCCATCGCTCGCGAATACCGCGCGCCTCGCGCTTGTGGTGCGGGCCTGCATCTTCCTCGCCGTCGGCTCGCTCGTGCTCGCGATCGCCACCGGCCGCTTTCCGCACGCGCTCTATTCCTGGCTGCGATGGCTGCCGCTCTGCTTCCTGCCGCTCGCCGCCGCCTCGCTCCTCGCGGGTGGAACAGTCCCGCTCGCCGCGTTCGTGGCGGCATTGCGCCCCGCCCAGGCCGGCGCAGCCGCAGAGCGCCGGGTCGACGCAACCTTCGCCTTCGCCGCCGTGACCCTCGTCGCCGCGGGCGCCGGAGGCAGGATCGAGCAATGGTTCTACTTCGCGGCGGCCGCGATCGTCTCCTGGGCGCTGGTCGCGGGCATGCCGCGACGCCGGCTCGCGGCCGGCGTGGGCCTGCTGGTCCTGGGCGCCGCGATCGGCTATGGCGTGCATCGCGGCCTCTGGATCCTCCAGGGAGAGATCGAGGACCTCGATCCGGAGCTCCTGCAGGGGTTCTTCAAGGCCGATCCTGACCCCTTCCGCGAGCGCACGCGCATCGGCGACCTCGGGCGCATCAAGCTGAACGACCGCATCGTCATGCGCGTGTTCATCGAGGGTCCGCGTCCGGCCAGCGTGCTGTTGCGCGAGAATGCCTTCGATCGCTACCAGGGCGGGGAATGGCAGGCTTCGAAGCGCGCTTTCCACGCCGTCAAGGGCGAGGGTGAGCGCTGGGTGCTGCGCGAGGGGGACGCTTCCGCACGGCTCGCGGTTCGCCGCACGCTGCCGGGAGGCCAGGGCATGCTCGCGCTGCCCGCGGGCGCACACGTAGTCTCTTCCCTACCGGCGCAATCGGTGGAAGCGCTTCCCACCGGCGCTGTCCGCGTGAAGGGAACGCCGCGCTATGTGACGATGCAGGTGACCTTCGACGAGCACGCGGAGGGCGGCTCCGATGCCGCCGATCTCGCCCTGCCCCAGGCGCTCCTGGCGGCCCTCGACCGCGTCATTGCCGAGGAGGGCCTGCGCAAAGACAGCGCGGGTGCGACGGTCGCGGCGGTCGAGCGTTTCTTCGCCGACAAGTTCTCCTATTCGCTCAACCTCTCCGGCGCCGATGGCGGCGGGTCTCGGACCATCGCCGACTTCCTGTTGCGCGACCACAAGGGGCACTGCGAATATTTCGCCACCGCCACGGTCCTGCTGCTGCGCCGCGCGGGCGTCCCGGCGCGCTACGCGGTGGGATTCTCGGCGCAGGAATACAGCCCGCTGGAGAAGGCATTCCTCGTCCGCAACCGGCATGCGCACGCCTGGTCGAGCGCATTGGTGGACGGACGCTGGACCGCGATCGATACGACGCCGTCGCGCTGGGCACTCGAAGAGGAGGAGGCGGCACGCGGCCTCTTCGGCCCCTTCCTCGACCGTTTCTCCTTCGAATTCGATCGCCTGCTGCAATGGTGGCTCGGCAGCACGCCGGGCGAAGTCGCGCGCGCGATCACGTTCGCCATCGGCCTCGTCCTCATTCCGCTCGCGCTGATGCTGCTGCGCCGCAAGTGGCACCGGCGCGCGGCCGCGCGGCCGAAGGCGGCGCTCGGTCGCACGGCACGCGCATGGCAGGCCATCGAGGCGCAGGCCGCGCGGCGCGGGCACGGGCGCGCGCGCGACGAAACCGCGCTTAGCTGGGCGCGGCGGATCGCCGCCGGGAACCCGGGTGAATCGTGGCGAGCGGAGCTCCTCGACCTCGCGCGCCGCTACTATTCGGCGCGCTTCGATCCGGCCGCTGCCGATCCAGAAATCGACGCTTTCGTGCGCGCGGCCGCTCGCTGGAAGATGGCGCCGTAGCGCCCTGCGGGCTCAGTGCTTGGGCATCACCTTCTTCGCACCCACTTTCGCCGGCAGTGCCTTTTCGTTCGGCGCGGCTGCCGCGAGCGTGACCGGCCCCGCCGCAGTCACCGCAGCGGGCATGGCCAGGCTATTGACCGAGGCGGCGCCCACCTTGCCCGCGGGCAACACGCTGGCCGCCGACTTCACCTCGCCGCACACCGCCGGAAGCGACTCGCCGACCCGGAAGTCGCCGAAGATCGCGTTCACGCCGGTGTACACCCCGCGCAGGTCGAAGGTGCGCTGCGCTTCCGTGAGGTAATCGTCGATCCGAAGGCGCGTGGTGACGCCGCCGGTGACGGGCGCGCGCAGCACCTTGTAGTTTTCAGTGGCGTTCGCGTGCGAATCGAACTCGAAGATGCAGTTGCGGCCCTCGATGTAGCCGGGAACGGACCAGCCCTCCCGGGTCTGGGCGAAACACACCTTTGAGTGGCTCGCATCGTCGGTCACGTAGGCGTCGGTCGCGTAGGGATCGCCGAGGCGCACCGACGAGTCGGCGCCGACCACGACGTCGAAATTGCCGGTGCTCATTCCCGACTTGATCATTCCTCCCATCGGCATCAGCTCGTGCACGGCGAACCAGCAGGTCGTGCCCTCGGACTTGCCGATCCGGATGCGGTTCTGGTAATTCACGCGGCAGACCGCGAGCGGCCGCCCGTTCTGCTGGCGCCCGGGATGGATCACGTTGGCGGGCAGGTTGCTGCCCGCGATCGTCACCCATTGGAACCCTTCCTGCCCGCGAAGGAAATTGATCGACGCGTTGCCCGTGAGCACGAGATTGGCGGTGAAGGGAACGCGGTCGAGGCGCTGCTCGGTCACGACGAACTGCACCTTCACCACCTTGCCGGGCTCCACCGGCACCGCGAGCTGGTCGGACCAGCCGAGTGTCTCGGAGGTGGTCTGCTCCGTGCTCTTCGTGGCCGAGAACGACTGGCTCGCCGTCGCCGTGGCGCTCGCGCTCGCGCCGAAGGGCGACGAGTAGCCGACCGTCACCGAGATTTCCCGGCCGGTCTCGACCGTGTCGGTGGTACTGATGGTGTTGGAATTGGTCGAGGACTTGTTCACCCCGACCGTGCGCGTCACGTCGCGTGAGCTGCAGTTCGTGACCGGCGCCTGCGAGATCACCAGCGGCTGCTCCGGGATGGTCGAGGGCAGCGAGAACTTCATTCCGCGCCCGCCGACCTCGCCCTCGAACACGGCGCTCGCATTCAGGTTCGCGGGCAGGTTCTCTCCCGTTTGCGCCTTGTAGATCTGGGCGAGCTTGCCGCTCTTGCGCAACTGGTCGACGATGATGGCGTTCACGTCAATGCGATCCGCGCTGGCCGGAATGGCCGAAAGGCACGCGGCGGCAAGCACGATCCGTTGCTGGCGCAGTTTCATGGGCTCCCCCTGGATTCGGCATTCGCGACACCCCTTCCCCGGGGCCGCAACCGCACAATGCAACCAAACGGCCGGCGCGTCCAGCCGTTGACCGGCAGCGTTCCTAAGGGCGTTGCGCCACCGGATGCGGCTTGAGGAGGAATGCCGCGAGGGCGGGCAGGAGGAAGAGCGCGCCAAGCATGTTCAGGAAGAACATGAACGCGAGCAGGATCCCCATGTCGGCCTGGAACTTGAGCGCCGAGAGCGCCCACGTGCCCACGCCGATCGTCATCGTCACCGCCGTGAACACCATGGCCGTCCCGCGCTCGTTGAGCGCCTCGAAGAACGCGCGCGCCAGGTCCTTGCCCTCCTCGAGGTGAACCTCGATGCGGTCGTAGAGGTAGATCCCGTAGTCGACGCCGACGCCCACACCGAGCGCGATCACCGGCAATGTCGAGACTTTGAGGCCGATTCCCAGCGTCGGCATGAGCGCCTCGCACAGCACCGACACGATCGCGAGCGGCACCAGGATGCAGAGCGTCGCCCGCAGGCTGCGGAACGTGATGAGGCACATCACCAGCAGCGCGCCGAAGATCGCGAAGTTCATCTCCCAGCGCGCCTGGTCGACCGCCTCGTTGGTCGCGGCCATCACGCCCACGTTGCCGGTGGCAAGCTTGAACTCGACCTTGTCGTCGTTGTTCGCGGCCGCGTAGCGCTTCACTTCCCGCACCAGGCGCGCGATCGTCTCGCCCTGCTGGTCGGTCGTGTTGACGAGCACCTGCATCGCGCTGCAGTCGGGGTTGAGGAGCCCGGTCGAGGTGTCGATCGGCGTGACCGACTGCGCCATCACCTGCGGGTCGCGCGGCAGCTGGCGCCACTTGATGTTGCCTTCGTTGAAGCCGGAGTTGACCACCTTCGCCATCCCCGGCAGCGAGATCACCGACTGCGTGCCCGGAACGTTCTGCATGTACCAGTCGAAGCGCTCGATGTTGCCCATCACGTCGTATTGCGTGCACGCCCCCTGCACGTTCGTCGTCTGCGCGACCACGCCGAGCGTGTTCACGCCGATCGCGAACTTCTCGACGATCTTCGCGTTGTCGAGGTTGTAGCGCGAGTCGGGCCTCAACTCCGGCACGCCGATGCCGTAGTCGCCGACCTTGAGGTCGTGAGCGCGATACAGGCCCGCGAGGAGCACGAGGAAAGCGATCGCCACGATCACCCTGGCACGCCCCGGCTGGACGCAGCGCGAAGCCGCGTGCCAGACGCGGTCGGCGCGGCTCTCCTGGTAGGCCTCGCGCTGCAACGCCGCCTTCGAGAGCGTGAGGTGCGACAGCAGGATCGGCAGCAGCATCTTGTTGGTGATGATCATCCAGCCGACGCCGAGGGACGCGGTGATGCCGAGCTCGCGCACGATGTCGATCGGGATCAGCATGATCACCGCGAACCCGAGGACGTTGGTGAGCAGCGCCAGCGTGCCGGGGATGAAGAGCTTCGCGAAGGCGCGGCGCGCGGCGGCGAGGCTGTCGGCCCCGGCGACCACCTCGCGTTCCCACGTCTTGCTCATCTGCACCGCGTGCGAGACGCCGATGGAGAAGATGAGGAACGGAACCAGGATCGACAGCGGATCGATGCCGAAGCCGAGCAGCGGCAGCGTCCCGAGCAGCCACAGCACCGGCATCATCGCGACCGCCAGCGCCACCAGCGTGAGCTTCACGTCCTTGACGAACCAGAACATGAGCAGGAGGGTGATGACGAAGGCGAGGGCGAAGAAAAGCACCACGCCCTTGGCGCCTTCGCGGATGTCGCCGATCGCCTTGGCGAAGCCGATGATGTGCACCGACTGGCGCTCGCTGGTGTACTTGGCGCGCAGCTTCTCGAGCTCCGCGGCGAAGTCGAAGTAGTCGAGGCGCTTTCCGGTCTGCGGGTCGATCTCGAGCAGCCCGGCGCTTACCAGCGCTCCGGAGAAATCGGTGGCGACCGTGCGCCCGACCTCGGAGGACTTGTTCACGTTCTCGCGCACCTTCTTCAGGTCTTCGTCGCTGCCCTGGAAGGTCGCGGGAATCACGTTGCCGCCGGAGAAGCCCTCCTCGATCACCTCGATGAAGCGCGTGTTGGGCGTGAAGAGCGACTTCACCGAGGGCTTGTCGACGCCGTTGAGCACGAAGAGGTCGCTGGTGAGCCCCTTGAGCTTCGCCATGTACTCCTTGTTGTAGATGTCGCCTTCCTTCTGCACCAGGGCGACAGCGACGCGATTCGCGCCCCCGAAGACGCGCTCGTACTCGCGATAGACCACCATGTACGGGTGCTTGAGCGGGACCATCTTGCTGAAGCCCGCGTCCACCGCCAGGCGCGAGGCCGAGGCGGCGAAGAGCGCCGTGAGGATGGCGAACACCACGAGCCACACCTTGCGATGGTCGAAGACCAACCCCGAAACGGCACGGATCAGCGGTTCGAGGCTCACCGCTCGGGGCTCCGGGCCATCGGGAAGGCTACCTCTCGTGCACCCGCCTCACCCAGCAGCAGCAACTTGTCCTGGGCGCCGAGGATCGGCTTGGCGAAGGCGCGAGTCGTGGATGTGGTGATGGGGACGAACGACAGGCCCTGGTCGCGGCTCACCAGGGCCGTGCCCGCGGCGCCGGCGAGGACCAGGGACCCGTCGGGCAGCTTCTCGCCGCCGATGAGCGCGGCGGTGGAGGGGTTGTCCACCTGCTTCCACGACCGGCCCTTGTCGGTCGAGCGGTAGATGCGCCCGCGCAGGCCGAAGGCGACGACCGCGCCGCTCTCGGTGACGAGCGCCCCGAAGAAGGAACCCTTGTAGGGCGAGGCGAGCGGCACCCACGTCTTACCCCAATCGTTCGAGGAGAGCAGCGTTCCGGCCTCGCCGAAGATCAGCAAGTGTCCTTCGCCCAGCTCGATGATGGCGTTGAAGTGCTTGTCGTCGGTGGTGATCTTGCGCGCGTTCCAGGTGTTGCCGCCGTCGGTGCTGTCGTAGTACGCGCCGTAGGCGCCGACCGCAACGGCGAAGTCCTTCTTCACGAAGAGCACGTCGAGGAGCGGCCGCTTCTCCGCGGGTGCGGAGAACTGCTGCGTCCAGGTCTCGCCGCCGTCGCGGCTCGCGAGGATCACGGAGTCGTGTCCCACGGCGATGCCGAGCTGGTCGTCGAGGAAATCGACCGCGGTGAGCAGCGGCGCCGCGGGCGACTTCGCCCGCCGCCAGT